>TARA_R110002110_G_scaffold382161_1_pt1 | contig 181080 bp, 165 predicted proteins | sample TARA_R110002110 | Tara Oceans TARA_R110002110 (sample SAMEA4397330) | marine metagenome | biome: Polar Biome; feature: [SRF] surface water layer (ENVO:00010504); material: water (ENVO:00002006), including particulate matter (ENVO:01000060) such as... | depth 5 m | reverse complement strand
CTTTTTCAGCTCACAACAGAGGCGGAGATGAAAGATAAACAAGCCCTGAGTAAAACTGTTTTCTGGTCGTACTTCAAAGCATTTTTAATAAGGCACCGTAAAAGCGAGACTTGTTAATTACGAATGCAAACGATAATCTATCTCATTAATATCGCATGTTAAAAAACTACTCTTCCTGATAAATGGGCCTTTAAGAGTTGTTATTCGACATTAAATAAGTCAGTGAAATTTTCTGATCTTTTATCATTAGATCCTAGCTAAAAACCGTGTATGGAACACCCCAATATGACCCTGTCTTACTCTGGCCGAATCTTTTCGCTGGTGCTGGCCGCAACATTAGGTGGCTATTTATTAACCTCGGCAGTGATGATTTTGATTGCCGCCATTCTGCCTTTATCCCGTGCCGATGCTGTGATTACCAGTGCATTACTGAGCTTTGCTGTGTACACCGCCGCGGTCATATGGATATTTGCGGTTAAAAATGCCAAACGTGCCTGGATAGGAATGATAGGTGCAACAGTGATTATTGGCGGCTTGGGTTTGCTGTTAACGGAGTGGTTACGATGAGCAAATCGACGGATGTAAGCCTTGAGCAGGGACGTTTTCGTCAAACGATGGCCTGGTTGCATACCTGGGGCAGTTTAGTTGCCAGTTGGGCATTATTCGCCATTTTTCTGACCGGCACTATTGGTGTGTTTGATGATGCCATTACCCATTGGATGACGCCTGAGCGAGCATTAATCGGTGAATTTGATCCCGAAACCAGTACTCAAGAGCAACGCCTGACCGCAGTAACACAAGCTGAAAACTTTCTACGAAATGCCGCGCCCCAAAGCCATTTTTGGCGCATACGGTTGCCCAGTGAGGCCGATCCAGCAATTGGATTATCCTGGGAAGATGACAATGCCGAAATTCAGCAGCGCCGGTTACATCCTGTCACTGGTGAAATAATTCCTGATCAGCAACAGCGTGAGACTCAGGGCGGTCATCACTTTGTGCATATGCATTTTGAGTTTCATGCTGGTATGACCGGTATCTGGCTGGTGGGATTTTTTACCATGATCATGCTGGTGGCTTTGGTCAGCGGTATCATTATTCATAAACGTATCTTCAAAGATTTTTTTACCTTTCGCTCGGGTAAAGGCCAGCGCAGCTGGCTCGATGCACATAATGCCTCTTCGGTTTTATCGTTGCCATTTCAATTGATGATTGCCTACAGCGGGCTGGTGATCTTTGTGTCGATCTATATGCCAGCCGGGGTATTGGCCAATTATGACAAACCACAGAGTTTCTTTGCCGAAGTGTTCAATCAGCCGGAGCATCGACCAGAGACCGGTATTGAAGCGGATGTTCTATCGTTGACTGAGCTGTTTAAACAGGGCGAAGCGTTAATGGAGAAACCGGGTAGTTTTATTAATGTAGAGCACCCCGGTGACAGTAGTGCGGTTGCTAAAGTCTTTGGCTTGTTTGAGCAGGAGAAAAATAATGGACGGTTACTCTTTTTGAGTGCCGGGCAGGTTATTTTTGATGCGGTAACAGGTGAAATGATTCATATTGAAGCACCGGATACATTTGATAAAAGTAATGCCTTTGCCGCACAACGTATTATGCGGACCTTACATTTTGCCAATTTTGGTGGTTATACCGTGCGCTGGATTTATTTTATTTTGGGCATGGCGGGCACCATCATGATGGCGACCGGCGCCATTTTGTTTATGGTGAAACGTCGGCAAAAATCCTTGAACGAATTTGGGGCGCAAACGCCAAAGGTCTACCGGGCTATTGAAGTCCTGAATATCAGCGCTATTAGCGGATTAATGGTCGCCTGTGTCGCGTATTTTTGGATAAACCGGCTGTTGCCATTGGATGTGCCTGAGCGCGCCAGCTGGGAAATAAAACTATTCTTTTTTATCTGGCTGGGCAGCTTATTACATGCGGCTTTACGACCCGCTTCTCGTGCCTGGATAGAGCAATTATCCTTATTTGCTGCGTTATGTTTATTACTGCCCATCCTCAACTGGCTGACGACAGGACACCATTTAATCAGCCATTTCATTGAGGGTGACTGGCTGAATGTCGGCTTGGAATTAACCGTCGTGTTGTTCGGTGTGTTGGGCGTTTGCTCCGTCAAAATACTGAAAAGCAAACAACATAAAGCCGCGATACAAGGTTCCAGCCGTTATAAAACCAAGTCGGAGGCAGCGTAATGCAAATGTTGTTGATGATGTTGCTTGCCACAGCATTATGTTATGCCGGTATGGCGGGGTTAAGTCTGGCGATGTCGAGACACTATTCGCAAGTAAGCACAGCTAAATTATCTGCCAGTCGTGCTCGTCAGTTGCGAATCGCTTCCACTTTGTTGCTGATAGTTTCCTTATGGCCAGCGATCAGTATGTGGGGTGTTGTGGTGGGTATTGTTGTCTGGCTGGGCCTGTTATCGGTGGCAGCGCTGCTATGGGTCGGTTTATTGGCTTACTGGCCACGGTTTGCAGCAACAAAAGCGCTTATTCTGGCTTGGGTTGGCTTATCTGCTTGTGTCGTTTTGTGGCTAAATTAATCTCGAATTTGATTCATGGAGTTTTTATGAAGAAAATCAGACTGGATTCGATATTAAGTTATATCGGGATTATAGGTTTAATGATTAACCTGGCATTGAATCTTTATGCCTATTTTTTTATCGATCCTGTTTCATCCTCGCCGTTGGAAGAGGGCTGGTGGTCTATCTGGCTGCCCAGTTTCATGGTTTGGATAGTATTTTTAATGGTCGCTTCGTTTATTGGTGCCAATCGTAAGGATTAATTCTGTTCTTCAGATTTCTCATGCCCTTCAGTGCTGTTTAGATCTTCGGGGATGTGTTGTATTTGAGCATCAATTTCTGGCTCTTGGGCGTTTTCCGGTTCTTCAGTGTTTTCCTGTGTTTTAGTACTCTCCTGTTCTTGAACAGTTTCCGATTCTTCAGGGTTCTCCTGACTTTCGGTCATCTCCTGAATAAACTGCGGCGCTAGACGCTCATACAGGCTTTGTTGTCCTTCAGTATTCTCCGGTTGTTGAATGTCGTCAGCATCTTCAATGTTCTGCTGATCGTCGATTGGCTCCTGAAAGAATGGCGGTTTGAGACGCTCAAGCAGACTTTCCCGTTCATCAAAGCTGGCTTCAACGGTAAAGCGTTTTATACCAATCAGCTGTCCTGAGTCTGTGACCACTTTAACCTGCCATTTACCGACCGGATCCTCTGGGAAATTCAATTTCTGTGTCCAGGCCCGATAGCCTTGTTCACTGCCGCCTTCGATATTCAGCGTGATTCGATCGACTTGTTTACCGTTATGGATCCACAGGTGATGAATTTTTTCCTGCAAGCCGCGAGGTGCGCGGATAGCTGTCCAGGCATATATGCCATCGCGTTTCAGGGATTGCACATCAAGGCGATCAATATGAATGCTGTGCGTGCGTTGTTCACGATCAACCTGTTGTACCAGATTAAATTCAGTTAATCGCAATGCTGCGGGTGGGACTAAGCTGGGGACTTGCCACAAGCCAGCGGCTAAAGCGGCCAACATTAACGTCATTAACGGCCGTCGCCACCAGCGACCATTGGCAACAAACTTCACTAAACTGGGCAGACTGAACAACAGGGAAGCAATCAGAGCAAACGCCAGGCTTTGACCAGTAGTCAGCTGTAGCAAGATGGGGAGAGCAACCAGTAATACAGCGAATAAAGCCAGCGCATGAAAAATAACAAATAAAGATCGACGCGGTGCCAGTTGTTTGTAATACAACGGATCAATCACCGAGATCAGAGCACATAAAATCAATAAAGCGGTAAACCCTGCCTGAGTGTGATTCCAGGTGGTGACGGCAAGAAAAAACGGCAACACAAAAAACAAACTTTCCTGATGGACTAATTGAGTCAGGTAATGCATTAAAGCGGGTGGAATATTGAGTCCAAAACGGCTTTTAAAACTTTCCCGCAGCCAGTTTTCCAATACCAGAAACACCCAGCTGACCAACATCAGGATAGCGATAACCTGCGCCAGTGACTCTTTGCGTTCCACCAGAAAATAACTGGCCACACCGGAAATAAAACCAATCGCCGCAATCAGCCAAGGCCAGCGTTTCGCCAATTCAATTAGCGAAAATAGTAATGATTTTAATGTGACCATTTGGGGTCAGACACCGATCAGTGATGATGATAAATGATGATATTCAACTTAATCATCGTATAACGCTTTCAGTCTGATTATTATTAGTGATCATATGACTGAAAGGCGAATACTGAACTAGTCCATCTGTTCAGGCAGTAGATTTACAGTTCGCTTCGGGCGATTTGAATAGCTTTTTTAACTTGTTCTGGCGCTGTTCCACCCAAATGATTACGGGCGGCAACCGAGCCTTCGAGCGTTAATACCGAAAATACATCGTCGCCGATCTGATCACTGAATTGCTGCAGTTCCTGCAGTGTTAACGCCGACAGATCTTTTTGCTGTTTTATGGCAAAGGCTACTGACAAACCAACTACTTCATGAGCATCACGGAAAGCAACACCTTTACGCACCAGATAGTCTGCCAGATCGGTGGCGGTCGCATAACCTTTCAGAGCCGCCAGACGCATGTTGTCTTTTTTGACGGTGATTACTGCGAGCATATCGGCATAGACACGTAACGAGCCAAGCAATGTGTCGATGGTGTCAAACAGCGGTTCTTTATCTTCCTGATTATCTTTATTGTAGGCCAAAGGCTGGTTTTTCATCAGCGTCAGCAGGTTAAACAGATTACCGTAAACCCGGCTGGTTTTACCGCGAACCAGTTCCGGCACATCAGGGTTTTTCTTCTGTGGCATGATTGATGAGCCGGTACAGAAGGCATCACCCAGATCAACAAAATCAAACTGGGCCGAGGACCAGATAATCAATTCTTCCGAGAACCGCGACAGGTGCATCATTAGCAGTGAGGCGAAGCTGTTAAATTCAATGGCAAAATCGCGATCACTGACCGCATCCAGTGAGTTACGGCAGATACGCTCAAAACCGAGTAATTCAGCCGTGTATTCACGATCAATCGGAAAGGTTGTCCCGGCGAGTGCTGCAGCACCTAATGGCAGGCTGTTGACCCGTTTTGTGCAGTCATCCAGACGTTCCAGATCACGGCTGAGCATCTCAAACCAGGCCAGCATATGATGACCAAACGTGACAGGCTGCGCCGTTTGCAGATGGGTAAAGCCAGGCATAATGGTATCGAATTCACGTTCAGCCACATCCAGCAAGGTAGAGCGCAGCCGCTGTAATTCACTGCGAACAGGCACAATCATATCGCGCAGATATAAACGCACATCGGTTGCCACCTGATCATTACGTGATCGACCTGTGTGCAGTTTTTTGCCGACTTCGCCAATCAATTTGATTAGTCTGGATTCGATATTCATATGCACATCTTCCTGTGCAATGGACCATTCAAACTGATCGTTATCGATTTCGCTTTCAATCTGCTGCAAGCCAGTGATGATTTGATCGCGTTCAGTTTCTGTTAAAACGCCCACTTTACAAAGCATAGTGGCATGCGCGACGGAACCCTGAATATCCTGCTGATACATGCGTTTATCAAACATCACCGATGCAGTGAATTCCTCAACGAACTTATTAGTAGGCTGGGTGAGACGGGCGGAAGAAAGCTTTTTATCAGATGCGGTCATGGCACGGGCCTGTGATTGCTGGCAGAAAAAGACCGCATTATAACGCGGCTGTTCGTGGAACCGCAGGGGAAAATGTTAGAATCGACAACACTGTTAACTATAATGTGGATTTTTGTTTCATGAGTCAGCGTACTGTTCGAATTGCTACCCGTCGCAGTCCCCTTGCCATCTGGCAGGCCGAGTTTGTCCGTGACAGTTTGTTGGCGTTGCATCCACACCTGAATATCGAACTGGTTCGTATTAAAACCCAGGGCGATATCATTCTTGATACCCCATTGGCCAAAGTGGGCGGCAAAGGCTTGTTTGTCAAAGAACTGGAACAGAGCATGCTGGCCGGTGAAGCCGATATAGCGGTGCATTCGATGAAAGATGTACCGGTGGAGTTTCCGGAAGGTCTGCATTTACCGGTTATTTGTGAACGCCATGATCCGCATGATGCTTTCGTCTCTAATCATTATGACAATGTTGATGATTTACCTGAAGGTGCCGTTGTCGGTACTTCCAGCCTGCGCAGGGAATGTCAGCTTCGTCACTACCGACCGGATTTGAAGATTGTACCGTTGCGCGGCAATGTAAATACCCGCCTCGCCAAGTTGGATGCGGGTAATTTTGATGCGATTATTCTGGCCAAAGCCGGATTGGAAAGACTGGGTTTTGATGAGCGTATTCGCAGTGCTTTAACCCCTGAGCAAAGTTTGCCTGCGATTGGACAGGGCGCACTAGGTATTGAAACCCGTATCAATGATGACGAAATGAATGCATTAATTGCCCCGCTTAATTGTGAGCTGACCTCAATTACTGTCAAAGCTGAACGGGCATTAAATCGTCGCTTAAAGGGAGGCTGTCAGGTTCCAATCGGTGGCTACGCTATCTTAAATGGTGATGATATCTGGGTTCGTGGGCTGGTTGGGCGCCCAGACGGCACCGAAATGCTGCAGCAGGAAATTCGTGGCAAGGCCAGTGAATCCGAACAACTTGGTTTAACATTGGGTGAGATGTTACTTAACCAGGGCGCTGATAAAATTCTGGCTGATGTTTATGATGCCTGAGCACTCGGCTCTGGCATTGGAAGGCCGCAAGATTCTCGTAACAAGGCCAATTCGACAGTCGAATGGACTGGTCGACCTCATCGAACAGCAGGGTGGAGAGGCCATCGTCTTTCCGGTTATTGAAATTACGGCGATTGATGTCAAACAATGGGGCGAATGGAATCCGCAACAAACCAATTGGCTGGTATTTGTCAGTCGTAACGCTGTTGAACAATTTCTGAAGGGTAATCCGCAACCATTTCCAGGTCATGTTAAATTGGTTGCTGCAGGTGAAGGTACTGCGCAGGCATTACGGGAAAACGGTTTAACGGTGGATTTACAACCTGAACTGTCAAACGGCAGTGAAGGTTTGCTGCAGTTACCCGAGTGGCAACAAATGACTCAACAGCAGGTCGTAATTGTGCGGGGGGAAGGAGGACGTGAGCTGATGGCAGATACCTTGCGTGCCAGAGGTGCTAAGATTAGTTATCTGGAAGTTTACCGTCGACAATTACCCACGGTATCGTCCGAACTTCAACAACAAGCCTGTTCAGCCGATTGGCTAACAGCAACCAGTGCCAATGGTGTGACAAACCTGTTAAATTTATTATCAGCTAGCTGCCCGCAGGTTTTACAAAAACCTTTGTTGGTAGTCAGTGAACGGATCAAGGCTTTTGCCGTACAACAAGGATTCAAACGGGTGCATGTCAGTTTAGATGCCAGTGATGGTGCAATCATTCAGCGACTTATAGAGATGGGATCAGATCATGGAGCCTAACAGCAAATCTGAGCAGGTCGAAAAGCCCGCCAAAAAAACTGAAAAAAATGTCTCAGAAACACCCAAAAAGACAGTTTCAGTAAAGTGGGCGCTGCTAATCATTTTAGCGATAGTGATAACGCTGCCCGGGGCTGGTGCACTTTGGCTGGTATGGCAGCAGAAACAGCAACTGATGGAAGTGGAAAGTCGTTTTGATGAAATGGCCGAACTCGAAACGGATATTTCGCAACTGACCAGCAGTCAGCGCCAATTAAACAATCAACTATCGACATTTAAGCAAACTCAGCTTGAACAAGGTGACGTACTGACCAAGCTACAAAACCAGTCACCCTTAACAACTGAGGAAATCGAGCTGGAATGGGCATTGGCGGAAATTCGTTATTTGCTCAATCTGGCCAATCAGCGCGCTTTGTTGGCGAATGATACCAGTGGGGCAGCACTTGCCTTATCACTGGCTGATCAACAGATCCGTGAAATTGGTGATTATCGCATGCAACCATTGCGTGAGCTGATTGCAGAGGAAGAACTGGCACTTGAAGCAGCCGGAGAAACCGATGTAGCGGGAATTGCTGCCGATATGCTGGGGTTGATGGGCTCAATTGATAAGCTACGTGTTGTTACTGGCCCTAAGCAGTCTTACTTCGACGAAACTGAAAAAGAAGCAACAGAACAATCAGCCTGGCGTGAAGTGATTGCTGATATTTGGAGACAGCTACGTTCACTTGTGGTTATTCGTCAGCAGGAAGATGCCCCGGCCGCAGTATTAATGCCTGAACAACGCTACTTCCTGTATCAGAACCTGCGCTTGCAACTGGAGACCGCTCGCTTTGCTGCGCTTTCAGGCAATCAGCGAATGTTTGAGCAAAGCCTGCAATCGGCCAGCAGCTGGCTTGAACAGTATTTTGTGGGTGATCATCGCGATGCAATGCTGGAAAGTTTGCAAGCTATGCAGAACCAGGCCATTAGTATTGAAACACCGGATATTTCGGGCTCACTTCGCTGGTTGAAAGGATTTGAACCATGAAATGGCTGATTATTATTGCAATTGCACTGGCATTAGGCGGTATGTTTGTCTGGTTGGCTGATTTCGAGCCAGGCTTTGTGTTGGTGCAGTACGGACAGTGGACGCTGGAAACTTCGCTAATTGTATTTACCGTGGCTTGGTTAATTCTGCTGTTATTGGTTTATTTTACGCTGCGCAGTCTGGCGGTCATTAAAAGTACGCCAAACCGCCTGTCGCAATGGCAGGAAAACCAGCGCCATAAACGTGCTATTAAAGCGTTAACCAATGGGCTGATAACACTGGAAGAAGGCCGTTGGGCAGAAGCTGAACGATTGTTATTGCGACATGCTGGCAACAGCGAGACACCGTTATTACATTATCTGGCAGCTGCACGTGCTGCACAGAAACAACAGGCGCCAGAGCGGCGTGACTCCTATTTGAAACTGGCTCACGAAACGACCCCCAGCGCTGATATTGCTGTCGGGGTGGTACAAGCAGAATTACAACTTTCGGCCGGACAGAAAGAACAGGCTTTAGCTACCTTGCAACATCTTCGTCAAGTTGCGCCAAAACATCCCTATGTTTTACAGCTTCTTCAGCAGTTGTATCAGGAAACGGATCAATGGCAGGAAGTGCAATCAGTGTTACCTGATTTGCGTAAACGACATGTTTTGGATGCCAGTTCAGCCAATGCTTTGTCGGCAGAAGCCACTGTGGGACAATTGCAAAATGCCTTGATACGTCAGGAATGGCAGCGAATGGAACAGATATGGCTGCAATCTCCGGCGAAAATCAGACAATCTGAGCACGTATTGAAAACATATGTGAATGGTTTGTTATTGCAGGGCGAGCAACAGCAGGCAATGCAATTGATTGAAGAATATTTACGCAAAAACTGGAGTGATGCGCTGATTTATCAGTATGGCAAAATTCTGCAGGGTGGTTTATTGAAACGTCTGGCCACGGCCGAGAAGTGGTTAAAACAACATGAGGAGAACCCCTGGTTATTGCTGACGTTGGGAAGACTGGCGCAGGCAAATAAGTTGTGGGCCAAGGCAGAAGCTTATCTACGGGCCAGTATTGAGCACGGTCCTCGCGGTGAAACCTATCAGGCGCTGGCAGAAGTATTAATGGCGCAGGATAAACGTGATGCTGCAGCCAATGTTTACAAACAAGGGCTGGATGTCATGCTACAGAATAATCCCAATAAAGTGATCTAATCTTTTTCAAGAGTTTAAATAAAAACGGCGCTTGAAAGCGCCGTTTTTATTTTTGGAATTAACGTCTTACAGCCGCATCGGCATAACGACATATTGCCGTGTGAATTTGGGATCATTTGGGGTAATCAACGCACTGCTGTTTTCATCGGTAAATAACAGTTTGACCTTGTTATCAGGAATGGCGTTGAGCAGATCCAGCAGATAAGCATTATTAAAAGCGATTTCCAAATCCGGACCGCTATATTCCACTGCCAGTTCTTCCTCAGCGGATTCCTGTTCCTGATTGGTCACGGTAGCTTTGAGCAGATTGCTACTGAGATTCAGCTTTACGCTGCGATGCTTGTCATTAGCCAGAATCGAAGCTCGGGATAATGCCTGTTTAAGCTCATCTCGTTCGGCAATGACTTCCTTATCACCACCGACCGGTAAGACACGTTCGTAGTTAGGGAATTGGCCATCAATCAGCTTGGAAGTGAAATGCATATCCGGCAGTTCGACTTTAAGTTGCTGGGGGCTGATCGCCAGGGTCACGTTATCCGCAACATCACCTAATAACCGTCCCAGTTCCAAAATCGCTTTACGGGGTACGATGACACTGTGTTTTTCATTGGTTTTTTCTGCGGTTTCAATGCTGCCTAAAGCCAGTCGATGACCATCAGTAGCTACAGCACGCAAGATATTTTCTTCGCGTTCCAACAGCAGACCATTCAGGTAATACCGTACATCCTGGCTAGCCATGGCAAAACTGGTTTCATCCAGCAGATCTTTTAATGCTGATTGAGGAACTGTCAGCTGATCAAGATAATTTGCACCTTCGCTATCTGGAAAGTCTGTTGCCGGTAGCGTGGCTAAAGAAAAACGACTTTTTCCTGCCCGAACCAGTGATTTGTTGTCTTCAGCCTGAAAGCTAATAGTGGCGTTTGCGGGTAAGGCGCGAACGATATCCAGTAGTTTGCGAGCAGAGACAGTGGTTTCACCTTCTTTTTCGACCGCTACCGGTAACGTTGCAATCATTTCCAGTTCCATATCGGTACTGGTCATGGTTAATTGCTGATCACGGCAACGTAACAGAATATTAGACAAAATAGGCAGGGTGGAGCGCCGTTCAACGATGCTGCACACCAGTTGTAAGGGACGGGCAATAATGTCTTGGCTCACAGTAAATTGCATGATGTCTCTCTCGGCTAGCTGGATAAAGTTCGAAGTAAATTACGGTAGTCTTCCGCGATGCGGCTATCAGTTTCTTTCAGTTCCACTACTTTACGACAAGCGTGCAGAACAGTGGTGTGATCTCGTCCACCAAACGCTTCACCGATTTCCGGCAAGCTATGACTGGTGAGCTCTTTTGCCAGCGCCATTGCTATTTGTCGTGGACGGGCAACCGAACGCGTGCGTTTTTTTGCCAGTAAATCCGATACCCGTATTTTGAAGTATTCTGCAACAGTTTTCTGGATACTTTCCAGTGTGACCAGTTTTTGGTGCAAAGCCAGCAGATCTTTTAAAGCATCCTGAGCCATATCAATCGACAGTGGCTGGTTGGTAAAGCGCGAGAATGCCATGACGCGTTGCAAGGCACCTTCCAAATCACGGACATTTGACTTAATGCGTTTGGCAATAAAAAAGGCCACATCATCCGGTAGGGTAATCAGATTTTGTTGCGCTTTTTTGATCAGAATAGCGACACGGGTCTCCAGCTCTGGTGGTTCAATGGCAATCGTTAACCCCCAACCCAAACGAGATTGCAGACGCTCATCCAGATTTTCAACTTCTTTGGGAAACCGGTCACAGGTCAGAATGATTTGCCGTTGGCCTTCCAGCAGACTATTAAAGGTATAAAAGAACTCTTCCTGAGAGCGTTCCTTTTTGGCAAAGAACTGGATGTCATCAATTAATAATGCATCGGCACTGCGGTAATGTGCTTTGAATTGATCAATAGCGTTGTTACGCAATGCGGTAATCATGTCCTGTACAAAGCGCTCGGAGGATAAATAAATCACTCGTGCTTTGGGATTGTTCTGGCGAATTTTGTTGCCGACCGCCAGCATCAAATGGGTTTTGCCAAGCCCGGTGCCGCCATAGAGGAACAATGGATTGTAACCGGAGGTACCCGGTGCTTCAGCAACATGTAAAGATGCTGCGCGGGCAATCTGATTGGATTTACCTTCAACATAATTATCAAAGGTAAACAACGGATTCATCGGGCTGCCAATCGCGGGGGAAGGTTCTGTTTCCGAAACTGCTATTGATGCGGGGGCTTTATCCGTTGTTTTGACACGACGTTTGGTTTTTTCGGCGGAAATGGAATCTTTGGTACCGACTTCGATTTCAATTTTATTGATGCTGCCGTTGGTCAATCCTTTGATCAGCGCATTTATCTGTTGTTCAAGCTGTTCGTGAACCCAGGCCTTAACATAAGGATTTGGCGCCAACAAGCGCAGACTATCTTCCGTTTCGATGGCTTGCAGGGGCCGTAACCATGTGTTCAGCTGTTGTGCCGAAAGATCACCTTCGAGATGGGATAGGCATTTTTCCCAAAGGGGTGAAGACACAGCAACTCCTTGACTAATATAAAGGTTTACAGAAAACAGACTAATAACTGCAGGCTTTTTTCGTGATAGTATAGCGCGACAGACAGGGCATCTAAAGTTATCTGCATGCGGGGCTTTTGGCAAGTAAAATAATGTTGCATGGTCGGATGAATGCGGTTTGACTTGTTATGCCTGCAAACTCTATAATCCCATGTCTTTTGCCCCGGCTGTTTCCGTTCGAGAGACGCTTACCGGCTGCAAAACCATTGTTATTCCTGGAGTTGGTGAAATGAAAAGAACTTTTCAGCCTAGTAATCTGAAGCGCAAGCGCACTCATGGTTTCCGCGCACGTATGAAAACTGTCGGCGGCCGTCGTGTTATTAATGCCCGTAGAGCCAAAGGCCGCGCAAAACTTTCTGTTTAATTCTCTCTGTTCTCAGAGGGTGCATGACTTGGCCACTTTCAGCCGAGCCATGAAAATGAATAGCCCGGGAGATTTTACCCGGGTTTTTCGTCAGGGTAAGCGCACTGGTGGCGGTGGTCTGACGATTCTAAGCGTTGAAAACTCTGTCGGGCATCCCCGACTGGGACTGGCTATCGCAAAGAAGCATCTTAAACTGGCCAGTCAACGTAATCGGGTAAAGCGAATCATCCGGGAATCTTTCCGGCAGCATCAATCAGCTTTATCCAATATCGATATTGTGGTGTTATCACGTCCTGATATTAGTCAGCGGGATTCGTCGCAATTATGGGCAGCATTGGAGCGACATTGGTTAACCGTGGTGGCACAATGGCAAACATCCTAATCGCTTTTGTTCGCGCGTATCGCTTTTTATTAAGCCCGTTCATGGGCATGCACTGTCGCTTTCAACCTACTTGCTCCCAATATATGATTGAGGCCATTCAAACGCATGGCTCGCTTCGTGGTGTGTGGCTCGGTTTACGCCGAATCTCATGCTGTCATCCTTGGCACGCCGGCGGCGTGGATCCTGTTCCTGAACTAAAGACAAAAAAACACAATGGATAACCTCAGAACTCTGTTTATTTTTGGCCTGTTAATTGTTTCTCTGTTGTTGTGGGAAGCCTGGCAAAATGACTATGTGCGCCCGCAACAGGTTGCAACGCAAAATAACGCAGACCAGCCTGTTTCAGAAAACGCCCAGTCGCAGGATGATTTACCCGAGTTACCAACAGATACTGCAGATGGCTTGCCTGCAATGCCGGAAAGCGAACAAGCCACAGCGACTTCAGCTAATCAGCTCCGTGTAAAAACCGATGTAATTGAAGCGACAATTGATTTACGTGGGGCGGATATCCGTGAACTGGCATTATTACAATATCCTGTTGATGTAGATTTGCCTGATGAGCCAGTACAGCTTTTAAATGACAGTCGTAAGAATTTCTTTGTTACTCAATCAGGTTTACGAGCCGAAGGCTCGGCACCGACACATTATGAAACCTATACTGCGGAAAAATCCGAATATGTTATGGGGGAGAATGAAAATAGTCTGAGCGTTCCGATGCGTTGGGAATCTGATAACGGGCTGACCGTGATTAAAACCTATACTTTTACCCGTGACAGTTACCTGGTAGATGTCACTTATCAGATAGAAAACCAGTCTGGCGAACGTTTTGCTGCTTATCCCTATGCACAATTTAATCGTAATCAACCTGAAGATGATAGTTTCATGATCTATACCTATACGGGTGCTGTTTTTTCCAGTCCGGGTAATGAATACGAAAAAGTGGATTTTGGTGAACTGGAAAAAAATGATTTTCGTCGTGATGTGAATGGTGGCTGGGCGGCGATGATTCAACATTATTTCGTGGCAGCCTTAATTCCTGCTGAACCATTACAGGAAATCAGTCTTTACGGTAAAGCGATAAACAACACTAATTATACGGCCGGTATCCGTTTTCCTGCGGTAGTCGCCGAAAATGGTGAGCAAGCTCAGGCCTCTTATCAGATTTACCTTGGTCCGAAAGAACATCAACGTCTTGAGCCAATTGCAGATAATCTGGATTTGACCGTTGATTACGGTATTCTGACCATTATTTCCAAGCCGTTATTTATCGTCATGGAATGGCTACATAAATTAACGGGCAACTGGGGCTGGTCCATTGTATTACTGACCATTCTGATCAAACTGGCGTTTTATAAACTGTCAGCAGCCAGTTACCGTTCGATGGCGTCAATGCGTAAATTGACACCCAAGCTGGCCACACTGAAAGAACGCTACGGTGATGATAAGCAAAAATTCAATCAGGCAATGATGGATTTGTATCGCACCGAGAAAATTAATCCGCTGGGTGGTTGTTTGCCGATTCTGGTGCAGATGCCGGTCTTTTTGGCTTTCTATTGGGTCTTAGTGGAAAGTATTGAACTGCGTCAAGCCGATTTCATCCTGTGGATTAATGATTTGACGGCAATGGATCCCTATTTTGTCTTACCAGTGCTGTTTGGTTTATCGATGTGGTTCCAGCAAAAGCTGAATCCGATGCCTCAGGATCCGGCGCAGGCGATGATGATGAAGATCTTTCCGATTGTCTTTACCGTCTTTTTTGCTTTCTTCCCGGCAGGTCTGGTGCTTTACTGGGTGGTCAACAACCTTCTATCAATAGCTCAGCAGTGGTATATCACTCGTAAAATGGGTGCGTTGTAACCCTTTCAGCAGGATAAGCAGAACTCCACTGTTTACAGCTGAGTAAACAGAGTTATTTATGACAGAGCATTACACCGACACTATCGTAGCCATTGCCACTGCGCCCGGCCGCGGTGGTGTCGGTGTTGTGCGTTTATCCGGCCCTGAAAGTGCTCAGATAGCCGAGCAAATCTGCGGCAAACTGGCACAAACCCGTCAGGCAAAATTCACCCACTTTCGAGCAGCCGATAAAGAAATTATCGACAGTGGCATTGCGTTGTATTTTGCCGGACCCGCCTCGTTTACCGGTGAAGATGTCATCGAGTTGCAGGGGCATGGCAGTCCATTGGTGATGGCTAGACTATGTCAGCGAGCAGTTGAACTGGGTGCCAGAATGGCTAGGCCCGGAGAGTTTTCTGAACGCGCATTTCTCAATGGCAAGATGGATCTGGCACAGGCTGAAGCCGTTGCAGATTTAATTGAAAGCTCAACCGAACTGGCTGCTCGTAGTGCAATGCGTTCGTTGCAGGGGGAATTTTCCAAAAAGGTTAATGACTTCTTGCAAGAACTGACCTATTTAAGAATGTTTGTTGAAGCCTCCATTGATTTTGCCGATGAAGAAATCGATTTCCTCGGTGAAGCTCAGGTGGATAAACAATTACAGCAACTACTGGCAACCCTGGCAGGTATTCAAGGCAGTGCCCGACAAGGCCGCTTATTACGCGAGGGCATCAGTGTGGTGTTGGCCGGACAGCCCAATGCTGGCAAATCCAGTCTGCATAATCGGCTGGCGGGCCATGATGCAGCTATTGTGACTGAAGTAGCCGGTACAACTCGTGATGTATTACGAGAGCAAATTCATTTGGGCGGTTTGCCACTGCGTATTTCCGATACTGCCGGCCTGCATGATGCCACCAGTGATATCGTTGAGCTTGAAGGTATCCGCAGAACGCAGAACGAATTGGCACAAGCTGATCATATTCTGCTATTAATTGATGATAAGCTTGGCATGACGGAACAGGATACAAAAATCCTTTCTGCTTTACCGAGCGATAAATCATTTACCTTGATTCGAAATAAGATCGACCAAAGCGGCCATGCTGCTGAAATAACGAATGAAAATGGCATATCAGTGATCTATCTATCCGCAAAAAGTGGCGAAGGGATGGATTTGCTGACACATCATTTATGCGAGGTAGTAGGTTTTCATCCGGAAGAAGAAGGGGTGTTTATGGCGCGTCGTCGACATCTGGATGCTTTGCAGCGCGCTCAACAAGCCATTGAAGCAGGCTATGACTGTCTGACAGGTATGGGCGCGGGTGAATTACTCGCGGAAGAACTGCGTATTGCTCAGTCTGCTCTGGGAGAGATTACCGGGACATTCACGACTGAAGACTTACTAGACCGCATCTTCTCCAGTTTTTGTATTGGTAAATGATCTTTTTGCAGGCATGTCATGTTCCCAAATCAAGACACCCAAATCAGTGATTTGCATGAAGTACGGCATCAACATATCCTCAAATTAGTTCAGCAAAGCGGGGTCAAACAGCTTTTGGACTTAGGCTGTGGCTCAGGTACTTTTCTGTGGCAGCTGTTAAATGAAACGCAGATTGAGCAGGTTATTGGTGTTGAACAATCCAGCTTATCTATTCTGCAGGCGCGTGAAAAACTGGCAGCATACCTTCAGCAAACTCCATCCAGAATAAGGTTAATTAACGCATCATATGCTGAACCGCATCCAGAGCTTTATGGTTTTCCGCTGGCAGTGATGATTGAGACCATTGAGCATATTGAGCCGAGACTGTTATCCAAGGTTGAACAAAATGTTTTTGCAGTGATGCGTCCAAAACAAATCATACTGACAACACCTAACTACGAATACAATCCGCTATACGGGCTATATCCCGGACAGTTTCGGGATCCGGATCATCAGTTTGAATGGACTCGGCAGAAATTTCAGCAATGGGCCAGAGGCGTTGCTGCCCGTCATAATTATGAAGTACATTTTTCAGGAATTGGGCAGGCAGATCTGCAATTAGGTTCACCCACCCAGATGGCAGTATTTCACTAGGGCTTGTTGATCTTTCATCTCACAATAGAGGCGGAGATGAAACCTAGGTCTGAAACTCAACTGTCATGGAATTGCCACTCAAATGCCATAGTCTGAGAAGCATGATATCGTCTTGCGTTACAATGTTTAACCATTCCCTTAGGCAAACCCAAACTAAATAGGAGCCAGCATGCTACGCCTATACAAAATTGCTCATGGCTTAATTAAGGAAATCAAAGTTGAAGGCGAGGTATTGGGGCATCATTTAAAAGAAGCCGACTGGATTGATGCGTTGGAGCCCGATGATGATGAACGCGCATTACTCGCGACTTTGTTCAGCGATGAAGTACCCGATGTCGATGATGTAGAAGAAATTGAGGCCTCGGCTCGGTGCTTTACCGATCAGGATGGTCTGCATGTGCATTCATTATTTCTGGGTTACTCAGAAGGGCGACATCACACGGTTTCGGTCGCGTTTATTTTGCAGCCGGATAGACTTATTGCCATTCGTGATGGTGAATTAAGTGATTTTCGATTATTACGAATGCGAGCTCGCCGTGGGCAGGTGAGTTGTGAGACACCAACGGATTTACTGATCACCCTGTTGGAACAAAAAGTCGAAAATCATGCCGATAATCTCGAAGATATCCATCGCCAGCTAGAACGGGTCAGCCATCTGGTTTTAGAAGATGAAAGTGCTGATCTGGAAGATGCCATCAGTCAGTTAGCGCGTTTGGAAGACAGTAACGGAAAGATCCGTTTATGTTTAATGGATACCCAACGTGATATTTCTTTTTTGTTGCGTCACTTACGAGAGCCGGGTGCATCACGGGAAACCTTATATGAGATATTGCGAGATTTGGAGACATTGATGTCGCATACGACATTTTTATTCGATAAGATAAATTTCTTGATGGATTCCACTCAGGGGTTTATCAATATCCAACAGGCACAGATCATTAAAACGTTCTCGATTGCCGCGGTGGTGTTTCTACCACCAACATTGATTGCCAGCATTTATGGAATGAACTTTAAATATATGCCGGAGCTGGATTGGAGCTTCGGTTATCCATTTGCTATTGGTCTGATGGTGGCAGCAGGCATGGCGCCCTACCTTTATTTCAAACGTAAAGGCTGGTTGTAAAATCTTCATAGGAGTAACACAGATGAGTCGACATTTTGATAAAGCAGAAGGTTTGAGTGAAACGCATGATCCGGCCACACATGATTATGTGTTTAACCAAACAATGTTCCGCATTAAGGATCCAAAACGTACCCTGAAGTTTTATTCTGAAGTGATGGGTATGACACTTATCAAACGTTTTGATTTTCCGGAAATGCAGTTCACCTTATATTTCATGGCGGCTATTTCACCGGAGCAGCGGCAGGATTGGTCGGACGATAATGATGAGCGCATCAAACAAACCTTTGCCCGTCCAGCTATGCTTGAATTAACCCATAACTGGGGAGATGAAGACAAAGATGAGGTGGCTTATCATAACGGTAATAGTGAACCACGGGGCTTTGGTCATATTGGCTTTGCCGTTCCCGACATTGATGCTGCCTGCGCGCGCTTTGAGGAGTTTGGCGTTCCATTTGTCAAACGCCCTAATGATGGCAAGATGAAAGGTATCGCGTTTATTCAGGATCCAGATGGCTACTGGATAGAAATATTTACTCCTGATCGTCAGCCGAATTTGCTGAAAGATCACCTTGCTTAAGTTCTTCAGTTTTAGTTGAGCCGCTTCCAAGTGGTGGGCTGGCAAAAACCTGGATTCTATCAGGCAGCTTTTTAGCCTCGTACATTGCCTCATCGGCATATCGCACCAGTTGCATGGCATTACTGCCATGCAACGGATATACCGCGATACCAATACTGACGCCGATATGCAGGATTTTGCCGTCCACTTCATATGGCAGTCTCAGACACTCGCAGATTTTTTCGGAGGTCTGCTGAGCATTGGCAACATGATGAATATTTTGCAGTAAAACGACAAATTCATCACCGCCAATACGTCCGACAATATCTGCCCCACGTAAACATTGTCGAATACGGTTGGCAACCTGTTGCAGTAGTAAATCACCGATAGCGTGTCCATGCCTATCATTGACCGGCTTAAATTTATCCAAATCCAGAAATAATACTGCGAGGGCCTGTTTCTCACGCTCACTTAATACAATGGCTTGATTTAGATGCTCGGTAAAGCTGGCACGATTGGGGAGGCCGGTCAGGGTGTCGTGATGCGCCATATGCGACATACGCTGCATCATCAGTTTATGTTCAGAGATATCTCTGGCAATTCCGGTAAAGGAATCCACCTCGCCATTATTATCAAATAACGGTGCGGTATTACTGCGATGCCAGCACCAATGCCCATTAAAATGTTTTATCCGGTACTCAATACCACTGTGTTTCTGTCGACTGAGACGTACTTGCTGCAAAAAATTGTGGCAGGCCGAGACATCATCGGGATGAACAAATTGATCAAAATGTCGACCGATAACGTCACTAATTGGATGACCAAGGATTTCGGTCCAATTGGGTGATACATAGGTAAGCAGGCCATCCAGCGACAATGAATAGATAATGTCATTGGCATTTTCAACAAAGGCCCTGAACTTTGACTCGCTTTCGTTCAGAGCTGTCTCGTAGCTTTTACGTTGCGTAATGTCATTACCATAGCCGGTCCAGACAATAGTGCCATCAGCTTCACGTATGGGAGTGTCATAGGCTTCAATCCAGATGGTATGGCCATTTTTAAGGACCATGCGAAATTCACTATGCCAGGCACTGGCGGTTTCAGCAGATTGAATGCTTTCATTGATGACCCGTTGATAATCATCCGGGTGAATCATTTTCAATAATACAGAGGCATCTTCAGCAACCTGTTGCTGGGTTACACCAAATAAAGCTTCTAATCGGGAGCTGGTGTAGGTGTATTGGAATTTACCGTCAGGGGTTAAACAAAGCTGATAAATAAAGCCGGGTAGATAAGATGAAACAGCACGTAAATGATTGAGCAACTCATTATCTGTTGAAGTGGACCGGCTCTGTTTGCCGTCGGGCGGGGAGTGCATCATGCCTAGTTAACACCATTTATTTTTTATTTAATAATAGGCTGATGCATTTACCCATTCAAGTATTTATGTGGCATAGCGCACAGAGGTTCAGTATTTCCAGGTTGCAGGAGGCTCACTTTTCAAATGATCTATAAATACTCTGGTGCGCCTTGATAAATGTCCATAGGGATACATTAACCAGATCGGCAAACTGGGACCATGCCAGTCCTCCAGGCAACGTTGCAATTTGACGGTGTGCTGACTTATGCTCAATTCAGCTAACCAGTTCGGATAAAGTCCCAACCCTTTACCTCTAGCAATGGCATCAGCCTGCATGATGAATTGATCGGCTGAGATCTGGGATTGCTGTGGGGGTAATTGAAATGGTTTTTTATGAGGATGTTTTAATAGAATATTCTGTGTCGAGTGCTCCAGAGTATCAACCCATTTATGTTCAGTCAGTTGATGCGGGTGAAGGATTTCTCCTGCCTGTTGCAGATATTCCGGGCTGGCATAAATACCCTGTGAAAGCTGACCCAGACATTCATGGCGAAGCCCATTCTCTGTTACGGGGCCCAGCCACAAAATGACTGATTCACCAACGGTGGCCTGAGGCAGGTTGAATCCGGTACGCATTTTAAGATGCAATTTTGGATGCTGCGTCATCAGCATTTCTACTTTCTCGCTAAGCCAGCGGCAGCTGAAAGCATTATGAAAGGTGAAATCAAGCGTGCCACTTACCTCAAGTTGCAGAGCATCCAGTGCTAACTGACTTTGCTGGGCAAGATCGATAAATTGCTGACAATACTCGGCAAATATCTGGCCTGCCTGAGTTGGGATAAGTCGATTGGATTCCCGTCGAAGTAATTGCTGACCAACACGTTGTTCCAGTTGGCTGATACGTCTGCTTAACGTGGATTTAGGAATAGCCAGTTGTTCTGCGGTAAACGTTAAACTGCCAGACCGAATGATTTCAACAAAGGCTGTCACCGCTCTCATATCTGGCAAAACTGCACGATCATTCATATGTAAGCCTGTTCAGGTTTATGCAACGTTATGTTTATGATTCAATACTTTTCATTACAAATAATAAGCATTATCATTTGCATTAAAGGTTTGGATTGTAATTGATTAAGTGAATGATCGCCAGGGATTGTATATTTTCATCTTCGAATAAGTCCCAGGCTGATGCGAAATTCACTTGGTTTAAGCATAAAGGGAGCTTGGTTAAGAAAGCATTAACAATAGGGTCTGCTGATCTGTTATAGCTGTCTCTGAAAGATAAACAGACCCTAGGCGCCTTATCTGAAGGTTTGAATGGTTCCCCAATTTATTGTTTGTTTGCCCTTTCCCGATGTTACTGCAAAGTGCATCGGGTTTTTTTTGTCTCTAAATCGTTGTGGATTTTTTATTCATCTCGTTTTCATACTTTTCGTTAAGTTAATGAAAACCTAAAGCAGTGATGAAAAAGAAAGCACAACTAATTTCATCAGCTGGGTGTTTTCAGGTCATTATTATGGATTTCACCTTTGTCATTGAGCATATCGTCATGCTCCTGCATTTTCCATGGCAAAATGCCTGGCGATATATGAATGAAATGCATGTATTTCTCGAATTGATTTAGAATGTCATCAATGACTTCCTGCTGATCAAAGTTAAACACATCATAGGCCGCGCCACCCCTCCGCATAAAGACTTCTGCACGGTAATAGCGCTTGTCACCATCTTCACTTCTTGCCATTTGTGGATAAGCAAAGGTGGGCATGGCATAGCCACGCATACGAATTTCATAGATGAAATCCAGTTCTTCTTCTCGAACCACTTCTATATACGCGCGATGCTGGGTGTCATCAAAAAATACAATAACCGGCCAACCTTTCTCTTGCAAAACCGTTTCAACTTTCTGCATGGCCGGATGAGCCGTCGTTTTGATAAATTCTGCCACTTGTTGATAATCCGGATAGTGAATCAACCCTGCCAAACGTTTCTTCCAGTTACCCGGCCGGTGTTGCGAGCTATGCATGAAGGCTGACAAACTGGCTTCACGATGACCTTCAATCGCTAAAGCACGCCACATTCCAATCGCTGCCAGCACCATAATGATGGCAAACGGCAGGGCACTGGTAATACTCATGGTTTGCAAGGCACTTAAGCCACCGGCAATTAGCAGTGCAGCCGCCACCAGACCTTCCAGAGATGCCCAGAAAACCCGTTGCCATACTGGCGTGTTACTGGCGCCACCAGACGCTAAGGAGTCAATGACCAGCGACCCTGAGTCGGAAGAAGTAACAAAGAACGTCATAATCAGAATAACGGTAATAAATGACACTATTGATGTTAGAGGTAATCGTTCATATAGCTTGAACAAGGCAATCGCAGTGTCATTCTGCACTTCCGTAATGAGTGCGGTATACCCCTGATTCATAATCATATTGAGGGCCGTATCCCCAAAAATGGAAAACCAGATAAAGGTAAAAATGGTCGGCACCAGCAGCACGCCAAAGACGAACTGCCGAATGGTGCGACCTCGGCTTATTTTGGCAATAAACAGTCCGACAAACGGTGCCCAGGCAATGGTCCAGCCAAAGATAAATAAAGTCCAGTTACCTATCCAGTCACTCCGGGTATAAGCCTGCAGATTGAAGGTCCGCTCAACAATATTGTTCAGGTAACTGCCAGTGTTTTGTAAAAATGTTTCCAGAATGAAAATACTCGGTCCAGCCAGAAACACAAACAGCATTAATGCAACGGCCAGAACCATGTTGAGAATGGATAACCTTTTAACACCTTTATCAAGTCCAGCCACCACGGATAGAATAGCCAGTAAAGTGATACCGGTTATGGTCACAACCTGAACAAAGGTACTGACCGGGATGCTGGGCCATAAATAATTCATACCAGCATTGATCTGGGCAACGGACAGGCCAAGCGTTGTAGCAATGCCGAATAGGGTCCCTAAGATAGCAATAACATCCACAGTATGGCCGATTGGACCATAGATTCGCTCGCCGATAAGCGGGTAAAGGGCAGAGCGCATTGATAACGGCAAGCCATGGCGAAAGGCAAAATAAGCTAAAACCAGACCGGTTAGACCGTATATGGCCCAGATATGAAAGCCCCAATGGAAAAAGGCAATTTGCATGGCTTGTTTAGCCGCATCAACCGTTTCGGGGGCTCCTTGAGGTGGCGAGGCATAATGCAATACCGGTTCGGCCACCCCGAAGAATAACAAAGCAATCCCGTAGCCAGCTGAAAACAACATCGCAAACCATGCAGGAAAGCTGTATTGCGGTTCGGCATGATCGGGGCCTAATTTGGTTTTTCCCCAACTTGAAATGGCCACGGTTACGATAAAAACAAGAAAGAAAGCCACTGCCAGCATGTAAAACCAGCCAAAGGTTTTGGTCAGATAACTGAGTGTCGCAGCAAAGGCTTCGCCCGCTAATTCTGGATTGCTGATTGTGCCTATTACTAACAGTAACGTAATAATAACGGCAGGAAAAAACACAGGAACCAGAATAGTAGAGGGGATCTTTGAATCAGCTTGCATGCTCAAACTCCGATTTTGATTCGAATGAATCATTAGCGTCATGCAATATTAACGTGAATGGTTTGACCAGATGCTGACAATGCGAAGTGAGAGATAGACGCTTACATCATCGGCATATTGCATGCCGGGTGGTGTTGGGGAAAATCACCGTACAAACCGAATACAGTTTGTACGGTGAAGTATTCGTCTAGCCTTTAGGACCGAGAAAGAACCAAATAATAAATCCTATTACCGGGAAGAACAGTAATATCAAAATCCATAACACTTTGGCTAAGGTACCGGCACCACTTTTCGCTACTTTGAGAATGGCCCAGATAACAATAATCAGCCAGATTAAACCTAATATGCCACCGACTTCTAGATCCATTTTGTCGCTCCTTTGCTAGTTCAGATAAAAATTTAATTCCGTCTTAGCATAACGATAAATCAATTGTTAAACCAACTCTTTTCATGGCGTTGCCGGTTCAATCACCTCGCCGGAGTATGCTTTTAGGCCTCCACCCAATGCTTTATAAAGTGTTAACTGGTTACGTAAACGTGCCAGCCGGGTATCAATTTGAGCTAACTGGGCATCAATATGACTGCGCTGCGCATCCAGAACTTCCAGATAGCTGTCCACCCCGGCATCGTAACGGATTTGAGCTAATTCCAGGCTGCGATTGGTTGCTTTGGTTAAATCCTGTTGAGCATCCAGCTGGGCATCCAGGGTTTCTCTTGCCTGCATTTCATCAAGCACCTCTTTGAATGCCCGCTGAATGGTTTCCTGATAGCGGGCAATATTGATGTCTTTTTCTAACTCAGCGACATCCAGGTTTGCATCATTCACACCCCAATCAAGTAAAGGAACTGATAGCTGTGGAGAAATCTGCCACAAACGATTACCGCTATCACTCAGATCAGAAGGGGTTGAGCCACCAATACCAATGGCGGTTGTCAAACTGATACGTGGAAAAAAAGCTGCTCTTGCAGCACCAATATTGGCATTGGCAGCTTTAATCTGATGTTCGGCCTGCATCACATCCGGTCTGGCCAACAACACTTCAGAAGACAGATTCACCGGTAAGTCCTGCAATAACGGATCATCATCTTCCCAATCAGCCTGCCAATGCTGACGATCCAGTCTTTGTCCAACTAACAACTCCAGCGCGGTAAAGTTTTGATTGGCTTGCTGCTGAAAACTCGACTCGGCAATACGCGCTTCATGTAATGCTGTTTCAGCTTGTCTTAACGCAAGTTCTGATGCCAGACCAGACTCAAAGCGTTTGTTGATCAGTTCATAACTTTCTTCCCGGGCTTCGCGTGTGGAGCTGGAAAATTCCAGCTGGGCAACGGTGGCCTGCCAGCTGAACCAGGCATCGGCCACTTCAGAAACTAATGTCAGCTGAATACTTCTACGGCTGGCCTCACTGGCAAGAAACTGTTCCAGAGCGGCTTGCTGCAAACTGTCAATCCGACCAAAAAAGTCGATTTCCCAGGCCGAGATTCCAACACCAATCTGGTATTCCTCATAAATTCCACCGCCACCAACAGTCTGGGTGCCGGAGCTAACGCCTTCAGGTACGCGTTGACGAGTGGCGCTTGCAGTGCCATCGACTGCTGGCAAAAGTTCGGCACGTTGGATTTTGTACTGTGCACGCAATTGCTCTACCTGCAACACCGTGGCCCGAAGGTTACGGTTATTTTCCAGTGATAATGCAATCAGTTGTTGCAGCTGCTCGTCTTGGTAAAATTCCTGCCAGCCTGTATCAGCAGCTAACGAGGCATTAACGACAGCGTCACTGTCTTCCAGCATCACTGGATTCGCAGGACGTTGATAATCGGGAATCATCGAGCAGGCGCTGAGCACTGCTGATAATGTCATTACAGAAATCAGTTTCAATTTGGCATTCATGCCGATTCTCCTTGAGAAACCTGCTGTTTAGCAGGTGTTTTACCAGTAATTTTTTGTGCCAATGTAAAGATCACTACAAAGAACACAGGAATAAAAAATATTGCCAGGCTTGTTGCTGCCAGCATGCCGCCAAATACGCCGGTACCAATCGCATTTTGTGCACCACTGCCTGCACCGCTTGCTAACATCAGCGGAGTCACCCCCAGCATGAAAGTAAGTGCTGTCATGGCAATTGGGCGCAGACGCATTCTGATGGCTTCCAGTGTCGCCTCCGATAGCGACTTACCCTCTTCATAAAGGGATTTAGCAAATTCGACGATTAAAATGGCATTTCGAGCCGATAAACCTATGGTGGTTAATAGGCCAACCTGAAAGTAGATGTCATTGGACATTCCTCTGCTTAAGGCAAACAGCACAGCTCCAAGTACACCCAGCGGAACCACCAGCATGACAGAGAAAGGTACCGACCAGCTTTCATATAAAGCGGCTAAAAACAGAAATACCACCAGAATCGATAACGCATATAAAAGTGGTGCCTGGGCCCCGGATGCACGTTCCTGTAAAGACAGGGCTGTCCATTCATAGCCAAAGCCCTCAGGTAATTGATCAACTAGTTCTTCCATGGCTTGCATGGCTTCACCTGAGCTTAATCCTGCGGCGGCTTGTCCCTGAATGTTCATCGCAGGAACACCATTGTAGCGTTCAAGGCGTGGTGACCCGTATATCCATCGCGAATCACTGATGGCTGATAAAGGCACCATCTCTCCACTAATATTACGCACATACCAGTCTCCTACATCTTCGGGCATCATGCGAAACGGGGCATCACCCTGTACATAGACTCTTTTGACACGACCTTTGTCAATAAAATCATTTACATAAGTGGACCCCCACGCTGTTCCAAAAGTGCTATTGATATCATCCAGCGAGACACCAAAAGCCATGGCTTTTTGATGATTAATATCAATTTTGAATTGGGGGCGATCCTGCAAACCGCTGTGCCTCACCTGATTTAAACGTGGATCCTGATTAGCTTGCATTAACAGAGTGTCTCGGGCTTTGACCAGTTCTTCATGACCCATGCCACCTAAATCCTGCAACATCATATTAAAGCCACTGGCATTACCCAGCTCACGGATGGGAGGAGGGGCAATAGCAAAAGCCACCGCATCCTTAAACTGACTGAAATAGCCCGAAGCACGATTGGCAATTGCCTGAGCACTTTGTTCTGGCGCTGTGCGCTGATCCCAACTTTTTAAATTAACAAAAATCAGACCACTATTCTGCCCGCGACCACTAAAGCTATAGCCGATAACAGAAAACACTGATTCGACGTTATCACCTTCCTGTTCAAGGTAATAATCTTCAATGCGATTCATCACTTCAATAGAACGCTGTTTCGAGGCGTTGACCGGTAACTGCATTTCAGTAAATAAAATGCCCTGATCTTCATCTGGGAAAAAGGACGAAGGCAACTGGGTAAATAAGTAGGCCAGACCTGCCACAATCAATAGGTAAATCAGCATGACGCGTGCAGAACGTTTGATCAGATAGCCAACGGCACTCTGAGTTCCCTTGCTGGTTTTTTCAAAGCTGCGATTAAACCAGCCAAAAAAGCCACGTTTTTTGGCTGGGTCGTGTTTAGCATCTTTTAATAATGAAGCACATAGAGCTGGGGTGAGCGTTAACGCGATCAAAAGTGATAAAGCCATTGCCGCAACAACGGTAATGGAAAATTGCCGATAAATGACCCCGGTTGAACCCGGGAAAAAAGCCATTGGAATAAACACGGCAGAAACCGTTAACACAATACCGACCAAAGCTCCGGTAATCTGATCCATGGACTTACGCGTGGCTTCTTTGGGTGATAATCCATCTTCATGAATAACACGTTCGACGTTTTCCACCACCACGATGGCATCATCGACCAACAGCCCGATGGCCAGCACCATGGCAAACATGGTCAGCATATTAATGGAAAAGCCAAACGCGAAAAGGATGCCAAACGTTCCCAAAATAACCACTGGTACGGCAACCGCCGGGATCAGCGTGGCCCGAAAATTCTGTAAGAACAGATACATGACCAGGAATACCAGAATCATGGCTTCAACCAGAGTCTTGACTACCCCTTCAATGGATATTTTGACAAAAGGGGTGGTGTCATAAGGGTATGTGACTTCCAGGCCTTCAGGGAAAAACGGTTCAAGTTCCGATATTCGGTCACGGATCATTTGAGAGGTTTCCAGCGCATTTGCACCCGACGCTAGTGTAATGCCCAGACCAGCAGCCGATTGTTTGTTGTATTCGGTTTCAAATTGAAAGTTTTCACCACCCAGTGACACATTGGCTACGTCTTTAATGCGGATTTCCGATCCATCCTGGTTGACCCGTAGCAGGATATTTTCAAATTCACTAACCGTTTCCATCCGGGTTTCAACCACGATGCTGGCGGCAATCTGCTGTCCTTCAACGGCTGGTGTTCCACCAATCTCACCCGCTGCAATCTGGACGTTCTGCTCGCGAATCGCGTTAACGACATCTTCTGTGGTTAATTTATAGTTGGCCAGATTGTTGGCATTTAGCCAGATCCGCATCGCATATTGCGAACCGAACAAATTAATTTGCCCAACTCCATTTACCCGGCTGACAGGGTCCTGAATATTGGCCGCCACATAGTCGGCAATATCATAGCGATCCATTTTTCCATTATTGGAAACAAAGCCCAATACCATTAAAAAACCGGTACTGGATTTAGTGATCCGAATCCCTTGCTGCTGAACATCCTGAGGCAATAAAGGCATGGCCGCCTGCAGTTTATTTTGCACTTGAACCTGAGCAATATCCGGATCAGTATCTGCCTGGAAAGTGACCGTAATCTGGCCAACACCACTGGAATCACTGGTGGAGTTGATATATTGCAGATCATCCAGTCCCGTCAGGTTTTGCTCGATTACCTGAATTACTGAATCTTCGACTACTTTGGCTGAGGCGCCAGGGTAGGCGGTACGGATTTCAATCGCTGTTGGGGCTATGCCGGGATATTGTGCTATCGGCAGCTGAAAAATCGACAGCAAGCCAGCCAGCATGATTAATATCGCAATAACCCATGCAAATATCGGATGATCAATAAAAAAGCGGGCCATGATTACTCCTGAGCTTGCTGGAGGGAGTTTTCAGTATCAATCTCAATCTCCACGGCTGAATCGACAGCAATTTTTTGCAAACCTTCCACAACTACTTTTTCTCCACCGGAGAGCCCGTCAGAGACCAGCCATTTATGACCAATGGAGTGTCTGACTGCTATTGGCCGTTGTTCAACAATATTGTCATCGTTTACCAACATTACGCTTGCGGTTCCCTCGCGAGAAAACATCACGGCTTTGTGGGGAACCAAAATGGCGTCAGGCATGGTTCCTTCATTGATTTCAGTTTTCACATACATGCCTGGTAACAGCAGGCCATCCGGATTGGGGAATTTAGCCCTCATCACCAGACTGCCAGTATCTTCATTAACATTAACTTCAGAGAATTGCAGTTCACCTTGATGTTGATAGGTTGAGCCATCTTCCAGCGTTAATTTAACTTGCGCGGTATCTTCTTCTGAAACTCTCCCGGAGAGTAATTGCCGGCGTAAACGAAGCACCTCTTTTGATGCCTGCGATATATCGACATAAATCGGGTCGGTCTGCGTGATGGTGGTTAAAGGTGATTCCTGTTGGGCCGTGACCAGGGCACCTTCGGTCATAGTCGACCGACCGATGCGACCATCTATAGGAGCATTTACCTTGGTATACCGTAAATTTATTTCAGCAGTTTGAATATTCGCCTGCGCCACGGAAACTTCTGCCTGTGCCTGTAAATACGCTGCCTGGGCATCATCATAATCTTGCTGACTGATGGCTTTGTTATCAATCAGTCCTCTAAATCGTTCTGCACGGGCTTTAGTTGATTGAATATTGGCACGGGCTCGGGCCAGTTCTGCTTTAGCCATTTGTAAAGCGGCTTGAAAAGGGGCTTCATCGATTTGATACAACTGTTGACCGGCTTTAACGTCAGCGCCTTCTTCAAACAGTCGGTTTTGAATAATGCCATTTACCTGGGGTCTGACTTCAGCCTGACGGAAAGCTACCGTTCTTGCCGGTAATTCCGTTTTGATCGTGACCGTTTGTGGAATCAGGCTCACCACATCCACTTTCGGAGCAGCTTGCTGTGTATTTTGCTGAGTATCTTGAGAGTCGGAGGATTGGCATGCTGCCATATTGAGCGTCAATAAACTTATCAGCATCAATTTTTTAACAGATAAAAAATGGCGTGGCATTTACTACTCCTGATTGTCTTGTCCGTCAGTATCATCATTCTGTGAAGGTGAGCAGGCGATCGCATCCCAGCTGGCATCAATAATATTAGTCAGGGCATCGTTATCAACTTTGATAACGTCGATTAAATGTTGGCGGGCGAGAAACAGATAGGGTTCAAAACTCAGACTGATCAGAATATCGTCGGATAAGTTTTTAATTTGTTGTGTTGCCCGTCCCTTTTCAAACAAATCCTTAAGCGGTTGCAGCCCATCCCAGGCATGACTACGCTGGCTACGTAAAATATCCGGCGGCAGATGATCAAATTGTGCCTTGCTGTGCGTGATGCAGGGATTTTCGATGCAAAAGCGCCAGAGATTGCAGCACATTCTTCGATATTGTTGTTTGAGTGGTTGCTGCTGATCATGGCCCTCCAGTGTTGCTTTGATAAAGTCATCAATTATGTGGGTATTGAGCTCACGGATCAGTTCATCCCGATCTTTGAAATAAAGATAAATGGTGCCAGTGGCAACACCAGCCTCTTCGGCAAGTTGTTTAATCGAAAAACCATGAAAACCGTAGTTGGAGAGCAACTTTAAGGTGGCACAGAAAATAGCTTCACGTTTATCGGCAGTGCTTTTGGCTGGAGACATAGTTGACTTATTATGAATGAACGTTCATTCATAATATACATGCACTAGGTTAAGGTAAAGTTAAAAAAACGGAAAAAATTATTTTGAATGTTCACTTGCTGTTATGCTTCATAGCCGCCAGCATTGGTGGATATGAAAGATAAACAAGCACCTGAACTTATTTTGTCAATCGATTGTATATCGGCTGTAAAAGTTGCTTTTCTCCATCCAGGACTAATGCATGTTCAGCACGCTGTTGGATAAGTTTGAGATGACGAGAAACTTCTGATCCAAAAACGGCGGGTGAATTATCAGCTAATGCTGCAAGCACTATCTGTAAACGAAGTTGAACTTCGATCATTCCGGCGCCATCTCGACCGATGGGCAAAAATATATCATCAAACAAATCCCCAAGGTTCAGTTCAGGAATCCAGACATTTGGATAAAGCAGTTTGTCTTCAATTTCATCAATTTTATAGTCTTTCCAATGAATCAGAATACGAATGGATCGGTTCAGAATATCAATTGCAGTACCGTGATCATTGACTGCTGGTGAGAGCGCCCGAGAAGCTATTTCGGCTAATACCATTAGACCAAATCTGGGATCCTGAGAAAAAGATCGTTCATCGCCCAAGGTTATTGATGCAACTATTGCCGACTTGGCCTCTTCAGAGTACTTACCTTTAAACCAGGCTTTGGGTTTAGCTGGATGCACAAATTCACCTGGAAGAACCATCACACCAATTTCGGCATCATGATATTTGGCACATTGCTGAAGAGCCCCAACATCAATATGTCTTACATAACCGATAATATCGCAAAATATCGTGGTGGTATCCTCTGGAATTTTATCTTTGTTTTCAAGTCTGCGTCCACCTAACGTCGGATGTTCAACTCTTTGCCGAATAGTCTCCAATGCCGATTTTTCTACTCTACCAGAGGTTTCCCCAAGACGGCCTAATTGCGACAAATGCTCTATCCAGCGCAATATGGTCACCACTATTAGGATAATGACACCAATCGTAACGGAAAACAGAATCAGCCTGCCATTATCATTATATATGTCCGTACTTAAGGCGATAATTCCAACCAAACTGAAAAGGAAGGAACCAATGAATGTTGCCAGTACATTTTGTGTCGTGGTGTCTTGTTGAACCAGTTTAGTGGCTCGGGGAGTCGCACCATTACTGGCTGCAGAATAAGCTGCCACCATAACGCTTAGGGAAAAGGTGGTTACCGCCAACATGCTGGAAGCGAGAATATTCAGGATCTGACCAACTGCATCGGCACCAATATTAAGTGGCAGAGGGCTATTGATAATACTCTGGGCAGGAATGGCGATCAGCGCTGTCACGACAGCAAGCACAGCAAACAAAGCAGCACGAATCCATAAGGTTCGGGTCAGTTGAGACAGCAACCATCGCCACTTGGATATCATCGTAGTGCTTCCCTTATCTCGTGCGAATAAATTATGCCAGTCAAATTAAGGGCAATAAAAAACCGCTATATCATCTACCAATATAGCGGTTTAATGGTGCTCTTTGGAAGGCAGATTATGGAGAAAATGATGATCCGCAACCACATGTAGTGGTCGCATTTGGATTACGAATCACAAATTGCGAACCTTCAACACCATCAGTGTAATCAATTTCCGCGCCTACAAGGTATTGATAGCTGGCCGGATCAATAAGCAAAGTCACACCGGATTTTTCGACTTCGGTATCACCTTCACTGACTTCTTCTTCAAATGTAAAACCATATTGAAACCCGGAGCAACCACCGCCAGTGATAAATACGCGCAGTTTTAATTGATCATTACCTTCTTCGGCAATGAGTTCGCTGACTTTTGACGCAGCCGAATCGGTGAATAGAACTGGACTTGGCATTTCGCTCGTCATGATTTACTCCGTTGATATCTAAGATTGTTCATTTATTATCCAATTCTGACTAAAATAGTCAAGTATTAGGGTCTCTTTATCTTTAAGCGCTACCAATTATTGAGGCCGTTTTTCAGTCAAAACAGAAGCGGCTCTAGAATATCAACAGCCCCTAGGTCTGTTGTTCAAGATTTAAATTGGGATCAGTTTGGGAATGTTCAAGGCTCAAGTCGGTTTCTTCCGCTTCGCCGACATGAATCAATTGTCCGTTGACTTCACTGCCAACTGCCACTTCCAGCAACTTATAAAAAACATTGCCATTGATACGTGCTTTATTAGCCAGTTCAATTTGTTCAACTGCATATAAATTGCCTTTGACATCACCATTGATAATTTGAAATGGCACCCGGACTTCGCCTTCTATGCGGCCTTTTTCACTCAGCGTTAATAATGCGGGCTCACCTTCATCAGCAGTAATATTACCAGTGATTACACCATCTATTCGTAAGCCACCGCTAAAGTGAATATCGCCTTTAAAATGGGTGTTCTCACCAATTAATGTGTCAATACGGGCGGCCTTACGCCGTTTATTTTTTTTGCTGCTGAACATGAATTACCTCATTGCCCGACGGGTGTTTCTGTTTGCCAATCAAAGCTGCGTGAAATTAGTATTTTGTCTTTCTGGCGCAAACTGACGCTGATTTGTTCAGGATCTGACAATTCACCAAGGTTGAAGACACCCTCAATAACCTGAACATGACGCAGATTAAGTGGATGCTCGGTGATGTTGAGATCGATCGCTTTGGCTTCGTCGCCTTCACCTTCAGTATTTTGCAATCGGATAATCACCTCACCGGTAATCGGTTCGCTGATATTTTTACCCTGGGTAATGACCAGCCGATAGCGAACCTGATCTGAGTTCTCGGTTTCTGGCCGTAACTGCAAATCGCGGATTTGCAGTTCACTGGTACTGTTACCCTGGGTAATATTTTGATAAAAAAGCAATTCTTTATTTAACTCAATTACTTTCTTTTGCAGTTGTTGCAATCGATTCTGTAATTGCTGGGCTGTTGCCTGATGCATGGCCTGAACTTGTTCCTGGTTTTGCAGCAGCTCCGACTGTTGTATCAGCTCGGTTTTCATTGCAGCAATCTGTTCCTTCATTTGCTGATTTTGCTCGATCAGCTGGGCTGTATTGCCGCTGTCACGATTAAACCAGTACCACTGGAGAAGTCCACTGATAACGATAGCTATTATTAACCAGACAACAAAGCGCAGCGGGCGCTTTGGTTTTATAACGTAACTATCGAGAGGTGAGCTCATCAGGGTAGAGTTGCTATGTGGTTAATGCCAAGACGCTCATCAAGACCGAACATGATATTCATATTTTGTATCGCCTGTCCTGATGCGCCTTTAACCAGATTATCAATAACTGATAACACCACAACAGTATCAGCATTTTCAGGTTGATGTACGGCTATTCTGCAAACATTGGCACCGCGTACACTCCTGGTTTCAGGATGAGAACCTGCGGGCATTACATCAACAAAGGGTTCATCAGCAAAACGTTGCTCAAATAAGCTTTGTAGATCAGTTGATTTGAGTAGCTGGCTATACAAAGTGGCATGGATACCACGAATCATCGGTGTGAGATGAGGTACAAACGTCAGACCCACTTCAGTGCCATGAATCTGATTCAGACCCTGACGTATTTCAGGTAAATGACGATGACCGGCAACGGCATAGGCCTTCATATTCTCGCTGGCTTCAGTCAGCATAGTGCCAAAACTGGCTTTGCGTCCGGCACCGCTGACACCTGATTTCGCATCAGCAATCAAATGTTGTGGATCAATCAGGCCTGCTTCCAGTAAAGGCATATAGCCTAACTGCACAGCAGTCGGATAACACCCGGCAACAGCCACTAACTGTGCTTCGCGAATGGCTTCACGATTGAGCTCTGGCAATCCATAGACGGCCAGTTCTGCTAAATGTGGGCAGGTATGGGGAGTGTTATACCATTTCTCCCACAACGGGATATCCTTCAGTCGAAAGTCAGCTGATAAATCAATCACTCTAACGCCACGATCGATTAACGATGGCACACTGGCCATAGCAACGGTATGAGGGGTGGCAAAGAAAACCACATCACAGGCTGCTAATGCATCGTCATCAGGAACGGTAAAGCACAAATCAACATGGCCGCGAAGGTTAGGATACAAATCACTCACCGGCATACCCGCTTCGCTGCGTGAAGTGATGATCTCCAAAGAGACCTCGGGATGAATGGCTAATAAACGAAGCAGTTCAACACCGGTATATCCCGTGCCACCAACAATTCCTACTTTAATCATACGTATTCTTTGTAATGAGTCAGGTTCCACATCATAAAAGAGCTGCGGCGAAATCTAAAGCTTTACCTGATTAAACTGCTGCTCTAATTCGTATTTGCGGTTCAGGAAAAACAGACTCGAATAAGGTGCCTTAGGCACAAACTGTAATTTATCAATGAAATAAATCGCAGGTTTATGACCCGTATAGTGTTGAAATAATTCAGCCAGAAGCGGAATGAGCTGCGGATCACCGAGATCGGTTTTAACGGTTTGTGACTTCAGGCTTAATGCCAGTTGAGCACCGGTAATCTGCCAAATAACCGAGAACGTGGCTGACTCTGGTCTGGAGGGTTGGATCGGATTTATTTGCCAACGCTGTTGCTGTCTTAAAAGTTGATAACAATCGCATTGCACTACCGCATCACCCACGCTATTACGAATAAACAGTTTCAACTGGGCAAGGATCTGCGCTTCCGTTAATGATGGATAGGCAAATTGCTGCAGACGTCCGAGTTCATCAATAACATAGATCTCTGTGGTATCTGTCAGGCGATAGGCAAACAAACTGACTGTCTGCGGTTGTTGATATAGCAGCATCGAATTAAGCAGATTGTCACTATCCAGATAGCTATCGACGCGGGTCGGCAGGTAATGTTTTTGTTCCTCTGCGAGAGCATGCTTGAGGTCTTTTTCTGCTGCAAACTGTTTTATTTGCAGTTGATCATCTTGCCATTGCAGCTGAGATAGATGGTCTCCCAGCAGCATCAGATAACGACCTTGCCTTGGATGATATTGATAATGGGTCAATACGGCGTCAAACAATTGCTGCAAACGGGTATTAATCGCCTGACCAAAAAAGCCGGTGGCGCACCAGCATGAAATATGGCTGCTCAGTTGTGCGGTTGGCTGCCATTTAAGTACCTGGCTTAGGGCTTCAGTGACCGCATTATTGCCATCAAAACGGTAATGATGCCATTGTCCCCAACTGGTATAGAGCAACAGATCCAGACTGCTGACAAGATTCTGTCTGTTTGAAGTATAACTTAAGGGATCATTGTTCAGACTGGCCATCTGTATCGGACCACTTTGCTGGATATCATTACCAGTCGTTTGCAGATTGGCAAACAGCATTAAACGCTCCGCTTTAGCCGGTTGCAGAAATACTTCCTTACTCACGACGCTCTGATGCAACGGTAATGATGATTTCAACAAGTTTTGGGTCAGTTCAAGTACCAGATTAATGTTTATCTGCTGCTTTTGATCTGCCACTCTTAACCAGCTACGTGTGGTCAGAATATGATTGCGAACGGCCCACACCAGAAGATATGTCAGCGATTTATGCTGTTTCAGGCCAACCTGTTTCGCGTCATTAAGCGGTATTGAGCTGAGTTTCCATTCCATTTGATCAGTGAACCGGTAAAGGTAAAGTTGCTCCGGCCCATCTGTCATTTGTAGCGCAACTGGTAATTGTTCAATAATTGACTCGGTAGTATCCAGCGACAGCGCGAGTGCTTTTTCCAGCACCTTGAGCTGACTCGCATCGCTGCCCGGATGCTGCCTGGCAAACTGCTGCAGATCTGATGCGAATCCATTTAGTTTTGGGCTAAGACTCGACCACCATTGATGACGTTGGGGATAATCCCAGGTTGAACGGCTATCTTCTTTTTTTAAGATTTCGGCCGACCAGTTCCAGTCTTTATAAATGCTTTGCAGGCTATGGCGGCGCCAGGCAAACTGGGGATGTTTTACCTGTTGGGATAAGCGTTCTCCACACAAAACATAATAAGCCTGCCTTGCTAGTTGTTGCACATCATTCGCTGCGTTTCTTTCTATTTCGGTCAGTTTGAGACTGGCAGGTTCTACTTGCAGACTATCGGTTTCGCCATGCTCGACCTTTTCTTTATAGCGGTCAGACAAATGCACAATCTCAGGAAATAATTTCAATTGAGACTGTATAAAGATTAAATCCAGTAATGCTGTTACATCACCATCAATAGCTTTGCTAAACATCTGGCAGGCCTGATTAAACAGGTGCTCAGGATGGGGGGAGCGATCAAAACCAAAATTCAGCAAACTGATTTGGGTTAAGCCTCTTTGCGACAATAACCTTTCAGCAATTTGCAAATATGTCTGATGTTCTTCACTGGTAATTAACCACCAAAGCGGGGCGCTGCCGGCAATACACAGACCCTGTAAATAAAATGCTTCTCTTTCCGCACTTGAAATAGTCTCGTTTTGGCACTGTGTTTCATCCAGTAATCGAAATCGCAACTCAATGCCCAGTGTTGCCGCCCACTGAACAATACCTTCAACTTTGTTTTGCAAAATAGCCAATTGATCAGGTTTTAAGGCGGCATGATGCAACAGCCATAGATCAAAGCTGGCAGGGTCTGGATAGCGGATTTGTCCTGCAGGATTAAGCAAATAGATACCGCGTAATGCATAACGTCTTAACGCTTTGCGGCGATGACTGAAATTTCGATTCAGATTGATAGCACTGTTGAGCGCTTCGCTATCAGGTTGGTAATCCATAATGCCAGCCGGGCAGTCATCACTGACAAACCCCGGCAGCAGTTTATGGTTGATATGAAATAATAATGGCAACAGGCGATAGAACATCGCCTGTTTGTGTGGTGCCAGCTCTATTAAACGGCTGATTCGGGCGCGGTTATGTGCCTGAAATACACGTAGAGCCTGGGCGCGATCCACAAGTCACTCAAACTTAGTGGCGGAAATGCCGCATGCCGGTAAAGATCATTGCAATACCATGCTCATCCGCTGCAGCAATGACTTCGTCATCGCGCATCGAACCACCCGGTTGGATTACCGCACTGATACCTGCTTCGGCAGCCGCATCAAGACCATCACGGAACGGGAAGAAGGCATCGGATGCCATTACTGCGCCCGGAACAGTCAAGCCTGCATCATTGGCTTTAATTCCAGCAATGCGACTGCTAACCACACGGCTCATCTGGCCGGCGCCAATTCCAACCGTCTGCTGATTTTTGGCATAGACAATCGCATTGGATTTCACAAATTTGGCTACACGCCACGCAAATAGCAGATCAGCCAGTTGTTCTTGGGTAGGCTGCAGTTTAGTGACAACTTTTAATTCAGCTTCGCTGACAATCTGGATATCACGATCCTGAACCAGTAACCCACCTGTCACACGTTTGAAATCAAAATCAGTGGCAGGAGTCGTCGGGAAATCACCACTGCACAGCAAACGCACATTGGCTTTGCCAGCGACAACGGCTTTGGCGGCATCACTGATTTTAGGTGCGATAATCACTTCAACAAACTGACGATCAATAATGGCTTGTGCCGTTTTTCCATCCAGTTCACGGTTAAAGGCGATAATGCCGCCAAATGCCGAAGTCGGATCGGTTTGATAGGCCAGCTCATAGGCAGTCAGCAAATCATCTGCTGTGGCGACACCACAGGGATTGGCATGTTTGACGATGACGCAGGCTGGTTTGTCATTAAAGACTTTGACACATTCCAGCGCGGCATCAGTATCGGCGATGTTGTTATAGGACAATTCCTTGCCCTGTAACTGGGTAGCGGCACCGATTGAACCGGTTTCAGCCTGCTTCTCCACATAAAAAGCAGCTTTTTGATGTGGGTTTTCCCCATAACGCATCGCTTGTTTGAGCTGGAACTGACTGTTAAATGTACGCGGGAATGCGGCTTTGCTTTTATCAGCCTGAATAGTGCCAAGATAATTGGCAATCGCACCATCGTAGTGTGCTGTATGTTCAAAGGTTTTCAGTGCCAGATCAAAACGGGTGTGATCATCCGTTCCACCCTGCGATTGAATCTGTTCAATGACTCGCGAGTAATCAGCCGGATCTACAACAACCGTCACATCAGCATGATTTTTTGCTGCTGCACGCAACATGGTCGGGCCGCCAATATCAATATTTTCTATAGCGTCTTCCAGCGGGCAGTCTTCACGCGCCACGGTGGCTTCAAACGGATATAAGTTTACGACTACCAAATCAATTTGAGCGATGTCATGTTGCTGCATGATGTCGTCATCCTTGCCCCGACGACCCAGCAGGCCACCATGAATTTTCGGATGCAGGGTTTTAATGCGGCCATCCATCATTTCCGGAAAACCGGTGTGTTCGGAGACTTCTTTGACGTTCAGGCCGGCTTCGCTAAGTAATTTAGCCGTACCGCCGGTGGAGAGTAGTTCAACGTTCAGATCTTGCAGTTGTTTGGCAAATTCAACAATGCCGGTTTTGTCAGAAACACTCAACAGTGCGCGTTTAATCGAGTTCATCAGGATTCCAGATTGGGATTCAGGCTTGTTTACAAGCCGTATTGCTTGAGTTTTTTTCGTAGCGTGCCGCGGTTAATGCCCAGAATTTCAGCAGCGCGACTTTGATTGCCTTGGGTATGGGCCAAGGCGGCTTGTAACAGAGGTACTTCAACCTCGGTCATCAGCATTTCATATAAATTAGCAGGGGAGTGGCCGTCCAGTTGTTCAAAGTAGGTTTTCAGTGCATTGGTGACACATTGATTTAAGGGCGCGTGTTGTTGTTCCGCGGTTACGCCCAGATCAATACAGTCAGCAAATTCGTCGTTCAATGCTTTATTCATGCGGCCAGTGAATCCTTGTCAGCGAGTTGCGCAAAAAATGCATCTGTAAAAGCCAGCTGTTGTTCAGCTTTCTCCAGTGTATTCATTTGTTGGCGAAAGGCATTGCCATTGCGTAACCCTTTGCTGTACCAAGCAATGTGCTTGCGTGCCATGCGCACACCGGAATATTCACCATAGAAATCGTACAGCGTGTTGAGGTGACAAATCAAGATTTGTTGCACTTCTGTTACAGAGGGTTCTGCCAAATTCTCACCGGTTTGCAGAAAATGATTTATCTGCTGGAATATCCAAGGGTTGCCTTGGGCAGCCCGACCAATCATCAAACCATCAGCACCGGTTTGCTGTAAAACCAACAAGGCTTTTTCTGGCGATTCGATATCACCATTGGCAATGACAGGAATGGCGATACGGGATTTGATTTCAGCAATGGTGTCGTATTCGGCATCACCTTTATAGGCATCGGCACGGGTTCGGCCATGTACTGCCAGAGCCTTAATTCCAGCATCTTCGGCAATTCGGGCAATCCTGACGCCATTACGATTATCACGATCCCAGCCGGTACGGATTTTTAATGTCACCGGAACATCAACGGCATTCACTACAGCTTCCAGAATCTCGCCGACCAGCTTTTCATGTTGCAGCAATGCCGAACCTGCCATCACATTACAGACTTTTTTCGCCGGGCATCCCATATTTATATCGATGATGTGTGCGCCTTCTGCCACATTGTGGCGTGCAGCTTCAGCCATCATCTGTGGATCGGCGCCGGCAATCTGTACGCTGCGTGGTTCTGGTTCACCTTCATGGTTGGCACGTAACAGTGATTTTTTACTGGCCCATAACGCTTTATTGGCAGTGATCATTTCTGAAACCGCCATTCCGGCACCGAGTTTTCGACACAATTGGCGAAAAGGACGATCAGTGACCCCGGCCATCGGTGCCAGAAACAGATTATTTGGCAGGGTATAAGGACCGATAGATAGCGCTTTATCAGCCATGACGAACTCCACTCAAACGCACCCATTCTTCCAGCACAACCGCGTTATCCATCTTAAACTCGGTCTGGTAATGCTGGCTAACGGTATCGGCCTGCACATCCAGAATTCCCGATAACACCAGTTGTGTGTCAGGTCGGGTTAATTCTACAAAGCGTGGCATCAGTTCCATTAAAGGACCCGCCAGAATATTCGCTAGCAGTAAATCACATTCAACCGTTGGGCAACGCTGTGGCAGGTAGGTCTCGATGATCACACCATTACGTTGTGCGTTGGCTTGGGTTGCTTCCAATGCCTGTGGATCAGTGTCTACACCAATCACTTTATTGGCGCCTAACAAGGCGGCGGCTATCGCCAGGATGCCACTGCCACAACCATAATCAATTACGGTTTTACCGGTTAAATCGGCTTTATCCAGCCATTGCAGACATAAAGCCGTTGTCGGATGCGTTCCCGTACCGAAGGCCAGTCCCGGATCCAGCAGAATATTGACGGTGTTGGGCTGTGGCGGTTCATGCCAGCTGGGCACGATCCATAATTTCTCACCGAAACAGATGGGTTTGAAATTTTCCATCCATTCGCGTTCCCAGTCTTTATCCTCCACGGCTTCAATACGATGGTCAGGCAACTCGCCAATCTGGGAGCGAAGGGCAGTCAGCAGTGATTCTGTGTCTGTCTCGGCATCAAACAGGGCGATGACCGACGTCGCAGACCATAAAGGGGTTTCACCAATAGCTGGTTCATAGATAGGTTGATCAGCGTTATCCTGAAAGGTAACAGCGGCTGCACCGCATTCAGACAGAGCATCAGATAATGACTCTGCCTGCTTCGGTGAGCTGGTAAAAATAAGTTGGATCCAGGCCATAACGAACGGACTTAAAGTCCGAGTTTCTTTTCAAGGTAGTGGATATTGGTGCCACCGGTCTGGAAATGCGTGTCATCCATAATGTCACGTTGTAGTTCAACGTTAGTTTTAATGCCTTCAATACCAATTTCTTTCAATGCAGTACGCATCCGCGCAATGGCTGATTCACGGGTATTACCATAGGCAATGAGTTTGCCTATTAACGAGTCATAATTAGGTGGAACCTTATAGCCACTGTACAGATGTGAATCCATACGAATACCCGCACCGCCCGGAGCATGATAATGGGTGACCAGACCAGGACTTGGCATAAAAGTACGTGGATCTTCAGCGTTAATTCGGCATTCAATGGCATGACCACGGATAATGATGTCTTCCTGGCTGAATGATAATGGCATGCCAGAAGCAATACGAATCTGTTCGGCAACCAGATCAATACCGGTGACCCGTTCAGTGACCGGATGCTCTACCTGAATGCGGGTGTTCATCTCGATGAAATAGAACTCACCGTCCTGATAAAGAAATTCAAAGGTACCCGCACCGCGATAGCCAATGCGGACACAGGCATCGGCACAGACTTTACCCATGCGAGCACGCATTTCAGGGGTAATACCCGGAGCCGGTGCTTCTTCGACGACTTTCTGATGACGACGCTGCATTGAGCAGTCCCGTTCACCTAAATGCACTGCATTGCCATGCTCATCGGCCAGAACCTGAAACTCAATATGACGTGGGTTTTCCAGGAATTTTTCCATGTAAACCATATCATTACTGAAGGCAGATTTTGCTTCACTCTTGGTCAGGGAAATAGCATTGAGCAGATGCGCTTCACTATGCACTTCACGCATACCACGTCCACCACCGCCGCCGGCGGCTTTGATGATAATCGGATAACCAATTTCTCTTGCCAGACGCAGATTGGTCTGATCATCGTTACCCAGCGGGCCGTCTGAACCGGGAACACACGGAACCCCGGCCGCTTTCATCGCTTTGATGGCTTCAACCTTGTCACCCATCATCCGAATTGTTTCAGAACGCGGACCGATAAAAATAAAGCCGCTTTGTTCAACACGCTCAGCAAAGTCTGCATTTTCAGACAGGAAGCCATATCCGGGATGGATAGCCGTTGCATCGGTAATCTCGGCGGCACTGATCAACGCGGGGACATTCAGGTAGCTGAGGTTCGATGCCGCTGGACCAATGCAGACACTTTCATCAGCCAGTAATACATGTTTCAAATCACGATCCACATCAGAGTGAACAGCAACCGTTTTAATGCCTAATTCCCAGCATGCTCTGAGAATACGCAAAGCAATCTCGCCACGATTAGCGATGACAATTTTATCAATCATGTTGTTTTATCCGCAGTTTTTGGTTTGCCATAACAGCCGAAGCTGTCAGCAAAATTATTCGATAACGATTAATGGTTCGTCATACTCAACCGGGTGACCATCTTCAACCAGGATGGCTTTAACAATACCGCTACGATCCGCTTCAATCTGATTGAACATTTTCATCGCTTCGATGATGCAAATCACATCACCGGCGGATACCTGCTGACCTACTTCCACGAAAGCCGCCGCATCGGGTGAGGGTGAACCGTAAAAGGTACCAACCATGGGCGAGCGCACAGCATTGGCTTCGTTAGAGGATTTTGTTGCCGCTGCTGCCGTCGCGGTGTTTGCCGCTTCACTGGCAAATGACGGTGTGCTCTGTGCAGCAGGTGCGGGTTGTGGTGCAGCAAAATATTGTTGTTGTGGATAAGCGGAACTGGCGCGGCTGATACGAACAGATTCTTCACCTTCAGAAATTTCGATTTCAGCAACATCCGATTCCTGAATCAAATCAATCAATTTTTTTATTTTACGAATATCCATGATTTAGCCTTAAGGGTTGAGTTGTTTAGTGGCAGCTTGTAATGCCAATTCATATCCCTGAGCACCGAGACCGCAAATCACGCCAACAGCCAAATCTGAAAAGTAGGACTGTTGCCGGAATGCTTCACGACGATGCACATTGGAAAGATGTATTTCTATAAAAGGTATTGCGACCGCAGCTAATGCATCACGAATGGCTACGCTGGTGTGAGTAAAAGCTGCGGGATTAATTAAAATAAAATCATATTGCTGACGTGCTGATTGTATAGCCGAGACCAATTCATGTTCGGCATTGCTTTGCAGTGAATCAAGTTGATGGCCATCAGCCTGAGCTAACTCAGCCAGGCGGGTATTGATATCGTCTAACGTGGTGGCACCATAAATTTCAGGCTCGCGCTGACCCAACAAATTCAGATTGGGGCCATGCAATACTAGAAATTTCGCCATAATAACAACACACCAACACTGGAAATATAAGCCGAGATTTTGCACCAGCTAACGCTTTATTGTCCAGCTTTTTAACTAAAAATCCGGCTTTTTGTCGCTAATTTCGTCGAAATAGAGAAGTTCTTGCAGTTTTAATTATCTGGCCTGGAAATCCGCCAGATGAGCGTTCAACTGGGCGGCTGAGACGTGCCCGACCAGACGATGTTCAGCCGATTCTTCTGCATTTTCGTCAAAAAACAACATGCTGGGTGGACCAAATACCCGCAATGATTTTAACAAGGTTTGATGCGCATCAGTATTGTCTGTGAGATCCACTTTCAGCAAAGTAAAATTCTGCAACGTGCTGATGACCTCGGCATCACGGAAAGTCGTTTGTTCCATGTTTTTGCAATCGGTACACCAGTCGGCATAAAAATCGAGCATCACCGGCTTATTACTTTGCTGCAGCTGAGACTGCAGTTCTTCCAGTGAGTTGACATAGGTAAATTGCAGAGCGGGTTGAGGGGCTGTTGTGCCGGGCGAAAGGCTTAATTTATGCAAAGGCTGCAAAATGGATTGTCCGCCGCTGGCACTGCCGATGAGCATTAATGCACCCGTGATAAGTGATAAAAGTCCCAGACCTTTCCAGAATTTTTGCCAGCCAGTTGCTTCAATCGGCAGATTGTTGAGGGCACCCAGATACACTGCGGTCATCACCAGCAGGGCGCCACTCATAAACAGAATGGCCCAACCCGGCAGAATGCGATCCAGCATCCATATCGCCAAAGCGAGCAGCATCACACCGAAAAAAGCCTTGATATTTTCCATCCAGCGTCCGGCTTTGGGCAGCAAGGTTCCGGCTGAGGTGCCAATAATCAGTAACGGAATTCCCATGCCGATACTCATAGCAAATAATGCCGCACCTCCCAGCATCGGATCTGCGTGCTGACTGATAAATAATAAGGCACCTGCTAATGGTGGAGCCAGGCAGGGCCCGACAATTAATCCTGATAGCAGCCCCATCAATGCCACGCCGGCTAATGTACCGCCCTGCTGACGGTGGCTGAGTTGATGCAATCGTTGTTGCAGAGCATGTGGCAACTGCAATTCATAAAAGCCAAACATCGATAACGCCAGTAACAGCAAAATGCCAACAAAGCCTGATATCACCCACGGATTTTGCAGCATAGCCTGGAGATTGCCGCCGAGTAAGCCGGTTAAAACCCCTGCCACGGTATAGGTAACGGACATGGCCAGTACATAAGTCAGTGACAGAATAAACGCCCGGCGGGTCGTAATATGCTCACCCTGGCCGACAATAATACCGGACAAAATCGGAATCATTGGGAAAACGCAGGGGGTAAAGGCCAGTAATAAGCCGAGCCCCAGAAAACCAAACAGAATTTGCAACAGATTGTCATTTTGCAAACGCTGTGAAATTTCATCCTGCTGACTAAGGGGCGTTGAAGATAGCAGTGAGGTCGGGGCCGAAGTTTGTGTCTCAGTGGTTGCAGTCTTGCTGACTGTGGTTATTGCCGGTAACTCCAGATCGAAGGTTTTGCGGGTAGGGGGGTAACAGATACCAAACGTTTCAGAGCAGCCCTGATAATGAGCTGTTAATGTGATGCGGGTCGGTTCGGACTGAGTACGTATCAGCGGCAGCTTGATTTGCACATCGCTGGTATACACCTCGGATAAACCAAAATATGCATCATTTTTCATATGCCCGCCGGGCAAAGTAAATTCGCCCAACTGTACAGAGTCATCCCCGATTATTTCGAAGCGGATTTTATTCTGATACAGATAATTTCCTTCCATTATCTGCCAGCCTGCCAATATCGTTTCGGGATCAGTCACTATCGCTTCAAAGTCAAAGGCTTCATCAACTTCAGGAGGAGAGTCTGCACTGTCGAAACCAAATTTCTCCAACAGGCTCGGGCGCGCCTGTGCGGAAAAACTGCTGAGCAGCATGAGCAGGATTAAAAATTGTTTCATTACATTATCGCCACTGATTCATTGCAGTTACAGACCATTCTAACAGTCGAACGTTACACGGGTGAGTGCAACAGGATGTCATGTTGTCTTTAAACTGTAATAATTGCCTTCTTTTTTGGCGAAACACAGGTGTCTTGTGGAAATCAAAACCATTCATAAACTTGAAAAACAGGCCTACAAAAAAAGCCATGCCGAATTAGCCCGAATAGGCTTCGCTCTATTTTTCCTCGCTGGCATTCTTGCATACAGTTTTGCTACCTCCGGTGGTGTTCCCAATAACCTGTTTCTAGCCATTGCCGCCGTGTTTGGTGGTTATATGGCGATGAATATCGGTGCCAACGATGTAGCCAATAACGTTGGCCCGGCGGTCGGCTCCAAGGCGCTGACTATGGGCGGCGCGATTATGATCGCAATGATTTTTGAGGCAGCCGGTGCCTTTATCGCTGGTGGCGAAGTGGTGTCGACTATTAAAGGCGGCATTATTGATATCAAGCAATTTGGTACCGATACCGAAACCTTTGTCTGGGCCATGATGGCTGCATTATTAGCAGCGGCTTTATGGCTTAATCTGGCAACCGTCGCCGGAGCGCCTGTATCAACTACTCACTCAATAGTGGGGGGGGTAATGGGCGGTGGTATGGCTGCCGCTGGCTTTGGTATTGTTGACTGGGGCACTATGGGGGCTATTGTCAGTTCCTGGATTATTTCGCCATTGATGGGAGGCATTATTGCGGCCTCTTTTTTATTGGCTATCAAAAAAACCATCATTTTTCGCGACGACAAAATTCAGGCTTCCTATCGTTGGGTACCGATTTATGTTTCGGTGATGGCCTGGGCTTTTTCCACTTATCTGGTGATCAAAGGGCTTAAGCAGGTATGGGGGCAATTCATAACTACGCTGAATGGACTGCCAATTGTCGATATAGCTCCGCAAGCCAACCCCAGTTTTTTGGCTGCTGCATTGATTGGTTTTCTGATTGGGGTGCTGGTGTTCTGGATCGTTAAAAAGTCTCTGGCCAGTAATCTGCAATACATGAAAAATGATCGTGCCAGTGTCAATGCACAATTCACTATTCCGTTAATCTTTGCTGCGGCCTTATTAAGTTTTGCTCATGGTGCGAATGACGTGGCAAATGCCATCGGTCCTCTGGCCGCAATAAATGACGCCATTATGTCAGGTGGTATCACCGATAAAGCCGGTATTCCGCTTTGGATTATGGCCGTGGGTGCTTTAGGTATTGCCATTGGCTTGGGTCTGTATGGTCCAAGGCTGATTCGTACCGTAGGTGGTGAAATTACCGAGCTGGATCAGATGCGAGCCTATTCAATCGCTATGGCTGCTGCTTTGACCGTCATCATTGCCAGTCAGCTCGGATTGCCGGTCAGTACAACGCATATTGCCATTGGTGGGGTATTTGGGGTTGGGTTCCTGCGTGAATGGCTGGATGAATCAAATAAAATCGAACGCCAGATTGATCGCGAAAAAGCCGAAATCAAAGATGATAAAAAGATGCTTAATGCACTGCGCGGCGAATTGAAAAAACTGGAGAAAAAACCCTCCAAAACCGTGGATGAATATCAACGTATTACCGAGCTTTATCGATTGATTGATGAGGAAGAGTCCGCGCTGAAAAAAGCCAAAAAAGTCCTCAAAAAAGAAAAGAAAAACCTGTTCGTTAAACGCGATATGGTGAAAAAGATCGTCACAGCGTGGGTGGTCACCGTTCCAGCAGCGGCAACTTTATCAGCCTGCATCTTCTTTATGATTAGAGGCATCATGCTGTAATCAAATCTTCATTAAACTGACATATTATTTTCAGCTTATTTGTCAGGACGATTTGAACATGCTGAATAAACTTAAAGCATTGCCCATTGCGATTCAGCAATATCTGGTCGTGACCTTCAGCTACTGGGCGTTTACCGTTTCCGACGGTGCGTTACGCATGCTGGTGGTATTGTTTTTCCATCAACTGGGCTACAGCCCGCTTGAAGTGGCAATGCTGTTTGTTCTGTATGAATTTTTCGGCATAGTGACAAACCTGGTCGGTGGCTGGCTGGCCGCCAGAGTAGGGTTAAACGTCACCATGCATCTGGGCTTGTTATTACAGGTCATTGCATTGGCAATGCTGCTGGTGGATCCGCAGTGGCTCACTGTGGCGTATGTCATGGTCGCGCAGGCACTCTCCGGTATTGCCAAAGATTTGAATAAAATGAGTGCCAAATCCAGCATCAAAATGCTGGTGGCTGATAACGCCCAATCAACCTTATTTAAATGGATATCCATCCTTACCGGCTCCAAAAATGCCCTGAAAGGTGTTGGTTTTTTTGTCGGTGCGGCCCTGCTTTCCTGGATCGGTTTTCGTGGCGCGATACTGGCCATGGCGATTGTGCTTCTGGTAGTGCTGATTTTCAGCATCGTCATGTTGCAACGCGATCTGGGTAAAGCCAAAAATAAACCAAAATTCAGTGATATCTGGTCAAAAAGTGCACCGGTGAATCATTTGTCGTTGGCAAGGTTCTTTTTGTTTGGTTCTCGAGATATCTGGTTTGTGGTGGCCTTACCGGTGTTTTTGCATGCCCAATTACAGTGGTCACCTATTTATGTCGGTGGTCTGCTGGCGGCTTGGGTAATTGCTTACGGTATTGTGCAGGCACTTGCCCCTAAGCTGACTGGCTTTTCCAGACAAAACGCTCCTGATGGCTATCATGTCTGGCTATGGTCCTTACCCCTCTTTGTGTTGCCGTTATTGATTGCCGCCTCGGTATATTTTGAATGGGCTGTCATACCTGCTTTAACTGTCGGCTTATTAATTTATGGCGCTATCTTTGCGATCAATTCTGCAATCCATTCCTATCTTATCGTGTCATATGCAGATGCGGCTGGGGTTTCCCTGGATGTCGGTTTTTATTACATGGCTAATGCGGCTGGAAGATTGTTTGGTACATTATTATCTGGCTGGGTCTATCAGGTTTCCGGGTTAGCAGCCTGTCTGGTCATTTCTGCCTTAATGATTCTGTCCGCCAGTTTTATTTCAAAAATGTTACCGCGCAAAGACCAGACTGTATAAAGCTTTCAGCGTTGTTATCAAATTGTCATATTTAGCCGTTAAGCTTTATTCTTAGAAAAATAGTTCAGGAAAAAATCGGATATGAGCATATCAGTATTACTGGTTGAAGATGACGCCGCCATTCGTGACATGATTAATTTCAGTCTGCGTCAAACGGGATTTACCTGCGAAGCAGTCAAGGATGGCGAAACGGGGCTGGATTGGTTGAAAAATCAACAACCAGACATGATTTTGCTGGACTGGATGTTACCTGGAATTGATGGCATCGAGTTTATCCGCCGTCTGCGTGCCAATGAGTTTTTAGCATCCATTCCCGTGATTATGCTCACCGCCAAAGGCGAAAGTGAAGATATGGTGAAAGGTCTGAGCGTCGGTGCTGATGACTATATTAATAAACCATTTTCCCCACCTGAATTAATTGCACGAATTAAAGCGGTTTTACGTCGTTGTCGTCCGATGGAAGATGATGATGCCCAGAAATTGCAGATGGGTGAACTGGTTATGGATACCAAAAGCCACCGGGTCTCGGTGAATGGTGAACGCATTGAATTGGGACCGACCGAATTCCGTTTACTACACTTTTTTATGAAAAACCCAGAGCGAGCCTATAACCGCTCCCAGCTGCTGGATTTTGTCTGGGGCGATACCGTATATATAGAGGAGCGCACAGTGGATGTGCACATTCGTCGTCTGCGTAAGGCGCTGGAACCCAGCGGTCATGACAACCTGGTACAAACCGTTCGCGGTGTCGGTTACCGTTTTTCTGCTGAATAGCAGGATCGTCTGATGCAATGGGATTATTGGCGTTTACTGACCGTGCTCAGTCTGGCCGGTTTTGTGGGACTGGTCGTTGGTCATATGATGGCTTTTCTGTTTGTCGCTGCACTTATTTACATTTTCTGGATGCAGAGTAAATGGAACCAGTTGCAGGCATGGCTGGATAAACCTAAGAAAAACAGTTCTCCGCAAGCCGAAGGGGTTATTAATGACGTGTGTCGGCAGATCGAACAGATGCGCGCACAAAACAGCAGTCGTAAAAAAAAGCTCACCGGTTATTTAAAACGTTTCCAATCGGCCACTGCGGCTTTACCTGATGCGGTGGTGGTAATGGGCGAGTTTGGTCAAGTCAGTTGGGCCAATACCTCAGCCATGACGTTATTGGGAATCAACTGGCCGCATGACAATGGCGTCAGAGTCAATAATCTGGTTCGCGACCCGGCATTCCAAAAATTACTGGAACTTGATGGTGACGCCGAGGAATCGGTTATAGCCGTTTCACCGATGAATGATCGCATTCAGCTTGAATTCAAAGTCGTTCGGTATGCCAGCAAGGACAGGTTGCTGATCGCCAGAGATATCACCCAGACACAGAAACTGCAGCGTATGCGGCGTGATTTTGTGGCCAATGTATCGCATGAATTGCGTACACCATTGACGGTTTTACGGGGGTATCTGGAAACGTTGACCACGGAAAGTGATCAGGAGCTCTGGCAACAGGCTTTGCCGGTAATGCAGCAACAAAGCCAGCGAATGCATCTTATGATCAAGGATCTGCTGGCATTATCCCAACTGGAAACCGGTGAAAAGCCGTTGCAACACCGACCTACGGATATCTGCAAGTTATTGCATAGCGTGGTGGAGGATGCCAAACGACTGGAACATTTTCATCAACATCAGATCAACCTGCATTGTTTGAGTGAAAAATGGCTAATGGCAGATGCTGATGAACTACGCAGCGCAATCTCCAATCTGGTCTTTAATGCAGTCAAATATACCCCAGCAGAAACCCAGATCGATGTCAGATGGGATATCGAGGGTGAGTTTGCTGTTATTGAGGTAAAAGATACCGGTGAAGGTATTGCCCAGCATCATCTCGACCGCTTAACAGAACGCTTTTACCGTGTTGATAGTGGTCGTGCCAGGGAAACCGGTGGTACAGGACTGGGGCTGGCCATCGTCAAGCATGTGTTGCAACGACACAAAGCTGAACTGTTGATTCAGAGTGCTATTGGTGAAGGTTCAAGTTTTAAATGCTGTTTTCCCGCCAAAAATGTGATGGATAAAATAGACATTTAGCCTTACTGACTACTGTTTTCGGTCATGTCACAGTATTGTCATATTTCTTTCATATCCTTGTCACAGTTAATCGCGATACTGCTCGGGTGCTCAACGCGGTAAGCGTTGGAACTTATTTTTAACCCAAGGAGTTAATGACTCATGTTCAAGAAAAAATTTGCTTTATACGGCGCCGCTTTGGCAATGACGTTTTCCGCTGCCAGCTTTGCAGACGTCGATCCAAACCTGCCAGAATATGAAAAAACAAGCGGTGTTTCAGGTAGCTTATCAAGCGTCGGTTCTGACACATTAGCTAACTTGATGACCTTGTGGGCAGAAGAGTTTAAACGTGAATATCCTAATGTCAGCATCCAGATTCAAGCGGCTGGTTCTTCAACTGCGCCTCCTGCGTTAACTGAAGGTACATCAAACGTTGGGCCGATGAGCCGTGAGATGAAAGACAGCGAAATCAAAGAATTTGAAAACAAATACGGTTACAAACCAACAGCTATCCCTGTTGCTATCGATGCGCTGGCTGTTTATGTGCACAAAGACAACCCAATTGAAGGCATGACTATTCCTCAAGTTGATGCTGCTTTCTCAGCAACACGTAAGTGTGGTTATCCAGAAGATATCACTGACTGGTCACAATTAGGTGTTGAAGGTCTGGGTTCAATCCAGTTATATGGTCGTAACTCAGTATCAGGTACTTACGGTTACTTTAAAGATAACGCTTTGTGCAAAGGTGACTACAAAAACACTGTAAATGAGCAACCAGGTTCAGCTTCAGTTGTTCAAGGTGTGACTAAATCAACCAATGGTCTGGGCTATTCCGGTATTGGTTACAAAACATCAGGCGTAAAACTGGTTCCGTTGGCGAAAGAAGCGGGTCAACCTTTCATTGAAGCAAGTGGTGAAAATGCTGCTGATGGTTCTTATCCAATGTCACGTTTCCTGTGGGTTTATGTGAACAAAGCACCTAACAAACCAATGTCACCACTTGACCGTGAATTCATGAAAATGATTCTTTCTAAAGTGGGTCAGGAAGTTGTTGTTAAAGATGGTTATGTTCCATTGCCAGCTAAAACTGCAGCAAAATATATGGAAATGCTGAAGTAATATTGCAAATTAAAATTACCCCGCACATTGCAAGATGTGCGGGGTTTTTTTATCTAATAGCGTTAATCAATTTGCCTGCAGATTGATTAGCAGTATTAAAATTAAGCAATCACCATGTTGCGTGCGTATTTCTTAAACGGAAACCAAATCAGATTATGGCTGAGCAAACTATTGAAAACAGCGTTATAGCTGCTGCAAATTCAAAAACGGCCCGTCGTCGGCGAAATTGGCGCGAGTTTAAAGATAAATTAGCCCGGGTCGTTGTAACAGGTGGTGGCATTATGGTGATTGTCGCCATCGTGCTGATCTTCTTTTATCTGCTATATGTGGTCATACCACTCTTCAATAGCGCCGATCTGCGAACCGAACAACAATTTGAACAAGAGCCAATCAAGAATGTTCATCTGACCCTGGATGAATATAATGAAGTGGCGTTATCGCTGGATGAAAAAGCTAATTTACGTTTTTTTAATGCGCATAATGGCAATGAAATAGCCACTTTTGATCTACCCATTCCAGCTGAAAGTTCCATCAGCAGTTTCTCAGCAGGTAGTGCTTCAACTGGCGTGTTTGCTTATGGGCTGGATAATGGTCAGGCGATAGTCTTTCAGGAAGCCTACAAAATCAGTTATCCGCAGGGAACACAGCGACTGATTACACCGGAGATCCGGTATCCCATTGGTGAAGAACTGGTCGAAGTCGATCCACAGGGACAGCCGCTGCAGATGCTGACGGTTCAAAGTTATGATGATCTCACCACCTTGGTGGCACTCACTGCTGATAATCGACTGGTTATGTCGCGGATTACCAAGGATGTGAACTTTCTTGATGAAACCGACTTTACATTGGACAGCGAAAACCGCGAAATCCCTTTGGATAGTAATGCTCCGGTGTCGATGATTCGGCTAGATATCGATCAGCGTGAGTTATATGTCATTCACAATGATGGTGATATTGCCTATTACGATGTACAGAATATAGACGATGTCAGAATGCTGCAGCGGGTCAGCGCGGTACCTGAGGATGTTGAAATTACGGCAGCAGAATTTCTGACGGGCGGTATTTCAATATTAATAGGACGCAGTGACGGCCAGATTGACCAGTGGTTTCCTGTGCGTGATGCTGACAATAATTACACCATTGAGCGGGTCAGAAGCTTCTCTGAACAGACAGCACCCATCCGTAGCATTCTGGCTGAACAAGCTCGTAAAGGCTTTGTTGCGTTGGATGATACCGGTGATATCGGTATTTATCACACCACAGCAGAGAGAAATCTGTTGGTGGAGAACATTCTGGCCGACGCCAATGCCAAAATGGCCCTGTCACCCCGGGCAAATGGTCTGATAACGGTTGCAAGGGATGGTGAAACGCAGTTTCATGAAATTGAAAATGAACACCCTGAAGTTTCCTGGCATTCTTTATGGGAAAAAGTCTGGTATGAAAGTCGTAGCGAACCTGAGTATCTTTGGCAGTCTTCGTCTTCCAGCAGTGACTTTGAACCGAAACTCAGTCTTACCCCATTAACCTTCGGCACCATTAAAGCGGCATTTTACGCCATGATGGTCGCAGTACCGCTGGCCATTATGGGAGCGATTTTTACCGCCTACTTCATGTCACCGCGAATGCGTAATCTGGTGAAACCGACCATTGAAATCATGGAAGCTTTACCAACCGTTATTCTAGGGTTTCTGGCAGGTTTATGGTTGGCCCCGCTGGTGGAAAACAACCTGCCTGGTGTTTTTAGTATTCTGATCCTCACTCCCATTATGGTGTTGCTCACAGCCTGGCTATGGACCAAATTACCTAAATCATTGCGCCAGCGAATTCCAGATGGTTGGGAGGCGGCGATTTTAATTCCAGTTGTTATTTTGGTCGGTATTGTTTCGATGAAATTAAGTCTGCCATTGGAAAAACTGTTATTTGATGGTGATATGCCAGGTTGGCTGGAATCAACCGGTATCGGGTATGACCAGCGTAACTCGTTAGTCGTTGGTATGGTAATGGGCTTTGCTGTTATCCCGACCATTTTTTCGATCACCGAAGATGCCATTTTCAGTGTGCCCAAACAATTGACCATCGGCTCACTAGCTTTGGGTGCAACACCTTGGCAAACCTTAACAAAAGTGGTGTTACTCACCGCCAGTCCGGCGATTTTCTCGGCCGTTATGATCGGTCTTGGGCGTGCGGTAGGTGAAACGATGATTGTATTGATGGCGACCGGTAATACGCCAATTATGGACTTCAATATTTTTGAGGGATTCAGAGCCTTATCAGCCAATATCGCGGTAGAAATGCCTGAAGCAGCAGTCAACAGTACCCATTATCGTGTGCTGTTCCTTGCAGCGCTGGTGCTGTTCTCAGCGACCTTTGTGTTTAACACCCTTGCAGAGTTGGTTCGCCAGCGTCTGCGTAAGAAATATAGCAGCCTTTAAACAGAGATCAGCATGTCTAATTCAACATTTAAATCCTGGTATCAAAGTGGTAGTCCGTGGGTCTGGCTGAATGCCGGTGCGGTTTCCATCAGTCTGATCGCGGTTATTGGTCTGGTCTTATTGATAGCGGTTCGTGGCCTGAGTCATTTCTGGCCAGCAGATATTATGTCGGTGGAATATAACGAGCCTGGTTTGGAGCCGACGGTTTTAATCGGTGAAAGAGTTGATCATGAAGTGGTCCCTGCCGAAAGAGTGCCTTCTGATTACCAGCTAAAAGAAGGTCAGATTAGTGTTGAGCGTTACCTGCTGAAAATCGGTAATCGCGACCAGTTCGGCCTGGATTTTCGCTGGATCAACAAAGACTGGATGGGGGAGGTCAGCTACCCGGAAGATATCCTGTCTATTGAACGTCGTGAATGGGGGCATTTCTATGGTTATCTGCTGTCCGTGCAGCAACAGGGCGAAACGGTAGCCGATGGTGAACAGGCCTGGCCAGAATTTCAGCAAAGGCTGGACCGAAGTAATAACCTGGTTGCTGAAATCAAATATATTGAAAAAATCGAAATCGGCAAAATAAATCAGGCACTTGAATCTTTGCGTCTGGATGAGCGGCGTCTGGAGCTGGATAACGTACCTGAAGATAATGCTGCCTATGCTGAGATTGAAGCTGCAAGAGCGGTACAAAATGAAAAATACGCAAAATTACAAACCCGTCTCAGCGAGTTAAGCCAGGCTTTGATACGTGATCAGGTGGTCATGCAAATGTCCAATGGCGATGAAGTGGTCATTCCGATGGCGAAAATCGTCGATGTTGTGAAGCCGAACGACATGAATCGTTTCGAAAAACTGCAGCACTATTTTCATGAAGTGTGGAAGTTTATTTCCGGCGAGCCACGCGAAGCCAATACTGAAGGCGGGATTTTCCCGGCCATTTTTGGCACGGTAATGATGGTATTGATTATGTCTGTGATCGTCACGCCCTTTGGTGTCATTGCCGCAATTTATCTGAAAGAGTATGCAAAACAGGGGGTTATAACCAGAACGATTCGTATCGCGGTTAATAACCTGGCCGGTGTTCCGTCAATCGTATACGGTGTATTCGGTCTGGGGTTCTTTGTCTATTTCCTTGGTGGCAATATTGATGAGATATTCTTCCAGGCAAAATTACCTTCCCCAACCTTTGGTCAGCCCGGCTTGATGTGGGCGTCGTTAACCCTGGCTATTCTCACCGTGCCGGTGGTTATCGTGGCAACCGAAGAAGGTCTGTCACGTATTCCACGAGCGATGCGTGAAGGCAGTCTTGCTTTGGGCGCCACTAAAGCAGAAACCTTATGGCGTACAGTTATTCCAATGGCGGCTCCGGCTATGATGACGGGGTTAATCCTGGCGGTCGCCCGAGCTGCGGGCGAGGTTGCTCCGTTGATGATGGTGGGTGTGGTGAAACTGGCGCCAGCGTTAGCGGTAGATTCTGTTGCGCCTTATCTGCATCTGGATCGTCAGTTTATGCATCTGGGCTTCCATATTTACGACGTGGGTTTTCAGAGCCCGAATGTTGAAGCAGCGCGTCCACTGGTATATGCCACAGCATTTCTGTTGTTGCTGATAATTGTAGTGTTGAATTTAACGGCGATTAGTATCCGTAATCGTCTGCGTGAAAACTTTAAAGCGAGTGATAACTAATGGAAGCAGTCAATCAACAAAAAAACGCGGCGCGTGGTATTGATATCGAATCAATGAATCGTGGCCCGAAACTGAATATGGCTGATGAAACTGCCTGTATTGAAATTAAAAATTTCAATCTGTTTTATGGCGACGCTCAGGCATTAAAAGATATTAACCTGACCATTCCGCGTCATAGAGTAACGGCTTTTATAGGTCCAAGTGGGTGCGGTAAATCAACTTTCCTTAGATGTTTCAATCGAATGAATGATTTGATTGATAACGTCAATATTCAGGGACAATTACTGCTGGATGGCGAAGAACTGAACTCGCCGGCAGTCAACGTATCTGATTTGCGTCGTAAAGTTGGCATGGTATTCCAGAAGCCGAATCCATTTCCAAAAACAATTTATGAAAATGTTGCCTATGGCCTGCGTTTGCAAGGTGTGAACGATCGCCAGACGCTGGATAAGGTCGTGGAAAAATCGCTGAAAGGCGCTGCATTGTGGGATGAAGTAAAGGATCGATTGCAATCCTCAGCAATGGGGCTGTCCGGCGGTCAACAGCAAAGATTGGTGATTGCCCGTGCCATTGCTATTGAACCGGAAGTATTATTGCTGGATGAACCGGCCTCTGCTCTGGATCCTTTATCTACGCTTAAAATCGAAGAACTGATTTACGAGCTGAAAGAAAAATACACCATCGTCATCGTCACACATAACATGCAACAGGCAGCGAGAGTCTCGGACTACACCGCGTTTATGTATATGGGTGAATTAATCGAATTTGGTGCCACGGATGAGTTATTTACCAATCCTGGCAAAAAACAAACGGAAGACTATATTACTGGCCGTTACGGCTAGGCTGCAGGTTCAGGAGATCCTTTATGGCTACAAATCAATCACAACATATTTCGCAACAGTTCGAAAAAGAGCTTCAAGATATCCGCAGCCGCGTTTTAGCCATGGGTGGTATGGTCGAAAAACAGGTTTCGGAGGCAATGGAAGCTTTGATTACGGGGGATGCCGATCTGGCTCGTCAGGTAATCAGTGGCGATGAAGACGTTAATAAACTGGATGTCAGCATTGATGAAGAATGTATTCAGATTATTGCACTGCGCCAGCCCACTGCCAGTGACTTACGTCTGGTGACCGGTATTCTGAAAACCATTACCGATCTGGAACGCATTGGCGATGAAGCAGCACGCATTGCCAGAATGGCACTAAATCTGGCTGAAAAAGATCGGCCGAAAAAGAATTACCGTGAACTGCACGCCTTGGGTCAGCATGTGTCAGGTATGTTGCATAACACTCTGGATGCCTTTGCGCGATTTGATGTGGATGCTGCCTTGCAGGTAGCACATGAAGATCGTCAGGTTGATGCTGAATACGAAAGCATTATGCGTCAGTTGATGACATATATGATGGAAGATCCCCGTACTATCAGCAGAGTGATCGACATGATGTGGTCAGCGCGTTCGCTGGAACGGATTGGCGATCATTCACGTAATGTTTCTGAACATATTATCTATCTGGTCGAAGGCAAGGATGTCAGACATTTATCCGTCGAAAAAATGGAAAAAGTAATTAAAGGCGGCGAATAATTTCTCTCGGTGCGACTTAGGCCCGTTTCCATTATGGAAGCGGGCTTTTTTTTGAGTATAAAACGCAAAGTTCATAGCATCGATGGTCTTAGTCAGGCAAAATGCCATCACCTTCGTATAAGCAAGCTGAGTTTATGGAAACACCCGAAGATTATGATGTACTTGCCGCTGTAGATCTTGGTTCTAACAGCTTTCATATGATTATTGCCCGCCTGAGGGATGGACATTTCCAGATCATGGATCGACTGCGTGAAATGGTGCAGTTGCGTGCCGGGTTGAATAAGCAGAATGTCCTCTCTGAGGAGGCCCAGACACGTGCCATTGCCTGTTTGGAGCGATTTGGTGAGCGTATTCGCCATTTACCGGCAGGCAAGGTGAGGGTCGTCGGAACCAATACCTTACGCATCGCTGAAAACAGTCGTGAATTTCTTCGCAAAGCCCGTCAGGCCTTGGGGCATCCTATTGAGATCGTCACTGGTGAAGAAGAAGCCCGACTGATTTACATGGGCGTTTCCCGCTCACTGGCGTTTGATAACACCCGTCGCCTGGTCATGGATATTGGTGGGGGCAGTACCGAATTTATCATTGGCGAGGGCCTGGAAGGGCTACGCCGCGAAAGTCTGGAAATGGGCTGTGTCAGTTTCAGTCAACGGTTTTTCAATGATGGCAACGTCAGTCAATTACGTATGCAGGCGGCGTTACTCACTGCAGCAATCAAATTACGTTCTATTCAACGGCCTTATCAAAACCTTGGCTGGGTCGAGGCGGTAGGTGCTTCTGGAACCATTCGCACTGTGGCCAGTATTGTCACGGCGCAGAATTGGAGTGAAAACGGCGTTATCACGAATGAAGCGCTGGATAAAATCATTGCTCACATGGTGGAAGCAGGTCATCAGGATAAGTTTCAACTGGAAGGTTTGAGTCCTGAAAGGGCCAATGTGCTGGCCGGTGGTGTCGCGGTTTTGAAAGCCTCATTTGATCGGTTAAAAATTGATCGCATGATCGTCTCGGATGGAGCATTACGTGAAGGTTTGCTTTACGATCTGCAAGGTCGTATTCAACATGACGATGAACGTGATCGCACCGTAAACTCCCTGGCACGACGTTACCATGTAGATGAAGCCCATGCCGAGCGCGTCAGTAAAATGGCCACCGAATTATATGAGCAAGTGGCTGCTGAGTGGCAAATTAATACCGAAGAACAGTTACACCGTTTGCAATGGGCGGCCAAACTCCATGAAGTTGGACTGGAAATTTCGCATTATCAATATCATAAACATTCGTCTTATTTAGTAGCGCACTCAGATTTACCGGGTTTTTCCAGAGAAGAACAGCAGGCACTCGCAGCGATGGTACGAGGCCAGCGACGGAGTTTTCCACGTAAACATATCAAGCAGTTATCGGATGATATGCAGCAGGCTACGTTGCGATTAACGATTCTGTTACGTTTATCACTGGTATTCAATCGTGGGCGTAGTGAAAAAACCGATACCCATGTTGGCCTTAGTCTGCATCGTAATACTTTAATATTGACCCTGCCTTCCGGCTGGTTGGAAGAACATCCATTGACCGAAGCCGATCTATTGCAGGAAAGGCAGGAACTCAAGGAAATTGATATCCGTCTGAAAATTCGGGATTAAAATGGAATTTCGCCTCACAGCAACAGTCAATTATTTACAAGTGAGGGCAGGGTTATGTGGAAATCTCTATCGATAATGGTGTCAGCGGTGATGCTGGCGTCACCGCTTTATGCTGAAGAAATGCGTTATCAGAGCGAGACAGGTGATCACTTTACCATCAGTCAAACTCCGGATGGCAAGCACTGGGGCACGTTAATCATCAGCGACAGACACACGGCCAGTTTTGCCCATAATGAACTGATTCTGCTGCAAATTGATGATCAAACGCCCATCTCACTTGAACATGGAAACCTCAGCTGTGGCTCACCAGCTAAAGCAGAGCAAACCGTGTTTTATGATTTTTCAGAATCTGCCAGTGATTTACTGACAAAGGTTGACCCTCAGCCTTTGCCGAAGGGTTTTCAACAGGTCAGACAACGTGATGTGTTTACTTCAATCATGGCAGACCGCCGGGCTGAAACCGTTGATTTTCTGTTAAGCGATGTCACGCTTAATGCTCAGCAATTGCGCTCTGCAGCGACATTGAAATTCCGGTTTGTTACCGATGATGGCCAGCGTCGCCAGGCTACTTTCCAACTGCACTAATCCTTGTGACTGGCTCTAGGTCTAGGGTCTGAATGTTCAATAGACCCTAGACTTAGCAAGAGCCGGTGGAGTGAGCCTATTTGGCTTTTTTGGGCTTGACTTCGCCGATGGCACCATCAGCACGGGCTTTAAGGTAGGCATAAATTTGATCCATGCCTTCCATCACTTTTGGGTTACTTTCCCAAGCTGGCATCATGCCGATCTGTCCCATCTTGCCATGGCTTACCGTAGCAATGAATTCCTCCTTGGTGATGACGTTTAAACTATCCGCCAGATTTGGCCCTACCATTCCTTGTCCAACTGTGCCGTGACAGCGGGCGCACCAGTTGCGGTAGAGCTTATAACCATTATAGGTTTCACTATCCAAGAACTGTCCATCCGTGACGGTATACGGTTTATCTTCGGCAAAGCTAAGCGAGCTGAAAGCTAACACACCTGCCATCAGAATAAAAAAGCTGTGTTTTTTAACGTTTTGCATCGTGATTCTCCTTAGAAACAACCGATTACCAGGACATCGACAGTGTGACGTAAGCATTTCGGCCTACTCCCGGTATGCGATCACCAATGGCAATATCCGGATTGATTACCCGGTTATAGCCCCCCAAATGATCGTCATATCGACGATCAAAAACATTATTCACCCCAGCATAAACAGTAAGTTGCTGGGTAAACCGGTATTCGCCGGTGAGATTAATTAAACTGTAACCACTGGTTTTAGCTTCCTCATTTTCTGCTGAAACTTTTGATTGGGCGGCGACATTGACCAGTTCCACCCCAAGCTGCCAATCAAGTTCAACGTAGCTGAGCTGTGTGCGGGCCGTTAATGGTGCAATACGATAGAGGTTATCGCTGGTATCACGGCGTTCACCACGAACATAGCTTATTGTTCCATCCAGCTGCAAGTGATCATTCAAGGCGGCAAACCAACTGGTATCCACACCATAAAGCTGAGCATCCACGTTGCTGAACTGCAATGGTGTGCTATCACCCATCATGGTGCTGGCGGCAATCGCCAGCGGATCGGTGGCAGCGACACCTTGAATATAATCATTGATATGGTGGTAAAAAATTCGTGGTGACAACGCAAAATCGGGCTGATGCCAGTCCAGCCCCAGTTCAAATTGATAAGCTGTTTCTGGATCCAGATTAATATCACCCAGATAATTGTTGCCATCTGCCAGACCCGATGTGGATTGAAACGGTCCCCACAAATAACGTTCTTGATAACTAGGCGCACGCTGTTTGCGGGCCACACCCATTTGTAAATCCAGATCACTGGATAATTTACGGGTCAGGTTAAATGCCAGATCCACAAGATGTTCAGTCTGGTCACGATCCGCATCATTAAAGCGTTGCTGTAAGGCCAGCATGGCGCCCATTGGGCCATTCGCTGTCACAGCATCAGCATCCATATCGACCAGGCTGTAACGCACACCGGTCTGCATACGCCAGGCATCATTCAACTGACCATCCCACTCGGCAAAAAGGCTATAGCGATCGCGCTCTATATTATTGAAATTCTCGACCAGAAAAGCCGGGTTATTGGGGTTAAAGATAGTGGCATTATGCGTAGCATTATCGGCATCAAAGCCAAACATCCAGTCATCTTGCTGATAATGCAATTGATAGCCGTGGGAGATTACATCGGCATAGGTTTGCCTGTATTGCATCGGACTGACCGGCGCCTGTCGCAGACTGAAGTTATTCATCAGATGATCGGCATCTTGATAATTCAACCGGACGGAGACGAGACCACCATTGGTTAATTGCTGACTGATTTCGGCTTTATAACGCTCACCGCGGGCAAACAGAATGTCCATTGGCAATGCAGGCGTCCCGGTGTGGCCAGTATCATGGTGTTCGGCATCCAATGACATTTCCAATTCATCCGTTTGATAGCCATAGCCCAGAGCAAAACTGTCACGTTCATGTTGACTGGGTAGAATCTTACCGCCATCAAAGCGTTGATCATCGCCTTTGTCGCGGGTTAAGCCTAATTGAAGACGATGATTCTGGTTTGCCAATCCACCCAGAAAACCTAATTGGTAACTATCATTATTGTGCGCATAGCCCGAAGTCGCCTGACCATGAAATTCAACTTCATCACTGTTGGTAAAACCAATCTGTTTTTTACTGGCCTGAATGGTGCTGCCAATGGTTTCAATACCTGAGCTTACCGGCGCAATCCCACGGTATAAAGTGAGATTGTCGAGTTGTGATGCAGCAATATAGCTGAGTGGCGAATCCATACTGTTTGGCCCTGCCTGACTAATGCGTACACCATCAACCAGCGTATTTACCCGGTCACCAAATAAACCACGATATTGTGCGATACTGGTCAGCGGTCCATTGCGATTTATGTTGGCTCCCGGCAGTTTCTTCAGCCATTCAGCACTGTCACTACTGGCCTCAGCATGAGCAGGTAATTCCAAAGGAGTGCCTTCTCCGGCAGTACCTTGAACCGACATTTCCGGTAAGCTGAAATGCTCTGCCATCGCTGGCTGATTTAACGCCAGCAATAACGATGAGACTAAAATTGTTTTTTTGAACATAATCCTCTCCAAGCTGTTTAAAACTATTTTAGAAAAGGCTAATGGATGGGAAATGGGTTATTTGCAGAATCACTATGGCAAATCACACAATTATTACAGGGTTAAAATGTTAATCTGTCCGCAAGATGATTTTCAGGCCATATAAATGGATGCGCTCACAACTTCTTTAGTTACTGCTTTTCTGCTGGGCCTGTTCAGTTCGGCGCATTGCATTGCCATGTGTGGTTCGGTGATTGGCGCATTAACATTGACCTTGCCCGCCCATATTCGCGAGCAGCCACGCAAAATGCTGCCATTTGTTTTGAACTACAATATCGGTCGTATCCTGAGTTATTCCATTGCGGGTGGACTGGTCGGTCTACTTGCCTCTCCTCTGGCGCAAATCAATGGTTTGCCCTTTTTACGTTATCTGTCGGTTTTGGTGATGATTGGCATGGGCCTGTATCTGGCTGGCTGGTTTCCCAAATTTGCCCACGCGGAGAAAATCGGCGCGCCCATCTGGCGCAAGCTGCAACCCATTGGTCAGAAACTGTTACCAGTTCGCAGTCTGAAACAAGCCTTTTTATTAGGTGCGGTTTGGGGCTGGTTGCCGTGTGGTCTGGTTTACGCCGGGCTTGCCGTTGCTGCCACTACGGGTAATGTTGTGTATGCCGCATCAGTGATGCTGGCGTTTGGATTAGGTACTTTACCGGCGGTGATGGGGGCAGGTATGTTTGCTGGCATGCTGGCGTCATTGGCGCGTAATCAACTGTTTCGCAAACTGGCCGGTGCCATGATTATTCTGATGGCGCTATTGGTTTTACTCTGGCCACAGGGCGAACATCATCATGGGACGATGGAGTTGAATCCGGTCACTGATTCAGTAACAGATGATTCGTCTGACGGACATCAGCATTAAGGTGAGCATGCCCACATGACGACAGAAATGATCGGCCACTCTCCACAAATCACGCATATTCAGCGCGTATTGCCAATGATTGCATTAAGTGATGCCAGCGTATTGATATGTGGTGCGACCGGAACCGGTAAAGAGCTGGTCGCACAACGACTGCACCAGTTAAGTCGACGTGCTGATAAACCGATGGTTACTATTAATTGTGCCGCATTACCGGTGCATGATGCCGAAGTGGATTTATTTGGCCGGGCCAATGCGGATGGTGAGGTGATAGAACCGGGTCGCTTATTGGCGGCGCAGGGCAGTTCAGTGTTTCTCGATGAAGTTGATGCTTTGCCATTAACGGTGCAGGCAAAAGTACTGCGATTTCTCGAAGCCGGTGAATGCCAGCTGGCCGGCAGTCATAAGCTGCATCTTATTGATGCACGTATTCTGGCCGCTACCAGTGTGGATTTACCTGCCGAAGTCAAAGCCGGACGGTTCCGCGCTGATCTCTATTATCGTCTGCAGGTTGTGCCACTGGAATTACCACCGTTGAATCATCGCAGTGAAGATATTCCATTGTTATTAACCTATTTCGCCAAACAGTTTGCGGGCAACAATGCACCGTTGCGGTTTTCCAAAGAAGTGATTCAACAATTGCAGCGATATAATTGGCCCGGTAATGTGCGTGAATTATCGAACTTCTGCCAGCGCCTCAGTTTGTTACAACCGGGAAGCATGCTGCAACTCACCGATTTGCCCCCGGAAATGCTGCAAAATTCCGCTGTCACACCTCAGCAGTTCTCTATTCCACCAACCGGAATTGATTTGGCACAAATTGAACTTGATTTGATTGAACAGGCATTGGAAATGGCCGCTGGTAACCGCTCCAAAGCCGCAAGACTATTAGGCATTACACGCGATACCTTGCTATATCGTATGCAAAAATATGGCCTCTCAGACGACGCAAAATAAACTTTAGAGGTTGAATGTTTTTAAAAAGGGTTTTGATCCGACAAACTAACCCGCAGTCAGTGCGAAAAAAGCGCTTATGGTTTACAGTAGCGGCACGGCAATAAACGAGTAATCAAGCATGAAACAATATCTCGATTTACTTCGCGATGTGATGGAAAACGGAACTGACAAAGGTGACCGAACCGGTACCGGAACCCGCTCAGTATTTGGTCGGCAGGTGCGTTATGATTTGGCGGAAGGTTTTCCGTTACTGACCACAAAAAAACTGCATATTCGCAGCATTCTGCACGAACTTCTGTGGTTTCTCAGTGGCGAAACCAATATTCGTTATCTCAAAGAGAACGGCGTCTCGATTTGGGATGAATGGGCCACTCCAGAGGGTGAACTTGGGCCAGTATATGGCGCACAATGGCGTAACTGGCAAGGTGCTGATGGTAAAACCTATGATCAGATTCTGGCATTAGTCGAGGGGCTGAAAAGTAACCCCGATAGCCGTCGGCATATTATCAACGGCTGGAATGTCGCCCTGTTACCGGACGAAAAACAAAAGCCCTGGGAAAATGCCGCAGCAGGCCGAATGGCGTTGCCACCATGCCATGTTCTTTACCAGTTTTATGTCGCCAACGGCAAACTCAGCGCGTCGCTGTATATCCGCTCCAACGATTTGTTTCTTGGCAATCCTTATAACACGGCTTCATTAGCCTTTCTAACGCATATGCTGGCTCAGCAATGCGATTTAGATGTTGGCGAAATCGTGCTGAGTATTGGCGATGCACATATCTACAGCAATCACTTCGATCAGGTCGAAACGCAGTTACAACGTACTCCAGGTCCGTTGCCAAAACTGAAAATTCATCGAAAACCGGCCTCTATTCTGGATTACCGTTTTGAGGATTTTGAAATAGTTGATTATGTGGCACAGCCACATATTAAAGCGCCCATAGCGGTCTGAGATGGAAAAACTGACAAAACCACTCTATATCGTCTGGCAGGATGCGTTTCAGCAAGGCGAGCCGATCATTGATGAACAGCATCGTGGAGCGGTGGCGATAATCAATTCACTGCATTATTTTATTCAGCAGGGCTATGGGTTGCGAGATCTGATGCCTACCGTCAATGTATTGAAAAGCTATCTGAATTTTCATTTCAAAACTGAAGAAGGTATTTTGCACGCCTTGGAAAGCCCTTTGCTTAAGCAATATCGGCTGGATGAAGCAAAAATAATGGATGAGTTTGATATTCAATGCCGTCTGGGCTTGAGAGATAACGAACCGCAGATATTGCTGCTATTTCTCAAAGACTGGTGGCAGAACCATCTGAAGCTTCATAAAAAAATCACGCCATTTTTACAGAAATGGGAAGGTGATTACTGTCGTACAAGCTGATTTAGTACACTTTAACGTAGTTAATATTAATTTAAGTAAACAAGCTTAAGCTACGGGTTAATTGATAAATGTAAGGAACATAATAATGGCACAATCAACCTTAAAAGCTTATCCGGTATGGGATGGAGGCGTTCGTTTATTTCACTGGATAAATGTGCTGGCGATTCTGGGATTACTGGCAATTGGTTTAGTGTTGATGTTCAGTAAGGATTTGGGCGTTACTGATGATGGCAAAATCCTACTTAAAGCCACTCATATCTGGGTGGGTTATGTGTTTGTGATCAACTTACTGGCCCGATTTGTCTGGGCTTTTTTGGGTAACCGTTTCGCCCGTTGGAAAGCCTTTTTACCGTTTGGCAAAGTGTATAAAGCGCAATTCCAGGCTTATATGCAAGGTCGTAAAATTGGACAAAATGTGCATTTTCTCGGGCACAATCCATTAGGTCGCTGGAGCATTTTAGTGATGTTTCTGTTGATGATAGGCCAAGGCATCACCGGCCTGATGTTAGCAAGTACTGACTTATACATGGCCCCATTTGGTTCTCAAATGAAAGCCTGGGTCGCGGAGGATGAAGCGGCTATCGCGATTGTTCAGCCCTATGAAAAACAGGGTGTCGACCCCATCGCCTACCAGGAAATGCGCGATTTTCGGAAACCTTTTCGCACGCTGCATACCTATTTGTTTTATCTATTGATGTTGTCGATCGTGATTCATATCGCCGCGGTTATCGTTGAAGAAAAACGCAGACGTAATGGCCTGACCTCAGCGATGATTACCGGTGAGAAAGTCTTTAAAGAAAAACCCTTTGATGCGGATTAACTAAATCGTTAAGCCTTATGGCGACTGTTCAACAGTCGCCGGGCCCGGCGCTTTTGTGACCAACGGATCAAACCGGTCACAAATAATATCAGCGGTAAAAGGCCAGCAATAAACACCAGAATCCGGCCGGTCATGCCAAACACTTCACCGTTATGCAATGGATGTAACCAGTGCATGAATACATCACCACCAGTGTCTTGTTTAGTATCACGAATCCCTAAAATTTCCCCATTAATTGGATCAATCCACACCTGAGTTCGGGGAAAGCGCCGACTGGGTTCTCCCTCTTGATACAACGCAATTCGCCAGGCTTTTTGGTTATTTAATCCGGGCGTTTCAATCCAACGTAATTCCGCGTCAGGAAACCGGTTTTTGGCAATCTCAACAGCCTGATCCGCCGTAATTCGATCATCACTTTCGCCATGGTCTAATGCAATCTTCGGTGCAATGGTTAACGGTGAAAATGGCTTCACCAATATGGCCGTTTCATCAGGCAGAGCGAGTGCTGCCCCGGTCAGACTTAAAATCAGCAAAAACACTAATCCATAGCTGCCCGACAACACATGTAGATCGTAATTGAGTCGAGCTTTGCCAGAGCGAAGCTGCGGTTTTAATGCGTGTTTCAAGCCAGCCCAACCCGGCCACCACAGCCAAATCCCTGAAATAAACGAGATCAAAGAAATCAGCCCGATAATGCCGATAATGATTTTGCCAGGTTTTTCCAGCAGCAGACTGTAATGCAAATCGTAAATCCAAGTCATTGCATAATCGCCCCATAAACGGGAGCTGGTAACTTCCAACGTGACCGGATCAACTGTCAGCATCAATGGTGCGAAGTTTTTACCAACTGATTCAATCGGGGTGTAATAACGCGCCATAATTGGCCTGTCTGTATGCATCGGCTGTTCGATTCGCCAGGAATTTTGGCGCGTCGGATGTGCTTGTTGCAAGGCATCCAAAATATCCTGTTGGGCTGGCATCTTGTAAGGAACGCTGGTGGGTTCCATTTGCGGATTGAGGATTTGATCGATGTCCAGATAAAACACCAGAATACTGCCAGTCAACCCCAGCAATACCAGCACGGCGCCGATACTTAAACCGAGATATAAATGAATGCTCAGCCAGATGCGGCGGGCGTTTTTCATGGTGGGCTTTTATCCGAATGACGTAATTGATTCGCTGCCAAATATCGACAGCGAATCATGTGGGCCTAAAAGTCTACCTGAACCGAGCCATACACCGCACGACCATCGCCGGGGGAGTGCATGCTTTCGGTATTTAACCAAACGTATTCATAATCGCGATCAAATACATTTTTGAGTTCCATTGCCAGTTTTACTTTGCTGGTGAGCGCATAACTGGCCGAAGCATTGACCAACACATACTGACCAAATTTTCGTGTGTCATTGTCGACAGTCAGATAGTACTCATCTTGTGCGCTGACCCAGCTCGACAGTTTCAGTTTGGGGTTGGCCTGATAATCGATACCGGCATCAATTAAATAGTTCGGCACATGATCAATTTCATTGCCTTTAGAACCTGGTTTATCTGAGCCAGCTTTAAGTATTTCCGAATCCTGAAATGCAGCGGCAAACCATAACCCTAATTTTTCGGTGGCTTGTGCATTAAATTGAATATCGATCCCACGACGTTCGGTTTTACCAATATTCTCACTGTCATTATTGGCATCACCTAACTTTGTTTTGAACTCTCCCGAGGCAACCTGTTCCCAGAGTGCAACACGACCATTTAGCCAATCAGTTGGGGTAAATTTTAGCCCGATCTCCCAGCCTTCGTTAATAGACGCATCCAAATCTTCGGAGAAAACATTTTTCTGGTAGCTGGCTGCACCTGAAGCAACTTGAAACGTTTTACCCCAGTTACCATAAACCGCATAGCGGTCGGTCAGCGAATACACCGCACTGAATTTTGGCTGGCTGATATTGCCATAATCATTTATATCACGATGCACACCAGCATCGTTCAAGCTGCCGCGAACGGTATCCACCCGATAAGCTGGTACCAGTTTTAACTTTTCAGTCGGTTTATAAATGGCCTGAACAAAGCCGCCATAGATATCAAAGTCAAAGTTCTGATCCCGTGTCTGCGAGGTACGATTTCTAAAATCATCCACAATATAACGGCGGCTTTCATTGGCCTGAAACTCGGCGCTCAATCCACCCATCAAGGCGAACTCATGCGCCCAGCTCACTTCAGGCCTCCAGGTTAACGTACTTAAAGCGCCTTTATGATCTTCCTGGGTGATGCGTTCATTATGATTACCACCTGCGGCAAAGGTCACATAGCGATATTCATCAAGTTGATTCAGATAGGCTTTGGTATTCCAGAATAAGTTATCGCTGAGATCAACATCCAGATGTGCACTGAATTGATTCATCGAGCGATCCCCGCCATCAGGCGCATTGTGAGGACGAGATTGTTCTGGATCTTCGCGGGCTTCAAAACGGGTTAAATAACCTGCTTCTTCAGCATCGGCCTGACCATGACGGGCGATAAAACCAATCTGAGCGCGTCCGCTTTCCGGGGTATAAAACCATTTACCTGAAAACGTGCTTTTTTCAATATCACTATGATCACGATAACGATTTGAATCTAAATAACTGACGGCATAGTTTTGTGAAAAACCGTTGCTTTCAAGGCCACTTACAAATTGAACATGACGTGTGTCAAAGCTGCCGTAGCTGGCCCTCGCTTTGTTATAGTTGCCACCTTGTTGGGTCAGTATGTCGGCATTGCCAGCAATATTATGTAATCCGTATCGCGGGTCATTGGTGCCTCGAACGACTTCAATACTCTCAATTTCAAGTGGCGTCAGTAACTCCAGATAAGGCATGTTTCCTGAATTCTGGTTACTCGGAACGCCATCAATCAGCAATTTAACGGCATTAATTTCACCTTCACCATTAAAGCCTCGAAACGAGATTTTTCCGGACTCATTACCCATCCCATATTGTGTGAGCATCACACCGGGCATTTGATCAAACAACTGCCAGGTGTAATTCACGTTTTGATCTTCAATGCGATCCTGGCTTAATACATCAACCGATGTAGAGAGATTACGAGAAGTCAGAGGACCGATATTGTCTGAAGACACCACCATACTGCCCAGACTCAAGCTGGCATCATCCAGCAAATTGGGCGTTTCGGCATATACGCCATTAGCATAAATGACAGCTAGAGCAATGCTAAGAGGTTTGAGCGTTTTGCTTATCGTCATGATGTGGGTCACGTCTTATAAATGGTTAGGTTTTAAAAAACCAAAAGCATAACGATCTGATTGCCAACAAAAATGGGTGATATGCATTAATGGTGTGGCAAAAGCCACAAATGGGGCTTAACAATGCCCCAATTCAGCCAATGATGTAGTTTCAGCATCACCAACAATAATATGATCCAGCACCCGAATATCCACCAGCTCCAAAGCACTGCGTAACCGTTTGGTGATCTGAATATCCGACTGACTCGGTTCAGCCACACCGGAAGGGTGGTTATGAGCAAAAATCACTGCCGCCGCATTGTGCTTCAATGCCTGCTTCACCACCTCACGCGGATACACACTGGCACCATCAATCGTGCCCCGAAATAACGGTTCAAAACTGATTAACCGATGTCGGGTATCGAGAAACAGACAGGCAAATACTTCATGTGGAAAATGTCGTAACTGACGTTGCAGATAGAGTCGGGTAGTGACTGCATCAGTAAACGCATTACCTCGAGTCAGAGTTGATTCAAGATGACGCCGACTCATCTCCAGCACCGCTTGCAACTGCACAAACTTCGCTGTGCCCAAACCATGCTGCTGACAAAAGCTATGATGATCTGCTTCAAATAAAGCTCGTAAACCACCAAAGTCGGAAAGTAGTTTTCGAGCTAAATCGACAGCCGAAATGCCGGTCACACCAGTTCGAAGAAAGATTGCCAAGAGCTCTGCATCCGATAATGCTGCGGCCCCTGATTGAAGCAGTTTTTCACGCGGCCGTTCATCTGCCGGCCAGTCCTTGATTGCCATGATTCGCTCCCTGCGATTTTAGATTTTAATGAAGCTTAAATTTAATGATGGAGAATCATAAATACAAATGAGATTGATGATTCTGTGAACTGGTACGAGTAGTTGTGGTGATTGGGATAAAGCAAGTATCTCCTCCAAATCACCAATAATTAATCGTTAATGATTCACGATTAATTTTTTCGGTTATAGTTAACCAGCTATAAGAGATTAATTTTCAATCACTTAACAAAGGCAGATGGATATGCAAAATAATTATGATCCATTCACATTAATAATTATTATGAGGTCGCAGACCTCATTAACAGACTGTTATAAGGCATGGATGACTTTTCGTAACGGCACAACATCCGCTTTCGACCTTACTCGGTTCTCTTGATGCATCCGGAGCAGCCTATGCGATTAAGCCTTCTCAGAACACTGGGTTACTTCACCGACGGGCTCTGGACAGCCTGGGGCGGACGGGAGCGGATTGAAGCCAAACAGCTCCGAAACCTGCGGCGTCTCGTGGAAAAGGCGCGGCGCGACTCTCCGTTGTTTCAGCGGCTTTACACGGATGCGCCACCATCGAGCGAGGTCGAACTGCGCGATTTGCCGGTGACCCGCAAACCCGATCTCATGAGGGAATTCGACGACTGGCTCACAATTCGTTCCCTTTCCCTCGACAGGGCGCGCGAACATCTCCGCGACATCCGGAAGGTTGGCGTGCCCATCGACGACGTTGCCGTTTTCCAGACCTCCGGGACATCGGGCGAACCGGCTGTCATCGTGCTGCCCTCATCGTTCGTGGAATATTACTTTGGGATCATGATGGCCCGCTTCGAACGTTACCATTGGAAGCTCCTCCGGGACGTCCGCAAGCTCGGCGTCAGGGTGACGATCACTGGAGGGAACGGCCATTTCGCCGGAAACGGGCTCAACAAATTAGTGCACCGGCTAAATCCGGCACTGGCGCGGGGCTTAGGATTGAACTTCATCGAGGCCGAGCAGCCGATCGATCGGCTCGTTGGCAAGCTCAATGCGATCCCGAACGTCGCCTGGATCGTGACCTACCCCAGCATGCTCACTATCCTCGTCAGGGAAAAGGAGGCCGGGCGACTGCGGATCGCGCCTGCGCTTTTCAGTGTCGGTGGTGAAACACTTTCGGACGATTTGCGCGAGCGGGTCGGGCGTGCCTTCCCCTCTCTGAAATACGGCATTGCCGATTACTATGGTTGCACCGAGTGCCTAGCGCTTTCGTTCGAATGCAGCCACGGGCGCAAGCATGTGAACGAAGACTGGGTCATACTGGAGGCGGTCGATGAGGCGATGCGGCCCGTCCCCGACGGAATACTGTCGGCAACTGTGCTGCTGACCGTGCTCGCCAACGAAGTCCAACCCTTCATCCGATATGATCTCGGCGACTGTGTTCGATTCTACGAGGACTCCTGCCCCTGTGGGTCGCCGTTCCGCAGTTTTCAGGTTGAAGGACGTCAGGCGACTCTTGTTCGTGTGGGTCAGGTGACGCTGTCGCCGCTCGTCTTCGATCTGGAGCACGCCCATGCCCAGCGTGTCCAGTTGGTCCAGGCCGGCGAGAGAGATTTCGAGGTGCGGATCGAACTAGCCGATGAGGCGGTTGCAGGGCTGGTGTTCGAAGAAGTCATCCAGTCGGTGAAACGGGTATTTCGCGATAACGGCCTGAGTGACGTCACGGTCCGGGCAAGCCAGGCGCCTCCCGAACTCACCGCGAGTGGCAAATTCCATGAAGTATTGCCTTTGCGAGACTCCAATTCGCGGTCATGACCGACGAGGATCCATGCTGCATCACGTAAGAGGTCGCGGTGGTGGGTGGTACAAGCTGCGGTAAGACCGCGATTGCCACAATATGCGAATGCCTTTAGTCTCAATGCAATTCGGCCGAATACTTTCGGATTTGATCGTGGAGGCTCAACTCATCAGGGCCGGTGACTCTTGTCGGTCGAAGGACGATGTTCAGAGGATTGCGATGGTGCCGTATAACAAGCCGTTGCAGCCGATCCTCGCAAACGGGCTGCGCCCGGTCGCTCGGCCGGCTGAACGGTGACGTTAGAGCTATGAAAACATTCACGTCTGTGCAAATAGCAGCTTTTAGGGGAGCCATGATGGCACCACTTGTTGTATTTCCAGCGGCCCTGCTTTTGATGCTCGGCACAGCACTGGTTGAATTCGACCTAAAGCAGGTTGGCGACGCATTTTCCACCTTTTTTCTTGTAGGGGGCTGGAGTGCCGCCATCGCTTACGTTGTGGCATTTTTATACGGCATTCCGATATGGCTTATCCTGTGGAAGCTTAAAAGGCTGAATATAGTCTGGCTTTCGGGGTGCGCGCTTCTCCCAGCGTTTGTGCTGCTAGCTGTTACCAGGGACGTCGGTCTTTTGCTTATGGTAGGGTATTTTTCACTCTCGGTTAGTACTGCGGGGTGGTTTATTGGGCGTCGGTCCATCGGTGGGATCTAACAAAGCCATCAAATTCGCTCCCTTCGGTCGCCCGACGCTCGCAAGCTCGCGCGGTTTATGGCGACATTAGGCATACGCATGGAACTTATACCTTACATAGGCCTTGGGTTAGTTGTTTTAATCCTTCCCTTAGCAATTTTTAGTGGAATCCTTTTTTTAATTTGGAAAAAGGTTCCATTTGGAAAGTATGTTTCGGCTTTATTATTGGTAGGCTTTCTGTTCGTTGTTGTTACCGCCATTTGGCCAATGGATTCATTTTACAAGGACGAGCTCCAAAATAATGCGGGATTGAGACTCGACGATGGGTACGAAGTCCTTGCCAAGAGTTCGTCTTATCCAGATATGCACGGGGACTATTATTCTGAGGCCGTTTTTCGTGTTTCAGAGTTAGATCTATCAACTCTGACTGGCGACGTAGCCCCCATAGGGCAGTGTGTAGTCCCGAGAATGGCAGAACCATTCTTGCCTTCACAGAAGGGTGCTATAAAGTGTTGGGGAGCTAACCGGAATATTGATGAGTGGTTCCAATTAATCTACTTTCCCGATAGTGGAATTCTATACTACAGGTTTGATCAAACTTAAATGCCTAACAAAGCCAAGCACAATCGCCCATGCAAAAAGCGCATGGGCTGGACCTCGCTATCGCTCGGCCTGTGTTGGCGGCGTAGGTTATCAAGGGGTCAGCCAACTTGATTTTCTAACATTCCAAACGTGAATTAGAGTTTTTATCCTTTAAACTTTACTCTGAACCTAAAGATTCCTAGGTCTTATTATGAGAAAAACAGTGTTTTATCTATCTGCCATGATAATTGCCTTTCTTACGGCTAATCTATTGGCTTGTGCTCAACCTTCTGGTCTACCGAATTTCGATGAAAATGAGCCTTATTCAAGCGTTCGATTGAAAATGTTAGAGGCTGGCTGGGAGCCCTTTCATGCCCAAGATGCCGATACTTGTATCGAAGGTGACTTACGCTGTGAGGGTCGCCCAGAAATGCAGGTTTGTGCCGGCACGGGAAAGGCAAATTGTAAATTTTTATGGAAAAAAGAAGAAACAATCACGGCAATATGCACAATTGGAGAGGTTGCTGTTTTCGATAGTTTTTGCGATTACACAAGTATTAATTAGATTTTTATCTTTGGATTAATACTCTGATCTGACATATTCAACCGACTCACGATGAACTATCAAGGGGCCAGCAAACTTGATTTCAATCAGTCTCTTTATCATTGTCGATTGAAGGCACAAGAGTTTTAAACTGCTACTTCTAGTTAATTCAGCTCAGTTGAATTTTAAGGAACAAAAGTGACAACGCTTACAGAGTTGCCAAAGAATTTACCTACACCAACTGATGATGGTGGCTGTAATCATCTTTTCGGAATGACAGTGCCATCAATTGAATTAGTGGCTACCAATGGAATGATGGTCAATTTAGCTGAGCAAAACGGCTATGTAGTTGTTTATTGCTATCCCATGACCGGCAGGCCTGACCGTGACTTACCTGATGGTTGGGATCAAAATCCTGGGGCAAGAGGTTGTACACCTCAATCTTGTGCTTTTAAAGATCATCATCACGAACTTGATATGTTGGGAGCTTCAGTCTTTGGATTAAGCACACAATCATCAAGCTATCAACAGGAAGTAGCTGAGCGTTTACATCTCCCATTTCTATTACTGAGCGATGAATCATTAAAATTCTCTAGTGCTTTAGCTTTACCGACGTTTCAAATAGATGGAATGGTATTGATCAAACGTCTTACTCTTATTATCAAAGCTGGGAGGATAGAAAAATTTTTTTACCCTGTATTTCCACCTAATGAGAATGCGGAACAAGTAATTAATTGGCTAAGAGTAAACGCAGAAGAAATCAAAGGCCAGCCAGAGTCGGAGTAATTCTCGTGTGAATATAGGCATTTACATATACGACAACGCCGAGGTACTGGATTTTTCGGGACCATTCGAAGTTTTCTCGACGGCTTCACGCCTATGTAATGGCGATACTCCTTTTAATGTTTTCCTGGTAAGTGAAACCGGGAATATGGTTTCTGCCAGGGCAGGGTATTCAGTTTTACCGAGCTATGGATTTCAAAATCATCCGGAGATTGACGTTCTAGTTGTTTCAGGCGGGGGTCATACGGATGAAATGAAAAAACATCACGTCATTGATTGGATTTCTAAACAATCACGTAAAGCATCCATGGTTGCTTCGGTTTGTACTGGCGTATTTCTACTGGCACAGGCTGAAATACTTAACGAGCATAAGGTGACAACGCACTGGGAGGATGTTGCTGATCTAAGGAAGTTGTTTCCTCGGTTGAAGGTTGTCGAGAATGTTCGCTGGGTAGATGAGGGGTCAATCATCACGTCAGGCGGTATATCAGCAGGAATCGATATGAGTCTCCATTTGGTCAGCAAGTTGCACAGCAATGACCTAGCTGAAAAGACAGCAAGACAGATGGATTTTGTATGGACAAAGAACGCATAAAACCTGCGTCTACTGCGACGGGCTCTATGTTATTTGGGTAGAGTAAAAACTCACAATCATCTGAGACCAAACTTCGGTTATTAATTATTATGAGAAAACAGGCCTCTTTACCAGACTGTTATGAGCATATTCATGAATGATCCAATAGCGATAGATAAAGTATTCGTACAGCTGCCAAACGAACCTTTGCGTGAGGTTACCATCCAGGTGGGGCGCCCGTTTAAGGATCCCGAATATCCCGATGAATGGCTATGCCCAGCCTCGCTGGAGCCTCTTCACTCGAACTTACTGCCTGCACGTTCCAACTCGGCTTTTCAATCACTGTGTCTGGCTAACGCCCGGGTACTGAATTTATTACATGAAGTTGTGGAGAAAGGTGGTTCGGTGTGGCTGGAGCCAGGTGCGTCTTTTCCGTTTGAGGCATATGCTTTCGGGGTAGCCGTAAGCTTACCTAATAGTTATAGTCGATGAGGGTTGCTTGGTGATTTAACAAGCTAAGGTGCCAGCAAGCTGGATAATTTTAGTCGATTAAAATTTTAATCAAAAATAGGACTAAATAAAAACCGAAACCCGACAAAGTAAGGAAGCATGATGCAAAACAAAATTGCTCTCTATGGTGCTGGCAATGTTGGTGCCACTACGGCTCACTGGTTAGCTCAGAAAGAATTAGGTGATCTCGCATTATTTGATATTTATGAGCAAATTGCCAAGGGCAAAGCACTGGATTTAATGCAGTCCGGACCGGCAGCGGGTTTTGATGCGAAGATTACCGGAAGTAATGATCCTGAAATCATTGCTGATGCCAATATTGTGGTGGTTTCTGCCGGTGTGCCACGGCGTAAAGATCCTGAAACCGGTAAGTATCCGGGGCGCGATGAGTTAATAAAAATCAATCAGGTGGTAATGGAGCAGGCGTCAGAGAATATTAAACGCTATGCGCCGGATAGCATTGTGATTGTTGTCACCAACCCTATTGAAGCGATGTGTCATGTAGTAAAAGAAGTCACAGGCTTTCCCAATGAACGCATTATTGGTCAGGCGGGAGCTCTCGATACCACTCGTTATAAAGCGTTTATTGCGATGGAGTTGGGTGTTAGCGTTAAAGATGTAAATGGTCTGGTAATTGGCGGTCATGGTGATGCGATGGTGCCGTTGCCTACCCATACTACTATTTCCGGTATTCCTATTCTGGATTTGATCAGCGAAAAACGTCTGGAAGAAATTATTCATCGAACAGCGCATGGTGGGGGAGAGATCGTAAATCTGCTGGGTTATAGCAGTTATTACGCAGCTGCAGCTGCTACAGCCCAGACCGTAGAGTCGATATTGAAAGATCAAAAACGGCTTATTCCCAGCGTTGTTTATACCCAAGGTGAATATGGTTACACAGATTTATTTATCGGTCTGCCCGCTATTTTAGGGTGTAAGGGCGTAGAAAAAATCATTGAACTCAATTTGGATTTTGATGAAAAAGCCAAACTCGAATATTCAATGAACTCCGTGAAAGATGTTGTTGCTTTGTTAGGTTATAACTAATTCATAAAAGTGGGGAATACAAGAGAGAGTGTCAGAAGTATTAACAGAGCGAAAATCAAATTATCTGCAAACTTGATTAAAAGATGCAGTGTCAAAAATCACTACCAGCTTAAGAATGAATAAATTTTTATCTTTGAATTATCACTCTGATTATAGGTTTTAACCGCCGCCAGCAACGTAAGGGGCTCTATGCCAAAAGATGACGTCACGCCGCATTCAGCACAAACATCGTCTGACAATAATCGTGGGCGGCAAGCCAGCAAGCCGCCTGAAATCTCCTGGCGAGGATGGTGGGATATCGGTCGGCGAGTCATCACCAATGTGAATCGCCACGATATTTCATTGCTGGCAGCCGGTGTGGCGTTATTTATGATGTTGTCTATCTTCCCGGCACTGAATGTAGGGGTTTCGCTTTTTGGGCTTTTTGCATCTCCAGAAAATATCATTTCTCAAGTGGAGCCGTTTCGGCAGCTTTTACCCGAACAAGCATTCAGTATCTTTACCGATCAGCTTACCGAGCTTACGAATACCGGTGGAGCGGCCTTTAATGTAACGCTGGTCTTATCTCTGTTGGTCTGGCTATGGGTGGCGCGCAAGGGCGCTATGGCGGTCATTAAGGCTTGCAATATTATTTATAAAGAACAGGAAAAGCGCCCTTTTTGGAGCCTACTGGTGGTGTCGCTTTTATTTACGGTTGTGGGTATTTTCAGTGTGGTGATGTTAGCGTTGCTCGCCATTTTGGTGCCCATCGTACTTGGCGTGATCCCCTTGGGCGAAACGTTAGAATCCCTTTTAAGAACATTGCGTTGGCCAATTCTGGCGATGTTATTCATTCTGGTACTTGAGTGCGTTTACCGTTTCGCCCCCAATAGAAAAGATCCGAAGTGGCGTTGGGTCAGTGTTGGTGCGGTCATTGCGACTTTACTTTGGCTTTTGGCTTCTTTCGGTTTCACGGCCTATGTGCAAAATTTTTCTAATTACAATGAAACCTACGGTGCGATTGGCAGTGTGATCGTTCTGATCTTCTGGTTTTATATCAGTGCCTTTGTCGTGCTGCTGGGGGCCGAAATAAATGCCGAGATGGAACATCAAACAGAAGTTGACTCAACGGTCGGGGAAGACAAGCCAATGGGCAAACGCGGTGCATATGTAGCTGACACGGTCGGAGCTGAACCATCAGAAGAGAAGCAGCAATAAACGATATTGATATTTGGAGCCGAGTAAGAACTCACCATCATCTCAGACAGGATTTGAATTATTACTCCGGCCCCAGGTTTTCGTTAGGCCAACGTATCTGTCAGTTAATGAAGAAAGGTGAGTTCATATCTTTGCTCGCCTCAGCCACCACATCCCCATCAAACAGTTTGACGCTCAGACTGGTGTTTGCAGTCTTGGCAAAATCGGCCAACATGCCTTCGGCATAGGCTCGGGCGCTCTCAACAGAATCGAATTCGTAGAAACCGCCGACGGAATGGTTGTTGATACCGCTTAACCAGGTTTTGCTTCGCATACCCGGTACGGTATGCATAACTTGATTGATCTCCGTCCACAGGTCTTTGGTGAAAGGCGCGGATAATTGAAGCTCGGCATAGAGAAAAACGCGGCTTGGTTGGGTCATAGTAGGCTCCTTGTTTAACTATTTTGGGTTAGCGTAATAACTCAAAATCAGCTTAGAATGTATTTTAATTATTACGCCTAACCCACATTTTTCGCTCATTTTTCAGTTCGATCTAATTATCGGGTTTAGTTTCGGCCAGCGATTACACCACCATCCACATCCCAAATGGCACCGGTTACCCAGCTTGCATCACTGCTAAGCAGGAAGTTAATCGTCCTGGCAACATCTTCGGCAGTACCGATCCTTCCAATCGGATGAAAGCTATCGAATGTCGCAAGCGTTTCATCGATTTCACTCGGTTCAATGAAGGATTCGTAAATGGGAGTCTTCACAACCGCTGGTGAAACGGCATTGACACGGATATTCTTATCGGCCAGTTCCATCGCCATATGCTGCGTTAACGCATGTAAACCGGCTTTAGCCATGGAATATGCCGATGACGGTGTGGCTTTGATGGCTTGTTTTGCCCACATTGAACTAACATGCACAATAGAACCTCCACCATTTACGGCCATGTTTTTGGCGACAGCTTGAGAGATGAAGAATGTCGCACGGTTCAAGTCCATGTAAGCGTCGTAATCCTTGCCCTCATGTTCTAGGAAGGATGTTGGTTTGAACTTGCCCGCCGCATTTACAAAATATTGAATATGTCGGTCATGATTTGCCACAAAATCAATAACGCGTTGTACGTCGCTGGCTTCATACAGGTTTGCCTGAAGGGTTTGAATGTGTCCCAGTCCAAAGAGATCATTCTTGGCCGCTTCCAATTTCGAGGATGAGCTGCCAATAATTAGCGTATGAGTGCCGCGTTTGAGCAACTGCTTTGCCGTCGCTAAACCCATTCCGCTGGAACCGCCTACGATCAAAGCCAAAGGGCTGGTCATGTTTTCCATCTGATTACCTCCACAGGTAAATATTAAGGTGTGGACATAGGTTATGAAATTCGTAGACTATTGAAAATTAGGCACAAATTGGTGCGGTAGGTACTTTTTGGTACATCTTGATGAAAGCAAAGGGAAAAATATTTTTGAGGAAATCAGCCCCCGAGAAAAGTGCCCGTATGGTTGAGACCATTTACGGTTGCAAGTGGTCTCTGACGGTTTATCAACTTCTGACAAATGGCATCAACCGGCCTGGTGCAATGGTTCGTAACGTTGAAGGCTTAACCACCAAAGTGCTCAATGAATGCCTGAGAAAGAATGCGGAATTTGGTATTTTGGAACGTGTAAACTACAACGAGACGCCACCACGGGTTGAATATAAAGTCACTGAGTTCGGCACCAAATTTCTGCGTATTCTTGATGAGCTTGAAAAACTCCAAAGCGAAATTGAATGTGACATATAACAAGGCAATGCAAGTGAACGGAAGATAATTAAAGCGTGCAAAGCCAAAAAGATAATGGAGTAAAAGCATACAGCCGCAATTTATCCTGTTCTGCCCGAATAATTTCTGGCGATAAAGGAAGGTAATGCAATGGTGCTGCTAATGATTGGTCTTCATTCAGCGTCCATTTTATAAAATCTCTTATTTCAGTGACGATGCTGGGTATTTGATACTTTTTCCGTATTAATGCCCAGGTATATGCGACGATTGGTAGGCCTATTCTCCGCTTTTTCTTTTCCAGACTTGTGACCTTTAAGCCAAGGCGCTGAGTAAAGTTGAATTCAACTTAGCCGAAACTATTGATGGTAATTGCCAGGCGTTGGGTCAGTTAGACTTTCTACTTGAGGCTTTCGCGTTCGGGGTAGCCGTAAGCTTATCTGAAAGATACAGCCGATGAGAACGTTTATCTCGATGAATTTAAGGTACAGCAGATTTGAATTTGCAAAGAGTTCAGGACTTATTTTTCTTATCTTCTTTTAATGCTTGTTGAACCGTGGTGACCGGAAAAAATAAACGCAGCGGTTTTTCCTTAATCTGTTCCCATAGGCTGCTTAGCAAGACTGGAAAACGACTTATTTGTGTGCCGCGGGAACGTAATGCGACCATCAAGGCGAGTGAAAAGCTGACCCAGAGATTAACAAAACCTATCAATAATACGTAAAACAAATGGATTAAAAATTCCACTAAGCCCATCTGGGTGCTCAAAGCGCTGTAGCCTAAATTGGCAGATGAAAAAGCCACATGACGTATATCCAGTGGCAAGTCCAGCAAATAGCCTATATAGCCAGTCGTCCCCAGCAATACCCCAAAAAAGAAATTACCAGCTAGCGAGCCGTAATTTTCGTGCATATACTTTGCGAATTTATCCCGGCGTTCTTCTTTTAACCATTGTAATAATCGATGTTGCTGAAGGCGCATTTCTAACTCGAGATAATCCGCTCGATTATCAAAATATCCGGCAATAATCCCTGAGCAAAACAACCACACACCTGCAATTGCAGCATAAAACAGGGCGAGACCCTCGAAGGGGGCAATCGCATGCAGCTGGTAACTGACAGTCGAGGCATCTAGTAAAGGACTATCGGTGAACATAAAGAAACTGAATGCAATCACTGCCGCCAGCAAAATGGCTGTTGAAAGATTGCCCCAAACGGCTGCCCACTGAGACCGATTAACATCAATTAATAAGCTGGCTAATTTGCGATGAGCAGCACGTCCGTTTTCACCTTGTTCTACTTCACTGGCAAAACTGGCTGCTGTCATTGCAGGTTGTTTGGTGGCAATGGTGAAATGTAAAAGATGGATAAGGACAAACCCGAGACCATAGTTCAGGCTGGTGAGTACTGTTTCTTTTAATGGACTGAAGCCCATGTTCACGATACTGATTTTTAACAAAGCCATTAACGCAATAATAAAACCCGCACCGGCCGCTGATCGGAAAAGCGCATAAAAGGAGCTTTTACCACGGCTGATGTAATGTTCGCCATGATCACTTTTGTTTTCAGTAATACTACGGGAGAGCATGGCAAGACTGTTGCGCATCAAGGCGTAGAGACTGTTCTTGTCAATGGCCGAAACAATCAATGATTGCCAGAGCGCCAGACTTTTACGTTCTACTTCTATTGTTTCTGTGGTGGTTAAAATGGACATAATTTGTTCAATACGCCCCAGCGTCTGTTCAAGACGTTCTAGCAAATGTGCCACCGAGACTGAGGAGCCTGCTGCCCCGGCGCCTTTCCGTCTCAAGCGTGAGACCTGTTCGCGACATTGATCCAGCATTACCCAAATATGTTCGGGATCATAGGCCGGAAGTTCAGGTTCCTGAATACGGTCGAATTCCGTTTGTGTAAACAGGCGCAGTTCACGTTGCAGACCAATAAAGGCAGAGTCAATATCGATCAATCGCCGATCCATCCGAATCAATTCAGGTTCAAGTTCTTCGGCTGCAACCCAGATACCCAGCATTTCAACTGCATAAAGACATTGTTGGCGAAAATGTTTGACGGCGGTATTCAATGTCTCAGGTGTCGTGTGATCAACAAGGATTTGATACAGACGCAGCCATTGATCGTTGGTAATAGTGTCTAGCCATTTTTTATCTGATTGACGGTGAAACAGGAGAGTCAACACCCCTCTTGAGCTTTCGCGATCAATGGGGGGCGGATTAACTTTGTCATAAAGACGGGTCATGAACTCATTAAATACACCCCGCCGGGCAAAAATTCCTAAACTCACCAAAGCCGGATACAGGTTTAATTCAATTAGCCAGCTATGAAACTGCTGACCAAATTCTGCTCTCAGTTCTGGATTCGCTTCGATCATCTCCATAATGTCATCCAGTCGCTTTGATGCGTTTTCTGGATCGGTCTCTCTTAGCTGTTCGATGATGTCGATCAAAGCATCTAACAGTGGAGCCTCTTGTTTTAGGTCATGCATGAGACGTTCAGCGTTGAAATTGCTTGCCATTAAAATCGTTACTCGTTGAAAGAGGGGATTAAGTCATTACAGCTTAACAAAACCAGCATGATTTAACTGTTCTGTTCATATGAAGAAAAATTCATATCGGGAGATAAGAGAGGGGACAAAGTGTTATTGGTCGAGCTGGCATAAGCCAGCGCTAATGTGCTGGACGAAAGCTCCAAAGAGCCAGAGAAAATTGATATTTGCTTCTGACTCTTTGGTTCACTCGATAGTATACAGCCCCAACTTTTCCTGTTCTGCCTGAATAATCTCTTTCGATAAAGGAAGGTAATGCAATGGAGCTGCTAATGATTGGCCTTCATTCAGCGTCCATTTTATAAAATCTCTTACATCACTGCCGATGCCAGGGGTTTCATATTTTTTCCGTATTAATGCCCAGGTATATGCGACGATTGGGTAGGCCGATTCTCCCTCAGGATCAGCAATGGATGAAACGACTTGCTCTGCTTCTGAATAAAATTCATCGACGAGTCCTATGTCGCCCGTCTCGTTATTGGGCAGAACAAATTTTCCGCTTTTGTTTTCCAGACTTGCGACTTTTAAGCCAAGGCGCTGAGCAAAGCCGAATTCAACGTAGCCGATGCTATTATTGGTAATTGCCAGGCGTTGGGAGACTCCTTCGTTACCTTTTGCTTCCATTGTTTTTCCGGGCCAGTCCAGTTTTTTTGTTGCTCCAAATGTTGTTTTCCAGGCTGGGCTAACCGTCGACAGATGATTGGTAAACGCAAAGGTTGTACCACTGCTATCGGAGCGTGCAATGACCTGTATAGCACTGTCAGGTAAATTGATATCAGGGTTTACTTCAAGTATTCGTGGATCATTCCAGCGGGTGATTTCACCAAGAAAGATATCTGTATACACATTTCTTGGAAGTTTGAGTGTGTCAGTCAGACCCTCTACGTTATAAGCAATACTGATCATGCCGGAGGTGACGACGATTTCTTCAAAATTCTCATTTAAGCGAGCTGCTTCCTTTTCATTAATTGGCGCATCGGTTGTCCCGATATCTGCATCACCCGTTATAAACTGCTCAATACCTGCACCACTGCCTATCGAATGGTAGCTAAACTTTGTGCCCTGCTCATAGGTCTGCAACACTTTTTCAAATAATGGGGAGGCGAAGGTCGAGCCTGCAATGATTATTTCAGAACGGTTGTCATTAATCTCTGATATTTCAGCGGGATCATTGTTGGAGTCACAGGCGGTAAGGCTTAATGACACTAGCGTAACTGCAAAATAGATAATGGATGTAATCAAACGATTCATTGTATTTCCCTTTAACATCAATAGGTTCATGCTGTTTATCTGGTTCAGCTAACGTTTAGCATGTACTGGGAAGATACATATGTATTATTACATATATATGTAAATCCATATATTTTAGAGCGCTGATATATCCTGATGCGCTCAAATACATAGCAAATCCACGATTTGCTTATCGTTATGAGTCAGAAAGATGTATTGAGGTACGAGGGTGTTTGGGGAATGCCTAAGCTAATTGCCTATTGAAAATTCATCAAATAACTGAACTTCCGATGCTGGATCCGCGGTATCGAAAACATAGCTTTTCACCGTGCCGGTGCCTGTATCCAGAATCGAGAACGTGGTGAGTTGGTTACTGGAAACAAATGGTAAGGCTGGAAGTGTCTTATCTATTAAGCTCATTGGGCTGAAAAGGCTGGGTTGGATCATCTGTCGTCCATGAGGATCGCCATTGGCAGCGTAATTCGCCGGATCCCAACGTGAGTTTTCTGAATTCAACTCTATCCAGAAGTTGGCTTTGCTGTTGCGATTGTTTTGTTGATATGTGTCGGTTGGATCATTGTAATAAGCCCCTAGTGTATTCCCGACATTGGAGGTTTCCAGATAATGCATATTGCCGACTTTTGTGCGGTTCCATAGATGTGAGTGACCGATTTGCACCAGATCAACCTGGTGTTTAAGCAATAATGGTTCAATATCTCTAAGCCAAATATCGTCTTTAAGTAGATATTGATAACGTATTTCACGGATGTTGGGCAGCTTAGGCAATACGGTGTTTTGCCAATCTTGCGGGCTGATGGGAAAAGTTAGCTCGGTCAGTATTTCGATATTGTTTTCATCTGTTTCTACCAGTTGCATCAGTGGATTTGCCAGCACCGGTACAACATTATCGCCCAGTCCAAATACCCCTTGATGAGCGAGTACAACTTTGTATTTTGCCTCTTTAAATGCATCAGAATGCAACACACTTTCAAGCCATTGGTATTGCTCTGACTGGGTATCAAAACGCTCGAACATAAATTCGCCAAAGCCCCATGCATCAGGAGTTTGCAACTCGGATAAGGCTTCTACAAACTTGCTGCGATGCTGACCGCTTACATTCCATGATCGCCAAATCCGTGAAACATTCATCGAAATCAGAAAAACGTCCCCAAACGCCATGGCGTAATATTCTTTACCACCGGGACTGTCGTCCGGAAAGGTAAAAACATCCAGATAAGTTTGCTGATTATGCGAATTATCCTGAATCCATTGTGCTTTGCGTTGAGGATCATTGTCGGGATTGATTTGCTCTTTAAGCTGCTCATAAGCGATTTCGGCATACCAGCGCGGTTGAGGATCATTAAAGCTATTGTTCATTCGGTGATCAGATTGCTGAGGGAGAAAACGCCCCATCACTTCATGATTACCGATAGCAGCAAATAGTGGGACATGTTGCAAAATTTCACCGCCGTTGTAGACCGCGTCGGGTTTGAGTTGTTGATAGCGTCCCTGCAGCGTCGGGAAAAAGGGTGGTGCACCGTCTTCGAGTTGATCAAACCATTCCGATGCACGATCGGGGATATTGACCAGATCACCGGCAAAGAAAACCGCATCGGGTAGACCGATTGTTTCCACCACTTTCTGATAGTTGGCTGGAGAGTTGGTTTTTGATTGCAGATCCGAGGTAAGTAGAATTTTCAGTGGCGTATTTTTTTCTGGCAACGGCGTAAGGCTATAGCTGTCACTGAGAAGAACCTGTCCCTCATCGGTTATGCTTTTCACCTGATAATTCAGCCGCACACCGGCCCTGAGTGACGATGCTGTCGCTTCATGGCGGTAGACCTTTCTCAGTGTAAGAGTTTGATAATCCCTACCGGGTTGGGATGAATCTGCATCCTCAAACATGCTGGTCATCTTGGTGGTTGTGGCATCAGCAATCAGTCCATCACCATAGTGCAGTTGATGGCTTTGCCCGGCAAAGTTGGTAAACCAGACCACATTGACTGAATCTGCCGTGGGCAGTTGAAGAAAAGGATCGCTCAGAAAATCGCTATTTTCTTCGATGCTTTCCGGTACTTTTTTGACCACTGCTACTCCTGACGCATGAAATCCTGATAAAAAAACGAAACCCGTGATGATAAGACACAATTGAAATAACTTTGTCGTCAACATCCTGCGCGCTCTCAGATAGAGTGTAAGTGAATTTTTCTATCGAGTATCGTTAAAGCTCGTTACCAAAGGATGATCAGGAGTTGATTTGGCTAAAATTTTTTTGTAATGACTCTTTCAACCATTGAAATAACGAATGTGATTTTTGAACAGCACTACAGTCATCAAGTATTCTTTCTCAACAAAACAGGCGTCATGAGCGACGCAGTTCAGATGGATTTGATATAGATAGATAGGCCAAGCTAAAGGGAGCGTTGCTAAATGAAATTGTTTATTGCTGACAAACCTACTCAACGTCGGCATTTGGGATTATGGCTGCTGACATTGTTGATTGTTGTGTTGGTTGGTATGGGCTTTTATCACGTCTACAAACCGCTACCTCCCGGGTTGGATATTTTTGCCTCCGAGCGCTCTGCTACCGATGTGCAGTTTTTGGCGGACAGAACGTTTACCAGCACGGATGGTGAACGCCATACCGATCAACAGATATTCGATGCCATTTTTGAGATGATTGCCGGTGCCCGTCGATTTGTGCTGGTGGATATGTTTTTATTCAACGATTTTCAGGGCCAGCTGTCGGAGACACACCGCCCTCTCTCTGACGAACTGACAGATGCTCTGATTGCCCAGAAAAGGCGCTACCCGACGCTTGATATACAGGTTATTTCCGATCCACTGAATACTCTTTATGGTGGACGCCCTTCGCCACATTTTGCTCAACTTGAAGCGGCAGGTATTTCTGTCACATTGACCGATTTAACTCGCTTACGCGATAGCAACCCGGCATATTCTGCCTTCTGGCGTCTGTTTATTCAGCCCTTTGGTAATGATGAAGGGGAACTGTTGCCCAATCCTTTTGGGGAGGGACGGGTTTCGCTGCGGAGTTATCTTGCCATGCTTAACTTCAAAGCCAACCATCGCAAACTGATCATTGCCGATGATGGGACGCAACTTTCAGCATTGGTTACTTCTGCCAATCCTCATGATGGTAGTAGTGCTCACGGTAATGTGGCGTTGCGGTTTAATGGGGCCGCAGCCTGGGATTTGTTTGACAGCGAAGCAGCGGTGCTGGAGTTTTCGGATGCCCCCGTTCCAATACCTGAAGTAGCACAGATATCAGAGGCGAGCAGTAACGGTCTTACCGTTCAGGTGGTTACCGAACGCTCTGTTGAGCGAGCCTCAATTGAGATGATTGATGGAGCCGGGTCTGGCGATAAGTTGGATATGGCGATGTTCTATCTTTCTGACCGAGACATAGTAAACGCACTCAAGCGGGCGGCAGAGCGCGGCGTGAGCATGAGGGTTTTGCTGGATCCCAATAAAGATGCCTTTGGTCGGAAGAAAAATGGTGTACCTAATCGTCCTGTGGCCCATGAACTAGTAGAAGCGGGCATTACCGTGCGCTGGTGCAATACGCATGGCGAGCAATGTCACGCAAAATGGCTGATGCATCGAGGGGGTGATGACCAAAGTGCAATGATGCTTGGCTCAACCAATTTAACCCGTCGCAATCTGCATAACCTAAATCTTGAAACCAGTGTGGTTCTGCGTGGATCTGCTGAGGCTGAACCTTTGCAGCGCGGCCAGAATTGGTTTGAAGAGCGCTGGAATAACAGGAATCAGCGAAATTACAGCGTAGGTTATACCCAGTATGCCGATGAACGAATCTGGCCGCGTATGCTTTATCGCATTATGGAAGCCACCGGAATCAGCACTTTTTAAGTTTCTCTCTGCAAAAGCAAACTAAATCGGCTTTTTTTAAATGGACTTACATTTGCAAACACCAATCAAAGTGAGTAAATCAGACTTGGCTTTCTCTTGACGCCTTATATTTCAGCACTCCGCGGGCTTTCGGAAAGAGTGTAGAGCAATTTTTCTAAGGGATATTGGTAAAGCGTATTGCCAAAAAAATTAAAGAAGAATTTTGATCAGCTGTAAGTTGAAAACGCAGGCAAATTTACATCCTTAAAAAAACCACCGCTAAACCGGAGGATAATGATAGTAACATCGGTATCAGTACACGTGTGCCCAATCCAACGGTTCCGATGCCAAGAGCCAGACTTGCTTTGAAAAGATTGTTAACCATAGCGGCGATAATAATTGCTAACACTGCAGTAGCCGCCATTAAATCCTCACGTGCCATGCGGGTCAGGGATAAGGTAATAGCATCCACATCTGTCAGTCCGGAAATAGCAGCCAGTAGAAAGACTCCTGCATCACCCATCACATTTTTCAACCATTCGCCGAGCAATAAAATCACTACCAGTAATAAACCAAAAAGCAGAGCAGAGCGTAGTTCCAGTGGATTCTGCCCTTGAGGCTGACTTACGTTAACTGAGCCGGAGTGTTGCCACCATATCAGTGCAGCTGAGCCATAAAGAAGGCCTCCCATTACGATGACAGGTATCAGCAACTCTTTCAGCAACGGTGGATAAATCAGTGCAGCATAAAGCAGAATGCGTGGGAACATAGTGCCGCATGCAATGAGGATTCCTGCGGCCAGGAGCGGGCTTAGCTGACGTGAGTTTGACTGTCTTGAAAGGCGTGAAAAATGTAAAGTTAGCGCAGTTGATGAGCTGAGACCTGCAAACAGGCTGGTAAACATGATACCGCGTGTCGAACCACCGAAACGCATAGCAAAATAACCGATGAAACCAATTGCAGCGATGAGCACCACCATCCACCAGATTTCTCTGGGATTGAGTACATCGCCCGGCCCAAACCCTTCGTTTGGCAATAACGGCAGCACCACCACGGAAATCAGCAGAAGTTTCAGTCCTGCGTCCAGTTCATTGGCTTCCAATGTTTTCAGAAAACGATGAATAGATTCTTTGTTATCTAGAATCGTTGCAGTCACAACTGCAGCGGCAGCTGCGATCACAGGTTGTCCGGCAACTACCAGCGCACCAAAGCAAAATGTCAGTACCTGACCCACCCAACTGGTAATACTGAAATCTTGCTGCTGTCGGTTTTGCATCAAAAACCCGGCAAGTCCGGCCAATGCAACCATAACCAACAATATTGCAGGTACCCAGTTACCCAATTCGCGGCCGAGTTGAACTGACAGGCCACCAAGCAAACCAAGGAGCGCGTGCGTGCGAATTCCTGCAACGCGTTGTCCTGCTGCTTTATCACGGGCGAGCCAACCACGTTGTAATCCGATTAAGGCACCCAGAGCTAGAGCAATACCGAGAGCAAAAAGGTCCTGGCTGACTGCGCCGAGAAAATCACTCAGTTGGTACATTAAAATAATTCCTGATTAATGACTGACAAGCATTATAAGCATCAGCTGGTACTCTTTAGTAAGCATTGTAATAATAATTAACAGTAATTAAAGATCAACGAATCCAAATAAAATCATGGGAATGCAATGCTTAAATTAAGATCCGTAAAATTGATTTACCGAAGATAACTTGTCAGTATAAATCCACAACTTACTTTGTTTCGCTTATTAAGCTAAAGCCTGAGCAACCAAAAGGAGATGTTATGGATATCGACTTTACCGGTGAATATTTGGTTAATGATCAAGATGTGACGTTTTATGCCATAGTCAATAATCAGACGGTGGCATGTATTGTTTCTACAGCGGCCCTTGATGAGTTGGCTGACCCGGATGATGAGATGGATGCTGAAACCGTGTTTCTGGAGCATCAATATAAATTTGAAGAGATTGCTGAGGGATTGATCCTCAACCATAAAGTAGTTGATGGCGAACTACATATTGATCGGGGTGAGTTGTAATTATTCTGTTTAAGGTTCACTGGCTCCGGGATTATTCGTTTTGAAAAAATCTGCCAATTGCCAAGAAGATGATGCGTTTGCATTGCTGAATGAGGTTCGTGGTTGTCGGATTTGTGCTGAGAAGTTGCCGGTTGAGCCACGACCCGTTTTGCAATTTCATCCTGCTGCACGAATTCTGATTGCCGGGCAGGCCCCAGGCCGAAAAGTACATGAAAGCGGAATTCCGTTTGATGATGCCAGCGGTGATAGATTGCGAGCCTGGCTTGGCATATCACGCGATGTTTTCTACGACGAACAGCAGGTTGCTATTCTGCCCATGGGATTTTGCTATCCGGGGACGGGTAAGTCAGGTGATTTACCACCCCGACCGGAATGTGCTCCGACGTGGCGTGACGACTTGCTGTCCAAATTGGAAAATATTCAATTGACCTTGGTGGTTGGCCAATATGCTCAGGCTTATCATTTTGCTGATAATAAGGCCTCACTCACCGAAAAAGTCTTAGCATGGCATGAACTATGGCCACACGTTGTGCCTTTGCCACATCCAAGTCCGCGCAATAATCGCTGGTTGAAAAACAATCCATGGTTTGAACAAACGTTATTACCGGATTTACGTCATCGGGTGGCCGAAGTTTTATCCGACTCGCAAGAGGCTACATAAGCTGGTCGTGGGGGAAATGCAAAACGACATAATTGAATGTTATATATAGTCGAGAATCGACGATTTTATATATGAATTTGCAGATTTCTGCATGCTCCGGTTCTATTTAAGAGGTAAAGATGATGAAATCGCTACCAGACAATGTTGTTGCATATAAACGCACGCCGGAATTTGATGAGAGCTCTATCCCCACCGGTTTACTGAACAATCACCAAACCAAGGAGGGCGTATGGGGAAAGATTGTGGTTGTAAGTGGAAAATTGCTTTATACCATTCAGGATCCATTCGAAGAAATCCTGTTGGATTCAGATAAATATGGTGTGGTGGAGCCCGCTGTTTTGCATCAGGTAAAACCGATTGGGCATGTCGATTTTTTTGTCGAGTTTTACCAGTAATGAGTATTACAAGTCCCTTTAACCAAAATTATTGTCGGCAAGATCGCATAACAGCGGATAATTGGTTGGTACTAGGGTTTATTAATTGGAGACAACAAAATGAAAATACTGGCATTAGTGGTAAGTCTGTCAGCTGCATTAGTCCTCACCGGCTGTGCAGTGAAAACTTCCGGTGTTAAAAAAGTTGGCCCTGATACCTATACGGTTTCAGCTGACCATCTGAATGCCTCCACGGCAAAAGCTTCTGTTCTTGAACAAGCTGGTGAGTATTGCGTCAGTCAGGGAAAAGAGCTACTGGTCACTAAAACCCTGAAACGGCAAAAGGTGAAATATTTTTATGATGTAACTTTCCTGTGTCTGGATGAAGGTGACCCACGGTTGGTAAGTCCGGAATACGAAACTACGGTTGAGCCGAGATAATCACGGCTATTCGTCATTAACAAATCCGGCAGATCGAATCGTTCTGTCGGGTTTGGTATGAAAGAGGTTAGATAGCAATCAGCCTCATTTTGCTCTATGGTTAACACAATGAAGTGATGTATTTGCCTCCGCATTTCTTGCGTCCATTTTCCCTCGCTTGATATACCCTGTTTTGCTTAAGCGTCGTTGATAAACCGCAAAAACTTTTCCGATACTTTAGCGCTGAATGTACTGACCGTGACGTGGTTATTTACAGCTCAATAAACTTTTAATGGAGAACTAGAATGATCGTAACGTTTAGCACCAAGGCTTACGCCGATATCACCATGTTTGGTGATGTGGCCAAAGATATGTTGAAGATTATGGGGCATAGCGGCACCATTCCAGGCGCCTTTCAGCCGCAGGACTTACCATCGGCTTTATCAAAACTGCAAACAGCGGTTGATTCCAGTAAAGCAGCTGAGCAGGATCCTCAAGATGGTGAATTTAAACCGGGCCTGTCACAAAGAGCATTACCGTTAATTAATCTGTTAAACGCAGCAATTGATGCCAATGCCGATGTTATGTGGGAAGGTAAATAAAACTATTCACAATTTTCTGGATTAACGCACCTTAACCTGTCAGAACGGACGAAACGAATAAGATCAATAGGCCCTGATATTTTGTGCGGTATGATTAACCTTTATTCGATATAACGATTGGCGTTAAATCAGCCAGCAGACGGGGAGTCATATCGTGGAACCGGCTTATTTTATTTATGCTTTTGCAGGTGGATTGCTGGCGATGATTTTACGCCTGCCACCACTGGCAGGATTTCTTGCCGCCGGTTTTTTACTCAACTATTCGGGTTATGAGCTAACACCAACGCTTGAGGCCATCGCCAGTCTTGGTGTGACCTTATTATTGTTTACCATTGGACTTAAGCTCAATATTCGCACCTTATTGCAATCTGAAGTATGGGGAGTGGCAAGCTTACATATCACCCTCTCAAGTCTGTTATTTGTAGGATTCCTCGGCTTACTCAAGTTCGGTGGTATTTTGCTGATGCAATCTACCGACTGGACAGCGATAGTGATTCTGGCCTTTGCCTTGTCATTTTCCAGTACGGTGTTTGCCGTTAAAGTCCTCGAAGAGCGCAGTGAAACCCAATCGTTTTATGGCCGCGTAGCGATTGGTATTCTGATCATGCAGGATATTTTTGCAGTGATTTTTCTCTCTGCCACTACGGGCACGATGCCGTCAGTTTGGGCTTTAGGTCTGTTTTTACTGATTCCGGCTGCCCCTTTTTTAAGACAATTACTGGATCGCCTTGGACATGGCGAAATGCAGGTATTGTTCGGCTTTGTGCTGGCACTGGTGGTAGGTTATAAGCTGTTTGAAATGGTGGGCTTAAAAGGTGATTTGGGTGCATTGATTATGGGTGTTTTGCTGGCACCGCATAAAACATCAGCCAATCTGGCGCGTTCTTTATTCAATATTAAAGAGTTGTTTCTGGTCGGCTTTTTTCTATCGATTGGTCTGACCGCTTTACCCAGTTGGGAGCATGTTGGGCTGGCGTTGCTGTTATTAGTGCTGTTGCCGTTGAAAACCTTGTTGTTTGTGCTCATGTTCCCACGGTTCAGGTTGCGTATCCGTACCTCGGTGTTAACCTCACTCACCCTGACCAATTATTCGGAATTTGGTCTGATTGTGGCTGCATTGGCGATGTCTGAGGGCTGGCTCAGCAATGATTGGATGGTGATACTTTCTTTATCTGTTGCCATGAGCTTTGTAGTGTCAGCCATTTTGAACAACTACAACGAGCGGATATATCAGCTAAGCAAGTGCCGATTAACAGAGGTGCCGACAGACCAGTTACATTTGCATGATAAACCAATTGAATTGAATTCAACTCAGGTAGTTATTTTGGGAATGGGTAAGATCGGTCGTGGGGCGTATCAGCGTTTGCAGCAAAAATACGGCTTAAAAGTACTCGGTGTTGATAATGATCAAAATAAAATCAGTCGTTTAAATGAGCGATTCAGGATCGTGGAAGGCGATGCTGTTGACTCCGACTTTTGGAATAAATTGCTGATGAGCGATCAGATACAACTGGTGGTACTGGCCATGCCGCATCATGCCGGTAATGTGTATGCGCTTAAACAACTGAGAGGACGTGACTTTAAAGGCCATGTTGCAGCCATTGTGGAATATCCCGATGAAGTTGAGCGTCTGAAGAATCTCGGTGCTGATGAAGTATTTGAAGTCTATGAAGGCGCAGGTTTATCGCTGGCGGATCAGGCAATGCAGAGGATTGAGATTAAAGACTAATTTGGACTTGTGGGCTGCTTAAAAGCAGCCCTGCCATTTTAAAGATTTTTCTCTATTTCCAATTTGACCGTTTGGCTTGCTGGAGTTTTTCATAGCCTGCCAATAACGCATTATGTCGTTCAAACCCTTCCAGGCTGAGGCCGGGGCAATGCAGATTGTGGAATAGTTTTTCACCTTCGACGATTTGAATGCCATCATCGACATTTTGCTGACCATACATTAATGCCAGGCCTTTGGTGTATTCAGCGTAATCACGTTCATCATCCCATTTGATTTCCAGCAGTGCTTTCAGACAACGGTAAAATAAAATATTCTGCTCGCTGCCCTGATCCAAAGCCAGACACCAGTCAATCCAGTCAATTGCTTCTTCATCTTCCAATGCCAGATAGAGCATGGCTTTGAGTTCGCCAAGACGAATATCTGCCCATAAAGTGCCGGGATCTGCGGCCAGCCCGATAAACGGTGCGACGGGAGTTTGATCGTTATAACCGCCTTCATCCAGGCGATCCAGAATATCCTGCCATTGTTCCGGGTCACCATCTTTCAGAGTCAGGAAATCCTCGCGGAATAATGCGCCTTCATTATTGTTTTCCCACACCAGTTCATCAACGGGATAAATATCCGACATGCCCGGCACCAGAATCCGGCAGGCGTAAACATCAAGGTGACTGTAATCGGCAATGTAGATATCAAATCCAAGTTGATGGATTTTATCGGTCAGGAATTTGAATTCGTCAGCGGTGGCATCATCATAATCCCAGTCGAAGAAATCATAGTCCGGTGTTTCACGGAAAAAGTCGTTAGAGATATAACCGCTGGAATCGATAAAGTGCATTTCCAGATTGGCGGGGGAAGCGACTTCATCGAGATCAAATGTTGGTGGGTGGAAAACATCCAGCTGATCCAGACCGCGTCCCTGTAATAGCTCTGTGACAGTCCGTTCCAGCGCCACTTCAAAACTTGGATGTGCCCCAAACGAGGCAAATACTGACCCGTCTTTAGGATTAATCAGTGTGACGGACATTACCGGAAATTGACCGTCCAGAGAGGCATCGGCCACTTTTAAGTGATAGCCATGATCACGCAGTTCCTGTAATGCCTGTTGGATTTTTGGATAACGGTTTAATACTTCATCCGGTACTTCGGGCAGACAGATACCTTCAGCAATAATTTTGTTTTTCACATAGCGTTCAAAGACTTCGGATAAGCCTTGAACCCGGGCTTCATTCTGGGTATTACCGGCCGACATACCATTGCTGACGTAAATATTGCCGATAAGGTTGACTGGAATATAACGAACTTCGCCATCACCAAGGCGTTGATAAGGCACTGCACAGATACCGCGTTCGCCATCGCCGGAATTGGTATCAAACAACATGTCCGGGGTCAGTTCATTTTCCGGATCAAAATATTTCCACAGGCTTTCATCCATCAAGCCTTCGGGCATTTCATCACTATCCATGTCAAACCAGCGTTCGTTGGGATAATGCACAAATTCACTATTGCTGTGATGTTCGCCCAGATAGAAGTCGGCAAAGAAATAATTGCAGCTGAGCCGTTCGAAATATTCACCCAACGCACTGGCAAGACAGGCTTTTTCGCTACTGCCTTTGCCATTGGTAAACATCAAAGGACAGGTTTTATCACGGATATGGACTGAATAAACATTGCTGACCGGGTTAAGCCAGGATGCTTCTTCGATATCAAAACCAAACGACTTTAGTTTGGCCTGCATGGTGGCGATACTGGTTTCCAGATCGCTGTCTTTGCCTTTGATAAATGTTTTCTCAGTCATGGTGGATTCTCACTTGGATAAAAAAGCCCCCAATAACGGGGGCTCTTTCAATTAGCCGATTTAGAATCACATCTTAACAGTTCGGCAGATTTAGATTCTGACTAGTTGTCTGGAGGTCAAACGTATAAAACGAATCGTTTTATTTGCGACCCAAAGCCAAAAAGCCACCAACGACTACCGCAACTGCGCCACCGATGATGTACCACATGGTTTCATCAGTAAAACGCCCAGTGAACGTTTCGGTCACTTGATCGCCCAATGATTGTGAGGCATTAAAACCAAATACCAACAAGATAATGCCGATAACTACTAAAATTATGCCTAAAAGCTTTTGACCACCCATGTTCTCTCTCCTGTTAGCGATTTATTTTTTTAAGTTCTCCATGGGTGTTCTGGTAAGTCACAAACGCCGATTGTTTCAACGCCTGCACGTGCAACCAGATCATCATTTTCAACCGAGCTGCCACTTACCCCAATCGCACCTGACATAAAGCCTTCAACATCAACGATTGGCACACCGCCTGGAAAAGTAATCATGCCATCATTTGAATGTTCGATGCCATATAAAGGCTGACCCGGTTGAGATAATTGACCGATTTCACCACTGGGCATACCAAAATACACCGCCGTACGGGCTTTTTTGATAGCAATATCAATACTGCCAACCCAGGCATCATCCATACGATAGAATGCTTTCAACGCGCCACCGGAGTCAACTACAGCAATACACATACGGGTGTCAGTTGATTCAGCTTTTTTGAGGGCGCCATCAATCGCTTTTTTAGCCGCTTCTGAAGTAACGTGCATGGTTATCTCCTTAATTGAGTTGCTGGATCAGAAACTGTTGAAAAAGTATTTTTTCAACAACTATATTTCATGGAGAAAATAGGACCCAGACAGGGTTTAAGATTTATATTGAAATCTTAATTTTAATAAATGCCTTTCTACTGTAAGCGGCCTCGATATAAACGCAATAACATAAGTCAAAACCCTTGATAACTATTGATTACAGGAAAAGTCTATGAAAGCAGTTTTTTTACTAGTGATGATATTAACGAGTGTATTTATTAATCAGGCAATTGCAGAAGATCGGCGTTTAATCCAGCAACAACTTGATGAAGCTTGTGAAACGGCAAGGTTGGAAAAGTTGGCGCCTATCCGGGAAAAATATGCAGCAGAGTGCGTTGCTGAGTGGGATCGCAGCCAGCAATATTGTGATCGTTTCTATAGCGATTATGGTAATAAGGGGGGCGACCAGCCGGTATTGTTTTATGATTTACCGGAATGCGAGAAAGCCTGGAATTACCAGCAACGATATCGCAGTGCAGATTAAAGCCAGCTTAATGGAACACCTTGTATAACGAATTGGTTAAACAGTTTTGTATAACAGCCTGTAAAATTTAGCGCAATTTATTTGTTCAGGGAATCAGAGTGGAGCAACGCGGTAAGGAACATTTTATTGGGCTGGAATGGCTGCGGTTTTTGCTCGGTTTATATATCGTTGTTTTTCACACGTTACATACTTATAAACTCAAAGAAAAAGCCCCCTGGTTGATGGATATGGTTGGTGTGGGTTTTTTTGCCACCAGCAGTTTTTTTGTATTGTCCGGATTTCTTTTAGCGCATGTTTATTGCCGAAACGGTGAACTACGCGAAGCAGCGACCAGCTTTTGGGCAAAGCGCTTTTCTAACTTATATCCGCTACATGTTTTTTCATTGCTGCTCACGTTTTCGGTACTGACCATTATCAATTATCTGGGCCTTCCTCCAGATGATGTGAAAGCCACAGTACGGTTTGTGGTGTATGACACAAATGTGGATTTGGGTGAAGCAGGACGGGCATCAATTGAACATTACATGAGTAATAGTGAGTTACTAATTAATTCGTTGTTGCAGATATTCATGTTGCAGGCCTGGAACCCTTTTTATCTGACGTTTAACGCGCCATTATGGTCAATTTCGACGTTGTTTTTCTTTTATCTGACTTTTCCTTTTGCTGCGCCGTATCTGATGCGGGTAAAACATAAAATTCTGTGGCTTTCAGCATTGATGCTGATTTACCTTATTCCACCTCTATTGGTTATTTGGAATGGCGATTACGGTATGCCATTTACTGGCATGTTACATCGCATGCCGATTATTCGTATTCCAGAGTTTTTTGCTGGCATTCTCTGCTATGCCCTGTTTCGTCAGCTGCGAGATAGTGGGCGTGATCCACAATTCATGATGCGAATCCTGATGGGGTTGTTTGTCATGCTGTGTTTTCTCGGCGCGATATGGCTGCTTAGAGGCGAACGTTACTGGTATTTCCTTCTGCATAACGGTTTGTTATTGCCGGCACAGCTGATGTTGATTTATCTGTGCGCTTTAGCAGGAACGCCACGCAATGAATGGTTTAACAACTGGTCACGTCGGCTGGGTGCAGCATCATTGCCATTGTTTGTATTGCATGTGCCTGCCTTTGTATTATTTTCCCGATCAGAAAAAATACTTAATGTACTGTCGATTGAGTGCTTGCAGAACTGGAACAGCTGCGCGGTTCAGGCAAGCGAACAAAGCTTATCGATTTGGTTTTATCCATTGTTCCTGCTGCTGACCGTTATCTTGTGTATCTGGTCAATGGAGCACGCGGTGGTGCCTACCCGTAAGTGGATATTAAAACGGTTGCCATTTACGGCAATCAAGCAATCCTGATTTTTTATGTGCCAATGGCGGCCTGATTCTATGTATAAGCAAAATTCATTTTCAGTCACAACAGAGGCAGTTATGAAAGATCAACAGACCCTAACAAATCGCTCAGGACGTTCATCCACATTTTTCAGTCGGTTTGTTGCCATCAGCTTGTTGATGATCTCAAGCAGTCTTTATGCCTTTTCACTCGACGATGTCGCTGAAAAAGCTCAGGCACTGGTCAAACAGGACTATGTCAAACCACAAAGCAATCTGCCCGCAGAGTTCAGTCAGATGCAGTTTGCCGATTACATGAAAATCCAGCCAAGAGCAGAGCAATTTCATTGGAAGGAACAGCAAACGCCATTCCGACTGGCGTTTTATCATCAAGGAATGCACTTTAAAGTGCCGGTAAAGATTAATGAGATCCTACCTAATGGCATGACGGAAATTAACTACGATCCGGAAAATTTCTCTTTTGGTGATTTAACTTTTGAAAAAGCCACCACGGCGAATCTGGGGTATGCCGGTTTTCGTGTTTTATATCCCATCAATAAAGCGGATAAATACGATGAAATCATGAGTGTGTTGGGCGCGAGTTATTTCAGGGTGATTGGTGAGGATCAGGTTTATGGTCTCTCGGGGCGAGGGATGAATATTGATACTGCGGTTGCTGATGATATTGCAGAAGAGTTTCCGGAATTTCGTGAATTCTGGATTCAGCGTCCCCAATCCGGTGAAGAGAATCTGGTGATTTATGCATTGCTGGATTCGCCTAGCGCGACGGGAGCTTATCGTTTTGATTTACAACCAGGCACCGATACCGTGCTGGATGTCGAAGCAAAAGTGTATTTGCGTAAAGACGTTCATGAGCTAGGTCTGGCGACACTTACCAGTATGTTTTTATATGATGGCCGACAACCACCGAGCCAGCATAATTTCCGCCCACAAATTCATGATTCGAACGGGTTAGCCATTCATGCTGGAAACGGGGAAAGGATTTGGCGTCCGCTGAATAACCCGGATGGGGTGTCTGTGAGTACTTGGCAGGTCGAAAACCCGAAAGGCTTTGGTTTGTTGCAGCGCGGCCGTGAGTTTTCGCGCTTTCAGGAATTGGATGATTTATACCATTTACGACCAAGTGCCTGGATTGAAACCAAAAGTGCCTGGGGTAAAGGTCGCATCAAATTGATTGAATATCGCACAGCAGATGAGACTAATGACAATATCGGGACTTTCTGGATTCCGGATAATCTTCCGCCGCTGGGGGAGCCGCTAGAAATGTCTTATCGGATCCATTGGACGCTGGATGAGCCGTCATTGGCAGACCCCAATATTGCCTGGGTGTCACAAACATTACGTTCTGCAGGTGAAGACAAACAAGCCAATCTGATTCGTGATTTGGATGAAACCATATTATTGCAAGTGGATTTTGAAGGACCGGTATTGACAGAGCGGGGTGAACATCAAGTACCAGCAACACAAATCAGTATCAGTGAGCATGCCGAAATTTTAAGCAGCCACTTACGTTATAACCCAGCCACCAAAGGCTGGCGTTTAATGATGCGTACGCAGATTCATGATCCAAATAAAGTGGTAGAAATGCGTGCCGCGCTGGTCGATGAACATCAGCAACCCTTATCCGAAACATGGAGCTATCAGATTCCTGTTGGCTATGCTGTAACCCGCTGAAAAAATTACTAGAAGGCTCAGCCCAGCATAGACAAGTGATTTGTTTTACGGTGACTAATTTTGCGCTAACAAAAACAATCACTTGTCTGTACTCTAAGGCGTAAAAAGCGTATGCTGTGCGCCCTTTATCACTGACTGATTTTATGGCCGGAAAACTTTTTATCAGAACCTTTGGCTGCCAGATGAACGAGTACGACTCGAACAAGATGGCCGAGGTGCTTGCTGCGTCACATCAATTGGAAACAACCGATATCGCTGAAGATGCCGATGTGTTGTTGCTTAATACCTGTTCGATTCGTGAAAAAGCTCAGGAAAAGGTTTTTCATCAACTGGGTCGCTGGAAGCGCTGGAAAGATAAAAAACCACATCTGGTGATTGGGGTTGGCGGTTGTGTGGCCAGTCAGGAAGGTGAGGCGATTCGTAAACGTGCGCCTTATGTCGATCTGATTTTTGGACCACAAACTCTGCATCGACTGCCCACCATGTTGGACGATGTCAGAAAAAATAATAAACCGGAAATTGATATTTCGTTTCCGGAAATCGAAAAGTTCGATAATTTGCCTGCGCCAAAAGCCGATGGCCCAACAGCATTTGTTTCCATCATGGAAGGTTGCAGCAAGTACTGCACATTCTGTGTTGTGCCGTATACCCGGGGTGAAGAAGTCAGTCGTCCAGTGGGTGCTGTGTTACGAGAGATTCGACAACTGGCCGCCCAGGGCGTGCGTGAAGTCAATCTGTTAGGACAAAACGTTAATGCCTATCGCGGTATTATTGAAGATGATGAAACCGCTGATCTGGCGTTATTGATTCACTATGTCGCAGCAATTGAAGGTATTGAGCGAATTCGCTTTACTACCTCGCATCCGGTGGAATTTTCCGATTCATTGATCGAAGCGTTTGCCGAAATTCCGGAATTGGTCAACCACCTGCATTTACCGGTGCAGTCCGGCTCAGATCGAATTCTGGCGATGATGAAACGCGGCCATACTGTTGCGCAATATATTGAAAAAATTGAGCGGGTCAAAAAAATCCGTCCGAATCTGAGTATGTCGAGCGATTTTATTGTCGGATTTCCTAATGAAACCGAAGAAGATTTCAACGCGACGATGGCGTTGATTAATCAGATAGGTTTTGATCACTCTTTTAGCTTTATATACAGCGCACGTCCTGGTACACCAGCAGCGATGTTTAATGATTCAGTTTCTGATGAAGAGAAAAAACAGCGTCTGCAAATTATGCAGGATCGTTTACGTGAGCTTGAAAATGCTGTGAGTGAATCGATGCTTGGTACGGTGCAACGTGTCTTGGTAGAGCGTGCTGCACATCGCGATGCCGGTGAAATCGCCGGCAGAACTGAAAATAATCGGGTCGTCAATTTCCCCGGTGATATTGCGCTGGTGGGCAAGTTTGTCGATGTGCGTGTCACAGAGGCACACACCAACTCCTTGCGAGGAGAACTTCTTGCTGATAGCGTTATCCTCTAACTCCTTTTTGGAATCTAAGTTGTGGTCACTCCAGCTGTTACAGTTGACACGATAAGCTTTGAATTAAGTCCTGCGGATAATCCCCGCCTAGCCAACCTATGTGGTCATCTGGATGAACATATCCGGATGATGGAACGTGGATTTGGTGTGGAAATCAATAACCGTGGTGGCAAGTTCCAGATCATCGGTAAGCCGGATATTCTGGCTGAAGTACAGGATGTGATACATGCCTTGTATGCTGACACCGCCCAATCTGTTCTGGAACCGGAACAGGTACATCTGGCGATTCGTGAATCGGGTGGCACTGAAACCACCGGGTTTGAAGAAGAAAAAGAAGTTACCATCAAAACCAAACGCGGCCTGATTAAGGCGCGGGGTGAAAATCAACAAGCCTATTTGCGCCGTGTCATGACCCATGACATCAACTTTGGTGTTGGACCTGCCGGTACCGGTAAAACCTATCTGGCGGTTGCCTGTGCGGTAGAAGCGCTGGAACGCGACTTTGCCAGACGTATTGTGCTGGTCAGACCGGCGGTTGAAGCCGGTGAAAGACTTGGTTTCCTGCCAGGTGATCTGGCCCAGAAAGTGGATCCATATTTACGGCCTTTATTTGATGCGCTCTATGAAATGCTGGGTTTTGAACGTGTTGCCAAACTGATTGAACGCAATGTGATCGAAGTAGCGCCACTGGCATATATGCGTGGCCGTACTTTGAATGAATCGTTTATTATTCTGGATGAAGCACAAAACACCACGGTTGAGCAGATGAAAATGTTTCTGACCCGTCTGGGATATAACTCGACAGCGGTGATCACCGGCGATATTACCCAGGTGGATTTGCCGGGTTCCACCCGTTCAGGTCTACGTCATGCCATTGAAGTCTTAAAAGATATTGAAGGCATTGGCTTTACTTTTTTCCAGGCAAAAGACGTGGTGCGTCATTCCTTGGTGCAGAAAGTTATTCTGGCTTACGAAAAGGCTGAAACAAAGTCGTGAACGTCATTATCGATTTGCAGCAGGCAACTGATGCAGATGTGCCATCTGAACAACAATTTCAACTCTGGGCCAGTGCTGCGCTGGCGGAAGTCAACGAAGACTGTGAATTAAGCATTCGCCTGGTCGATGAAGCCGAAAGTGCCGAATTGAATAATGATTATCGCGGCAAAAACTATCCGACCAATGTTTTATCATTTCCCTTTGAGTCACCTGTGCCGCTAGAACCTATGTTGTTAGGTGATCTGGTGCTGTGTGTTCCGGTAGTAGAGCGTGAAGCTGCCGAGCAAGAGAAAACCATAAATGATCATTGGGCACATTTAATTGTGCATGGCTGTTTGCATTTACTTGGCTATGATCATATTGAAGACGATGAGGCAGAATTAATGGAATCGTTGGAAATTAAAATTTTACACAAGCTTGATATTAACAATCCTTATACAGAGCAGAGGGTTACATCATGAGTGAGGGACGACCGAGTCGCTCAGACAGTCCAGTTTCCTGGGTGCGAAAATTAAGTAATCTGTTCCTGGAACCTAAAGACCAGGAACAGTTGATTGAATTACTACGCAATGCTTCTGAACGGCATATTCTCGATGCCGAAGCTTTGTCGATTGTCGAGGGCGCTTTGAGCGTCTCACAGATGCAAGCTCGCGACATTATGATTCCGCGTTCACAGGTGGTGATGGTTTCTCGAGATGCGCCACCGGAAGAAACACTTAAGCTGGTCACGGAAACATCGCATTCACGGTTTCCAGTGATTGATGATGATCGTGATGATGTTATCGGGATTCTGCTCGCCAAGGATTTGCTGGCGGCAGTGGTCAGCTCTGGTGAGTTTAATTTTGATCTGCGTGAATTGTTACGTCCAGCGGTGTTTATCCCTGAAAGTAAGCGTTTAAATGTTCTGCTGCGTGAATTTCGTGCCCGTCGTAATCATATGGCAATCGTTGTGGATGAGTATGGCGGTGTTGCCGGCATGATCACCATCGAAAATGTTCTTGAACAAATTGTTGGTGAAATTGAAGACGAGCATGATGTGGATGATGATGCGCCGATTCTGCAACGTGATGACAATACCTTCACTGTCAAAGCATTGACCCCGGTAGAAGACTTTAACGAGTATTTTGAAACCGAGTGGAGTGACGATGATTTTGATACGGTTGGCGGCCATGTAGTGAATCAATTTGGTCATCTGCCCGGCCGGGGAGAGCAAGTCACAATTGGTGCACTGGAATTCACCGTGTTACGTGCAGATAAACGTCGAGTTCATTTGTTACGTATGGTGAAGTTACCCGAAGAAACTGAAAGCGAAAGCGAAACAGAATAATGACAACTTCCAGGCAGATGGCTTGGCAAGGCGCATTTGGCAGTTGGGCAGCATTATTGGCCGGTGCCATCCTGCCACTGAGTCTAGCCCCTTTTCACTATTACCCATTGGCGGTGTTGAGCCTGCTTGTGCTGTTTCTCAGTTGGCAAGGTGTCAGTCCTCGCCAGGCGTTGTGGCGAGGCACGCTGTTTGGTACCGGTATGTTCGGTGTAGGGGTTTCCTGGGTTTTTGTGGCTATCCATGTTTTTGGACAGGCCAGCATAGTGCTTGCAGGTTTGCTGACCGCATTGTTTGTGGTTGCTCTGGGCTTCATGATCGGCGTATTGGGGTGGGGGTTAAAACGCCTGACTGGTCCAGCATTATCCAGCAAAGATTTCCTGATATTACTGCCCAGCAGTTGGCTTTTGTTTGAGTGGTTTAAAGCCTGGTTTTTGACAGGATTTCCCTGGCTGGAAGTGGGTACCGGACAAATTGAAGGCCCACTTGCCGGTTTTATTCCGTTAGTTAGTGTTCACGGTGCCTCCTGGCTGGTGGCATTGACCGCCGGTAGTCTGGCAATAGTGGTTTACCAGCGTAAATGGATATTTCTCATTTTGCCCGCAGTGATTTGGGGCAGCGCTTTTTCCCTGCAATCGGTTGAATGGACCAAACCCATTGGTGAACCGGTTAAAGCAGCCTTGATTCAAGGCAATGTGCCGCAGGACATTAAATGGGATCCCCAGCAGTTACGTAATACATTGCAGTTATATGCTGATCTGAGTCGAGAGAATTGGGATGCAGAGGTAATTGTCTGGCCTGAAAATGCAGCAACAGCGTTTTATCACCAAATAGATGAAGGTTATCTCGAACCATTAGGTCGCGAAGCACGTTCGCAGAATACCGATATTATTCTCGGGCTGCCGGTGTTGGATGAAAATGGTGAAGATTATTACAACAGTATGGTCAGTCTGACCGAAACACCGGTGTTTTATCACAAGCGTCACTTGGTTCCATTTGGTGATTACGTTCCTTTTGAAACCCTGCGTGGATTGATCAAATTCTTTGATTTACCGATGTCAGCGTTTGTGCCGGGCGCTTCCGATCAACCGCAAATGATGTTGGCAGGCCATCCGGTCGGGGTGTCTATCTGCTATGAAGATGCCTTTTCATCTGAAGTTCGTGAAACTGTACCGGCAGCAACCATGTTGATTAACGCCACCAATAATGCCTGGTATGGTGATTCTTTCGCACCGCACCAGCATTTACAGATCTCACGAAGCCGGGGATTGGAGACCGGGCGGCCGATTTTGCGGGTCACAACTAACGGGATTTCAGCGTTTATTGATTATAAGGGCGTTATTCAGCAACAAAGTCCTCAATTTGAACTGGCTGTACTGAAAGGTGACATTCAACCCAGAGAGGGAGTCACTCCCTACGTGCGTTTCGGGCAATGGCCATTATGGATTTTAACTTTGCTGATGCTGACTTTGTGGGCGTATTATCAGTATTTTTATCGGCGTAAAGAGTCTTAATCTTCCATGCAATTAATGACTATCCAGCGCATTCTGGGCATTTTACTGAGCCTGTTCAGTATCACTATGCTGCCACCTGTGCTGGTTTCATGGTGGTTTAACGACGGCGCTGCTACCGCCTTTCTGACAGCGTTTGTGATTCTGGTCAGTACTGGTTTGCTGTTATGGTTACCTGCGAGAAAACACCGTAAAGAGTTGAAGATCCGCGATGGATTTATCGTGGTGGTAATGTTCTGGATTGCTTTGGGTTTTTCCGGGGCATTACCGTTTTATCTGACCGAATCACCCGCGATGAGTATTACCGATGCGGTGTTTGAGTCCATGTCGGGTTTAACCACCACCGGGGCGACGGTTCTGGTTGGTCTGGATACGCTGCCAGAAGCCGTATTGTTTTATCGTCAGTTTCTGCAGTGGTTGGGGGGGATGGGGATCGTGGTATTGGCCGTTGCTATCCTGCCATTATTAGGCGTCGGTGGCATGCAGCTGTATCGTGCAGAAACACCTGGTCCGATGAAAGACGCCAAATTAACTCCACGTATTACCGAAACCGCAAAAGCACTCTGGTATATCTATTTGAGCCTGACGATCGCTTGTGCCATCGCCTATTACTGGGCAGGTATGTCATGGTTTGATGCCATTGGCCATAGTTTTTCTACCGTCGCCATAGGCGGGTTTTCCACCCACGATGCCAGCATGGGTTTTTTTAACAGCGCGACGATTGAAATGATCGCGGTGGCTTTCATGCTGGTTTCAGCAATGAATTTTTCATTACATTTTCTCGCCTGGCGCCATCGCACTCTGATGCATTATCTGCGAGACTCAGAGTTAAAAGTATTTTTAAGCATCATGTTCGTTATCTCGCTTATAACGGCAACTTATCTGTATTTCACCGGCACCTTTGATGATGGTTGGACCGCTGCTCATCATGGTATTTTCCAAGCGGTTTCCATCGGTACCACCACTGGTTTTACCACTACCGATTATTATTTGTGGCCAGGTTTTCTGCCAATTTTATTATTGATGACCAGCTATATCGGTGGCTGTGCTTTTTCCACAGGTGGCGGTATTAAGGTGATTCGCGCGATGCTGCTGTTTAAACAGGGATATCGTGAAGTGTTAAGGTTGATTCATCCTAACGCTGTATTTGCCATTAAAGTGAACGGTAAAGCGCTACCCCCCAAAGTTGTTGGTGCGGTCTGGGGCTTCTTTGCCTTGTATGTTTTCTGTTTCAGTATCATGCATCTTTTATTGATGGCCACTGGCCTTGATGTGGTGACGTCGTTTTCTGCTGTAACCGCTTGTTTGAATAATCTTGGGCCGGGACTGGGGGATGTCGGGGCAAATTTTGGACAGATTAATGCCCCATCAAAGTGGATATTATGCGTTGCCATGTTATTAGGTCGTCTTGAAATCTTCACCTTGTTAGTCGTGTTAACCCCGGCATTCTGGCGTCGATAATGTCTGATAGTCAGCAAAAATGGGATCAGCGCTATCGAACAGAGATTGCTGTTTATCCTGAGCCTGCTCTGGTGCTTACTCAAAATCAGCATTTACTGCCTGAGCAGGGAATAGCGCTGGATTTGGCGTGTGGTTTAGGTGCCAATGCCTTGTTGATGGCCAGTCTGGGGTTACAGACTCACGCATGGGATATCAGTTCTGAAGCTTTGGCGAAACTGAATGCAGAGGTTCAACAGCGACAGTTACAGGTTATTACTGAGCAGCGGGATGTGAGTGTGGCAGCGCCTGACAATTCGAGCTTTGATGTCATTGTCGTCAGTCAGTTTCTGGAGCGCAAACTTTGCCCGAAACTTATCAATGCGTTAAAGCCCGGGGGCTTACTTTTTTATCAAACCTTCTGTCGCGATAAGGTAGATGGTTCCGGTCCGCAGAATCCCGAATTTTTACTGGCAGATAATGAACTATTAAATTTATTTACGAGTCTGAAATTGAGAGTTTATCGAGAAGAGTCGACACTTGGAGATACTTCCATGGGGTGGCGAAACATGGCGATGCTGGTGGGACAAAAGTCATAATAAAAATAAATACTTAATAGGACTTGCTGAAAAGTCGCCGGATCAGTAGAATTACGCGGTTCAGAAAGGGCAAACATAAAAATCGTGTTTGTCGGGCAAACATCATTATTGGCGAGAACAGATATGAAAGCGGATATCCATCCAGATTATAGCGAAATCAATGTTACCTGTAGCTGTGGTAACAGTTTCAAAACCCGTTCAACACGCGGCAATGACCTGACGCTGGATGTATGCTCAGAATGTCATCCGTTCTACACCGGCAAACAGAAAATGCTGGATAGTGCTGGCCGTGTTGATAAATTCCGTCAAAAATACGGAAAATAATCTTGCGGGCTTAAGCCGAAGATACTAATGAACATCATCAACATTACATACAAAAGCCTCTGTCGATTGACAGGGGCTTTGTTATTTCTGGGCCTTTTATCCGGCTGTGCACAAAATCCCGTGACAGGTGGCCAGGATTTTGTGATGATCAGCGAAAATAAAGAGCTTGAGATGGGCCGCACTTACCATCCTCAGATCATTGAACAATATGGTCGTTATGAAGATGAAGCGTTGCAGAGATATGTTCAGGATGTCGGACAAAGACTCGCTGCAGTCAGTCATCGGGATGATTTGGTTTATCGCTTTACTGTTTTAGATTCACCGGTTATCAATGCGTTTGCATTACCTGGTGGGTATATCTATATCACTCGGGGAATGATGGCCTATCTGAACTCCGAAGCTGAGCTTGCAGCCGTTCTCGGGCATGAGATTGGTCATGTAACTGCTCGCCATGGCGTGCGCCAGCAAAGTGCAGCCCAGGCAGCAAGTTTAGGATACACACTGGGAGCAATACTGCTTCCGGGGTTACGCACGGCAGGTGCCCAGGATCTGTTTAATGTGTTTGGTGGTGCTTTACTTAGTGGTTATGGTCGCGAACACGAATTAGAGTCTGACAGGCTTGGTGCCGAATACCTGGCCCGTTCTGGCTATCCTTCAGAGGCCATGATAGAAGTTATTGGTGTATTAAAAGATCAGGCAACTTTTGCCGAAGCCGAGGCTAAAAAACAAGGCCAGGATTATCAGGGTTACCACGGTCTGTTTGCTTCTCACCCAGATAATGACACTCGGCTGCAGGAAGTTGTTAAGGCGGCTGATAAATACAAAACCACTGTTCGAGAAGATGAAGGTACTGAGCGCTATCTGCAGCGTATCGATGGCATGGTGTTTGGAGACAGTGAATCTCAGGGTATTCGCTCTGGTCGAAATTTCTATCATAGTGAAATGCAGTTTGCATTGAGTTTTCCGCAGAATTGGCATATTCAGAACAACCCTTCCAGTCTTCGTGCAACCGCGCCGCAAGGGGCCGCTATTATTGAGATGGGAGCTTCCGATCTTAATCGTAAACAGACCCCCGCTGAGTTTATTAGGGAAAGGTTGAATATTAAAGATTTGAAAAATGGGGAGCCGCTCTCCACTAATGGCTTACAGGGTTATACTGGTTTGACCGTAGCTGAGGGCAAGCCTGTTCGAGTGGCGGTCATATATTTACGAGAGCAAGCGTTTATTTTTATTGCGACCACCAAATCGTCAGGAGATTTCCATAAATTTGATCCGGCGTTTCGTGAGACGGTGATGAGCTTCCATGCTATGCGTCAGGATGAACAGCAATTCGCCGAAGCACAGCGTATCGAAGTGGTCAAAGTCGATAGTAACGATAGTTATTCCAGCTGGGCGGCCAAAACACGAATCAGTAATAGTCCGATGCAGCAATTGCGGCTATTGAACGGCGATTATCCAAATGGTGAACTGAAGCCAGGACAATTGGCCAAGCGTGTTCGTTAACTGAGAATTGCAGTGCGCTGATTGACGTTCAGCATCCAATTAAGTATCTCCTCAATTACAATTTGAACCACATATCCTCAATTGGGTGTCATCATTGTTGCCAATTTATTGAGCTGTCATTCTGCCGGCAGTTGTTAGCATGATAGTGTTTTCCATTTGCCATAGTTTGGTTAGCTTTTCATAGCCACTACCCGTTATTTCCCCTACGACCTTGGAAATACCTTATTTAGAAACTACAGCGACATATCCACCTTGTTGAACAAAATGAGTCTCCACATTAACTGGCGACTAGTTTCGTGTCTGCCAAAGCGGAAATTGAGTGGGATACATGCATGTATCCCACAATCACTCTTGTCCTACATTGATTGATGTTTTTTCAGCCCACAACAGAGGTGGCTAAGAAAGAGTAACAGACCCTAGAACAGCTCTATCAGAGAGTCATCCTGTTCAGTGGATGTGGCACCACTGCCGCCACGCATTGCCGGAACATTATCTTTACGGAAAGTTTCGTAGATTGCTTCGGTATCGCCGGGACGTGCCAGTAATCCAGTTTCAGGGTCGATGCGAACAGTGACCATATCAACAGGTTGTTCAAAGTTTTTCTCGGGCACATCTTCAAGTGCAACTCGCATAAAATCAATCCACATTGGCAAAGCTGCACGCCCGCCTGTTTCATAGCGGCCTAAAGTGCGGGGATTATCAAATCCAACCCAGCTTATGGCAACCAGATCGGGATTAAAGCCATTAAACCAAGCATCCAATTGATCATTGGTTGTACCGGTTTTACCAGCCAGGTCACCGCGATTTAAACTTAATGCCTGACGACCTGTACCAAATTTCACTACATCACGCAGCATGCTGTTCATTATGTAAGCATTTTGCGGGGTAATGACCTGCTTGGCGGGATAAAAGCCTAACAATTCAGCTTGCATCAGGGCTTCTTCTTCACTGATATCAGCTGCGGGTATGGCACAGCTGTCGCAGACTTTCTTGGGTTTGGTCTGCATCAGGATTTCACCAGCAGTATTTTCAACCCGGGAAATAATATAGGGATCTATCAGGTGACCACCATTTGCCAAAGTAGCATAAGCTCTTGCCATATCAATTGGTGCTGCATTACCACTTCCCAGTGCAATAGATAGATTGGGTGGAACCTGTTCAGGCTGAAACCCGAAACGTTGTACATAATCTACTGTATAGGCAATGCCGATATCTCTTAACAACCTTATTGATACCAGGTTTCTTGAATGAGTAAGTGCTTCTCTCAGACGAGTTGGGCCAAAAAATCGACCACTGTAATTTTCCGGACGCCAGACATTTTCCAAACCGGGGTCATCAAATACCACCGGTGCATCGTTGATCACGGTAGCCGCGGTATAGCCTTTTTCCAGCGCAGCAGAGTATACAAATGGTTTAAAGCCAGAACCCGGTTGACGTTTTGATTGCACTACCCGGTTAAACTTATTCTGAAAGAAATCAAATCCGCCCTGCAGGGAGGTGATTGCTCCATCCTCAGAAGCAAGAGAAATCAGGGCTCCCTGGACTTCCGGTATCTGTGTCAATTGCCATGAATTCTCTTCCAGCTCCCGCACATAGATGATATCGCCAACCGCCAATACGTCGTCGATAGTCTGTGGTTTTTTGCCCATGCTGTTAGCACTGAGTTGTGGCTGAGCCCAACTTACTGCGGCAAACGGTAACTCTATTTGGCCCAAGCGTTTTACAAAAACCTGGGCAATATTATCTTCTATACTTAATACCAATGCTGGACTGAGGGCACCAATAACTGAATAATCCTTAAGGAACAGTTCTGAAGCTGCCTGATCCGGTAATTCGCTTAACTCAACCTTGGCAGCCGGGCCGCGATATCCATGTCGTTTATCATAAGCCAGTAATGCATCCTGCAGAGCTTTAGTGGCAGCCTGCTGATGTTTGGCTTTAATCGTCGTAAAGACCCTAGTACCGTTTTCATAGATCTCTTCGCCAAACTGCTCAATCAGATAGGTACGGACCATCTCCGAAACATAGGGAGCATAGACTTCTATTTCACGTCCATGATAGCGGGCACTTACTTCTTCTTTTATTGCTTCTTGATATTCGGCCTGAGAAATAAACCCGACATCTAGCATTCTACTGAGCACATAATTACGGCGGTCCAGCGCTCTTTGTGGGGCGGTAATAGGGTTAGTCGTCGAGGGCGCTTTTGGCAGACCGGCTATCATTGCCATTTGACCCAACGTTAACTCGTCCAGCGTTTTCCCATAATAGACTTGAGCCGCTGCACCAACACCGTAAGAGCGGTGACCAAGAAATATTTTATTCAGATATAAGGTGAGAATTTCTTCTTTGGATAATGTGTTTTCAATTTCCAGTGAAAGAAAAATTTCATTGATTTTGCGCAAATAAGTTTTTTCATTGCTTAAGAAAAAATTCCGGGCAACCTGCATGGTAATGGTACTGCCACCCTGTGTTTTTTCACCCGTGAGTGCCAGCGAATACGCTGCACGAAGCAAGCCTTGATAATCCACTCCCGGGTGTTCAAAAAATCGGTCATCTTCCGCTGCCAGGAAAGCTTCTATGAGTTGAGTGGGGAAGTCCTCATAAGCGACCGGAATGCGGCGCTTTTCGCCAAACTCGGCCATCAAAAGACCTTCTTCACTAAAAATACGTAAAGGAATCTGCAACTGAATCGTGCGCAACGATTCCGTGCTAGGTAGCTTGGGTGACAGAAATAGATAGACTACAGCGATAAACAGTAGACCAGCTATCAAAAAGGTAAAGGCCCATTTAAAAAGGCGTGACACAAGTCGCGACATTGGATTATTTCGTTCGCAAAAAATAAAACCGTAGAGTATATATAAACATCCTAATAAAGCCAGTTAATGACTTTTTGGGAAGATGTCACAGTTTTAGTTGTTGACATCCTAGTAACTGTTAATAAACTACTTTAACTTACAAGTGTAAGTGTACTGCACACATCATTTCGATGGAATTGGGGCGATGCATGTTTGGACGTAAGAAATCCCCTTTACTAGGGATAGACATCAGTTCTTCGGTTGTGAAGCTGCTAGAACTAAATAAACGCGGTGATCGTTATACCGTCGAATCCTACGCAGTGGAACCGCTTCCTGTAAATGCTGTGGTAGAAGGTCGTATTGAAAACAGCGACGAAGTTGCCGGTGCGATACGACGTGCTATAAAGCGTTCAGGCACGAAGTCCCGAGATGCTGCAGTCGCGGTTTCGGCAAATTCTGCTATCACCAAAGTTGTTTCCTTTCCTTCCTCCATTTCAGAACGCGACATGGAAGAAAACGTGATGCTGGAAGCTGAAAACTATATTCCCTATCCACTGGATGAAGTGCGTCTGGATTTTGAAATATTGGGTCCTTCTGCAGCCGATGCTGATGCAGTAGATGTATTGTTAGCCGCTTCGCGTCGTGAAAATGTTGATGCTCGCACCAATGTGCTGGAAAAAGCTGGTCTCAAACCCCGGCTGGTCGATGTTGAAGCCTATACTGTTGAAAATGCCTTTTCTCTTATCGCCAGACAATTACCCAATCAGGGTAATGGATTAACGGTTGCTGTTGCCGATGTCGGTGCAAACGTTACTACCTTGCACGTGCTGGTCAATGGCAAAATTGTATTTACCCGCGAACAAACTTTTGGCGGCCGGATGCTTACCGAAGATATTGAGCGTTATTATGGAATGTCTTATCAGGAAGCGGGCCGTGCCAAAAAAGATGGCAGCCTGCCGGATGACTACGCGCCAAAAGTACTTGAGCCTTTCAAACGTTCCATGGCTGTAACCATCACTCGAGCCCTGCAGTTTTTCTTTTCAGCTTCAAGCCAGTACCAATCAATTGATCATATTATTCTGGCAGGAGGCTGCGCCTCTATTGAAGGTGTCGATAAAATTGTTGAGTCAGAAACAGGCACCTCGACGTCAGTAGCCAACCCTTTCACTGATATGGGGCTGGGTACCCGGGTCAAGGTGCAGGCATTGAGTAATGATGCGCCCTCGATGATGATAGCGTGTGGGCTGGCCATGAGGAGTTTTGACTAATGGCACATATCAACCTTCTCCCCTGGCGCGAAGAAAAACGCCAAGAAAGACAGCAGCAGTTCTTTATTGCGATGGGGCTGACATTAGCTCTCGCCATTATCATTTTTGCTATTTTCAATAGCCATATGAACAGTTTGCTGGATAAACAGAATCAGCGTAATGCTTATTTGCAAAAAGAAATTGCCATTTTGGATACGCAGATTAAAGAAATCCAGGATTTAGAAAAACAACGTGATCGTTTGCTGGCCAGAATGCGGGTTATTCAGGATTTGCAGCAGAGCCGTCCTAAAGTTGTAAAAGTATTTGATTCTATTGTGAGAACTGTACCAGAAGGTATTCATCTTCAAGTTTTAAGCCGCGAGGGCGATAAACTGATTGTGCAGGGCGTGGCACAGACTAATGCCAGAGTATCCGTATTTATGAATCAACTCGATAATGATCCAGAGTTCACCGAATCAACACTTCGCGTTATTCAGCGTACATCCTCCCGTGATGATGCAATTCGTCAATTCACTCTGGAAGTGACTGAATCCAAACCTGAAACGGATGAGGAGCTATAGTCGTGGATATCCCTTCAGTTAATGATATTGATTTCAATGAAAGTGGCGAATGGCCTCTGATTGGAAAAATCGTTGCCGGATTGCTGATTTTTGCAGTGATTTGGGGCGCTGGTTATTACTTTATAATCAAAGATAAGCGCGTCGAATTGGCGCAACTTGAACAAACAGAAACAGAACTTCGCACAAGCTTTGAGATAAAACAAAGCAAAGCCGTTAATCTTGAAGCATATAAAGAACAGATGAAAGAAATGGAATTGTCATTTGCTTCCATGTTGCAGCAGTTACCCCGGAAAAGTGAAGTGGCTGATCTGCTGGTAGATATTTCCAGAACCGGTTTGGTAAATGGGCTTGAATTTGAACTATTCAAACCGGAAGAAGAACGGCCAATTGATTTTTACATTGAATTGCCGATCACCATGCGTGTAACTGGCACGTACCATCAATTTGCTGAATTTATTAGTGGGATAGCGGCCTTACCGCGTATTGTGACACTGCATAATTTCAAAATGGGTCCATTGACCAGCGATGGGAATATGACCATGGATATTACGGCCAAGACCTATCGTTACTTTGACGAGCAGGGTAATTAATGATGAACATATCCATAGTTATCCATTCATTGATTCAGAAGATTCTTCTGCTTTCCATGGCATTTATGCTCGTGGCCTGTTCACAACCAAAAGACGATCTGCAAGCCTATGTTGCCGAAGTAAAAGCACGTCAAGTAGTTGATATTCCTCCCATTCCAGTGATGAAGCCTTACGAAAAATTCAGTTATGCTGCTGCTGAGTTACGTGATCCATTTGTTCCAACCGTCATTGATGTTCCCGAACCGGAACCGGAGCAAGTGGTTGATAACGGCATTCAACCTAATGAAAACCGGATGAAGGAAATTCTGGAAAATTATTCGCTGGCTGATTTGCAATATGTCGGCACCCTGGAACAAGACAGTTTATGGGCATTAATACGGGCTCCAGACAGTACGATACATCGTGTGCAAATTGGTAACTATATGGGTATGAACCATGGCCAGATTGTTGCGATCAGTGAAACACAACTGACATTAAAAGAGATCGTTCCTGAAGGAAACGGCTATAACGAGCGTGAGACGACAGTACCCGTCGTAGAGATAAATTAAGGGCCAAACAATGATGAGTATATACGGAATGAAAATCACTCGGCGTCAAGCCTTCACCAACATCGACAAGAATTTTATGGAGCGGTGGCGGTCGAGTCTGGGTTTGCTTTCATTATTGTTCGTCAGCAGTTTTGTTTCAGCAAATGAACTGCAATCCTTGGATTATTCAGCGTTATCGGGTAACAAAGGTGTTGTCACGTTAACTTTTTCCGAAGCGGTTGAAAAACCAGAAAGCTTTGCTACCGATGAGCCCGCACGGATCGTTCTGGATTTCCATGGTGTAAGCAATAAACTGAATGAAACCACCCAGCAGATAAATAATGGTCAGACCCGAAGTATTGCTACCGTAGAAGCAGGTGAACGTACCCGGATGGTTATTAATTTGCTTCGAAAATTACCTTATGAAATTGAAGTAGAAGGGAAGATCGTCAAAGTTTTCCTTAATGAAAACAATGGGCAGATTGCAAAAGCACCACTTCCAAATACAACTCCGTTAGCTGCTCCAGATATTAATTCGGTGACGGATATCGATTTCAGACGCGGCGAACAAGGCGAAGGCAGATTAATATTGCAGTTAAAAAATGAAAATACTGCTATGGATATTCGTCGTGAAAGTGGAGATTTGATTGTAGATTTGCCTGGGGTTGACTTGCCCGACCAATTGAAACGCAAACTGGATGTAATGGATTTTGCGACCCCGGTGAATTTGATTGAAAGTATGCAAACACGCGATGGGTCCAGGTTGGTGCTTACAACTACTGGCAAGTTTGAACATCTGGCTTACCAATCTGGCGATAAGCTGGTTGTTGAGGTAAAACCAGTTGCAGAACGAACTACAGCTGAGACCACTGAAAATGAATTTGGCTTTGAAGGTGAGAAGCTGTCGCTGAATTTCCAGAATATTGAAGTTCGTGCCGTTTTACAGTTACTGGCTGATTTTAACGGTATGAATCTGGTGACCAGCGACACAGTGACCGGCAACTTAACCCTGCGTTTGAAAAATGTACCTTGGGATCAGGCATTGGATATTATTTTGAAAACCAAGGGTCTGGGTATGCGTCAGAATGGTAATGTCATGCTGATTGCCCCAGCAGCAGAAATTGCCGCTCGCGAAAAACAGGAGCTTGAGGCCAGACGTCAATTGGTCGAGCTGGAACCACTCTATTCCGAGATATTTGAAGTCAACTTTGCAAAAGCCACAGATATGGCTGAGATTTTAACGACAACTCAAGGTCAAACTACAGCCGGGAGCAGTGCTGGCGGATTTCTTTCAGATCGTGGCAGCGTAGTGGTTGACCAACGGACCAACTCTTTACTGCTTCGTGATACTGCTAGAAATCTTGCCGATGTTCGCAAATTAATTGAAAAACTGGATATTCCGGTACGTCAGGTGTTAATTGAATCGCGGATTGTTATTGCCAACAATGACTTTACTAAGGAGCTGGGGGTGCGTTTTGGCACCTCAGCTGAAAGTGGCACCTTGGGAGCAGGCACATCCGGTTCTCTGGAAGGTTTGCAGGTTCCGGCGAATAATCTGGATGCGGTGGTTCCCACAAACCAGGCTGGATTACGTGGTCAGGATTTAAATGTGAACTTACCAGTTGCCAATCCGGCAGGGACTATTGCTTTGGCGTTGGCTAAATTGCCTTTGGGAGCGGTGCTGGAGTTGGAGCTTTCTGCGATGCAGGAGGAAGGCAAAGGTGAGATTATTTCAACACCACGTGTCATCACTTCAAACCAAAAACAGGCTACCATTGAGCAAGGTACCGAAATTCCCTATCAGGAAGCTTCATCAAGTGGTGCAACCTCGGTTTCATTCAAAGAGGCACTGTTAAAACTGGATGTGACTCCGCAGATTACGCCGGATGATCGCATTGTGATGGATCTGGAAGTGAATAAAGACGAAGTAGGTGCCATTTTCCTCGGCGTTCCTAGTATTGATACCAGAAGCGTTCGCACGCAGGTATTGGTGGATAATGGCGAAACTGTGGTGTTGGGGGGTATTTATGAACAAACGTCTAGAACAGAATCGACACGTGTACCATTCTTTGGTGATTTGCCTTATGTGGGCTTTCTCTTCAAAACCAATACGAATGAAGATCGCCAGCGTGAGTTACTGGTATTTGTGACACCAAAAATTATTAAGGAAGGTATGGATTATTAATTCCTGCTTTTTCAGTTAATATAAAAAACCGGATCGACTCAAGCCTGTCGATCCGGTTTTTTTTTCACGATAAACAGTTGAGTCATTAGCCACGTGATTTCAGGTAATATATTTCTGGTGGGACCAATGGGGTCTGGAAAGTCTACCATTGGTCGACAGCTTGCTAAAAAGCTGCATCGTAAGTTTTTTGATAGTGATCGTGAGATTGAAAAGCGCACTGGTGTATCCATCTCCTGGATTTTTGAGATGGAAGGTGAAGAAGGCTTCAGAGAGCGCGAGCAAAAAGTGATTGATGAGCTTAGCGCAATGGATAATATTGTAATGGCAACTGGTGGCGGTGCTGTGCTGGCGGAGGCAAACCGGCGCAATCTGAAACGTGGCAAGGTTGTCTATCTGGCGGCTACAGCCGAACAACTTTACCGCCGCACATCTCGTGATACCAGTCGCCCCTTGTTGCAGGTGGCGGATCGGCGCCTGCAAATAAAACAATTAATGGCACAGCGGGACCCTTTATATCGGGAAGTGGCTGATGTGGTGCTACAAACAGGTGATCAATCTGTTACCCGAACCGTGAACGCAGTGATAAAACAATTACAACAATTAAAAACAAAAGAAACCTGAATATGATGAAAACGCTTCAAGTTGCGCTCGGTGATCGCAGTTATCCCATCCATATTGGTGAAAATCTGCTATCGGGAAGTGATTTATTTACCGCCCATATCCGGGGAAAGGAAGTGTTGATTGTTACCAATGAAACGGTGGCACCTCTGTACCTGGATACCGTAAAAACAGCGTTAAAAGACTATCGGCTGGAAAGTGTTATTTTGCCAGATGGTGAACAATATAAAACGCTGGACACCATGCAGCTGATTTTTGATCGTTTACTGGAAGCCAGATTGTCTCGTCAGGTAACCATTATTGCGCTGGGTGGTGGTGTTATAGGCGATATGGCAGGATTTGCTGCAGCCTGTTATCAGCGGGGGGTGCCCTTTATCCAGGTTCCCACCACCTTATTATCACAGGTCGACTCTTCAGTTGGCGGCAAAACCGCGGTCAATCATCCGTTAGGCAAAAATATGATTGGTGCGTTTTACCAGCCGCAATGTGTACTGGCAGATACTGCCACGTTAAAAACGTTGGATGATCGTCAGTTTTCTTCGGGACTGGCAGAAGTCATTAAATATGGTTTGATTAATGACGCTGAATTTTTTGACTGGCTTGAACAGAATATGTCGCTGCTGGTTTCGCGTGATCCTGAGGCACTGGCACAAGCGATTGCCCGATCCTGTCAGGATAAGGCAACCATTGTGGCAGATGATGAGCGTGAACAAGGTGTCAGAGCTTTGTTAAACCTTGGCCATACATTCGGTCATGCCATTGAGACTGGTTGTGGCTACGGGAATTGTCTGCATGGTGAGGCGATTGCAATAGGTATGGTGATGGCAGCCGACTTGTCGCAACGTATGGGATGGCTTAGCACGGAAAAAGTTACCCGTATCAGCGACATTATGAAAGCCGCTAATCTGCCTGTTACTGTTCCGGGCAAGTTAAGTTCTGCAGATTTTATGAACCTGATGGCGGTAGATAAAAAGGTTCAGGATGGACTGATTCGTCTGGTGTTGTTAAAAGATATCGGTCAGGCCATTATTTCCGATGACTACGATGGTGACGCTCTGGCTGAAACCCTGGCGAAATTTACTGCTGGAAATTGAGTAATGCAATGACTGCAGCGGCAGCTGAACCAAAATATATTTCAAGATTAGCGCTTCAGTCGAATCCATTCAGTGCTGAGGTGACAGAAGCCGGACTGTATATGGGGCCGGAAATTAAGCAGCGTCTGGACCTGGTTCTGCATCTGCTGCGGGCCAGTGACAAAATTCCTTTGCTGTATGGCAGCAACGGTCTGGGTAAAACCACTACTTTAAAAGCCTTAATGAATCGGGGGGGCGATGATTTGCGTTTTTGCCTGATTCAGGCAGAACCCTCATTAACCATTCAGTTTATGGTCAGCCGCTGTTTACAGGTTTTTGGTGCGCCTCAGGAGAGTACGCTGGGCAGTAACAACCTTCAGCTATTACAACAGCGATTACAACAACTGCAGACTTTGCAGATTCGTCCGGTGTTATTGATTGATGATATCAGTAAGCTTGCCGAGCCATTACTCCAGCAATTAAAAACCTGGTTTGACTGGCAACATGAAGGCAACTATCTATGGCGGGCGGTAGTAACTGATGTTACGGCTGATGTCATGGCTTCTCAAAATGAGCGCATTCAACCCTTACTGCTGGGGCCAATTCCACAACAGGAAACCGCTGCTTATTTATTGCAGCGGTTACAGGGTGTTGGTTTCAACGGTGACAGCCCATTTGATAACAAAGCATTAATACGTTTTCATCGACAGTCTTCAGGTGTTCCGGCAGCATTGAATCATCTTGCCCATAAATTTTTACTGGGACAGGGCAAACCGGTGCAGCTGCCTTTCAGCTTCAAGTTTCCTGCTGTTTCTTTGCGCTGGAATAAATGGTTTGGACTGGTTCCGCTGGGTGTTTTATTTGCATTGGTTTTGTTTTACCAGCAGCAGATAAATGACTTGTTTGTTGCTGATAAAAGCACGATTGAAGACGATGTGCTAAATACGGATGCTTTAACCGAAGACTTGCCCATGGTCGTTGTGGATGAGCCAGAAGAACTTACCAGTGTTGCAGAAGCCGATCGCCAGGAATTAGTCGAATTACTCGAAGAGTTGGAACAGACAGATATAGAAGCTGAACCGACGACTGACTCTGATGTTGAAGCAGCAATCGAAACCATTTCCCCGACCGATGAAGTAGAGCCTGAACCTGAACAGGAAGTCGCTGCAGACGTTTTACTTGATCCTGTAGAAATAATTGAACAACCCTCTCAGACTGCTGATTCAGAGGAATCTATTGCCGACGTTGTCACGGTGAATGATGATTCAAGTTCTGAAATAGAAAAAGTGACTTCTGAAACAGCAGAAGAACAAGAGGTTGAGCCACCTTCAACGCCTGAACAAATTAACCCGCCAATTGAATTAATTCCCGAACCCGCTACCACCACGGAGAAAGCTGATACAGCATTTTCTGATCTGGTCGATACGACTTTAAAGGATAAAGAGTGGATTATGCAGCAATCCGCTACTGATTTTACCTTTCAATTAATGGGAACATGGGATAGATCTGAAGTGGACAGCTTTGTGGAAAAAAATGAACTGACAGGTAATGTTGCAGTTTTTGAAAGTATGCGTAATGGTGAAGTCTGGTATGCCGTGATCTACGGGGTATATCCTTCAAAACAGGTAGCAATGCGTGATAGTCAGCAATGGTCCTCTCCGTTAAATAAAATATCGCCCTGGCTAAGACGCTATGATGGCGTACAAAAACAGATTATAGATAAGGCGCCAGATCGCTAATCAGTGTGTCACTGCGGGTCCCAGGTCCGGCAAAGACAGCACGATAGACTCTTTTTCCAGCAATTTCTGTAAGTGAAAAAATACCTTTTTCAAGCAAACCGGAAAGGTCTTTTTGAGGGGGGGGATTAAAACAGACAATGCCTGTGGGAGAACCTTCTGCCTGCCAACCTGGCTGCTCATTGAGAAAATCGGCAAATTTTCTGGCCTGATCGAGTTGAAAGTCAATTTGCTCAACAAGACCTGCTTTTCCAAGTGCTTTAATGGTCAGCCATAAAGGCAGTAAAAGCTCTGCTCCATAGGAACCCGGTAATGTGTCACGTGGTGTTTGTGTCAGGTATTGGGTTGGCGAGGCCGTAGCTTTAATTGGTTGCTGATACATCAATAACCCGCAGGGACGGGGCTGGCCCAGACTTTTGTGCGGATCAAAACAGACCGAATCAGCTTGTCCGAGCTGTTTGTCAGTCAGGGGACTAGTGTTGATTAAACTTAAAAAACCACCCCAGGCTGCATCGATATGCAGCCAACATGGACTATGCCCAATAATTGCTTTAACCGCATTGATATCATCGATCTGTCCACTACTGGTGGTGCCTGCTGTAGCAACAATGGCCATTGGCGTCTGCTCGTTACAGGCAAACGCAAGTGCGGCAATATCCATCTGCTGGGAATCATTGGTGGGGATCAATTGTAACTGCAGGCCCAAAATGTCACACGCCTTGAAAACGGAATAGTGGGATTGATCGCTGGCATATACCCGGTTTGAATGGCCACCGAATTTTTTTCGAGCCTGCCATAACGCATCAAGGTTGCCATAGCTGCCACCATGCGTCGCATGTCCGTGTTGTTGACCAAACAAAGGGCAGAAAAAATCAAAGATATCTTTTTCAATGATCGCAAGTTCTGGATAAAGCTCTGATGAGAGCAGATTACCTTGATGCAAAGCCGCCACAAGCTTTCCCAGTGCGGCTAATTCATTTACTGCAGGCGTCATATGACCTGCCCAGTTTGCTTGTCTGTGACGCTGTCCTGCAAGGAGTAAGGTATCTATTTGTTGGGAAAGCTGTTGAAGCGTTTTAGCATCGATGTCGAATTGTTGCAGAGACTGATTAATTAACGCTGACAGCGTGGCAGATAGTTGACTTGAATCAATGCTCATCCGAGCTTAATTCCATGCTCGGGAAAGTTATCCAGGGCTTGATAATGGATCAATTGAGTTGAAATTGGTCTTTGTTGGAACAGTGCAGTAAAACCCTGATCAATAATGCCTTTTTTACTTAACTCGTTGAGATCTCCACTCTCTGCGGAAACACGTTTGATTAGACTCAAGCTGCTTTGTGGAAATTGCTGTGTAAACCACAAAGCCAGACTGTCGGAAGTGATCTGCCAGTTTTGGGTAATTTCTTTGACTTGCAGTAATTGATCATCTGGCAACCAGATAGCCAGTTGGCAATGGCTGGAAACTTCTGCTGGCGTTTTTACAAGGACAGCGGAGGGTAACAAGGCCTGAAGCATCAACCCATATTGTGCCATGGCAAGGATCGCCATATGGTGAGCATGTTGATCATCAAATTTATGCAGTTGCTGCGCCTGACGCACCATATCAGCAAAAGGACCACCGCCCGGAACAATTACCACAGACTCATTAAGCGCCGTTTGTTCCAGCAATGTTAACCAGGATTTGAGTTCAGCAGTGTGATATAGGCTACCACCCAGTTTAACGACATACATTTAACGTAATGACTCCACCAGACCCAGCATTGCCGCGGCTTTATCAGCCACTTCCTGATATTCGGCTTCCAGTTCGGAATCCGCCACAATACCGCCACCAGCCCAGAAACGCAGACGATTATCACTGAATACCAATGTACGAATCGTAATATTGCTGTCCATATTGCCGTCAAAGCCAATAAAAGCAATGCTGCCACAATAGACCCCACGGCGTTGCGGTTCGAGTTCTTCGATGATTTCCATCGAGCGCAGTTTGGGTGCACCGGTAATGGATCCCCCAGGAAAACAGGCTCTTAATAAGCTGACAGCATCCTGATCTTCAGCCAGTGTCCCGGTAATAGTGCTGACCAGGTGATGTACGGTAGCAAAAGACTCGAGCGCAAAAGGAGATGGCACGGATATGGAACCTGGTGCACAGACTTTCCCCAGATCATTGCGTAGCAAATCAACAATCATTACATTTTCAGCGCGATCCTTGAGGCTGTCCTGTAATTGCCGGGCGAGCATGCGGTCGCGCTCTGCATTGTGCAAATCCCGTGGACGTGTGCCTTTAATTGGTTTGGTTTCCACCAGATTATTTTTGACCCGTAATAATCTCTCCGGTGATGAACTTAATACCGCTGCCTGAGGCGTTGCTAAAAAGGCTGAAAAAGGTGCGGCATTCTGTTTTCGTAACTGCTGATAGGCAATCCAGGGATCCCCTTCAGCATTTACTTCGTAACGTTTGGCCAGATTGACCTGGTAACAGTCCCCATCGGTAATATAGTTTTTTATTTTTTCAAAGGCCGTTTGATAGGCCTGTTGATCCATGTTGCAACGTAATTCGCCGGTCACTTTAAAGCTTGTGGAGTCAGTGATTGGCATTTGGTGTAGTCGGCTGAGTAAATCTGACCATTGCTGATGAGTGAAAGGGTCAACACCATAACTGACTAACCAGCAGCGCTGTTGCTGATGATCATTAATGACTGCCCAGTCATAAATGCCAACAGCCATTTCCGGTATTTGTTCCGAATCTACCGCCAGACTAGGCAGGCTTTCAATTCTGCGGCCCAGATCATAACTGAAATACCCAATGGCACCCCCACAGAAGGGCAGTTCGGTTGACTGCTGAGCATATTTTTTCAGCACAGTCTGCAACAACAAAAAGGGATCGTCCGCCGAATTCAGGCTATTTGCAGTTCGATAGTCAATAGTTGTTGTTTGACCGGTGGTCTGCAGCGTAATAAAGGGATCTGCCGCGATGATATCGAAGCGGGCATTATCGCCTTCGGTAATGGCACTATCCAGGAAAACCGCCCACGGCAAATCACGAATAGCAGCAAACAGTGTGGCACTGTCTATTTGATAGGGAAGCTCGGCACATAAAGGCGGCAATTGAGAATTCATCACAGTATTTTACGTGAACTGCCTCTGGGCTAGAAGGGCGAGTGCGCTGGCTGGGGCATATGTCGCGGCGGTTTCATGTGAGTCAAGCAGGCTATCAAAATCAACATATGGACGCTGTAAACGCTCAGCAATCTGGCTGACGATAAATCGTCCAGCACCTGCGCCAATCACCGGTGCTTGTTTATCAAGATCACAGTGAGCGGATAATACCTGTAAGCAGGCATTATGGATCTGCTGGATTTGCTGTTCAGAAAACCATATTGCGACATTCTGCCAGTCTTCTGCTGTAAACAAATTGGCATCGGTTCCCAGCATTCGAGCTAATCTGCGTTGGCAGTTTTCGGTTTGCCAATCATTGCCATCCGCACTGCTATCATTAATCTGTGTAGCACTGATTTTATCCAGCAGCCGCCAGCAATCCCCAGTAGTCGCAAATAATTCAGCCGTGATAGTTTGCCACTCTCCACGAAACGGCAGCTTCTGCCCGATAGCCATCAAGGGGGTACGGATAACACCTGTATACAGTAACTCACCACTTTTTAGCCGGCCTTGATCATCATATGCGGTTAATTGTGGCTGAGATTGATTAAGTGTAATAATGTCGGTGGTTGTGCTTCCACAATCAATTAAAAGTCCTGCTGGATAATTTGTAGCGGCTAACTGGGCACTGGCCAGCCAATTCATCGAAGCTACTTTATCCCAGTGAGTGCGGGCTTGTTCCTGACTTAACCAGCCATTGCTGCTGAATACCGAAACCCGATCAGTTGGAAAATATTCAGCTATACAGGCCAGAATTTCCGATACACCGGAAGCTCGGTCAGCAAAGCAATCTGCCAGTTCGCCGGTCATGGTAACAAGTTGTTGATCCAATTCATTGTTCAGCGTATCAACTGCCAGACGAATAGCCTTGCGCAGCGCTTCTTTGCCCCGCCAAAGTGGGCAGGGCAGTTCAAGCGCCTGTAATAGTTCGCCCTGATTATTACAGCGAACTACTTTCAAGTGTGCTCCACCAATATCCCAGCCGGTGAAACAGCCTTTTTCTTGTCTATGCATAATATGCTTCTTGTTGCTGAAAACGTTGTAGATGCTGCCATAACGGCAGGGCAGGGTTACGCTGTTTATTGGCTGCAAGGTTGACATAGGCTGTTGTCAATCGGGGGTTAATATCTACCACCACTGGCCCTTGCTTAGTTAATATAAAATCGATACCAACGTAGCCGGATAATCCTGCAATCGCCTGATCAATCAAAGTGGCAAGCTGCATTGCCTGCTGGTCAGTAAATTGCTGTGTCGCAATAGTGTTTACCTGACACCCATGAAAGACAAATTGTTGTGCCTGTTGTTCGATTAATTGCTGATTAATTGACAGTAACTCGATGTTATTTTGTCCCACATACAAACTAATGCTCAAGGCCGGGCCATCAAGGTAAGGTTGCACAATCAGTTTGTTTCGTACCTCTTTAGGCAGACCTATCAGGTATTGTCGAGTTTGTTGTATCGATTCAAATTTGAGAGTATCAAGACAACCGGCACCGTCCTGAGGTTTGACGACATAAGGCTGGTCGAGCAGGCACTGGTCTAATAAACCATCGGCAGCTGATAAAGTCACTGGTGTAGCAATGCCTTTTTTCAGCAGTTGCTCAGAACATTGAATTTTGTCCGTACAAAAGCTGGTTGCCTCAATTGAGCACCCCAGATAGAGATTGTTCGCAGCGATAACCTGCTGTTGCAGGGACAATAAAATATTATCGGTTTCGGGAGCAATCAGTAAAAAAAACGAAAGGTTTTTTAAACAATACTGCCAATTTTGATCAAATTCCTGGCGACTAGCGCAAGTTTTTATCGTGATACTGGAGGTCTTCATCCAGTCAGACTCACTAAGTCGCTTATCTCTAAGGATAGTGATATGAATCTGACCCAGCCGGAGAAGATCCTGCACAATGGCAGAAAGCATCATTTCGCCTTCATGTGAGAGCGATGGGGGTAACTGCTCGTCACACAATGCGCCACTGGTGATATGCTCGTAGACGACTAAGTTCATTTTTCTGAGGTTACTTAAAGAAGTGTTGATTATACCGGTCATTGATCTGATGGGGGGGAAGGTCGTACATGCACAAGGTGGAAGGCGTGATCACTATCAGCCGCTTAAATCGCAATTAACCTCCAGTGTCTATCCAAATGCGGTGATTAAACAGTTACTGACATGGTATGCGTTTACCGATATTTATATTGCGGATCTGGATGCAATCGAAATTGGAAAAATCGATAAAGCGTTTTATTTGCAACTGCACCGGCTATTTCCACAATTAACCATCTGGCTGGATGCGGGCATCCGTACTCTGAATGATTGGCAGTTCTGGTGTGATATACCAAATATTAAGCCGGTATTAGGGAGTGAGACTCTGCAGGATCTTCAATTGTTAACCACGTTGCAACCTACGGAATTTATATTATCGCTGGATTTTCGGCAGGGACAGTTATTGGGTCAACATGATTTGTTAACGCGTGTAGATTTATGGCCTGAAACTATTATCGTGATGAGTCTGGATACGGTGGGGATGGATAGTGGGCCAGATGAAAAGTTACTGAATAAAATTCAAATGATTAAGCCTGGTGCGCAATTAATTGCGGCGGGTGGTGTGCGTGGGGAAGAAGATTTAATGAATTTGGCAAAAAACCAAATCAAAGGGGCTTTGATTGCCAGTGCTTTACACAAAGGCAGGCTTGGCGTCGATACAGTACGCCAGATAATGAACTGAAAATGCCGCCCCGAAGGGCGGCATTGACATCAGTCTAAAACTTACTTAGCACCAAATGGGTGTTCAGAAGCTTTGTATTGTGCAACAACGTCAGCCGCTTTAGGCTCACGAGCTACTGCACGTTTGATAGCTTCTTTAGTTGCACGGTAGTTCCAGTCCTGGATTTTTTCATCACTGTCAGCAGTTGGTGAGATAAATACACCAACGCAAATGAAGCAATCATCAGCTTCACTGAGAGGGATAGTGCCATCTTCAACACACTCAGCAACCGCAACAGAAACACCACGTTGTGCAGGGCCAAACATTTGCACAGCTTGTTTCATGTTTTTGATGGTTACTTTGTTGAACATAACGGTAGCTGGTTTGACCATCAGGTTAGGTGCAACCACAGCCAACAGGCCGTTAACACCTTGTTTCTGGTCGGTCATAGTGCGGCAGAAAGCATCTTCTGCTGCTGAACCACGTGGGCCCATTAATAAATCAATGTGAGCAACGTTGTCTAAGTCACCATCTTCAATGACTAAGGATTCACCTACAAGTACGCGATCGATAACTGGCATGTTATATTTTCCTGTTCCAAAAAAATTGTCAAAAAGGCTCATTTTTTCCTCAACCTTTTTATGTGAGATTGAGGTTTATACGTAATAAAGGAACGTATCACCTGCTCAGTGCCGCCCGCTATAAGCATCGTGCTACTGAAATTCGGTTTGAATCAAACGCCTGCTCGAACGCAAATAGCAGCAATGCTGCTGCGGTCATATCTGCGGAGGTTCCGGGATTTATGGCGTGACTCTTTAATTCTTGATCCCAGACGGTCAACTCGGCTGTTGATTTGCTTAAGGGTCTATTTTTATTCATTTTTAAAATAAATAACTGTGCCTTCTGTGCCACTGTCTGGGCGATATGCCGGGATTGCTTTCTGATAATTAGCGTATCCGGCACACGTGCTAGTAAGTAAAGATACGCGATTGTGGAGGCCCATTCAACCTTTTCCCCACATTTCAACGCTTCTGTCAATTGTTTATAGCCGATATCCCATACTTGCTGGTAGTTATTTACATATTGCAAGGCGATTGTGTCTCGATTTTGCGCTAATTCCATCGCTTTTCGCAGGGTGACTTTTGGCTGTTGATGTATGTCTTCTTCAGCTTGCTGACCCATTCCGCCCGCATCAGCCAACCGAATCGCTTCATAACACAGACGGGCATCTTCAATGGTTAAAGCCGCTAGGGTTTTTTCAAGCTCTGAAGATAGTTGATCAAAGCTGGAACATCGCTGAATTGCATCACATAACGGGGCAAATAATAATACGATACCAAGGTTGGTATTACAGTCGACGACTTTACGGGTAGCTTTAATGGACTGCAAAATCCGTTCGCCAACCTTTAGATTGGGTTGCGCCATTACCGGCGCAATTGCTGCAGCACTGGAGAGAAAGTCCTGCACAGCCATATTATGTCCGTCACTCCAGACATTTACATTGCCGGGTTTTGGAGCGTTGACTTCCTGCTCACAGGCCCAACGGACACTGTCAGCAATCTGTTGTTCAGCTAGCATGTTCGGGGAGAGATACCTGTCTGGTTTGCTGAATATGAGAAGCAACCATTGTTGCAAGTCGAGCAGCAATATCAATACCTGTTGCCTGATATAAGCCTTTCCAGGCGGGTACGCTATTGACTTCCAATACACTGAATTGGCCTTGCGGATCCTGAATCAGATCGACGCCGGCATAAGGTGCTTCCACCGCAGCCGTCGCTCTGATAGCAAGTTGTGCCATTTCATGGGGCACTGTACTGGCAAAACAGCTGGCACCTTGAGCAAAGTTGGTTATCCAGTGATTCGAGCGACGAGTCATGGCCGCAATGACTTCTCCATTGACCACCATCAAGCGCCAGTCCTGCCAGCAACCGATTTGAGCCGGTGCCACATAATGCTGAAGATAATAAGCCTCACCAACTACTGAGAGATTATCCAGTTGTGCTAACGCATCAAGGCGTTGTATGCCTTTCCCCTGACAACCAAATAACGGTTTAACGACCAGGCTGAACCCTTTGGCGAATTCTTCGCGGGCAATTTGCAATGCCTGTTCGCGGCTTTCGCAAGCCCAGGTATGTGGAGAAGGGATATTCGCCAGATGGAGTCTTAATGACGTACGCGCTTTATCGACGGTGAGTTCAATAGCATGTGCGGGATTCAAAACCGGCACACCTAATTCGGCAAGGGTATGCAATACGTCCATGCGTAAGGTGATTTGTTCGAGGCTTCCGGGAGCGATCCCTCTGACCAGTACGGCATCAGGCAATGTCGTTTCAAAATGAGGAATCACCATGCCTGTTGGACTGCGGGTATCGATCCGGCATTCCGCCAGATCGATAAGCACCGTTTCAATATTTAAGTCAGCCAGTGCTTCAGTCAGCTGAGCACTATGCCACCCGTGAGTATCATTAAAAACAGCAACGCGGGCGCTAGGCATAGTCAATCATTAAAGTCCGAAGGATTGCTTCAATAAGTCAGCATTCAATTCACCAGCAGTGAAGCTTTTCCCGGTTTGGGTGCTGGTGATAATGACTTTTGCCGGACTGAAAAGCATCGGATCAATTTTGAAAAAGTCATATTCGTACGATTTGAAAATCTGACCGAACGGACGGCCGTAATCAGACGATGTATTGCTGGGCATTTTCTTGGCAAGATCTTGTGCTTCATCATTGGTACTGTCCACAAAAAGATGCACGGTACCGCCATACAGAATAGCGTCGTTGGTACGGCCCATGCCGGTCATAAAATCACCACCGGGTGGTGCGACAGGCGTGGTTCCAAAACCATCCACAATTTTATCCATCGGAAAGTGCAGGGTATGAGCTTTATGCATGGCCACTTCCAGTACACGAATGGCAATTTGCATTACCCCTGCCAGACTGGTGGTTGGGGTCAGAATTAACGTTAGATTTTCAGGTTTGATACCACAGTTATCAGCAACTTTATCGGCGATTTCGACGGGTGGCATGCTATCTACTTCCAGCACGATAACCGTTGAATCTGCTTTATCCTGATAGCCAAATTCCTTGAATAACTCTTCACGGGCAGCAAGTGCACGACCTGGCCCGGAGCCCAGGGCGAAAAATTTCACATCCTCACTTTTATGAGAAAGACTCCAACCCGCATATTGACTGCCAAGACAACTTAATACCGGCGTTTTTGCATGAACATTCACTGACCATGGCCAATCGCTAAAACCGCTGGTACTGCCGAGAGTTGCGGTACCCAGTCCACCCATGCAGATTTCACCAATCAGTCGACCCGCTTCCAGACCACCGGTGGCATTGATACCTGCATCAACGACGCGTGTACCATTGGATAAATGACTGATTTCCAATTGCAGGGCTTGAGCATTGTCGATTAATTTATCAACCAGTGGCTTACTGGCGGCGTTAACACTGGTCCAGTTGGCGGAGATTTGACTGCTCATGAAAAGATCCTGTCTGATAAAAAATGAAAATAGTATACGTTATGCATTGGGCGCTGTAATGATCAGCTAACTTTTCCATCGGTGTTTTTACAAAATGGTTTAAGTACCTGTTCGATTATTCTGCATCGCTGTTCTGCCATGGCCGAGGCAATAGCTGGACCCTGCAATCCCTCATTAACAAAAGGTGCTGCGCTTACCTCTGATGCAGCATCAAAACAGGCCTGAAAAGCGACTTTTTCGGGAAAATCAGTGTTTTCGTAACCAGGACGTCCTCGAAAGTCGGCCTCACAAGCCAAGAGATATTGTGAAAATCGTTGCGGTTTGCGAAACGCATCAAGCCCTTCTATTACGTTTAATACTTCACGCGCTGATAATTCAAAAAGTAAATGGCAATGTGTGTGAAATTCAGCGACTTTTAGTGCCAGACTGCTGATCTCACGTGGTACGCGTAAACGTTCACATAACGTATGGGTTAATGCGATACTCCGTTGTTCGTGCCCTTTATGACTTGGCAAAATGTCTGCAGGGGTCGTTCCTTTGCCCAGATCATGACATAACACGGCAAAACGCACGGCCAGATCATCAGTTAGTCTGGCGGCTTGATCCAGCACCAGCATCACATGCACACCGGTATCCACTTCGGGATGCCATTGAGAAATCTGTGGAACACCAAACAGCCGATCAATTTCTGGAAACAGTGTTTTTAATGCGCCGACTTCTTTTAAGCTGAAAAAAAATAAAGAGGGTTGGCTGCTTAATAGCGCTTTTTCCAACTCCTGCCATACGCGCTCAGCGACCAGATGTTCCAGTTCACCATTGGCTATCATCTGATGAATTAATTGTTTGGTCTCATCGGCTACATGAAAACCGAAGCGGGCAGCAAACCTTGCCATGCGTAATACCCTGACCGGATCTTCAACAAAGGCATTTGATACATGGCGTAAAGTCTTGTTATGCAGATCGGTTTGTCCATCAAATGGATCGATGACATTGCCATCGTCATCTTCAGCCATTGCGTTGATAGTCAGATCCCGACGTGCCAGATCTTCTTCTAAAGTAACCTCTGGTGAAGCGTGAATTTCGAAACCATGATAGCCCGGCGCCGTTTTCCGTTCCGTACGGGCAAGCGCGTATTCTTCGTGGGTTTGGGGATGCAGAAAGACGGGGAAGTCTTTGCCCACGGGGCGAAATCCCTGAGCCAGCATTTCCTCTACAGTGCTGCCCACAACAACCCAGTCTTTATCTTTTACCGGCCGTCCCAGTAAGCGATCCCGAACACAGCCACCTACTTTATATATTCGCATGACGCTATATTAAGGGTTTTTGGGGCGTACTGCTGGCATGCGTTCCGACATTCGCTTGATAGCCTGTTTTCTTTGAAAGTCATAGGTAGCAGCATAACTGAACACCGAGCGAACATAGCGACGGGTTTCGGTAAAGGGAATGTTCTCTACCCAGATATCGGCAGGCATGGTTTGAGCCGGTAGCCAGCGTGAAACACGATGAGGTCCGGCATTATAAGCTGCGGTGGCCAGTATTGGATTGTTTTGAAATTGATCCTGCATCCGGCGGATATAAAAGCTTCCTATCTCGATATTACGCGGCGGATGATAAAGCTCAGAATCCTGCTTTAAAGGCTTATTCAGCCAGCGTCCAACCTGTTTACCAGTAGCGGGCATGACCTGCATCAACCCCATTGCGCCAGCATGTGAGCGCGCTCTGGAATTAAAAGCACTTTCCTGCCGGGCAATGGCAAGTAACCACGAAGCATCTACTCCTACATCAGCACTGGCCTGCCGCATTTCAGTGTCGTAAAGCACCGGAAAACGTAAATCCAATGCATCCCAGTAGCGTGCAGTGCCTAACAAGGCAATGGTTTGATTGTGCCAGCCCCACTTATGGGTTTCCGTGGCAACAATCTGTAGTTCCCGTGGAGTCAATGTTTGTTGCAGAAAATAGGCTTCACGTCGGGCATCAAGTAACTCATCCTGCAGATAGAACTCACGCATGCGTTGTACGCTGTCCATGGAGAGAATCGACTCGCTGTATTGGGGCTCAGCGACAATAGGATGGTGATTCATTGCATAGTCAGCATCAACTTTATCTGCTGCCAGAAAGGCATAAAAATCACGCTCATCCACCAATGTGCGCCATATTGCTTCGGCTTCAGTGCGTTGGCCCTGTTCTGCCAGACTTCTGGCAAGCCAATATTGCCAGCGTGTTTCCTGACGTGTTTGTTCATCCAGGCTGGCGATAGCTTTTTGTACTTCAGGCCAGTTTTGTTGCCATAAGGCTGCACGAACACGCCATGGATGATTTGGGGTATCACCATAATAATAAAGTGCTTTATCGTCACGATCCAACGCGGCCCAAAGTCCAATGCTGCCCTGAACATCATGGCGTTCATCAGTAGAAAACTGATAACTGTTTTCCAGACGTGTCCAGTGATAGTGGGCTTTAGCCGGATCATTTCTGGCTAAACGTTTCAGGCCATAAACAATAATTTCCCTGGCCATATCAACATCCTGTGCCAGAGAGACTCCCTGAGCAGGTGCCTGGGCCGGTAACTGAGACAGCAAGCTGACAGGGTTTGTATGAATATCTTCCCAGCGTTTTGTCCAGGCCTGGGCGGTTGCACTCTGTTTTACCGTTTTGGCAAGATAGTTAGCCAGAGCAAATTGCTGGTTGCGTAATGCCAGTAGCAGCCGTTGCCAGCGTAATTCATCCGTTAACCAACCACGCTGTTCTGCATGATGAAAAACGGCATCACATGCCTTGTCCTGCGAGGCGGCAACCAACCAGAGTTTTTCGAATGCTTCAGCAGCGGCCTGTTGTTGATTGGTAGCGATTAATGCCCGGGCATAATGACATTCACGTGCTGCCGACTGAGGCGCTTGATAAAACTCCAGATACTGATGCCATTGTTTATTGTCTGCCAGTTTGTCCAGCCAGGCGCCGCGCAGGCGCGCCTTGAAAAAGCTGTCTTCACGAGTTTGCAGAAAGCGTTTGATGGTTGCTGCTTCGGTATCGTTTATACGATGTTGCAGATATAAATAGTCCAGATATTCCTGCAACGGATAACCTTCCAGTTGATCCTGGAGTTGACGAAACTGAGTCAGCTGATGTGTTTGCAGCGCTTTTTTGGCTTGCTGATAAAGCTTGCGCTGTTGATTGATGTCAGATGCTGCAGTCACTGCCTGAATAGGCAAAAAAACGGCAAGCATCAGCAATATTGCAATGCGAATTTGATTTTTCATGCCGGTATCTTAAAGCAAATTGTCAGAGATTGTATTACCCGACAAGCTGTTTTGCAGATGAGTTTCAATATTGTCTAGTTTTGGAATAAAAGCGACATTGGATCCGATCTTAATCTGGCAGTGAAGCCAGTCCGAATCGACAATATCATGCGTGGGTTGCAGAGCAGTTTCATTAATGGTGATAAGTTGAGGCGCGCCACAGCAGGCAACTGCATAATGTTTGATTTTAGCGTCGCTGTTGATGCCGTTGATCACACATAGTTTATTGATTTGGCGGTTGTTTTGTTGGCCACTTCCAATCAGCGTTTCCAAATCAATCACTTCTAATGGCAGATCACGCCAGAAAAACTGGCCGATACACCAGGATGAGTTGATATCACTATCAGTCAGACGCGGCAGCGGAATAACTTCGGCAATCGTTGGGTTCGGTAACAATAAATAATGCTGCCGTAATGGAATCAACATGCAATGAATAAAATCTTTTTCTTTCTGCATAATTGCCTTTTGTGAGTTTTTCTCAACGCTTTTCGTTAGGATATTTATAGGCGAGTTGTTGTTTCATCGAAATAATCAACTCATCATCCTGATAGGGCTTACCAAGGTAGGCATTCACTCCAATGCTCATCGCGCGTTGACGGTGTTTATCCCCGGTACGAGAAGTGATCATAATGATTGGCAAGTGTTTGAATTGCGAATCGTTACGAATAATCGAGGCGAATTCAAAGCCATCCATTCGAGGCATTTCCACATCGAGCAACACGATATCGGGTGTTTGTTCGTATAATCGAGCCAGTGCATCAACACCGTCTTTCGCTGTCACCACGTCAAAGCCAAGACGGGTTAACAGGCCTTCCGTTGCCTTACGCATGGTAATTGAATCATCCACAATCATTGCCAGTGGATTACGATTTTCTTCGATTTGCTTAAAGCTCTCACTGGCCTGCTGCAGGTTAGTTGTACCGGAGGGGGCCTGGTAATCCTCGATTAGTGTTGGAATGTCCAGGATAAAAATAACCCGACCGTCCCCCAGGATAGTTGCGCCGTTGATCGCACTGATTTGTCCGAGCTGCTGTCCGACTGATTTGATAACGATTTCCCGATTGCTATCAATACTGTCAATGGCCAGGGCAATTTTGATATCACCGCTACGGAATAACAGTAACGGCATTTGGTGCGACAGATTTTCCAGCAGGTTTAAAGGCTGACCAAGCAGGTTTCCGAGTGGAATAAAGTCATAATTTTCGCCATGGAAAGTATAGGTAGGCTTCTGCTGAGCCATCAATTCGCCAATACGCTGTATGCTGATACGCTCACCGGCGTTGACAGCTGATAGCGGCACAGCAAACTGCTGTTGATTAACCGAAATCAACAATGCCTGCATAACCGACAAAGTTAATGGCAGCCGCAGGTGAAACTGAGTGCCTTTACCAGGTTGTGAACTGATTGATAAACGACCTTTCAGTGCCCGGATTTCGTTACTGACAACATCCATACCGACGCCACGACCGGCTAATTGAGAGATAGTGTCGGCAGTACTGAACCCCGATGTCAGAATCAACTGGATCAGTGTCTGTTCATTAGGAATGTTATTTGGATCAATCAGGTTTTGTGCGATAGCGCGCTGTTTGATTTTTTCAATATTCAGCCCCTGACCATCATCAGCTATGGTGATGACGACCTCCGAGCCTTCACGTTGCATGTCGATCTGTAACCGACCCGATTGCTGTTTTCCTTGTTGTGAACGTTCGTCGGCAGTTTCCAGCCCATGAGCGATAGCATTGCGAAGAATATGTTCTATCGGTGCCACCAGCCGATCCAGGATAGTACGGTCCAGTTCCAAATCTGCGCCACTGACCAGTAATTGGGACTGTTTATTTAATTCACTATTGGTTTGACGGACTATCCGTTCCAGACGCGGCACTATCGAATTAAATGGCAGCAGGCGGGTATGCATCAAGCCCTGCTGTAAATCAGTATTCAGCCGGGATTGCTGCAGTAGCAAAATATCGGTTTCACGCATCAGGTTACCCATTGAACGACTGATATTATTCAAGTCGTTAACGGTTTCGGTCAGGCTGCGTGATAACTGCTGGATAGTCGAAAACCGATCCAGTTCCAATGGATCAAATTCAGTGTTGGTATCCTGAACAGTGTCTTCATAGCGATACAGGATCTGGGTTTCGGTTTCTATTTCCAGTTTGCGTAATTGCTCTTGTAAGCGGGAAACGGTTTCTTCCATTTCCTCAAGCTGCTGATGCATGACACCATGCTGCTGGGTTACCTGATCGCGGGTGATGCTGACTTCACCGGCAAAATTGCTCAAATAATCCAACAGGTCTGCTCGTACCCTGATTTTTTCCGAGCTTTGTGAGCTGCTGGATTTAGCGGTATCAGCTGGAGCCTTATTAAAGCTGCTGGTTTCGGCGGGAAGTTGCTCAACAGTCGAAGCTGATTGCGGCAACGTATCTCTATTATCAATATCTGCCGGTACATATCCGGAATACTGTTGAATTTCCTGCAGTAAATCAATGGCTGCAGGAATGTCAGACCGGTTCGCCAGCTGTTCCTGCATTTCGGTCAGCCGATCCTGGCAGCGTTGCAGCAAACTGAAAAAACCATCGTCCGGCGTTTCCTGCTGGTCGGTAACGGACAGCACCAATGTTTCAATTTGATGAGTTAAATCCGCCATAGCCATGGTTGCAGTCAGTCTTGCACCACCTTTTAGGGTGTGCAAATCACGTTGCAACTGCATAGGGCCTGCTGGATTTTCCGGCTCAGATTGCCATTGTTTAATAGCACGATCAGTTGATACTAATAATTCAGCAGCCTCTTCGGTAAACGCTTCCAGAATTTCCGGATCGACCTCAACCGTGGAAACACTGTCAAAAGCTGTCAAAGTGGCACGAATCTGTTCACGGAAGAGGGTGAAATCGGCTGGTGTCTTATGCTGTATCAGCGCCTCAATCTGATCATTAACAATTTCTAACGCTTCATCAAGCAGGGCTTTTAAATTCTCGCTTCGGCTTTGAGGATGCGAGATAAGGCGTTGCATTAACTGATAAAGGGCTGCCAGTTGAGGCAGTACGCTATTTTCGGCATTTTCTGCGAGCGTATTTAATGTCTGTTGTAACGCTAGGGGAGGCTCGCTATCCGTTTGCTGCCATGCAGCAAGTTGCTGGCTGTACTCATTAAGGAGGGCATCAGTCTCTTCAAGGAAGCTGACCAACTGTTCCGGGTCCAGTCGCGCAGTGTGACTTTGTTCTGACTTTTGCGGACAAAGTTCAAAAATTCGCCGATCCAGCAAGCGAATATCCGGCTCATCTTCCCCTGTTTTTACAGCCTGCAACAACTGACTCAATTCCATGACGATGTCATTCAATTCGCTGATTGATTCTTCAGTGAACGTTTGTTGCTGGTGGTAAAGATTACGGAAAGTCTGGTCGAGCTGGGTGGCAATGATGGCGACGGGTTTGACACCGGCAATATTGGCACAGCCTTTGAGAGAATGCGCTGCACTGAGCATGGATTTATTAATGACTTTGCCGACTTGTAAAACAGCTGTTTCAGCAAATAGGTTTTGCAGGTGCTGTTCTGCTTCCTGATAGAAAATGTCTCGTAAAGCTTTGTCTTCGTCCTCTTCATCTGCACTATCCAACACACTTTCCTGTTCAGTGAGTTGTTTGGCCAGTATGGTTAATGCTGCTGCAGATTCAGTGAAATCAGATTGTGCCTGGGTGAATAAATGTAAACAGTCGCTAACTTCCGGAACGGCTTCCATGACTAACGCCATGATTTCATCCGAAACAGGTAAAGCATCTTCTAAAATCTGATTTAATAAATGTTCTACTGCTTGTGCCATATCGGCAATGGTAGTTGCACCAGCCATCCGCCCGCTGCCTTTTAGGGTATGAAAATGACGGCGGATGGTTGGCAGATCGCCATTTTCCGGAGTTTCACTCCAAATAGGCAGTAGTTGCTGCAAATCGTCTAAAACTTCATTGGCCTCTTCAACAAAAACTTCAGCGATTTCAGGATTAATATGCTCTTCAAATTGCCAATTCCCGGAGATATAGTTATTGCTACTTTCGGAGGAGTCGGCAGCTTCAGCAGAAAAAGATGTTGGTTCTTCAAAAGCAATTGATTTGGTGGCCTCGGATTCTTCCTGATCAAAGTGGATGTCCGTTAACTGATAATCCTCTAACTCCAATGGTTCATCTGCAGGGACATCCTCGCTGAGGTCTACAACAGACGGCTTGAAATCTTCGAACTGCAAAGTTTCAGTATCAGTTTCCCTGTCGTCAAGCGCTTTGATATATAAATCGACAGAACTCAATTTCAGAGGTTCAGCTTTTTCAGCGGGGGCTTCACTGGAATTTTCAGCAGAAAAATTAATCTCAGGCAGCTCTAACGCTTCAACTTGTTCTTCTGAGTAGCTGATGTCATGCGCTGCAAAAGATTCCTGATCCGGTGGAGCGATGCTGAGCTGAGAGGCGTCAATATCTGCTGTGTTATCTTCGAGCGCTTTGATATACAAATCAACCGAGCTTAACTTCTCATTTTCAGCACTAACATCATCCTCACTGGACTTATCGGCAGAAAAATTAATCTCGGATAGCTGCAATTCATCAGTTTGTTTAATGCTTTGCCCAAAATTTTGCAACGTCCTAAGAGCTGTTTGCAGAATATTTTCATCGGCCTGACCGGTTCGGTGCAGATTTTCCAGATAGATTTCTGCCGACGCTAATATTTCGGCCATATCCTGTTGAGCTTTGGGAGTATTAATCGATAAAGCATCATCCTTGAACTTAGTTGCCAATGATGAAAACAGCTGTGATGCTTTACCGATATCCAGGACATCGAGACTGCCGGCCAGCATGTTTAGGCTATTTGCCAGGTTTTGCTGAGTTGTTTCATCATTGTCCGCCTGATGATTTGATTGAAGAATCAACAGTTCTTTAACACTGGCCAACTCATTAAGGCACTCGGTTAATACGGTTTTTTGTAACTGACGATGAATCGCGTCTGTGGCATCGGTTTTTCTGAGTAAGGCTTCGATTTGCAATAAGTCATCAGCCAGACTGGTCAGTTGATCGTGATAGGACTTATCAGTCGCCAGGCATTTCTGCAGTGCTGTATGTTGTTTATGTAAAAAATCACTTTGCGTCTGATGTTGTAAAAGTGTCAGCGTATCCGCCATGCTCAGTAGTTGCAGACTAATATCGTTTACAGCCTCATCGGCCTGGTCTTCGGCCGTATCAAACTGACTGATACGCTCTTTCAGTTCTTCAAGTTGCTCGAGCAGAGCATTTTGCGCTTCCTGTAATGCTGCGTCACTGTGACCAATTAATTGTGAAGCCTGATCGTAGAATGTCAGCCCAAAATGCGCTTTTACTCCGGTAACTAAAGGGCCATAGCTGCTTGAGCGGGCAACCAGTAACAGTAACTGTTTCAGCAGGGTTTCAGGATAACCGGCCAGTAATGAATTCTCATCACCTTCACAGACCAGTCGAATTGGCGAAGCCATTTTGCCAATAAGTTGTTTGGCGCTGGAATCATCGCGGATGCCTCGGTGTGCAAGACCTTCGAGCAGAGCCTCAGCGACCCACCAGAACAGCGCGGTTTTTTCCTGCAAACATTGCAGCCGTAAATGTCGCAGAATACCCCGCATCTTACGCAGACTTTTATCGTCCTGTTCGCGCATCCAGGTCAACAGCAAGTGTTGAAATACGTGTGCTATTTTATGTCTTTCCAGCTCTAGCGGGGGAGCCGTGTGAGCCGGGTTAGGGGCAATACTGTCCGGAAGGCTGATGGATAAATCCGGGGCAAACACATCGGTTTCAGCAATAGCGGGTTTATCTCTCAATAGTCTTAATTCATTTATTGAGTCCAGCAGACACAAAGCATTGTCTGGAAACTTCTCATTCACTTTCTGTAAATACGTCGGCAACAGAATCAAGCCACGGGTTAACGTTTCCAATGCTGAATTTTGTTTATCATCCGGGAATGAACGCATATAACCCGCAATGGACTGCATTTCAGCCGCAAGCATCTGTGCGCCGTCCAGATTGAGCATTTCCAGCGTACCGTTCACCTGATAAAGATGCTCTACACAACGGCTCAGCGATTCTGACTGTTGCGGATCATCAATATAGGTCTGAACCGATTGTAATGACGCAGCGAGAGACTTCTGCAATTCATCCTGCAGCCATGTCAGAGCATTGTAGTTGCCTCTGGATTGGGTCATAGTCGCTTCTCCACCAGCTCAGGCTGCATCAGGGTAATTTGAAACCAGAGACTGACTTACGCAGTTCATTTGTCAGTTCAAGCAGTCTGCCGATCGCCGCCGCACTCTCATTGGTACCGGTTGACGTCTGCATGGTGATTTCCTGAATCACACTCATATTTTCTGAAGTCCCAATCGCTGCTGTAGCCTGTTGTTTTGCATTGCTGGAAATATTGTTAATCAGTTCGGCTAATTGCTGAGAAACGGTTTCAATTTGTTCCAGCGAGGCACCGGCATCCTGCGACAGGCGTGCTCCGGAAACCACTTCAGCGGTACTTTGTTCCATGGAACTGATGGCTTCACTGGTGTCACTTTGAATGGTACGTACCAGCGCATCAATCTGGCGAGTGGCACTGCCTGAACGTTCCGCCAGTCGCTGAACCTCATCGGCAACTACCGCAAAACCACGACCGGCTTCACCGGCCATAGCGGCCTGAATCGCCGCATTCAAGGACAGAATATTGGTTTGTTCTGCGATGTCATTGATTAGTTCAACGATTTCACCGATTTGCTGCGAACTTTCACCCAGACGTTTCATCCGCTTGGATGTTTCCTGAATCTGTTCGCGAATGGTGTCCATTCCATGAATAGCCTTTTTCACCGCACCATTACCTTGTACGGCAAGACTTACCGATTGTTTCGCAACTTCAGAAGACTGTGTGGCGTTTTCAGACACCAGTTCGATAGAAGCTGCCATTTGGGTAATGGCCGAGCTGACTTCGGAAATCTGTTGCGCCTGATGTTCACTGGCATCGGTAAGATGTAAGGCCGTAGCCTGGGTTTCCTGTGCTGCAGAAGCAACCTGTAAGGTAGTTGAGTTGATTTGGGCCACCAGGCTGCGTAATGCATCGATAGTGTAGTTCACGGAATCGGCTATCGCACCGGTAATGTCTTCCGTGACGGTCGCGGTGACGGTCAGATCACCATCGGCCAGATCGCCCATTTCATCCAGTAGGCGCAAAATCGCATCCTGGTTATGGCGGTTCTGTAACTCCATTTCATCCATGGATTGTTTGATTTTACGCAATGGTTGATACGCCACCATCAACGCGAATATCACCGCCAAAATGACGCTTAGACCACTGACTGCAGCTGTTACCAGTGGATCGGGATAAACCAGAACATATTGTCCGGACACCAATAACCAGATACCGGCGAGCGTCAAGCCACTGAAAAGAATTATCAAGATAAGGTAAAACAGATTTTTGCCGCTGAGCAGCGAAGAAAAAAACAGTTTACTGGTGGCGTTCATAGGGCATGTCCTGAAATAAAATCGTTAAGCGGCTGCATTCAAAAATTTTGGGTCTTCAGCCAGTTTAAGCAGGCTGAATACGTGCCAATAGGTTTCTTGCTGGTAAAGTCGACCCTGCAGATACGGTTTAAGATGTAAGTGCTGTCTTGCATCTGCCGGTTCAGGTTGGCGTTGGAAATGTTTTAGACCGAAAACCTCATCCACTATCAATCCAGTGAAAAACTCAGGGTGGTTCAAAACAATAACGCGTTTGCGTTTATCCGGTGGGCTAGAGCTACCATGCAAAAACAGGTTCAAATCGATTAGCGGTAAAAGATCGCCACGCAGGCTGGTTATGCCAACGACCCAGGGCTGTGATTTAGGAACAGGGGTAATCTGTAGTGGTAGCGGGAAAACTTCTCGGGACTGGCTGAGGGGAATAAGCAGATGTAAATTTTCCAGACGGAAGCCGATGGCTGTCCAGGCGCCCTCCATATTATCCTGCTGCGATAAGCCCGCCATACGCTGTTGACTGCGTCGCTCAATATCCTTAAGGGTGGCAATGATATCTGCCGGGTTGTCCATCGTGGTCATGCTGAGATTTCCACTAATTCGTTAATCTGTACTATCAGGTCATTCTCGGCGACGGGTTTGCCAAGATAGCCCCGGGCGCCTTGTCGCATGCCCCACATACGATCAGTTTCCTGATGTTTGGAGGACACAATAACAATTGGAATATGCGATGTGGCGGCGTCTTTCGTTAATCTGCGAGTCGCCTGGAAACCATTTAAACCGGGCATAACCACATCCATCAAAATTAATTGAGGCATTTGAGATTGCGCCATTGCAACTGCCTGCTCACCATCTGTGGCCACAATCACTTCATGACCATTTTTTTCCAACATTTTCTGTAACACATACACTTCAGTTGGCGAGTCATCGGCTATTAAGATTAAAGCCATATAAACCTAAGCGTCCTTGTTTTTGTCGAACAAATGCGTCCGTATCGCATCCAGTAAATCATCGCGGGTAAAAGGTTTTGTCAGATACTGTTCTGCGCCAACAACCCGCCCCTTTGCGCGGTCAAACAATCCATCCTTGCTGGATAGCATTACCACCGGAATATCGCGGTATTTAGGATTGTTTTTCACTAAGGCACAGGTTTGATAGCCATCCAGACGCGGCATCATGATATCGATAAAGATGATATCGGGATGCTGCCCACTGATTATAGGCAACGCCTCAAAACCATTGTCCGCGGTAAGAACCTCACAACCTGCTTTCTGCAGCAGGGATTCGGCACTGCGGCGAATCGTTTTGCTGTCATCGATGACCATCACCTTAAGGCCTGAAAATTCTGATAAAGTCTCACTCACGGTCATTTGTACCTACAGCCTGAAACATTCGATTAAAATCAGCCTTGAAGATAACCCATTTTTGATCGTCAGGCTAGTGACTACTTTCGATGTTAAGGTCTGTTATTCCCTCATTTATAAACGCATGGCAGAGTATGTATGACTTGAAATATCCGATCTGTGTCCCATATCACAGTAACTAGGCTCTGTTAATCTTTCATTGACACCACTGTCGGCGATGAGAGATAAACAGACTCTAACCCCGTCATCCTCATTTTTATTGATTCAGAGAGTTCATCATGACATCAGCCGTACCGCACCTTACTACTGCCCTGAACGGGCCTTTACTGGAACTGGAAGCGCATTTACTGGAGCGGCAGGCCGATGTCGAGTGCTGGTTGCGAGAGCAATGGCTAAAAACGCCGGCGCCTTTTTATGCTTCGGTAGATTTGCGAAACTCTGGTTTTAAACTGGCGCCCGTTGATACCAATTTATTTCCTGCAGGCTTTAATAACCTGAATCCTTCTTTTATGCCGCTATGTGTGCAGGCTGCACAGGCAGCTGTTGAAAGACTTTGTCCCAAAGCCCGGCGGGTATTGATTATTGCGGAAAACCACACACGAAATCTTTTTTATCTTGAAAGTGTAGAAACCTTAAGGGATATTTTCGAAAAAGCCGGTCTGGAAGCACGTATTGCCAGTTTGCGCGATGATATTAAGGAACCGATAACGGTTGAGCTTCCTTCGGGCAAAATCTGTGAAATTTCACCATTAGAGCGTCAGGGTAATCGAGTTGCCATTGGCGATTTCTCTCCCTGTCTGGTGTTAATGAATAATGATATGTCAGGCGGGCAACCAGCGATTCTGGAAAATCTGGAACAGGAGCTGGCACCACCATTGAAAGCCGGCTGGTCAACCCGTAAAAAGTCAGATCATTTTACCCACTATGCGATGGTGGCCCATGCATTTGCTGAACAGATTGGCATTGATCCATGGCTGGTTTCACCACTGAGTCTGCAATGTGGTGAAGTCAATTTCATGGAACGTAATGGCATGGAATGTCTGGCACGTAACGTCAATACACTGCTAACCGCTATACAGAACAAATACGATCAATACGGCATAGACCGAGAGCCGTTTGTGGTTCTTAAGGCCGATTCAGGTACCTATGGAATGGGCATTATGATGGTGAAAAGTGCAGACGAATTATTGAACCTGAACCGTAAACAGCGTACCAAGATGTCCTCAGCCAAAGAGGGGCTGGTGGTGGATAACGTGTTGATTCAGGAAGGAGTCTATACTTTCGAAACGCTGGGAGAGGATGAAGCGGTTGCTGAGCCGGTAATTTATATGATGGATCACTTTGTTATCGGCGGATTTTATCGTGTGCACACCGGGCGAGGCGTGGATGAGAACCTCAATGCTCCAGGTATGCATTTCGAACCGTTGGCGTTTGCCCAATCCTGTATTACACCGGATAAATTTGATAAACCTGATGCAGAACCTAATCGCTTTTATGCTTACGGTGTGATTGCCCGGCTGGCCCTGCTCGCCGCTGCAAGAGAACTGGCATAGGCGTTATGCCAATGCCAGTTTAGTCTCAGGAGTTATGTTCGCTTAAATAGGCGATAGTCATAGTCTGGTTATGCAACAGGCTGTGACTATCATCTTCTCCGGAGCAGATTTCGCCATTAGAGTAAAAACCGGTAATGCCAGTTTGCATCCCCAGCAGACGCTGCACCGCATAGACTTCATCTGAAACCTGATCTTCCATCACCAGTTTGCGTCCAACACAACTGACACAGATGGCTAATGCCTTATCGTTAATATCCACTTTCTTCAATAAAATCTGTCTCGCGGCCTCACTGGCACCAGCAACCAGTTGATCGTGATCAGATTTGAGAAAACGGACGGTTGAGCCTTCAGCAATGTTGCCGGCAAAAGTCATGCTGTTGTCTTTTTCGTTAATCGACAGCAATGTTCGAATCACATTGACGTTTTTATCATCCATGATGGCAAACGGAAAATTCAGACCCGAAGAGGGCAATTCGCTGGCGTAGTAGCCGATATACATTTTGTAAAGTGGCAAGGCGGGTTTATTGTCCATTTCATAAACCACATTTTTGATGGCTTTGGTAATGCGTCGAGGTGGCCCATAAGGTTTCCAGCCTCCCAGTGCACCACTGGTTACAATGGCATCTTTACCGTATATGCCGACGGCAATCACAATGCGATCCTTGATTTGATCATTATTCAGTAACAGGGTCTTGGTAAATTTTGCATCGTCGCCAGCCAGTCCGCCGGTAATAGGGGTATTAGGGAGTACTTCCTGCAGACCTTCCACCAGTTCCGAGCCGTTTACGTTCAGACCGTCACTGAGGACAAACACGCCTTTCAAATCTGGCGCGACTAATTCGTTAGCTATCTGCGCACCTAATGCATGTGATTGCTCCATGCTGTTCACCGGTTTACAGATAAAGCGTAGCTCGCTTTTCTGCCATTGCATGGCTGTGATGTGCACGCTGTCATCGAACACGCCGTCACCGGTAATTTCACCGGAGGTGGTGCAGCCGATAATCTGGGCTTTGGGATAGCGTTTCTGTAATTGACTGGCGAAGTTACGTTCGCTAAAACGGTTAACCGAGCCGAAGACCAGGACCCAGTTTGCATCACTCAACGACGATGTTGAGGAGAGTTTGTTCAAACCGGTTTTGGTAGGTAAATGTTCCTGTACAAACTTCATTTTAGTAGGCCCAACATCCTGAATTTTAAATGAATCATTAGCATCCTTGTTATGCGTGTTCAAAAAACATCAGCCGATACTACATCAGATTGTCGAATACTGGGAGTAGCTTAATCCAAAATGTGAACTGATTTGCACAAATCTGGCACATAAAAAAGCCCTGAGCACCTATCCTGCGTCAGGGCTTTCGAGTTCATTGTAAAAAGCTTAACCAGCCAATTTTTGTTTGAGGATCTCGTTGACCTGAGCGGGATTGGCTTTGCCTTTTGAGGCTTTCATCACCTGTCCTACAAAAAAGCCGAATAACTGCTCTTTACCGTCACGATATTGCTGTAACTGTTCCGGATTAGCAGCAATCACTTCATCAATCATCGCTTCGATGGCACCAATATCGGTGACCTGCTTCAGACCTTTGGATTCGATGACCGCATCGGCGTCAGCGCCTTCCCCATTCCAGATGGCTTCAAATACTTGTTTGGCAATTTTGCCAGAGATGGTGTTGTCCTGAATACGTAATAAAACGCTGCCAAGCTGTTCAGCAGATACTGGAGATTCGGTGACTTCCAGACCAGCTTTATTCAGCGCGCCGGACAGAGTACCGGTTACCCAGTTGGCGCATTGTTTAGGATCTTTATTTCCTGTCGCCGCCAGCACCGCTTCAAAATAATCGGCCAGTTCACGACTGCTGGTCAGCACGCTGGCGTCATATTTGGATAAGCCCATTTCACTGATCAGACGATCACGTTTTTCATTTGGCAATTCGGGCAACGTAGCACGGACCTGTTCCAGCAGTCCTTCATCAAGTACCACAGGTAATAAGTCCGGATCTGGGAAGTAACGGTAGTCGTTAGCTTCTTCTTTGCTGCGCATGGAGCGGGTTTCATTTTTATCGGCGTCATACAGACGGGTTTCCTGAACGACTGTACCACCAGATTCGATCACATCAATCTGCCGCTCAATTTCGATATTGATAGCGCGCTCAACATTGCGGAATGAATTAATGTTTTTCAGTTCAGCGCGGGTGCCGAATTTTTCCTGACCTTTGGGGCGAATGGATACGTTGGCATCACAACGGAAAGAACCTTCCTGCATATTGCCGTCACAGATTTCCAGATAACGCACCAGAGAATGAATTTTTCTCATATAGGCCACAGCTTCTTTAGCGCTGCGCATATCCGGCTCGGAAACAATTTCCAGTAATGGTGTACCAGCACGATTCAAATCGATACCGGTCTGATCATGAAAATCCTCGTGCAGGGACTTACCGGCATCTTCTTCAAGGTGGGCGCGGGTAATGCCGACAATTTTCTCGCTGCCGTCTTCCATTTCAATGCTGATTTGACCTTTGCCAACGATTGGCAATTCAAACTGGCTGATTTGGTAGCCTTTAGGTAAATCAGGATAAAAATAGTTTTTGCGGGCAAAAACTGAGCGGTCAGCAATTTCAGCATCAACGGCAAGGCCGAATTTAACGGCCATGCGCACTGCTTCTTTGTTTAATACCGGCAATACACCCGGTAAACCCAGATCAACGGCACACGCCTGAGTGTTTGGCGCCGCGCCGTAAGCAGTCGCTGCTCCGGAGAAAATTTTTGATTTGGTTGCAAGCTGGGCGTGGATCTCTAACCCGATAACAACTTCCCATTCCATAATTGACGGCCTGAATTTAAGTGATTAAAACCCCGAATTGTAGCAATTATTCACGCAGACTGAGGATTTTCCAGTCACGTTGTCGCGCAACTTCGGCCAGTTTGTCGTCAGGATCCACGGCGATTGGTGTATCGACCTGCTCCAGCAACGGCAGATCATTATGCGAATCGCTATAAAAATAACTTCCTGCAAGATCCTGCTGATGTTCATCCAACCAATGTTGCAGACGTTCTACCTTACCGTGCTGGAATGACGGTACGCCGAAAACTTTTCCGGTATAGCGTCCATCCAGCATTTCAGGATCAGTCGCAATCAGATTGTCGATTTTCAATAGTTCTGCAATAGGTGTCGTTAAAAAACTATTGGTTGCGGTGATGATTAACAACGTATCGCCTTGCTGGCGGTGTTGTTCAATCAACTCAAGGCCTTTTGGCAGAATAATCGGCAGGATTTTCTGTTGCAGATAATCTGCACGCCATGCCAACAGATCTTTCATGCTGTTTTTAGCCAGAGGCTCAAACACAAATTGCAGGAAAGCATTTATATCGAGTTGCCCCGACTGATAGTCGTTATAAAAGGCCAGATTGGTGTCGTGATAACTCTGCGGATCCACTATGGCATTTTCCGCCAAATAGCGCCCCCACAAATAATCACTGTCACCGCCGAGTAAGGTATTGTCTAAATCAAATATTGCTAAAGCCATTGTAACTGGTCATGTCCCGATAAAATGAGCGCCTATTGTAAGACAAAATGCGTTGCATCCTCATGTCTCATTCACTAATCTAAACCTATTAAATAAATTATTGTGCCGGCGGCCATTGCTTACCGTTGCCCCGGTGAGAGATTGAACCGTGATAGACAAAGATGGCTTCAGAGCCAATGTGGGGATAATCCTCTGCAATGATCTCAACCAGGTGTTGTGGGCGCAACGTGCTCAGCATGACTCATGGCAGTTTCCCCAGGGCGGCATAAAAATCAACGAGACACCGGAACAGGCTGCTTTCCGTGAACTTACGGAAGAGATTGGTCTGGGCCGTGAGCATGTTGAGTTGATTGCAACCACGCGGGGCTGGCTGCGTTATCGGCTACCGAAGCGTTATCTGCGCTACGGTAACAAGCCTTTATGTATCGGACAGAAGCAACGCTGGTTTCTGATGCGCTTTACCGGTGATGAAACCGATGTGCGGCTGGATCTGCATGAAAAACCAGAGTTTGATGACTGGCGCTGGGTAGATTACTGGACTCCGGTTGAGGAAATTGTGTTTTTTAAACGCCGAGTATATGAAAAAGCCCTGCATGAATTCGCGCCGCTGTTATTTCCAGAGTATCGCAAACGCGCCGGCAACCGCGATTGATCATCTGGCTAAACCAGTTGTTTACGAAAGACACTGGAATTCCGCTGATAGTTATACAGAGCCTGTTTTTGCATCGGTAAATCACTGATTGCAGACGGCTGAAAGCCATGCTCGATAAACCAGTGTGCTGTTTGTGTGGTGAGTACATACAACGTGTCCCAGCCGGCGGCTTTGGCTTGTTTTTCCAGAATATTTAATAACTGTTTGCCGCGACCCTGATGGCGGTAATCAGATGATATTGCCATACAGGCCAGTTCAGCCGCATTGTTTTCCGGGTAGGGGTATAACGCCGCACAGGCAACGACAGTGCCGTCGCGCTCCATCACGGTGAAATGATCAATTTCCCGTTCCAGCAATTCCCGTGAGCGTTTGACTAATACACCGCTTTGTTCAAGCGGTTGCATAAGCTCCAGAATACCGCCAACGTCATCAATATTTGCCTGACGGGTTGTTTCAAAAGACGTCGCACTGATCAATGTGCCAACCCCGTCCCGGCTGAACAATTCCTGCAACAAAGCCCCATCAACAGAACGATCCAGTAAATGGACCCTGCTGACACCAGCTTTACAGGCGGTAACGGCAGCATTAAGCGAGGGATGCTCATAATCCCTGGCTTGTTGGATGGTTATTTCGCGCGGTAAATTTTCATTACTCTGACCAATAAAAATAAGTTTGTCAGCCTGTAACCGGGTAGCCACTGCGGTTGCGATTGATTCCGCTGATAAGTTAAAGATCTCACCGGTTAATGAATATCCCAAAGGCGGCAGCAATACCAGATTGCCACTGGTCAATTGCTGTTGAATACCTTCGGCATCAATTCTTCTGACTTCACCGGTATGTCCCAGATCAATCCCATCAATAATGCCAGCAGGTCTTGCGGTAACCAGATTTCCACTGACACAGCGAATCCGTGAATCAGCCATTGGGGTATGTGGCAGACCAAAAGAAAGTTTTGATTCAATGGCAATACGCAAGTCACCCACTACGGCCCGGGCAATTTGCAAGCTGGCATCATCAGTAATTCTTAAGCCTTGATGATATTTCACTGCTACACCAAGCTTTTCACATTTCGCTTCAATTTGTGGGCGGGCACCGAATACCAAAACCAGTCGGATATCCAGACTATTGAGAATGGCCAGATCATGAATCAGATGATCAAAATTATCGGCTGCGACCGTTTCGCCATCAAAAGCGATAACAAAAGTCGCGCCACTGTGGGCATGAATATAGGGCGCAGCCGCTCTGAACCACGAGGTTGTGGTCGCGAAATGGGCGTCAGCAGGTTGTTGTGATGATGAATTCATAGTGTCTTTTTATCGTAGTCTCACCACGCTTGCCAAGTTGCGTGTAAAATCTCGTGGTTAAACTGATGTAGTTCCGCTGTGGCAGAGCGTCCGTCAGTCTCAATTTCAGTTGGAGAGTATTAATGCCTGAATATCGTTCAAAAACTTCTACTGCTGGCCGTAATATGGCGGGCGCCCGTGCTTTATGGCGAGCTACGGGCATGAAGGATGATGATTTCAGCAAGCCTATTATAGCGATTGCGAACTCATTCACACAGTTTGTTCCGGGTCATGTGCATCTGAAAGATCTGGGGCAGTTAGTCGCGCGTGAAATCGAACGGGTCGGCGGTGTTGCGAAAGAATTCAACACCATTGCGGTCGATGACGGTATCGCCATGGGGCATAGTGGCATGCTTTACAGTCTGCCCTCGCGTGAAATAATCGCCGACTCTGTTGAATATATGGTTAACGCGCATTGTGCTGATGCGCTGGTGTGTATCTCCAACTGCGACAAGATTACTCCCGGCATGCTGATGGCAGCATTACGCTTGAACATTCCGGTAGTGTTTGTTTCCGGTGGCCCGATGGAAGCCGGTAAAACCAAATTGGCCGGGCAGGATGTCAAGCTTGATCTGGTCGATGCCATGGTGCAGGCGGCAGATGACAATGTCAGTGATGAAGATGTTGCTCAGGTAGAACGCAGTGCATGTCCAACCTGTGGTTCGTGCTCGGGTATGTTTACAGCCAACTCAATGAACTGTCTGACAGAAGCGCTTGGTTTGTCCTTGCCGGGAAACGGTTCCTTACTGGCGACACATGCGGATCGCCGCGAACTGTTTCTGGAAGCAGGTCGTCGTATCGTCGATCTGGCAAAACGTTATTACGAAAATGATGAAGAAGATGTCTTACCCCGGGCGATTGCCAGCAAAGCGGCATTCGAAAATGCGATTGCTTTAGATATCGCGATGGGCGGATCAACCAACACCGTTCTACATTTACTGGCTGCTGCGCATGAGGGTGAAGTGGATTTCACCATGGCGGATATCGATCGGATGTCCCGCAAGATCCCGAATCTTTGCAAGGTAGCCCCGGCTACCAATAAATATCATATGGAAGACGTGCATCGTGCTGGTGGTGTTATTGGCATTTTGTCTGAACTGGCTGCTGGTGGATTGTTACATACCGAAGTACCAACAGTGCATAGCAAAACGATGGCCGAAGGGCTGGCTTTGTGGGATGTGGCACGCAGTGATCACCAGCCTGCGCAATTACGTTATCTGGCCGGTCCTGCCGGTATACCAACGCAGACCGCATTTAGTCAGGACTGCCGCTGGCCTTCTCTGGATCTGGATCGTGAAGAGGGCTGTATACGCGATGTTGAGCATGCCTACAGCAAAGACGGTGGCTTAGCAGTGTTGTTTGGCAATCTGGCCGAAGAGGGATGTATCGTCAAAACTGCTGGTGTGGATGAGTCGATACTGAAATTCTCTGGTCCGGCGCGTATTTTTGAATCGCAGGATCATGCAGTGACCGCCATTCTGACTGAACAGGTTCAGGCTGGTGATGTTGTGCTGATTCGCTATGAAGGGCCGAAAGGCGGACCGGGTATGCAGGAAATGCTTTACCCGACCAGCTATCTCAAATCCAAAGGACTTGGCAAACTCTGTGCATTGCTGACCGATGGCCGATTCTCCGGTGGTACCTCCGGTTTATCTATTGGCCATGCTTCTCCAGAAGCGGCAGAAGGTGGCAATATTGGTCTGGTCGAAGAGGGTGATATGATTCACATTGATATCCCTAATCGCAGCATCAATGTTTACTTAACCGATGCCCAGCTGGCGGAAAGACGTATCGCGATGGAACAACGTGGTGAGATGGCATGGAAACCGGTTAACCGCGAACGTAAAGTCAGCCTTGCATTGCAGGCCTATGCCGCTTTGACGACTTCTGCTGCCAAAGGCGCAGTACGTGATGTGGATCAGCTGAAACGCCGCTGAGGATTTAAGATATTAACCACAGAGACACAGAGGGCACAGAGGTTTAAAAAATATATCCGCAGATTACGCAGATTAATTAGCCGTTTTTCTTAATGTTTATTATGTCTTTCAGAGATAAGACAACTGACAAGCAAATCCTTAAAGGGCCGGTTAGAAATAATATTTATGTATCAGCAAGCTAATAGCTTGCTGATACATATTAAGAATCGGCGAAAATCTGCGTAATCTGCGGATAAAATAACCACATACTCCCGAAAGCTTTCTTTGTGCCCTCTGTGCCTCTGTGGTTATTTTGTGGTTTTGATATCAAATCTGCTGGGCATAGAGTTTCTGATAAATGCCGTGTTCCTGAATCAGGCTGTCGTGATCGCCATCGGCAATGATTTCACCACCATCAAACACCACAATACGATCGGCTTGCCGAACAGCACTTAAGCGATGAGCAATGATGATGGTGGTGCGGTTTTTCAGATAATCCGCCAAGGCGATATGCAGATGATGCTCGGTATTGCTGTCCAGCGCTGAAGTAGCCTCATCGAGCACCACCACACTGGGATTCATTAATGCCATTCTGGCGACGGCAAGGCGTTGGCGTTGGCCGCCGGAGAGCTTAACACCGGAACGGCCAACCAGTGTATCCAGTCCTTTTGGCATGGCCTGAATGACATCCTCAATCTGCGCGGTTTTTATCGCCTGCCAGATTGCTGTATCGGGATAATCACGTCCCAGTGTAATGTTTTCCCGCACCGAGTCATTAAACAATGCAGGATGTTGTAATACGGTTGCGACATGCTCGCGCACCCCTTCCAGCCCTATCTCGCTGACCGGCACATCATTGAAATACACCATGCCTTTATCGGCCGGATACAAGCCTAATAACACATTGACCAGCGTGGATTTACCGGCACCACTGGCGCCCACCAGAGCCACTTTTTCACCGGCTTTGATTTCCAGCGAAACACCGCTGAGTACCGGATTATTTTCGTCATAACTGAAATGCAGATTTTCAATGCGGATACTGCTGGCCTGGCCTTCGATAAACGGATTGGTTTTGGCCGGATAAACAACTTCCTGTTTTAACGAAAACAATTTGTTTAGACGAGAAACCGCGGCACCCGCAGCATAAAAGGCATATTGAATATTCAACACTTCTTGTACCGGTCCCATCATGAACCAGAGATAGCCAAATACGGCAAACATCTGACCGATACTCAAATCGGAAAACACCACCATCCACATGCTTACCGCGCGAAAGATATCAAACCCAAACAGGAATATGACAAAAGAAATACGATTGGCGGCATCGCTTTTCCAAGCATAGTCAGTGGCATGGGTGCGGACTCCGCGAGCCCGATCGATAACTCGCAGAAAATAATGTTTTTCTCGGTTGGCGGCACGGATCTGCTGAATGGCATCAAGTGTTTCAGTCAGGCTCTGCTGAAAAACCTCCACCGCCGTATTTTCATTTTTTTTCAGATTTTTGACGTGTTTCCCCACACGCATGGTGAAATAAATCACCAGGGGATTCATAAACAGAATCAATAAAGCCAGTTGCCAGTGCAGAAACAGCAGGATCACGGCGGTGCCGATAATACTCAGCACTGCAACGATAAACCGGCTTATGGTATTGCCAATAAAATTATCAATCACCTCAATATCGGTGACAAAATGCGAGGATATTCCACCACTGCCACGGGTTTCATATTCACTGATGGCGATTTTTTCCAGCCGTTTGATCAGTTGACGGCGAATTCGAAAGGTAATGCGTTTGGCAATGATGGTGAAATAGCGTGACTGCAATACATTTAAAACCAATGAGGCCAAACGTAATACCAGCGTAAGAATTAACATGGCGCTGATAAAAAGAATTGGACCGTGCAAGTGCTCGGGCGTAAACGAAGAGATAAACGCCACGGCAGTACCGGGTTGGTCCAGTAAGACTTCATCCACCATGATCGGTAACAATAAGGGCACAGGAACTGCACAGAGAGTGGCAAACAGCGCGATCAGGTTGGCTTTAATCAGATGCTTTTTATAACTCAACGCCTGTTTGAGTATGCCTTTAAGCTGATAGCTGGTTTCTGTGCTCATGGATGTTAGTCAATTCAGTTAGGGTCTATAGGCAGCAATTTAACGGTGACTTTACCCTCCTCAGACCAGTATCTGCTGGCCCTGGCTGTTAAAAAACAGCTCCGGTTGATAACCCCATATTTTCATTACTGTTTCAGGTTGAAGCACCTGCAGTGGTGAGCCCTGGGCGACGAGTTCCCCCTGTTTTAAAAGCCACACTTTGTCAGCATAACGACTTGCTTGGTTCACATCATGCAAAATACTGATCACCGCAAAACCATTTTCCTGACAAAGCGATTTTACCAAATTCAATAACTGATGTTGCTGTCCAAGATCCTGCGCTGATGTTGGTTCATCCAGTAATAACAATGGAGCCCGTTCTGCCTGCGACAGTTGTAATAATACTCTGGCCAATTGTACCCGTTGTCGTTCCCCGCCTGATAAGCTTGTATAAAGCCTGTCAGCAAATTGCCAGGTATCCGTTGCCTGCATCCACTTTTGAACTGCATAATTAATCTCACGGAGACTCAGGCTAAGGGGAGTGGAACCTATCGCAACGACCTCCTGCGCTTTAAATGGAAAAGATAACTGGCTGGCTTGAGGCAATACACCCAGGTGTTTGGCCAGTAATTCTCTGTTCCAGTGTTCTAAAGAGTTGCCATGCAGATATATCTGGCCTTGACTGGCGGGCCATTCACCACAGATGGCTTTGATTAAACTGGATTTACCAGCTCCATTAGGACCTAACACCGCAATGAACTCGCCAGAAACCAAACTGGCTATTGGCAAATTCAGAATTTGGCGGTGTTCCTGTTGAATAAGCAGATTTTCGATAGTGAGCATAGGCGGGTTATAACGTACTGAGTCGTTTACGTTGCTGGATTAGCAAAAAAGCAAAGAAAGGCGCACCGATTAATGCGGTCACCAAACCTACCGGTAATTCGGCAGGAGCCAGCAATACTCTGGCACCAATATCTGCCATCAGTAACAATACTGCTCCGGTCAGTGCGGATAATGGCAGTAATAATCGATGATCCGGGCCCATGGTCATGCGAACCAGATGTGGTACCACCAGACTGATAAAACCGATAATGCCGGTGGCTGAGACAGCAATACCTACGCCGATGGCTGTGACCACGATCAATTGCAGCTTTAATTTCTCAACATGGATGCCCAGATGGCGGGCTTCGGCTTCACCTAGCAGAAAGGCATTTAATGCCGGTGCCTGGATTTGGTAAAACACCAATAGGCAGAGACAGGTCATTGCGGATAACCAGATAGATGTACTGTTTGCGCCGTTAAGCGTACCCATACCCCACAAGGTCAGCTCGCGTAAAGCCATATCATTGGCAATATAAGTCATAAAACCAATAATCGCCCCGCTAAAAGCCGCTATGGCAACGCCAGCTAGCAATAGAATCAATACCGAGGTACCACCATTCTGTGATTGTGCCAGCCGATAAACCAGTAAGGTGGTTATCAAACCGCCAAGAAATGCAGCGACCGGAGTCGTCAGATAGCTGAGCGAAGCCGGTAACAACACGATGGCAATGGCCGCGCCAAGTCCTGCCCCGGAAGAGACACCAATAATGCCGGGGTCAGCTAACGGATTACGGAATAGTCCCTGGGTGACGGCACCGCAGAGGGCTAATAAAGCACCAATAAATAGAGCGAGTAGTGTTCTTGGCCAGCGTAACTCCCAGATAATGGCCGTTTGAAAGGCATTTAATTGACTCAGTTCACTGCCGAGAAACTGATCTATTATGCTCAATAAGCTTTGTTTTGCAGGCAAGGTCATTGGACCCAGGATGATTGATAACAAAATACTTGCCAGCAGTAACAAGCAAAACATTGGCCAGACACCACGTCGCCAACCCTGCGGTCGGGCTGGTAAATATTTGGCATAGCTCATCTTGCAGAAGGAAAAATTATTTCTGCCAGTTGGTTGGCTTGATTTACGGCGGTGATACTCAAGCCTGCAATCAATTTACTGGCATCTACACTTACTATGCGTTGGGCTTGTCCGGCTGCAGTATTTTTCAACAAAGGATAACGGGCCAGCAATTGTTCCTTTTCCGGAGCACCATTGATGCGTTTACCAACGATGATGACATCAGGGTTTATGGCCAGAATAGACTCCAGCGACACAGTCTGAAAACCATTAAAATTGCTGACATTCTCACCATGAAGCAATGTAATCAGTGCGTTACCAACGGTGTCCCGACCAGCCTGTGATAGACCACGATCATTCAGATCCAGTAAAAAAACCATGTTTAATGCTGAACCGTTCTGTTTGCTGACAATAGCGTTTTCCAGTTGTTGAATATCGTCAATGAGTGCCTGTCCGGTTGCCTCGCGATTAAGTGATTTTGCTAATCGATGAATATTACGACTCAATTCTGCCACGCTCTCCGGACTATCGAGCTGGATAAAGTTGATTTGTGCCTGCTGAATCGCATTTACTGTGGCGGCAGGTCCTGTATGGTCGCTGCCAACAATCAGATCCGGCTGTAGGGATAAGAGCGCTTCGGCCGATAACGTGCGGTGATATCCTAGTATTTGAATATTTTCTCCCTTAAGTAATGGCTCACTGGTGATATCGGTAGCAATAATTTTTGACCCAACCCCAAGGGCCAGCAAAATTTCTGTGGCATTACTATCGACACTGATGATTCTCTCAGCATGAATCGGCTCAGCGATGGCTATTTGAGTACTGAATAACACTAAAACGCCGTAAAATAGCTTTCTAATGGAGCGACGTGAAAATTCAGATTGATTCATACAAATCTCCAAAGGTGTATTCAATTCTTTATATCTGCTGATGATGGGGGAAGCCATCATTGTCATTGCAGAAGTTTAACCAGAAATCATTAAATTGTTAAGTTAAATCTAAATAATAATCATTACTATTTACAGAAAGTATTTGTTGTGATAATTTTCTCGGCCATATGCCACTTGTTTTAACGTTGCATAAGCACACTTTTAATCAGGCGCTCTGTTAAAGCGCGTAGTTTCTGCTGAGGAAATGATGAACGCTGAACGTAAAATCTTATCCATCCTGATACAGTCCTTACTTTTACTTACTCCATTGATCTCGGTTGCCCAAACGCCTCTGGAAATGGAAGAAATCAAGATCACTGCAACACGTAATGCAGAGCCGTCAGGCACGCAGAGTCGAAATATCACTGTTATTGATAAAACCGAATTAGATGAACGGCAGGCGACGTCTGTGCCACAAACAGTTGCACATCTGCCGAATGTCACACTGAGCGGTGGACCTAGGGAAGATGTTCAGAATGTGAATATCCGTGGGTTAGGAGATAACCAGGTATTACAGCTGGTGGATGGGGTCAGACAAAACTTTATGTCAGGCCATCGCCCGACCTATTTTCTGGATCCGGAATTAATCAAAAGTGTCGAAGTAGTGAAAGGTCCGAGTAGTGCGTTGTGGGGGTCAGGTGCACTTGGCGGCGTAATTTCACAAAACACCATTCATGCAGCTGATTTACTGGGAGTAAGGGACTTTGGCGGATTTATCAAACAGGGTTATCACAGCAACAGTGATAAATGGTTAACCACCACGGCGTTGGCAGGACGAATGGATAGTGTCGACTGGCTGTTGTCCGGATTTTACCGTGATGGCAATGAAATAGAGCTGGGCAATGGCGAAAATCTGGAAGGATCTGCCTCTCGAGATAAAGGCGTAATGGCCAAAGTCGACTGGTTTATTGATGATGCACAAACAGCAACATTTAACCTGCGTAGTTCAGAGGTAAACGGAGAGGTTCCTTCTAATGGTGCTGCCGATTTGAGTTCATCAAATTTTATGATTCATCGTGAAAACCAAACTGATCATGCCTCGGTAGATTATCGTCTCAATCCCGATAGTGACTGGCTTAATGCCCAATTGATGCTGTACTGGAACAATACTGATATGCAGGAATACCGCTTATCGGATCGCCGTGCTGATAATACTGAGATTGAAACACTGGGGTTAAATCTGAATAACCGAACAGAGCTGAGTAATATCAGTTTTATTTATGGTGTTGATGGCTATCAGGATAAATTAAGCAGTAACCGTGGCGGACTGGATCGTCCCACTCCACCAGATGCCACAACAGAAGTATGGGGCGCGTTTACTGAAGTGCACATTCCTTTTGCTGAGGCATGGCGGTTGGAAATGGGCGGACGTTATGATGATTTCAGCACTAAGGCTAAAAATTTAAATAATGATCGTAGTGATAATGCACTTTCACCTTCAGTAGCTTTGGTATGGCAAACTACAGATCAGCTGAATCTGACACTTCGTTACGATGAAGCTTTCAGGGCGCCAACCGCTGAGGAGCTTTATACCACCGGAACACATTTTTGCATTACTTCAACTTCTTGTAATACCTTTATTCCAAATGCTGATCTGAAACCAGAAGAATCTCAAAATATCGAATTCATCGCTGACTTTAATACGCAGAATCTCTTTACTCCACAAGATTACTTTGGCATCAATGCGGCATTGTTTTATAACAATATTGATAATTTTATTGAGCAAACAGTTGATAGCCCTGTTTTTTCATCATTACCTTTTCCACCTTTTTTCAGTGTTGATGCCGGGAACACAACTTATAACAATGTTGATGAAGCTCAATTAAAAGGTTTTGAGCTAAAATTTAACTATGGTCTAAATGATTTTAATGCTGCATTGTCATACGGCCAGACCCGTGGTGAAGATAAACAGACTGGTGAGAAACTTAGCGGTATTCCAGCAGATAAATGGGTATTGGATCTGAGTCAGCGCTTTATCAATCGCAGCGTTAAAACGGGGCTGAAGGTCAGCCATATCGAGACTCAGAATCGAACTCCTTCAGAAGATAGTCGAGATTATGACCACTATACCCTGACCGATATTTATGCCACCTGGCAGCCAGCTGCCATATCTGATCTCAAGCTGGATATCAGTGTGAATAATCTGTTTGATCAATATTATCGTGTGGCGTTTCAGGAGCTTTATATGCCGGGACGTGATGTAAGATTGGCAGTACGCTATCAGTTCTAATGCGGAGTAGATTTATGCAACAGGAACAAGCAGCAACACCAGCCTCAATAATGCCGGGACAAAATGCGCAACAGTTATTGGAACAGATCAGTGATTGGGGCTCGATGACAACCATCATTATTCATGGTGGCAGTGTATTCGAATTTACCGGCGCCTTTCCAAAAGCAACCGTGGCAGAAGGTTTCTATAACCTTAAAGCTGACGGCAACGGTTTTCAGGGCCATCTTAATCTGCAGAAAATTGAGCGAATCAGCTTTCAGGCTAAACCCCATCGAGGTCGTGAAAGTTATGCCTTTGTGTTTGAGGATGCAAACGATGAAGTCATCTTCAAAGTCTTTCTCGGTCGTGATGAACAGGGCGAATTGATCGCATCACAACGTGAAAAGTTTTATCAGTTAATGCAGCAATATCAAGGGCCTGTTAATCTTTCTTAGCCACCACTGCTGGAGGCTATTTTTTGTCCGACAAGGCGGTAATGATGCGATGTAGTCATTCTAGATAAGTCATTTCCAACGAAGTAGGGGGAAAATAGCACCCAGCCCTTCGGGTTGAGGCTGAAAATGCACCACTCTTCGTTGCTCGTCGTTTATTTAGAGTCACTAAACTTCACTCCTCGCGTCTTGATTGGTGCATTTTCAGTCACAGCAGAGGCGGCTATGAAAGATCAACAGGCCCTGGGGGCACACAAATGAAAAATAAAGGTTTGGAACAACAGATCAGTGATGAAATCATGATGATGGTCAACAGCCGTAAAACGTTAATGCTGTCGACTCTGGATGAAAATAATCACCCCTATGCATCATATGCTGCTTTTGCACTTGGCAGAGACTGTCTTTATATACTGGTCAGTGATATTGCTGTCCATGGCGTCAATCTGCGAATTCATCCACAAGCGTCAGTGTTAATCATTGAAGATGAAGATTCGGCGATTGAACTGTTCGCCCGTTTGCGTGTGACTTATCAGGTGGAGGCGGAATGGATTCAAGTTGACTCTGATGCCTGGCATGTGGGAATTGCGTTGTTAACCGAGCGTCATGGCCAGCGTATAACGAACTTAAGTCAGCTGAGTGATTTCCGTCTATTCAAACTTAAACCCCGTGGCGGGCGATATGTGAAAGGGTTTGGCAAAGCTTATCAGATTGATAGTGGGACACTGGCGGGAGAGAATCTGCAACATTTACGTGAGGGACATAAAAAGCGTGAAGTAGTCATTAAGTCAGAATAACCCCAAAGCGCCGCAATATTTTGCGGCGCTTTTCTGTTGGTAGTCTAGAAATTACCCCATGAGCTTTTTTTACGCATTCGCAGACTTGGTAAAATCAGTCCGATAATCATCCCGCCAAACAACACAGCAGCACCAATCAAAAACCAGTTCTTTGCATCATTGTCTTTCAGCGTGTTGTTTTCGATGACAATGGATTGAATTTCATGATCGATTTGCTGCAGCCGCTCTTTTAATTGACGATTTTCGTTTTCCAGCGCTACAGCATTTGAGGCCGTACGGCGTAAATCATCCAGTTCTTTACTGAGTCGTTGAGCTGTTTCTTTAAGTGACATGTTCTGGTTATCAGCTTCACTGGTCTGTGAGCTCAACTGTTCAATTTCTTCTTTATAACCGGTAATTTCCAGTTCCAGATTGGCAATGCGCTGTTCTTTGGCCGCCAGCTGGTCACGGGCACTCGGATTGTTGACCAGATAACGCGATAAAACCCAGCCTTCAACCCCATCATTGGTGCGCACCTTCGAATAACCGGAGGGATCATTTTCCAGTACAGCAAGTTCGGTGCCTGACTTAAGCATTTTGCGAATACCGAAATCCAATCCCTGGCCATTGCGCATGGTGATCTCAAGCTCATCTGAAACGTAGCGAGTTGTTTGAGCGGCGCTTATCCCAGGCAAAAGTATCGGAGCGACAACGAACAACAGGCTGATAATAATTTTTTTCACATGCAGATCCGAGTTGAGTTAAAGCGTCATTCTAGCAGAAGCCATATGGCTGATTTCAAGAGCAGATAAGAATCATTATTAAGTTTGATGTGAATTAATGGGTTTGTCATAAAAGCTTGTTAAGTTGGGCGGTGATATAAATGAGGTGGGTTATGGAAAAGTTCAGAATAATGTTTTTGTGCACGGGAAATTCCTGTCGCTCTCAAATGGCCGAAGGCTGGGCCAGATTTCTGGCCGGGGATGAAATTGAAGTTCGTTCAGCCGGTATTGAGTCTCATGGCCAGAATCCTCAGGCAATACAGGTGATGTCTGAAGTAGGTATTGATATTTCACAGCAGGAATCAATACGGGTAAATGGCGAAATGCTGGAATGGGCAGACTTACTGGTCACCTTATGTGAAAATGCTGATGAACAATGTCCTGTTGTCAGCCCCCATACTTTGCGGTTGCATTTACCGCTAACCGATCCGGCAAAATATCGGGGCAGTGAAGCCGAACTACTGAAGGAATTCCGGATTACCCGGGAAAAGATCAAGCAGCGTGTTAATTATGTACTGCAACAATTAAACAAATCGGTAGTGAATGGCCGCTAAATATTAGGCCGTTTTTCATCATCTTATTTGACTTAACCTGCCTCCGCCAATGGCTGGCAATCTGATAGATTCAACTGATAAAGACTGTTGCCCGGCATTTTCTTCGCTTTCGATTTAGCCTTGGTAGCATGCTCTGCAAGATCTGTTTCATCAATCAGATAGTCAAAATCACTGATGGTGACCGCACCGATGGATAAGCTTAACAAAGGATAAAAGACTTGCTGACCATGGCGATCGTAGGCTTGAATGCCTCCTTGTTGCAGATGGGTATCACTATAAAGTTCACTATAGAGTAACGCGAACGCCTCCAGCATCATTTCACAGCGATTGCGCCAGTCATGACTATCAAATATGACGATGAAATCATCGCCACCTACATGACCTAAAAAATCATTTTCATGGTCAATAAACTGACTGAGTATTTTTGCCGTTTTGGTAATGACCTTATCGCCTTTGTTATAGCCATAGGTATCGTTATAGGGCTTGAAATTATCCAAATCGAAATAACATACCGTGGCATGACGTTTTTCCCGGATAGACTGTTGAATGTGCTCATTTAATGGTACATTACCGGGCAGGCCGCTCAGTGGATTGGCATGACGGGCGATGGTTAATTGCAAGTCAGTAATCTGCCGCAATAAATCCATCAAACTACCTACACCACGGTAGAATCCTTGTTCCGAAATGATAAAAACGCTGTGCTGATGAGAAGGTTCCTGACTCGTAATTTGCTGGCTGAGCGACTTTAGCTGCAAAGTCGTCTCAGCAATGATAGGGCGATTATCCATAAATAGATGAATCGGTTTGCGACCATGTAAGTCCCGGCCATAACGACTTGCATACAGGGTCATAAATTCATCGCGCCATACCATGCCAGCAATGGTGTCGTTTTCATGTAATACCGGCAATGCGGCCAGTTTTACGGCATTCTGGAAGCGTTCGCCTACCTGATTTACATCATGATAAGTACGCACCGGGGTTAATTGTGTCAGCAGGCTTCCCACCAGTGAATCTGAACGGGGCACCCCCGAATGAATTTTTTCTCTGGGTTGGCGTTTGGCAAATAATTCAGGCGGTAATTCTCGCTTGGGATTCGGCGTTGGGCGGCCGAAATAATAGCCCTGAGCAAAATGCATATCCATGGACTGTGCAACTAAATACTCTTCCCGGACTTCTACACCTTCTCCAATCACCCTACAGTTACTGCTTTGTGCAATATCGATCATTGATTGCACAAACTGTTTTTTCTGCTGATCTTCATGGATATTCTGCATGAAGTGACGATCCAGTTTGACATAATCCGGCTTTAACTCTGACCATGTACGTAAACCGGAATAACCCGCCCCTAAATCGTCAATGGCAATCGAGAAGCCCATTTCACGATAATGTTCAGTAGCTTCGCGCATCAGCACATAATCATCTATTGGATATTGCTCAGTTAACTCAATGACTACCTGCTCCGCAGGGATGCCGGCTTTTTTCAGGAACTTGGTCGTTAAACCGTGTGGATAGTCGGGCTGTAACAGCGCTGCTGGGATGGTATTAATAAACAGCTTGGCTTTCAGATCCAATTCACCAAATCGGGCAATGGCAACTTCACGACACAATAAATCCAGTTCAGCCAAACGGCCGTGTCGACTGGCTGCATCAAACAGATTAATTGGAGAGTGTAAAACACTATCAGAAGGACCACGGATCAGAGCCTCATAACCATAAATCTGATTGTTTTTTAATGAGACAATCGGTTGAAATATAGGAGTAAGTGCCGCCGTGGCAAGAATATCTTCCAGTGAGGTAAATTGCAGTAATTCTTCTTTTGTCATTGGAATTCAACTCTTAGTAAGCCAGATACAAAAAAGCCCCACCCAAAAGAGTGGGGCAAGTTTGCAGAGGAGATAACTCTCTAGATTCCGCGCCTACCAGAAGGCTTGAGCACGGAATTTCAGAGCAGAAGGTTCTGCATCTGAGCTTGCACCGTTGACTGTCAGGTCAGTAATTTTGTCGTAGTTCAACATAAGGCGAATATTTTTACGTGGGATGTAGTTAATACCCAAGGTGTATTTATCTGCTTCGTCTTCAGTCTGCATGCTACCACCGACCAGGCCTTCTGTTTCGATGTTCTCGAAACGGGCAACTAGCTGCCAAGCACCATATGCTGATTTCGGTGATACGCCTGAATTGTAGCCTTTTTTCCATTTGTAAGATTCACCGGTTAAGAAGTAACCTGCTTCAACAGAATAACCAGTAAAATCTTGGTCAGAATTGACTGAACTTTCTGCAGTGTAATCGACATATTCAGCCAAGGCATGGAAAGGACCATAGATACCTAACACGTCAGCGGTAAAGGCTGAAGAACCATCATAACCCGCTACAGAAGTATCGATTGGACGCTCTGATGTAATGTGACTGACGGCACGTTGACGATAACGGAATGTATCATCACCGTTACCGCGTGTAAGATAACCAGCACCAACTTGCAACATATGCTTTTCATCTTGCATGAAAGGGACAAAAGAACCACGTACAGCCCATGAGTCTGCATCATCAATGTCAGTTTCACCATCTTCAATTTCACCACTGGTGAAAGAAGTCGCTAATAACCAGCGATAGTCTTTATCATTTATTTGAAAGACTGCACCACTTTCACGAGCGGGAGAAATACTTGAATCGGCGTAAAATGGGCGATCAATAAAGCTCATATATTTTGAGCTGGCTTTGGTGTTGTAACCAAAAGCAATATGAGATTGACCCAGCTTTACACCCCATTTTGTGCTGTCAGTCAGGCTGTTACCGTAACCTACGTATGCATCTTTGATCGAGGCATCACCACCGGCAAAGTCAGCTTCAAATTTGTAGCTCCAGTCGTAAATATCACCCTCAAAGCCTAAACGTGCACGACGTAATTCTGTTCCACGACCTTCATTGTCGCTAATAGCTGTACCATCATATAAGCCATCGTTATCGACAGAAATGGCATCCCACATCACACGACCGATAGGCTGGAATGACCAGTTACCGTCACGATCTGAAACCACCAGTTTGCCATCAGTTTCAATAACCGGCATATTGGCTGTTGCTGTTTCAACTTCTTTTTTCAGCTCTTCTTTATCAGCTTCTGCCATTTCTTTATCAGCTGCTGCTGCATTGGTCAGCAATTTGTAATCATCGTTGCTGATTGTGCCTTTATCACGCAAAACCTGTAAAAGATCCATCATGGCATCATTGTTAGCCTGTGCAGGCAGTGTGGCGGCACCGAACAGTGCGCCGGCGATTAATATTGCAGACGTTTTTAATTTCAAGGGACTATCCTCTTAGTTGATAAAACACGTTCGGTCTGTATCTCCGAGACCTGCACACCTTAAAACCCAAATATTTCAGCGTGATGAAAAAACTGTGACAGTTGTGTGACAACGCAACAAATCGCCAGAAATGTTGTTAAAAAACCACATCAATAATCGACAGATTTGCTTGAAAAGCCCGGATAAGCCCCAACCTTCCTAGTGAGTGCTATCCGTTAAGGAATAAATATGTTCAAGTGGCTATTTTTATTATTTCTGCTGGTTCCAATCGCAGAAATTTACGTATTAATTGAAGTTGGTGAGGTGATTGGCGCTGGCTGGACCATTCTGTTTGTGATTGCGACTGCAGTTTTAGGTGCCTGGTTGGTTAAGTTGCAAGGGCTTTCCACCATGCAGCGAGCTCAGGAATCAATTCGTCGTGGTGACACTCCGGCTCTGGAGATGCTGGAGGGAATGACCTTATTTATAAGCGGTTTTCTGTTACTGATTCCTGGTTTTGTAACCGATGCGGTGGGCTTTTTATTATTGGTTCCGGCCTTGCGACGAGCTCTATTGCTGAAATTAATTCGTAACAGCAATGTGATATTTCGTCAGCAGTGGTCTGCGCAGAAACGTTATTCGCAAAGTGAGGATATTATTGAGGGTGAGGTCATCAAGGATGACGATCAGCGCAATATTCGTTAATGCTGATAAATCAAGCAATTTACTGCATCTGACAGTTTTTTCAGAAATTTTTTAACTCAGGCACTTGAAGTTTATTCAGCCAGCCCCATTAAAGGGGTTCCTGGAATTTTCTTGGTCATTTTTTGTTACTTTTGGAGGATAAAACTAATGAACCTTCGTCCCCTTCATGATCGTGTGATTGTTCGTCGCATGGAAGAAGAAACTACCTCTGCTGGTGGAATTGTCATTCCTGACAATGCAGCAGAAAAACCATCTCGTGGCGAAATTATCGCAGCGGGTAACGGCAAACCTACCGATTCTGGTGAAGTCCGTCCTCTGGCTGTTAAAGTCGGTGACAAAGTGCTGTTTGGTAAATATGCCGGCACCGAAGTCAAAGTGGAAGGCGAAGAACTGCTGGTAATGCGTGAAGACGATATCGTTGCTGTGATCGAAGCGTAAGCTTCCCGACGATTTCACATCTGGTTACGTTAAACATAGCTATAAAGAGGAATTAAAATGGCTGCTAAAGAAGTCAAATTTGGCGCTGATGCGCGCCAGCTAATGGTCAAAGGCGTTAATACGCTGGCCAATGCGGTAAAAGTGACATTAGGACCTAAAGGTCGCAATGTTATTTTGGATAAAAGCTACGGTGCACCAACTATTACTAAAGATGGTGTTTCAGTTGCTAAAGAAATCGAACTAGAAAACAAATTTGAAAACATGGGCGCACAAATGGTGAAAGAAGTTGCTTCGCAAACTTCTGACGCTGCGGGTGACGGTACTACTACCGCCACCGTACTCGCTCAAGCCATTCTGCGTGAAGGCATGAAATCAGTTACTGCGGGTATGAACCCAATGGATCTGAAACGCGGTATCGATAAAGCCGTTACTGCTGCTGTTGAAGAGCTGAAAAAAATGTCTTCACCTTGTGATGATGACAAAGCCATTGCTCAAGTCGGTACTATCTCTGCCAACTCTGACAAATCAGTCGGCGACATCATTGCTGAAGCAATGAAAAAAGTGGGTAAAGAAGGCGTTATCACGGTTGAAGACGGTCGTGGTTTTGAAAATGAACTCGACGTTGTTGAAGGTATGCAGTTTGACCGTGGTTACCTGTCTCCATACTTTGTTAACGAACAGCAAACTATGTCAGCCAATCTGGATGACCCATACGTTCTGCTGTACGACAAAAAAATCTCTAATATCCGTGAACTGCTGCCAACACTGGAAGCGGTTGCCAAATCAAGCCGTCCACTGCTGATCGTTTCAGAAGATGTTGAAGGCGAAGCGTTGGCCACTCTGGTTGTTAACAACATGCGTGGTATCGTTAAAGTCTGTGCGGTTAAAGCGCCAGGTTTTGGTGATCGTCGTAAAGCGATGTTGGAAGATATCGCTGTGTTAACTGGCGGTACCGTGATTTCTGAAGAAGTTGGTCTGAATCTGGAAAAAGTTACTCTGGATGATCTGGGGCAAGCGAAGAAAATCTCTGTCAGCAAAGAAAACACCACTATTATTGATGGTGCAGGCCGTGCGGATGAAATTACTGCACGTGTTGAACAGATTCGTGCACAAATCGCTGATTCATCTTCAGACTACGACAAAGAAAAACTGCAAGAACGCGTGGCTAAGTTAGCCGGTGGTGTTGCGGTAATTCGTGTTGGTGCTGGCTCTGAAATTGAAATGAAAGAGAAAAAAGCCCGTGTTGAAGATGCATTACATGCGACTCGCGCTGCCGTTGAAGAAGGCGTAGTTGCTGGTGGTGGTGTTGCTCTGGTTCGTGCCGAAGTAAGCTTGGGCGAACTGAAAGGTGACAACCTGGATCAGGATGCTGGTATTGCTATCGCACGTCGTGCAATGCAGGAACCTTTACGTCAAATCGTTACCAACTCTGGCGATGAAGCCTCTGTTGTTTTAAATGAAGTCGCTGCAGGTAAAGGTAACTACGGTTACAACGCTGCAAGCGGTGAATATGGCGATATGATTGAAATGGGTATTCTGGATCCAACTAAAGTAACGCGTACGGCATTGCAAAATGCTGGTTCGGTTGCGGGTCTGATGTTGACCACTGAAGCCATGATTGCTGAAATTCCGAAAGAAGAAGCTCCTGCAATGCCTGATATGGGCGGCATGGGCGGCATGATGTAATTCGTTACAGCATCGCTCTCAGCACACAAAAAAGCCCTGCCTCGAAAGAGGTGGGGTTTTTTTTTGGGCTAATTAAATTGAAAAGAGCTTTTAAGGGTGTAATGTTTTCCAGAAAGGAATCAACATCAGGCTCAATACAAAGGCTATTAACAGTAATACGCCTATAAAGCGAAATGGATGCTGAAAAATGGATTGGAAAAATCCCGGTATTTCGCCATTTGCACGCAGATTTTCATATTGCTGACGCTGATCTATAGCGCGTTTGGCCTGATATTCATCGAGCGTGGCTTTGGCAATAGGCAGTTGTTCATCATTTATCAACCAGATGGCTGCCACACCAAGGCCAAAAAATCCAGCCTGAGTTTCGTAAAAGGCAAAGCCTTTATCGTCCAGCAATTGCCGAACGTCTTCCGCTTCGTCTTCAGGTACATTGTTGAGTCGAAATAATAAAGTCGCCATAGTCGTCCTTGTCTGTCAGCGCGGTTAGAATCTAACCCGATTTGTTACTTCATTCAGCGGCATATTAGGCGTTTTGCAATTGATTGGCAAAATCATGATTTACATCACGATGCTTGGCCTCATCATCTCTTACAACTAACACTACATCACGTAGCAGCGCATCCTGTGGCAGGTTCCAGTAATCAATGGCAATTTGCGGTGCGGCTACGTTTTCGTATTTGCCTGAATCGATACCTGCTAAATACTCGGTATAGCTGTACACAGCTTCTTCCTCAAGATAACCAACAATTCGATGGGCTACTCGAGATGAGAAAATATATAAAATAAAGAACAAGTTATAAAACACACCCTGAGCAATGATAATCAACACGCGTTCGAACCAGCTTGGTTTGGCAATATGCACAAAGGTAAGCAGATGCATGCGTTCATTGTCAGCTTCTTCCAGCAAAGTACTGATCCAGCCATCATCATTTTGCATCCGGCGCAGTGAACGAAGATGCTGAAGAGCCCCGCCAACCATGCCAGGTACGGCTGCAACCGTTTCCAGTACGACAGCACGATGTCCGTAACGCCCGGAAAAAAAGACGTCAGCAAAAAAACGCATAAATTTTACAATTGCCAGCGCCACCCGATCAGAAACGCTTTTTGGGGTGAAATGCGGGGCGTTATATTCATTGCTGTCCATCGTTGTCTCCTTTGACGAGACGAAGGTTATTTAGTCTGAGAAAATACATTTGCCGATGTGAAAATTTCGTGGTTATTACATCGCGATAAGTCATATGTTCTGTTAGTTTAGACACATTTTCAATGACTGTGCATTTTGAAATATCCAATGAGGCAAAAATGACCACAACACAACTTACAGAACGATGGCAATCGATTCTGCAGGATAAGCAAAATCTGCTTGATTCTGCCTCTGAAGTATTAACGGCCAGTGAGTATGTGTTGAATCAGGGCGACAGGCAACCACAGCGTTTGCGTGAGTTGGTCGAAAGTGGTGATTTGGAAACTGTCTATGCAGAAGATGGCTATCAGCAACGCCTGCAAACCCGGCTGGCACAGGTAAATGATGAAGCCACTTTGCAACAACAATTGCGGTTCTTTCGACACCGAGAAATGGTGCGTATTATCTGGCGGGATTTAAGTGGATGGGCCGATCTGGCAGAAACGGTGCGTGAGTTAACGGCATTGGCGGATTGTTGCGTTGAGCAGGCATTAAACAAGCTTTATCAATGGCAAACCGAACTGCTTGGCACCCCGATGGATGAGTTGGCTCAGCCACAGCATTTAATCGTGCTGGGGATGGGCAAAATGGGTGCCGGGGAATTGAACCTGTCTTCTGACATAGATTTGATTTTTACCTATCCTGATGATGGCGAAACACAAGGCGCACGGAAAAGCCTCACCAATGAAGAGTTTTTTACTCGCTTGGGTCGCAAACTGATTCAGGCTCTCGATAATGTGACCGTTGATGGATTTGTGTTTCGGGTAGATATGCGTTTGCGCCCGTTTGGTGAAAGTGGATCATTAGTCGCCAGTTTTGATGCCATGGAGGATTACTACCAGACTCAAGGCCGGGAATGGGAACGCTATGCAATGATCAAGGCAAGACCTGTTACGGGCAGTGAACAGGATAAGAAAGCTATCAGCGAGCTACTACGACCGTTTGTCTATCGACGTTACCTTGATTACGGCATGTTTGATTCACTGCGTGAAATGAAATCCATGATTGCCGGACAGCTTCATTTAAAAGGCATGGAAGACAATATCAAGCTTGGAGCAGGAGGGATCCGCGAAATTGAGTTTATTGGTCAGGTGTTTCAGTTAATTTATGGCGGGCGTGACAAACCTTTGCAGCAAAGACCCATTCTGACGATTCTGGATTTATTGGCTGAGCGAAAATTATTGTCAGATTACGCTGTAACAGCCTTAAAAAATGCGTATGTGTTTCTGCGTCGAACAGAACATCGTATTCAGGCCTGGGCAGATCAACAAACACATTTATTACCCAGTAATAATGAGGCCCGAATTCGTTTAGCAAGGAGTATGGGATTTGAGAGCTGGACTGCTTTTGTTGAAACTCTCAGTGAACATCGGCAGCAGGTGCATGAACATTTCCAACAATTACTGACTGCACCACAGGCCGATGATGAGAGTACCGACAGTATTGCATTGTTAACTTCCAGCGAAGCAGAAATAACGTCTTATCTTGAAACATGGGGATATCACGAACCAGAGCAATCCCAACAGACGATTGAAAAATTGTTGAACCTACATGTCGTGAAAAACCTTAGTCATACCGGTCTCGGACGTCTCAAAAAATTATTGCCATTATTGGTTCAGGCTGCTGCTGGCACTGATGAGCCTGATACTTGCCTGAATCGGATGATTCCGTTATTGGAATCGATTATGCGACGTTCAGCCTATATGTCGCTATTAGTTGAAAATACCCTGGCCTTATCTCAACTGGTCAAACTCTGTGCGGCAAGTCCATTAATTAGCCATCAGTTAGCACGTTATCCAGTATTACTGGATGAATTGCTGGATCCGCGATCACTTTACGAAGTGCCTGGCCGAGAACAGCAACAAGCCTTATTAAACCAGTTCCTCTCAGCTGCTGAAGACACCGATCTTGAACAGCAAATGAATTTATTGCGGGAGTTTCGGCAAATTGCCACTTTGCATGTTGCTGCAGCAGATGTCACCGAAGTATTACCGTTGATGCGGATCGGTGATCAACTCAGCGAATTGGCAGAAATTTTGTTGGAACGTGTGTTGCAATTGGCTTGGCAATATCTGATCTCGCGTCACGGATTACCGCCCGCTGCGGATAAAGATGATATGACGGAGTGCGGCTTTAGTGTCATTGCCTATGGAAAATTAGGTGGACTGGAGTTGGGGTATGGCTCAGATCTGGATTTAGTTTTTGTATTTGATGATGCGCGGGAGGGAATGACTGATGGTGATAAACCTGTCGATTTGATGGTGTTTTATACACGTTTGGCTCAGCGGATGATCCACTTATTAAATACCGTGACTGCGGGTGGAGTGCTTTATGAAGTCGATATGCGACTGAGGCCAAGGGGTAATTCAGGGTTGCTGGTGAGTCCAATTTCAGGCTTTGATGATTATCAACAAAATGAAGCCTGGACGTGGGAACATCAGGCTCTGGTCAGAGCCAGGTGTGTCGCAGGAGATAAAAAATTAGCTGAAGAATTCAGTAACATTCGCCAGCAAGTTTTGTCCAAATCACGTACTGAATCCGAGCTGGCAAAAGAAGTCAGTGAAATGCGCCATAAAATGCGTCAGCAACTGGATAAGTCGTCTGCAGGAAATTTTGATCTTAAGCAGGGCGTAGGTGGTATCACTGATATTGAATTTATGGTGCAATATGCAGTACTAGCTTGGTCAGCAAGCTTGCCAGATCTGATGGTTTACACCGATAATATCCGAATTTTGGATGCTTTAGTCGCGACAGGCAAGCTCAGTGAACAAGAAGGGAACATGCTCGCAGATGCTTATCGCTATTATCGTAGTGAAGCAAATCATTGTGTTCTTCAGGAACAACCGGCAGTGGTGCCGGAGGCCAAAGTGGCCGATTTTCAGCAACAAGTGAACGCAATTTGGCAACGCTGGTTACGTTAAGACCAGTTTGATATCAATATTAAGTCTCAAAAGTAGGTAATTATGGCAGCAGTAACAATGGCAGATCGTGATGGCGTTATCTGGTTGGATGGCGAATTTGTGCCTTGGCGCGAAGCTAAAGTCCATGTGCTGACGCATACACTGCACTACGGAATGGGGGTGTTTGAAGGAGTCCGTGCCTATCAAACAGATGCTGGCGCTGCTATTTTTCGCCTGCAGGAGCATACAGACCGGCTCTTCCGTAGCGCCAAGATTCTCGGTATGAACATCCCGTTTGATAAAGCGACTTTAAACGAAGCACAACGTGCTGTGGTTCGAGATAACAAACTGGATTCTGCCTATATTCGTCCGATGTGTTTTTATGGTTCTGAAGGCATGGGTATCCGCGCTGACAATTTAAAAACACATGTGATGGTGGCTGCCTGGAGCTGGGGTTCCTATCTGGGTGAAGAAAACATGACCCGCGGTATTCGCATTAAAACCTCATCGTTTACCCGTCACCATGTGAATATCACCATGTGTAAAGCCAAAGCCAATGGCAACTACATGAATTCGATGATGGCGTTGCAGGAAGCCGTGAATGATGGTTATGACGAAGCACTTTTATTAGATGCCAACGGCTTTGTTACTGAAGGCAGTGGGGAAAACTTTTTTATGGTGCGTGATGGTGTACTTTATACACCTGAGTTAACCTCTGCACTGGAAGGTATTACCCGCGATACCGTTATGCGTCTGGCGAACGATATTGGTTTGAAAGTCATTGAAAAACGCATTACGCGTGATGAAGTTTATATCTGTGATGAAGCCTTTTTCACTGGCACTGCCGCAGAAGTTACCCCTATTCGTGAGTTGGATAATCGTCCTATTGGCGAGGGCAAACGCGGTCCAATCACTGAACAGTTGCAAAGCATGTATTTCGATCAGGTTTATGGTCGCAGCGAATATTATCGCGACTGGAATACCCTGGTTTAATTCAGAAAAACTAAATATTTAACGTAATAACAAAGAGGTTAGTACCAAATGGCAGGTCATAGTAAATGGGCGAATATCCAGCATAGAAAAGGTGCGCAAGATGCCAAACGCGGCAAACTGTTCACCCGGCTGATTCGTGAAATTACTGTTGCCGCCAGAATGGGCGGTAGTGACCCGGCGACTAATCCACGCTTACGTGCTGCCATCGATAAGGCTTTGGGCAGTAATATGACCAAAGATGTTATTGAACGAGCGTCTAAGCGTGGTGCAGGTGAACTCGAGGGTGCTGCATACGAAGAGGTACGTTACGAAGGCTACGGGCCAAATGGCATCGCTATTATGGTGGATTGCATGACGGACAATCGTAACCGCACGGTTGCTGAGGTACGCCATGTTTTCAGTAAACGCGGTGGCAATATGGGCACCGATGGCTGTGTGGCTTTCATGTTTAATCAAAAAGGCATTATCAGTCTAGCGCCAGGTCTGGATGAAGACGCGGTCATGGAAGTCGCGCTGGAAGCGGGTGCTGAAGATATTGTCACCAATGATGATGGTTCCATCGATGTGTTTACCACGCCGGATGAGTATGCTGCTGTTAAAGATGCCTTGGATGCCGCTGGCTTTGAGGCGCAATCAGCCGAAGTCACCATGCACCCTGACAATACCGTCAGTCTGGAGTTGGATGACGCACAAAAAGCCATCGCCATGATAGAAGCGTTTGAAGAGCTTGATGATGTGCAACAGGTCTATTCAAATGCAGACTTCTCTGATGAGGTGATGGCGCAGCTGGAGAACTAGCGGCCATCCCCCTATGTCACGCATTCTCGGTGTTGATCCCGGCTCCCGTAAAACCGGTTTTGGCATCATAGAGCTTGACGGTAAACAGATTAAGCACGTCATTAATGGCAGATTGCTGGTGGGTGATGGCGAGTTTGCTGATCGTCTGAAACAGATTTTTGATGGATTGACCGATCTGATTCTGCGGTATCAACCTGAAATTATGTCTATCGAACAGGTGTTTCTGCATAAAAATGCTGATTCAGCTTTGAAACTTGGTCAGGCTCGAGGGGCTGCCATTTGTGCCGCAGTCAATCAACATTTAAAAGTCCATGAATATTCCGCCACACAAATAAAAAAAGCTGTCGTTGGTAATGGACATGCCAAAAAAGAACAGGTCCAGTATATGATGTCGGTCATGTTGCAATTAAAAGAAGCGCCAATGGAAGATGCCGCAGATGCCTTGGCCTGTGCGGTAACCCATGCAAATCATGCAGCACTGGATAGTCTCAGCAATAAACTTCCCGCAGGAATGCGGATCAGTCGTCGTCGAGGAGGACGCTATAGCCGATGATTGGTCGTCTTACCGGAATTATTATCGAAAAACAGCCGCCGGAATTGGTGCTGGATGTAAATGGGGTGGGCTATGAAGTTTCCGCTCCCATGTCTACTTTTGTAAATTTGCCGTCACTTAATGAAAAAGTGAGTTTATATACCCATTTAGTCGTGCGCGAAGACGCCCAGTTGTTGTATGGTTTTGCTACTACTCGCGAACGATTATTATTTCGCAGTTTACTTAAGGTAAATGGAGTGGGAGCGAAACTGGCACTGACGATTTTATCGGGTAGCGACGTCGATAGCTTTGCTCGAAGTGTGCAGGAAGGTGATGCCGCAAGTTTGACGCGTTTGCCTGGTGTCGGTAAAAAGACAGCAGATCGTCTTATTATAGAGATGCGCGACAGACTTAAGGAAGTCGGTTCTGCAATGGGGCTTGATGAACAAATTACGACGAATATGCCGAGTAGCAGCGGGGCACGAAAAGAAGCACTGGAAGCTTTGATTGCTTTAGGGTATAAAGCCGCCGAAGCAGACAGAATGATCCGTAGTTTTGATGCCCAGGATATGACTACTGAGCAAATCATCAGACAGGCGTTACAGCGTAATTAACTATGGATGAACGTTTTATTACTCCGCAAACGCTGAATGATGATGACCGGGTGGATCGGGCTATCCGGCCCATTAGACTCGAGGACTATATTGGGCAACCGGTGGTGCGCGAGCAGATGGAATTATTTGTTTCAGCGGCCCGGCAACGCAAAGAAGCGTTGGACCATACACTGATATTTGGTCCTCCGGGGCTGGGTAAAACCACATTGGCACATATTATCGCCAATGAAATGGGCGTTAATTTAAGACAAACTTCGGGGCCGGTTTTAGAGCGTCCTGGTGATTTGGCAGCGTTGCTGACCAATCTAGAGCCGAATGATGTATTGTTTGTCGATGAAATTCATCGATTAAGCCCGGTGGTTGAAGAAGTGTTGTATCCGGCGATGGAAGATTACCAGATCGATATCATGATCGGTGAGGGACCGGCAGCTCGTTCAATTAAGCTGGATCTTGAGCCATTTACCCTGGTCGGAGCAACAACCCGCGCTGGTTCACTGACCTCGCCTTTGCGAGACCGATTTGGCATTGTGCAGCGATTGGAATTTTATAATGTCGCTGATTTAAGTACGATTGTGCAGCGTAGCGCACGTATTCTAGGTTTAACGCTGGACGTTAATGGTGCAGGTGAAATTGCTCACCGTTCCAGAGGCACGCCGCGAATAGCCAACCGTTTATTACGACGGGTTCGTGACTACGCAGAAGTGCGGTTTGATGGTATTGTCACAGCAGAAATTGCCAGACAGGCACTGGATTTGCTGGATGTCGATAAATTTGGTTTTGATATGTTGGACCGCAAACTATTGCTGGCCATCATTGAAAAATTTTCCGGTGGCCCGGTAGGATTGGACAATATTGCCGCGGCTATTGGAGAAGAGCGTGGCACGATTGAAGATGTTATTGAACCCTTTTTGATTCAGGAAGGATTTATCATGCGGACACCTCGTGGCAGAATCGCTACCAAACGGGCTTTTTTGCATTTGGGTCTGACACCGGATTTAGATCTGACAGGTGATTAATGCAGTCTTTTGATTGGCCGGTGAGAGTGTATTACGAAGATACGGATAGTGGTGGCGTTGTATATCACGCAAATTATCTGAAGTTTATGGAGCGGGCGCGAACAGAGTGGCTACGCCAGCTCGGTTTTGAACAAAATGTTTTAAAAGACGAACATAATTGTCTGTTTGCAGTCCATTCGATGCAAATTAATTTTCGTCGCCCGGCACGTTTTAATGATGCCTTATTGATTCGATCTGAAATGACACAAACGAGCGGTGCAAGCATGCAGTTTGAGCAATCAGTACTGCGTGACGGTGAACTGTTGTGCGGTGCGTCGGTCCGAGTGGCCTGCCTGGATGCTTTGCGATTTAAACCGTGCCCGATACCTTCTTTTATTTTGACGGAGATGCAATGTGAATGCTGATCTATCCTTGATGTCCCTGATATCTGAAGCCAGTTTACTGGTGCAGATCGTTATGCTTATTTTGCTGCTGATATCAGTTTATTCCTGGACCATTATTTTCAAAAAACGCAGCGAGTTAGCCGATGCCCGGCGAGATGCTGATTTATTTGAAGATAAATTCTGGTCGGGAAATGAATTAAACAGACTCTATGAGGATATTACTGCCAGACCTCACTCCGGTCGGGGTATGGAGGGAATTTTCGAGGCGGGTTTCAAGGAATTTGTCCGTTTAAAAAAATCCTCTACTGACTCAACCTATGTGTTGGAAGGGACTCAGCGAGTAATGCGTATTTCCTTGTCCCGTGAAATGGATGAATTGGAAGTTTCGTTACCCTTTCTGGCGACAGCAGGTTCTACCAGTCCATACATTGGTTTGTTTGGAACGGTCTGGGGTATCATGAATTCATTTCGAGCTTTAGGCGAAGTGCAACAGGCGACACTGGCTATGGTTGCCCCAGGTATTGCCGAGGCTTTGATCGCGACAGCAATGGGCTTGTTTGCAGCGATACCAGCGGTTGTAGCATATAACCGTTATTCACATGAAGTTGAGAGATTGATTAGTCGTTATGACAATTTCGTTGAAGAATTCTCTTCAATTTTGCAACGGCAACAAGGTTAATAACGGAGCCAACTATGGCGCTTTATAAACAACAACGCCAACGTCGCAAGCCTATGGCAGAAATTAATGTCGTACCGTACATCGACGTGATGCTGGTATTGCTGATCATTTTCATGATTACCGCGCCCATGCTAACCCAGGGCGTTCAAGTCGATTTACCCAAGGCCGATGCCAATCCGGTTGAAGCGCCGGAAAATCTTGAACCTTTGGTGATTTCGGTTGATGCTGAAGGTGCTTACTATGCATCAGTAGGTGATAATCAGGATCAAAGTATCGGTGCACAGGAACTGGTTGCCAGAGTGTCGGCTGTATTACGCCGAAACCCTCAAACGCCAGTGATGGTCAAAGGCGATAGTTCAGCAAGTTATGGACAAGTGGTAGGGGCTATGGCTTTATTACAAAAAGCAGGCGTACCGAATGTCGGTTTGATTACTCAAAGACCGGAAACGGAAACACAGTAATTAAGATGAAGCATCCAATTGTGCAAACTCTTCTTGCCGGCGGCACTTCAACAATATTGCATATATTGTTATTTTTACTGCTGATATTCAGCTTTGATATGCCTACTGATATTCGCCAGTTTGGCCAACCAGAAGTCGAGATCGTACAAGCTACCGTAGTTGACGAAGATTTAGTTCTTGAAGAAATGGCGCGTTTGCAGGAAGCGGAAGAAAAAAAACGTGCAGCAGAAGAAGAGCGTCAGCAAAAACTGGATGAACAACTTGAAAAAACGCAAGATGAGCTGGCTCGTAAAGAGCAAGAATTTCTGGATATGCAGGAACGTGCCAAGCTTGATGCCGAAAAACTAAAACAAGAAGCTGAACTTGAACAACAACGCTTGAAAGAGCTTGAGCAGCAACGTATAGAACAGGAAGAAGCACGTAAACAGGCAGAGTTGGAACGTCAACAAGCAGAACAAGCTAAACAAAAGGCAGAAGCTGAGCGAAAAGCGGCTGAAGAAGCTAAACAACGAGCTGAAGCAGAACGCTTAGCAGCAGAAAAGGCCCGAGAAGAAGCTGTGGCTAAACGCAAGGCGGAAGAGGAAGCCAGACGCAAGGCTGAGGAAGAGGCCAAACGTAAAGCGGAAGAGGAAGCCAAACGTAAAGCAGAAGAGGAAGCCAAGCGTAAAGCAGAAGAAGAGGCTAAACGTAAGGCAGCTGAAGCTGAAACTAAACGAAAAGCTGCTGAAGCTCAGGCCAAGCGAAAAGCTGAGGCAGAACGCCTGGCCGCAGAAAAATCACGAGCAGAAGCGGAACAAGCATTACAAAGACAATTAGATGCTGAGGCAGAACAGCGCAAGCAGAAACGGATTGCTGGCGTTCTGGATACCTACGGATTGCAGATTCAACAAAGAATTACCCGTTACTGGACTAAACCAGCTAATGCAGAACCTGGGTTACTTGTTACGCTGGAAGTGAAACTTATTCCGGGTGGTGATATCCGCAGTGTAAGAGTGATAAAAAGCAGTGGTAGTGAAATATTTGATCGTTCTGCAGAAAATGCTGTTTATAAGGCCGCTCCAATGCCAATGCCTTCAGACCCTGATGCAGCACAAAAGATTATCAGTGAAGGCATTGAAATATACTTTAAACCTGAATGAGAGAAGTTAATATGGCCCCGAAATTAATTCGTTCGCTTGCCTTAATGGCGATGTTTTTTATGCCAATTCAGGCATCTGCCGTGTTAAAAGTCGAAATCACCGGAGGTTCAGATAGCGCACTCCCAATCGCTATTGTGCCGTTTGGCGCCGAAGGAATTAAAGCGCCTGAGGATATAACCAGCATTATTCGTAATGATCTCGAGAGTACTGGTCGTTTCGCACCATTAGATAACCAGGATTTGGTTTCTCGACCCACTGAACAATCACAGGTCAATTTTGCAGATTGGCGTTTATTACGTTCCGAAGGGCTTGTTATCGGCAAAATCAGCAGTCAGGATGGCGAGAACTACCAGGTTCAATTCCAATTGTTTGATGTTTACCGTGGTCAGCAATTGGCCGGAAAACGTTACCAGGTGCCTGCATCTGGATTGCGTGCATTAGGCCATCAGATTGCAGATGTTATCTATGAAACATTAACCGGCGAAAAAGGTATTTTTTCAACGCGTCTGGCGTTTGTCACACAAATAACGGCTGGTGATGGTAAAAAACGTTTCGCTTTACAGATATCGGATGCTGATGGAGCAAATCCACGGACTGTATTACAATCTACTCAACCGATTATGTCGCCGTCCTGGGGACCTGATGGCAATCAATTAGCCTATGTATCATTTGAGAATGGCAAAACAGAGGTTTTTGTTCAGCAGTTGCAAAGCGGACAACGCAAGTCAGTTGCCTCCTTTGAAGGCATAAATAGCGCACCGGCTTGGTCGCCTGATGGCAAAAAGCTGGCCCTGACTCTGTCGAGAAATGGTAACCCGGAAATTTATGTCATGGAATTAGCCAATGGTGATTTAATACGGGTCACTAATAATGCTCAGGCGATTGATACTGAAGCAGTCTGGTCACGCGATGGCAATGAGATTTACTTTACTTCTGACCGTGGTGGTCGACCACAAATTTACAAAGTTTCAGCAAATGGTGGTAGAGCTGAACGGATAAGTTTTGAAGGAAATTACAATGCTTCACCTGATTTATCACCAGATGGAAGCAAACTGGCCATGGTACATGGTGCCAATGGTGGTTTTTATATTGCTGTACAGGATTTGAAAACCGGCGCAATGCAAGTTTTGACGGATTCAGGAAGAGCTGAATCGCCGAGTTTCGCGCCGAATGGCCAAATGATCCTGTATGCTACTGAGCAAAAAGGTAGCGGTGTTTTAGCTGCTGTCTCTGTTGATGGCCGGATCCATCAACGTTTGAGCGAATCCGGAACTGTTGTGCGTGAACCAGCATGGTCTCCGCTGAAAAAATAATTTATGTCAGGAGTGTTTGTTATGAATCGTTATAAGTTCTCGGCTCTACTTATTGCATTGTTTTTACTCAATGCCTGTAGCGGTAATGCCACAAAAGATGGAACCGATGATGTGTTGGTTGAGGAGCGTAATGGCGCATCAACTTCAGGTGTTACTGGTCAAGGAGCTGATGGTAGCGATCTGGGAGCAGAAGCAAGTGTTATTGTTGGCGAAGATGGTTATGCAGGAAGTGAATTGAATGATCCATCCAACCCTCTCTCCAATCGGGTAATCTACTTTGATTACGATAGCGCCAGTGTAAGACCACAAGATCAACCTATCGTCGAGGCTCACGCAGCTTATTTGGGTAAAAATCCTAATCTGACTGTCCGTCTTGAAGGTCATACTGATGAGCGGGGCTCGCGTGAATATAATCTCGCATTAGGTGAACGACGTGCTTTATCTATTCGTCAGTTACTGATGTTGCAGGGCGCTAGTGCCCAACAATTTCGTGTGACAAGCTTTGGTGAAGAACGTCCTGCCGTTGATGGTAGTGATGAATCTGCATGGTCACAAAACCGTCGAGTTGAAATAATTTACATTGGTCGTTGATATGCCTTTTAAAAAGCAAAAACAACTTGCAATCGTATTAATGGTGGGCGCTATATTGGCGCCCGCTGTTTCTTGGGCTGAAGAAGAAGCTTTACAGGCTCGCGTGGATAGGTTGGAACGTATTATTCAGGGGCAGGGATTAACCTCCTTGCTCACTCAGGTTGATCAATTGCAGCGTGAGATTCAACGTTTAAATGGTGCTAATGAAGAACTTAATCACCAAATAGAACAGATTCAAAAACGCCAGCGCGAACAATATCTTGATCTTGATCAACGAATAACAGAAATTCAGCAGCAAGCTCCTGTTTCTCAAGCTCCATCAGTTATCGATTCTCCTTCTGTGGATAACAATTCAATTGATGAAGAGTTAGCCGATGGTGGTTTGCAGAATACACCCACTGATCAGACAGACGCTGGAGAGAGCGCACCTGTGCCCGTCGCAGTAGAAAGTGGCGAAGCTGCATATCAGTCAGCATTACAGGATCTGCGTGGCGGCCGTTATCAGGAAGCTTTGTCAGCGTTGGGAGCATTCCCCCAAAATTATCCAAATAGTTCATATCTGCCTAATGTCTATTATTGGCAAGGCGAAGCACATTACGTTTTGCGTGAATTTGATAAAGCAATCGTGGCTTTTGATAAAGTCATCTCCAGCTATCCCGACAGTAATAAAGTGGCAGATGCTTTGTTAAAACGCGGTTTCAGTGAATATGAAACTGGCGATACCAGTAAGGCGCAAGCATCATTGAATCAGGTGATTGAGCAATATCCGGATACATCAGCATCTCGACTGGCGAAAGTGCGTCTGGATCGTATCCAGCAAAATGCACAATAAAACATTTTTTGTAGATTACGTAGATGGCTCAATGTCGTATCACCGAGATTTTCTATTCATTACAAGGTGAAACCCGAACAGTGGGCCTGCCCACCGTTTTTGTCAGGTTGACCGGCTGCCCGTTACGTTGTGGTTATTGTGATACCGCTTATGCCTTTCATGGCGGGCAAAAAATGGAGATCAGTGACATTGTTGCTGAAGTAAAAAGCTACAATCCCCGCTATGTCACTGTTACCGGCGGCGAACCGCTGGCCCAGAATACCTGTCGGGAATTATTAACTGCCTTGTGTGAGTTGGATGTCGAAGTGTCATTGGAAACCAGTGGTGCGATGGATATCAGTAATATCGATCCGCGGGTTGTACGGGTTATGGATTTAAAAACCCCCACATCAGGCGAAGTCTCCAAAAATCGTTACGGCAATATTGATCTGTTAAACCCTCAGGATCAAATCAAATTCGTTATCTGTAATCGTGAAGATTATGATTGGGCTCGTGAGCAGTTATTCTCGCTGGAGCTGATAGATCGTTGTGAGATTTTATTTTCCCCGGTGCATGGTGATTTAAACCCTACCGATTTAGCGGAATGGATTATTGCTGATAATCTGCCGGTAAGAATGCAAATTCAATTGCATAAATATCTTTGGAACGATGCTCAAGGCCGATGACTAAACGTGCTGTCATATTACTTTCCGGCGGATTAGATTCCGTTACAGCCTTGGCAATTGCCAAAGCTGAAGGTTATGAATGCTTCACTATCAGCTTTGATTATGGTCAGCGACACAAAACCGAACTTTTTGCAGCGGAAAATCTGGCTAAAAAATCTGGTGTAGCCAGCCATAAAGTAATACAGATTGATCTTCGTGCCATCGGTGGGTCAGCATTAACAGATGACATTGATGTGCCAGAGACAGAACAACAGGGTATTCCGATTACTTATGTCCCGGCACGAAATACAGTTTTTCTGTCGATTGCATTAGGCTGGGCAGAAGTACTTAATGCCGAAGCCATTTTTGTCGGGGTTAACGCTGTGGATTACTCAGGCTATCCTGATTGTCGCCCTGAATTTATTGATGCATTTGAAAAGCTGGCTAACCTGGCAACCAAATCGGCAGTTGAAGGTTCCGCTATATATATAAAAGCACCATTGATGCACCTTTCAAAGTCAGAAATCGTTAAGCGTGGTACGGAGCTGGGGATTGATTACAGCGAAACAGTTTCCTGCTACCAAGCTGATGCGCAAGGCAGAGCGTGTGGACAATGTGATTCCTGTCGCTTCAGACGACAAGGTTTTATTGATGCCGGACTAGCAGACCCAACACGGTATCAATAAGTTATTGTTTCTTGGTAAGAATCAGTGATTACATGTTTCCTGTATGACTCCCCCCGCTATTCTATGTCGATAAAATAGAAAAATATTGGCAACTGGGGTTGTCATTTTTATCAACTATAGTATTATGTCGCGCTTGGTTTGGGCCGTTAGCTCAGTTGGTAGAGCACCGGACTTTTAATCCGATGGTCCTGCGTTCGAGTCGCAGACGGCCCACCATTTTTTCTGCAAAATTTCAGTTTTATTCTAGTTTCATAATTCTGTAATAATTGTTGTTGACAGCCCGGCGAGTGGCTGTATAATTCTCGCTTCTTTGCAGG
>TARA_R110002110_G_scaffold348006_1_pt1 | contig 183085 bp, 177 predicted proteins | sample TARA_R110002110 | Tara Oceans TARA_R110002110 (sample SAMEA4397330) | marine metagenome | biome: Polar Biome; feature: [SRF] surface water layer (ENVO:00010504); material: water (ENVO:00002006), including particulate matter (ENVO:01000060) such as... | depth 5 m | reverse complement strand
ACAATGGGTTAAAGATAATACGGCTTAGTTATCTGGGTCAGCCCCTTACTTTTAACCCAGAGGCCATGAAGTAAACAAGCTTATCGAACCAAGCTGTCCATGTATCAAACGAAATTTTCGAACCAAACTATCAAAAAATCGTCTGTAAAATTTTACAAAAAATAATAGAAGAACCCGCTGGTCACAAAAGTCTTTTGCTGAACGGACCAAGACTTGACTACTATCCAAGCACATTTTTTTATGGAAATACTTTTACTACGGACGCACGTTATCTAGGGACAGACTATTTTCAATAGACATTCATCTAGGAACTCACCATGGAAAATAGTGATTCACCGTTACCTAGCACTCAGGTTACAACAGAATATGTGATGACCTATGTGGCGCCCCTCGACCCACCTATTGCTATCGATGACGGCATGATGATTGTTAACGTCCGGCCCGGCGGCTGGGTCAAAGGCCCCGACATCAATGGTAAATTTATTTCTCCCGGAGCTGACTGGCTTCGTATTATGCCCTCGGGTGTGTTCCGCTTGGATGTCAGGGGATTAATTGAAACCGATGACGGCGCTCATATTTATATATCCTACAACGGCATTATCAAAAATTCTGAAGAAAGCGCGGAGCGGCTCAACAACGGGGAACTGCTAACCGATAAAGATATCCCCTATTTTATTGCTGCACCGACTTTTCAGACATCCTCAGAAAAATATGCCTGGCTCAATGAAGTTCAAACCATTAATAAAATGGTTGAGATACAGTTTGGTGAAAAAGGCTATGTAAAATATGATCTATTCATTATTCGATAACCAACCCCATAATTTTTCAGGCAAAGAGCAGGCTGGGCCGTATTAGTCTACTCTTACCAAATTAATCACGCATACTGTCACAAACAACATTAATAAAAACTAATCGATGAGGAGAATTGTTTATGTCCGAAAGTAATAGAGTCTGGCGTTTACGTAAGCGACCTGTAGGTGATATCACGGACGATGTCCTCAGTCTAGAAAATGAAACCATTCCAGAACCAGGAGCAGGGGAATGCCTGTTCCGTCTAAATTACTTATCCCTCGATCCAACCAATCGAATCTGGATGAGTGATATCGAACAATACATGCCACCCGTAGAGCTGAATGCACCCATGCGAGGTGTTGTCTGTGGAACGGTTATTAAGAGTAACTCCCCCGCGTTCAAAGAAGGTGACATTGTCAGTGGAATCGGCACCTGGGCAGATTACCAAATTGGTACACCTGAAACCGTTGGGCTATTAGGCGATACGGGTGACATTCCCGTGATCGATGCCTTCAGCACCCTTGCGCTCGTCGGCCCTTCAGCCTATTTCTGTTTACTCGATATTGGTGAGCCAAAAGCGGGGGAAACGGTAGTGGTCTCTGCCGCCGCTGGCGCTGTGGGTTCTCTGGTTGGCCAGATTGCCAAGATTAAAGGCTGTCATGTGGTGGGTTTGGCTGGCACTGATGAAAAATGCCAATGGATCAAAGAAGACCTAGGGTTTGATGAGGCCATCAACTACAAAACTGAGAATGTACCAGAAGCGCTGGCCCGCGCCTGCCCCAACGGTATTGATGTTTACTTCGACAATGTGGGCGGAAAGATTCTCGATGCTTGCCTAAAGCTAATGAACCTTTTTGGTCGGATTCCCACTTGCGGGTTGATCTCTCAATACAATACAACCGAACCCGTTCCCGGTCCCTATAACTACGACCTGATATTGATGCATCGGTTGAAAATCCAAGGGTTCATTATTTTAGACTATATGGATCGTTACCCCGAAGCCACAGAAGCACTGATTGGCTGGATGTCTGAGGGTAAATTGAAAGCCCGCACAGATGTTTCCGATGGTCTGGAAACAGCACTGCAAACGGTTAAAAAGCTGTATACCGGTGAAAATAATGGAAAACTGATGGTTCGGGTAAAGGACGTTTAAGTAGCATTCACCTGAGAAATTCGTCTCTGTCGTAGGCAGTCACGGTAAATGCCGTGGCTGCCTATGAGCAGTGTTGAGGCCAAGGTCTAACATGGATTAAACAACACCAACCAACTTAGCCAAATACCAGCTCACACTACCCAGTCCGCCGACAACAACCCACCACCAAAATAACAATTTAAATCGAAAGGGTTTACGCTCAACCGAATTAACCCCAGAATTAAGCGCCTCATTAATTCGTACTAAATCTTCTTCGTTATATTCTTCTTTGCTTCTCATACCCATGGTCATCGTCACCCTATTAAGCTCTCATTACTGTTCATATCCACTAACTATTATGTACTTCCCAACAGGATATTTAATCTTAACCGCTCTGCCACCTGTTCAGCAGACACCCCCGGCTGATGGGGCACCTCCCCAATCATGGGACAGGGAATCCAACGTTGCAAGGTCGCAAGGTTATCCTGATAACGATCCATCTTCGGTACTACTTGATTAGCAACCCAACCAGCCAGTATTAAACCATCTCTTTGGATAGCTTCTGCCGTCAACAGTGCATGGTTAATACAACCAAGATCAACTCCAACCACCAGCACCACGGGTAATTGCATGACTTTCGCCAGATCAGCAAAGGTTTCCCTATCATTCAGGGGCACTCGCCAACCACCGGCGCCCTCGACCACAGTAAAATCCGGCCGCTGCATCATCACACCCCGATAAAACCCCGCCAGCCGGTCAGCACTTAAACGACGCCCCGCTTCGGCAGCAGCGATATGTGGAGCAATAGCAGGTTCCAATGCCACAGGGTTTAACTGCTCATAGCTAACAGGCAGGTTAGTTTGGGCCAGTAATTGTAACGCATCTTCATTGCGCAAACCGTCACTTGTCATTTTACATCCGGCAGCAACAGGCTTAAAACCTAGCGTACTTAAACCCTGCTTGGCAGCCGCCGCCAACAATCCTGCCGCAACCAATGTTTTACCCACATTGGTACTCGTACCCGTAATAAAATAGGCCTTAGACATTGAGAGTGGCGACCCCGTAGATAACTTCCCAAGTAGCCGGCAACTGCCCCTGAGAGTTTCGGAATTTTTCATAGGCCTGAATTAAGGTGCGTATTTGTTCCCGGCCGGTCAAGCTTCTCTTTTGCCCCGCATTGAGATTATGGGCACCCAGTCCCTTTAACTCATCCATTAAATGCCGCAAATCACGATAATTTAATTCACATTGCTCAACGTCAAAATGCGTTAAATTCATGCCGGCATGGGAAAAAGCGTCTTGCCAATCTCCGGCATCCAAAAAATGATTCACATGCACATAATCATCCACTTCTGCCCAGGATTTTTTCAGTTCGCAAAGGGTTGTATCGCCTAAAGAGCTAAAGGCCAATTGACCACCGGGTTTCAATACTCGGGCTATCTCCGTGGCTAACTGGGGTAATTGTTCACACCACTGAAGCGCCAAATTGGAAAAGATCAAATCTACGGAATTATCAGCCAAGGGTAAGTCTTCTGCATCGCCACACAACCAAGCCGCAGCCAACGGATGTTCTGAGCGTGCAAACATCAGCATCCCTTGGGCAACATCGACACCCACAATTTCAGCCGACGCGTATTTATCTGCTAGTCGTGTCGTGAAATAGCCTGTACCACATCCTAGATCGACAACTTGGCTTGGCTGTAGTTGAGGAGAAACAAGATCGAACAACTTCGCCCCCACCTGACGCTGTAACCGTGCCACAGAATCATAACTTTTAGCCGCACGGCTGAAAGAATCAGCCACGCGCTGTTTATCCAAGTGGTAGCGCCCTTTTTTTAAGAACGCCAAAATGTGCGACGCTAATTTTTCAGGACAACTTAACTGAGGCAGATGTGCGGTTTGTTCTAATATTTCCACCTGTTGCGATGGATTTAACGTATTGACACTAGCGGCGACTTCTACAGGCACCAACTGATCGGCGTCCCCATAAAGATGTAATCCGCGAACGTTGAGGGATTGTATTGCCTGACGATTATCTATCTCTGCCAGTAATTCCAATCCTTTTTGCCAACTGGCATGACGGTCACTGCCTTGCTCTACATGCCGTTGTTCTACATGGTTGTTTTCTATATCACCTGGCTCAACAGCTAAAGTTTCTCTTAATGTTTTCAACAAATGTCGTTCATTGCTATCACCCCGACATTGCAGGCCGTGAAAACGTTTTAGACACAACGTTGGTTGCTGTTGAAATAACCGATAAAAATCATCAAAGGTTTTTTTCGGCATAGCCGATGGCCAATCGATCTTTTGAACAAAACAGACGTTACTCGCAAGGGTCATCAAACTGGAAAACCGTTCCGGGTAACGACTCACCAACGATGTTGCCAGCATTCCGCCCAAGGACCAACCCATCAGGCTACAGCGTTCAGGTAACACCGAGAGAACGGCATACAAGCAATCATCTAGGCTGTTTTTTGCGCGCTCAGGGCTGTTTTCCGAAAGCTCAGGGCTATTTTGTAACAGTTCGGGGCTTTGACCACACCCGGGCAAATCAATTGCCAGCACATTCAGATGCTGCGTCAACTCTGGAAGTACTGCTTGCCAAATATGGCTGTCACTGCCCCAGCCATGAAGAAGGACTAAAGGCTCTGATTGCGATAATTTTCCGACACAGGGGTATTCATAAACCATCAACTGCCTTGGTATTGCCTGCCCTTCTACCGGCTTCACATGAACAGGTACCGCCTGAGACGCTGAAGCACTCATGCAGCCGTGCTCCTGAGGTTAATCAATGTGCGATCAATGGCATCAAGCAGGCTATCCACCTCCTCTTCACTGTGTTCCGCACAAAAAGTAATACGAAGTCGTGCGGTACCTGCAGGCACTGTCGGTGGCCGAATAGCGCCCACCAGAAATCCCCTGTCCCGCAATTGTTCACCGACCTTCAGGGTCAACTCATCATCATGAAGCATCACCGGTTGAATGGGTGTCATCGAATCCATTAACTCCAGACCAAGTGATTCAGCGCCGGCCCGAAACCGGGAGACCAAGCTGCGTAGTTTTTCCCGACGCCAGGTTTCTCGTTGCATAATTTTAAGACTAATTCGCGTAGCCGATGCCACAGCAGGAGGCAGTGCGGTGGTGTAAATATAGGTTCGTGCATATTGGATAAGGGTTTCAATTAATGCATCTGAACCCGCAACAAAGGCACCAAAAGTGCCAAAACCTTTGCCTAGGGTACCCACTAAAATAGGTAAATCTTCAACGCTCAAACCGAAATGCTCAGCAAGACCGCCCCCCTTCTCTCCCATCACACCAAAACCATGAGCATCGTCCACCATCAACCAGCCTTGCTGCTCACGACAAGTCTTTACCAGCTCTGGCAATAGGGCTAAATCACCGTCCATACTGAAGACGCCATCCGTCACCACCAATTTTCGACCACTGTCAGTCTGCTCCATTCGGCGGGCTAAATCAGTGCTGTCAGAGTGATGGTAACGAGAGCAACGAGCATGGCTCGCTAGGCCACCATCAATGAGAGAAGCATGATTCAACCGGTCCTCAAAGATGTGATCGCCTTTGTTAGTGAGCGCAAGAATAGCCCCCAAATTGGCCATGTACCCCGTCGAAAACAACAGCGCTCGTGGTCGCCCGGTAAATGCTGCCAACTCTTCTTCTAGGGCATGATGTTCATAGGAGTGGCCATAGATAAGATGTGAAGCCCCACTGCCAACACCATAGGTTTCTGCACCACGACGAAAGCTATCAATAACAGCTGGATGACTGGCAAGGCCCAAGTAATCATTACTACAAAAAGCCACACAGGCTTTACCATCTACCTGTACCTGAGGAGCCTGTGCCGACTCCAACAAGTGCCGCTGACGGTAAAGGTTTTCTTCCCGGCGTTGGGCCAATTTAGCCAGCAGTTGCTGGTCCATCGATAACATCGCTATGCAACCACGTTAATTAGCTGCGTTGTAAAACAAATGATCGTTCTCTGCGTCCACTAGGGTTTTGTGAAGTGCCGTTTCTTCTTCTTGAGAATCACGCTCTACATGATGTTTTTCAGGTTTGATGCCCAATCGATCCAACAGCTCTATATCTTTATTGGCCTTGGGATTCGGTGTGGTCAGCAGTTTTTCACAGTAAAAAATAGAATTTGCACCCGCCATAAAAGCCATGGCTTGCATTTGATCATTCATTTCTTCACGACCAGCCGACAATCTCACATGCGACTTAGGCATCATGATACGTGCCACAGCAATAGTCCGAATAAATTCAAAAGGGTCGAGATCTTGCTCTTGGTCCAGAGGTGTACCTGCTACTTTGACCAACATATTAATGGGCACTGATTCTGGCTGCTGTGGGAGGTTTGCTAATTGCATAAGCAACCCTGCACGATCTTTTTCGCCTTCGCCCATACCGACAATACCTCCAGCACAGACCTTCATTCCGGCTTTGCGCACATTGCCTAGTGTATTCAACCGGTCTTGATAGGTGCGGGTAGTGATCACTTCTCCGTAAAACTCAGGAGAGGTGTCTAAATTATGGTTGTAATAATCCAGCCCTGCGTCTGCCAGCATTTGTGCCTGCTCTTCCTTTAACATCCCCAACGTCATGCAGGTTTCCATACCTAACGCCTTTACCTCGCGAACCATTTCTGCCACATAAGGCAAATCCTTATCCTTGGGCGAACGCCAAGCTGCGCCCATACAAAAGCGAGTAGCCCCCGTCTCTTTAGCTGCTCTCGCCTCTTTGATAACTTGCTCAACCGCCATCAGTTTTTCTTTTTCCAATCCGGTATCGTAACGAGCACTCTGAGGGCAGTATTTACAATCCTCTGGGCAAGCCCCTGTTTTAATGGACAGCAGCGTGCTCAACTGCACTTCATTCGGGTTAAAGTGTTGCCGATGGGTCACCTGAGCCTGAAACAGTAGGTCGTTAAAGGGCTGGTTAAACAGAGCCAACACTTCTTCTCTTGTCCAATCTTGGCGAACAGCTGTTACTTGACTAGCAGACATAGTAAATCTCTCGTATTCTTCTTACTTAGGCCCCTATGATAAGTGAGGCTCAATCGCTGTCAACCAAAAAAGGATTTTAGGTTAACAACCGTATGTTTAAAAATTATCCCGCCAAAGTGCTCGCAGCTCTTATCCAAAAGAGCTGGAAAATACTCAGAAACCAGACCCTATCACCTCGAAATTTCAGTTTTTACCTGTTTCCCGGCTACTGCATACTCTGTGGCGTACACTCAAATCGGTCATTAGACCTATGCCAACCGTGCGAAGCAGATCTGCCCATTAATCAACCATGTTGTCAGCGCTGCGCCATACCACTTGCTTCAAATCACCTCTGCGGCGCCTGTATCACCAACAATCCGCCCTTCAATCAGTGTACGGCACCCCTGCGTTATGAATTTCCTGTCGACAAACTCATCAATCGTTTCAAATATGACGGCCAATTGAATCAAGGTGCGATTTTGGCGCATGTACTATTTGGTAGACTATCCGAGCAATATCAAACCACTTGCTCTCTGATAACGCCCGACCCATCGCTTACAACAAAACAACATCGGCGACCCGATGTGATAATACCTGTACCACTTCACTGGCGCCGTCGGTTTATTCGTGGTTTTAATCAATCCGAAAGGCTAGCTAATTTTCTTGGAAAACGATTGAAGATTAATGTCGACAACCGAATAATCAGCCGCCAAAAACATACACCACCGCAACAGGGGATGACTCGAAAACAACGTCAAAAAAACCTTAAGGGAGCATTTCGTATCACTCATCGCGTGGATGGCCAACATATCGCGTTGGTTGATGATGTGGTGACGACAGGCAGCACGGTTTCCGAATTATCCCTATTGCTCAAAAAAGCCGGCGCCGCTCAAGTAGAAATATGGTGCCTAGCTCGCACACCACTGGAAAAATAATGATGTGGCCGCGATAATGTGACAATACTCTCTTCATCAAGATACTATTTCTATGGCTCCACTCTCGGAACACAGCACGCTCGTACATCAATCCCTCTGGGAACAAATACAGCAAGAAATCCAAATCATTGCCGATGATGAGCCAGTCTTAACCAATTTTTTACAGATCGCTGTTCTCAAGCATGACTCTCTACTTGCGGCCCTCAGCTTCCTGTTGGCAGAAAAACTAGCCTGCAAGACTACACCGGCACTGATATTACAAAAAGTTTTTGATGAAGCCTTTAACTCTGACCCTCACATTGAAGAACAGATCAACGAAGATATCTGGGCACTCAATTATCGCGACTCTGCCTGCCAAGGGCCCTCATCTGCCTTTCTCTACTACAAAGGCTTACACGCTTTAGAGGCATGGAGAGCAGCACATTGGTTATGGGGCAATGATCGCAAGTCCTTAGCCCTGGTATTACAAAATCGGATTTCGGTAACATTTGGTGTAGATATTCACCCGGCAGCCACTATTGGCAAAGGCATCATGTTCGACCATGCCACAGGCATTGTGATTGGCGAAACTGCGGTAGTAGAAGATTGTGTATCTATATTACAGTCCGTCACTCTGGGCGGGACAGGCAAAGAATCCGGCGATCGCCACCCAAAAGTTCGTCGCGGTGTTTTAATCGGTCCTGGGGCAAAAATTCTTGGCAATATTGAAATTGGAGAAGGGTCAAAGATTACTGCGGCCAGTGTCGTACTAAAAGATATCCCTCCCCATTCAATCGTCGCCGGGGTGCCAGCCACAGTAGTGGGGACAATGGCAAATGGTTCCCCCGCAGAGAAAATGGACCAGGGATTGACGGGTTGTGGCCAATAGATCCCACTGATTTATTAAGGAAAAGAATCAATGTCAAAACTAAAAAATGAAGTTGAACTATTAAAAGAAGCCTTGAGAGTCGGCATGATTTATGCCGAAAAAAGAGGTGCTGCCAAATTTGATACAACAGACTCTGCCAAAGAAAAAATTGAATATGTCTACCGCTTGTTAGCTCATGACAAGCTCATTCAACCCTTGGCAAAAACTCAATTAGATTTACCACACATGAAACACAAACTCGCCATGTGGATTTCCAAGCAGCTACCAGAAGACCACGCACTGTTAAAATAATGCCGTAGCCTTAACCGTAACAATAGACCCGACACGAAGCCAGAAATTAGCAGCTTTTGTTCCACCTCTTTGGTGGATTAAATCCAAGAAATTAATTTACTCCTAAGGGAAGAAGGTTTTTTCTTCTTCCCTTTAAAATATTTTCCTCGCCCCAAGATCTAAGGGATGACAAAAACAGACTCCTCTCTTCAACAGAGTATTCTTACTGCCACCGGATTTGCCGCCTTAATCTGGTGGTTAAAAATCTGTGAGGTTATGTTCGGCTGGGACCTTCATCAGCTAGGTATTTATCCCCAAAGCCCTAACGGACTTATAGGCATTTTCACTGGGCCATTGATTCACGGCTCTTGGGCTCATGTCACGGGCAATACCCTATCCCTGCTGCTATTAGGCAGCATGCTTCTTTACGGCTACCCCAAGTCACGCTGGTGGACCCTGTCCATTATCTGGTTGGTATCGGGTGTTGGTGTGTGGCTGTTTGCCCGTCAAACATACCATTTCGGTGCCAGCGGCTTAACCCACGGCATGTTTTTTTACTTATTTGTTGGCGGCATACTCCGACGAGACAAACGCTCCATCGTGCTACTGATGATAGCGTTTTTCATGTATGGGGGAATGCTATTAACCATCTTTCCACGTGAACCTGATATCTCCTACGAATACCACTTTTTCGGTGCCTTGGGCGGTGTTCTGAGTGCCTTTATTTTTAAGCAGAGGGACCCCAAGCTCAAAGAAAAGACTTATTCTTGGGAACAACAATCCGGTAATGGCTATGTACTTGAAGAAGAGGATCTGATCATTGGCGATCAATGGAAGACTGAAAAACAAAAAGAACGTGAAGCCGCGATGGGCAAAGACACTTTTTAACACTCCAACAACACTTGGAAATAAATAGTCGTTTTAGTTGGGCGCCAAATGGTTGTTAATCGCCTGCAAAAAAGCAGGCCCGTATTTATCTCGTTTACGCTCACCAACACCACTTAGTCGACTAAACTGCTCCATCGTCTGCGGTACAGTGGCACACATTTCTTGCAGAGTACTGTCATGAAAAATGATGTAAGGCGGAATGCCCTGATCTCCAGCCAATTGACGTCGACATTCTCTTAACGCCTCCCATAAAGCAACGTCCACATCTTCCGAAAGATAAGTCTTGCTTAAGCGTCTGGCTTCTTTTCTCTTTATATCCCGGCGTAGCTCAATGTGTTCATCACCACGCAATAAAGGGCGACACTTTTCTTCCAACCGTAATGCACCAAAACGTTCCATATCGACACAGAGGTACCCTCGAGCCACCAACTGACGGAACACCGAACTCCATTGATTACTATCCAGTGTCTTGCCAATACCATAGGTGGGCAATTGGTCGTGACCATATTGAGAAATTTTATCTGTCTCAGTACCCAACAATACATCCACTACATGCTTCACGCCGAAACGCTGGTCTGTTCGATACACCGCACTCAAAGCCATACGAGCAGACTCGGTTCCATCCCAGGTGTCCACCGGCTCCAGACAGTTATCACAATTACCACAGGGTTCGGGCAAAGCGTCGCCAAAGTAATTCAATAATACCTGACGACGGCAACTGGTAATTTCACACAGCCCCAACATGGCATTTAATCGGTGCTGCTCGGCTCGCTTGTGTTCTTCGCTGCCTTCAGACCCCGACATCATCTGCCGCAGTTTAATCACATCTTGCAGGCCATAAATCATCCAGGCATCAGTGGGCTCGCCATCACGTCCACCGCGACCTGTTTCCTGATAATAGGACTCTATCGTTTTGGGTAAATCTAAATGTGCCACAAACCGCACATCCGGTTTATCAATACCCATACCAAAGGCAATGGTCGCCACCACGATGACGCTCTCTTCTCGCAAAAAACGGGACTGGTGATCAGCCCTTGTCGCGGCATTTAATCCCGCATGATAAGGCAGAGCCTTAAATCCCTGCTGCTGCAACCAAGAGGCTGTTTCTTCCGTTTTTTTACGTGATAAACAATAAATAATACCGGCATCCTTGGGGTGTTCATCTTTCAAAAACCGCAACAGTTGCTGTTTGGCATTGTGTTTCAACGCAATACGGTAGCGAATATTGGGGCGGTCAAATCCTGCAATAAACTGCCGAGCCTCTCCCAAATCCAAACGGTGAATAATTTCGGCGCGGGTACGCTCATCAGCTGTGGCCGTTAGTGCAATACGTGGCACATCGGGAAAGCACTCGTGCAAAATACTAAGCTGCAAATAATCAGCACGAAAGTCATGACCCCACTGAGAGACACAATGAGCTTCATCAATGGCAAACAAGGCAATAGATGAACCCTGAAGCAACGAGAGCATTCGCTGCTGATTAAGACGCTCCGGGGCGACATACAATAAATCCAGCTCTCCGGCCAACAAAGCCTGCTCAACTTGGTTAGCCGTTGCTGCATCCAAACTTGAGTTTAAATAACTTGCTCTGACCCCAACCTGACGCAATGCATCCACTTGGTCTTTCATCAAAGCGATTAGGGGCGATACCACGATGCCACAACCAGGCCGAAGCAACGCCGGTATTTGGTAACACAGGGATTTACCCCCACCCGTAGGCATCAATACCAAGGCATCACCACCCTCAACCACCGTCTGGATAATGTCATCCTGTGGTGATCGAAAAGAGGGGTAACCAAAGACGGTTTGAAGGATGTTTTGGGCGGAAGTTATTATAGGGGCAGAATTCATGGCGGCGGAGTATACCCTATCAATGAACCAGATAGGGTTGGATCAGGATAGTCTGCCCCGCAGGTTTAGATAACATCAGAGATAGAGTAGAGAAAGGATTCGGCAGTATTATTCAGGACAGCTATATTGACGGCTCTTTTTGGCAATTCCAGCAAAACTCAAAAGATCCGGAGTTTTCTTCACCACATGACTGACACAGCCAGTCAGGTTTATTATCTGATGTCTGAAAATTTTCAATAATCGACATGGCCTGGTCATAATCTGAATCATTAGTAACCCAGAGTTCGACCCAAGTATCCTGCGGTGCCAAATCACCAGAACCACCAGCAGCAAATTCGTTTTTCAGAAATACAGACAATCCTGCATTCTCAACAATATTTTTTATATTGCTGACGAGAAAGCTGTTTTCGTGGGTATAGATTAGTTTCATAAATAGGGTCAACTTTAAAATTATCTTTTCAATGTATAGGTCTTTCATGGGTAATACTGAGAGACAAAGAAAATTGATACTTATTTTGACCAATCCTTTGCTCTACGAGTATGACAGCCTTCCTTTACAATTCTTGAGCTAAGACTAACAGCGTTATTTCAACCTGAAAACCTCAGCAATCACTCCCTAGCAACAAGGTTTTGTCTCAAAAAACTTGATGCCCTTCACAAAATCAAACACCTAACCCCTGTTTGGGCGCTAGTTAACACTGGAATTGCGACTCGTCACCTCGCTCCACTCCTCTTTCCGGTCTTTAATGGACCCACTGTCAGAAAGAATTGTGCTTTAGAACTAAACGCCGAGGAAAACCATCATGAATAATCGGAACATTGCCTGCCTACTAGCGATTGTATGCGGAACCTTATTCGGGGCCTCTTTAGGTATGTTTGCCCAAGGCCCAGATGCCTGGGTTGGCACTGGTGTCATCTGTGCCATTGGTGCCTGCGTTACCTTGAGTGAACTCGTTCCGTCTTTCTAACTCATACTAAGCTCCCTCATTGAGGCCACAAAGATGTGGTCTTTTTTTTATTCTACGCCCTCCCCAACCCGCTACTCATCCAGCCAAAAACCTAGACAAACTGAATTGAGCGAGAAACTTTCATTAAAGCCCCCTATAATGCGCGGCTATCGCTGGCACTTGAGAACACAAACCTTTCATTAGGCTTATAGCTCTTATTATTGCCTAGTATCAAAATTTAATTAAATTGTAGTGACGCAGGACAGACTATGGAACGCCCAGAAGTTAAGAAAGGTGAGTGGATTATTCTTAGACAATCCCCTGAAGATCCCGGTATTGAAGCAAATATTTATCGAGAAGAAGACGATGGAACATTGTTTGTGGGCTATCATGCCTACAGCATCAAAACAACGAAAGCTCATGCTGTATGGGACGAAACTTTTTGGAGAGTCATTGAGCGTCGCAAGTAAACCTAGAAAAAAGGGCTGAGGACATTGAGCTTTTCAAGCCCCTAGAATCAAACCTGATATTATCGCCCCCGCAAAAACAGCTTGTCCAGCTCTTCCAATGACATTTGGGTCCAGGTAGGACGCCCGTGATTACATTGGCCACTGCGTTCGGTGGCTTCCATGTCCCTTAGTAAGGCATTCATCTCGGGAATACTCAGCTTGCGATTAGCCCGTACAGAGCCGTGACAAGCCATCGTGCCCATAATTTCATTGAGATGTTGCCGAATACGGTCACTGGAACCATGAGTTATCAAATCTGAAAGCACATCACGCACCAAAGGCTCCACATCCGAATCCCGCAACATGGCGGGTATCTGCCGCACTATCAAGCTCTCGGGTCCCGCCCGCTGTAGAGAGAATCCCAAAGCTTCAAATAGTGTTTGATGTTCTTCGGCAATATCAGCTTCCGGTTGACTAATGGCTAAAGTGACCGGGACCAGTAATGGCTGTGAGCGGATACTGTCAGAATCAAAAGCTTGCTTCATCTGCTCATAGGTAATTCGCTCATGGGCCGCATGCATGTCCACCAACACCATTCCCTGAGTATTTTCAGCCAAGATATAAATGCCCTTCAGTTGAGCAATGGCATACCCCAATGGAGGAACCTGCTCAGAAGGCTCTCCGGCCAATGATGGCATGGCAGACTGAAATGATTCAGGTGACGACTGATATTGCGAAGGATAAACCGACATATTTTCTGCCACAGTCCCAGCAGATGGCGGAGGAGAATAAAGAGCCATGGAGGGTTGCTTAAAAATAGAGGCCGACTCATCTGGATGAGCATCTGTCGAACTCTCGGGAATACTTGATGCCTCGGAGGACTGATCACCTGGCCGAATATCTGCTACAGCACGGTGCAAACTGCGGAACAAAAAATCATGTACCGTACGACTATCACGAAAACGTACCTCGTGTTTAGTCGGATGAACATTAACATCCACATCAGCTGCATTCAGTTCAAGATATAACACAAAGGCCGAATGACGACCGTGGTACATCACGTCCTGATAGGCCTGCCGAACGGCATGGGTCACTAGCTTGTCTCGGATACTTCGGCCATTCACAAAGAAATGCTGTAAGTCGGTTTGACTGCGCGAGAATGTCGGCAATCCGACCCAACCCCACAGTCTAAGCCCTGCGGCCTCCACATCGACATACAGGGCATTTTCCATAAATGCCGTACCACAAATGTTGGCTACCCTTCGCTCTTGTTCTAGCTGTGTAGCCGCCGCTCGAAAGTTATGTACTACCTTGCCATTATTTCGCAGGGTAAAGTCGATATCGAAATGACTCAGAGCAAGCTTTCTAAGGACTTCGTCGACACGTTTATATTCTGTATTCTCGGTACGTAAAAATTTACGTCTTGCCGGCGTATTAAAAAACAGGTCACGCACCTCAACAGTCGTGCCTTTGGGGTGTGCTGCAGGCGAAATTTGGACGGCCATATCACGCCCTTCAGTCTCTGCCTTCCAGCCATGATGCTGGCCATCTTTTCCGGAACTGTCACTCGAGGTGATAGCCAACCTAGAAACCGAGGAGATACTGGCTAATGCCTCACCACGAAAACCTAACGTCCCCACAGACTCAAGGTCATCTAACTGTTCAATTTTACTGGTGGCATGTCGGCTAAGGGATAGCGATAAATCTTCCTCACCAATACCACAGCCATTATCTCGAACCCTAACCAGTTTTACGCCACCGTTTTCCACGTCAATATCAATACGTCTGGCGCCACTATCAATTGCATTTTCCAACAACTCCTTAACCACAGATGCCGGGCGTTCGACCACTTCACCCGCAGCGATCTGATTGGCCAGCCGAGGGCTGAGAAGATGAATTTTTTGCATTATTATTTTCTTATGTAGCCATATGTTAAAGGGGCTATGTCTTAAAGGGATTATGTCTTAAAGAAACTACGCTATACAGATAGTTTTAAGTAGTCGGGATTTTCAAGCGTTGTCCTATCCGAATTCGGGTACTACTCAAACCATTGTGGTGAAGCAGCTCCTTCACCGTAATATTGTAACGCACAGCAATACCTGAAAGTGTATCGCCCCGAGTAATCACATAAGTATTTGAGGAATGATGACCAGAAGAGCCTGCTCCAGAGTTATTGGCTGCCAATAAAGTACCCACAGGCAAATTTTTAGAAAAGTATCGGCTGACACCCTGATAGATAGCCCTCGCCATTTTTTGTTGGTAATCCCTACTGGCCAATCGCTTGGCTTCTGTCGGGTTGGAAATAAAACCCGTCTCAATGAGAATGGAGGGGATATCTGGAGACTTCAACACCACAAATCCTGCTTGCTCTACCTTTTTCTTGTGCAGTCGAGCAACACCGCCAATGGACTTAAGCACTTCGTCGCCAATATCCAAGCTACTGCTCAATGTCGCTGTCATCGATAAATCCAGCAGTACACTGGCCAGCATATGATCTTTATCATCAAGGCTTACACTACCCGCGCCCCCTATTAAATCGGCACGGTTTTCGCGACTCGCCAAATAACGTGCGGTCTCACTCGTCGCACCACGACGAGAAAGTGCAAATACTGATGCACCGTGTGCAGATGATTTATTAAATGCATCGGCATGGATGGAAATAAACATGTCCGCGCGTTTTTGATGAGCAATATCGGTGCGCTGACGCAGGGGAATATAGTAGTCACCATCACGAACTAAGATCGCGGTATAACCCGGTGTCCGATCAAATATTTTTTTCAGTTCACGACTAATTGCCAATACAACCTGCTTTTCACGGATCCGTTTCGGACCCAAAGCTCCAGGATCTTCACCACCATGCCCGGCATCAATGGCAACAATAATATTCCGACGGTTGTTGTCAGCAGTAACATCAGCCACCGTTTTAGCCGTCTCCTTGCCACGATCATAAAGATCGACTACCAGCCTATCCCCATACTGCTCATTTTTGGCCAAGGGAAAGCTACGAGGTTGTACAGCCTTTTTTAAATCGAGAACAATGCGAAGATTTTTCTGTTCCTGAACAGCACTTCGGATCGAGGCAATGGGGGAAGAACTAAAATCCAGTGTAGCGGTATCCGCTTTTAGACTGACATCATCGATATCAATCACCAATCGGTCGGGATTGGTCAGAGGAAAGACTTTATGAGTGACTGCTTCACTAAGATCAAATACCAACCGGGTATGATCTGGTGCACGCCATACGCGCACGCCATCAACGGTTGCCGCCGCAACAGAAAGTGACTGGCCAATAAACAGCAAAGCTATCCATAAAAAATGTAGTAGGTATGATTTTAGCAACAAGCTATTTACTCTCTATTTCGGCCAACTTAGACAGAATAGTCTCACCCATCTCTGTCTCTGCCGTTATCTTTACGTGTCGGCCATTCTTTGTCACGTCAAGTCTCACTTTTAAATCAGGAATGGGCAGTATGCCCGCGCCCCGATTAGGCCACTCAATCAAACAATAATTCCCCGGTTCGAGGTAATCACGAATACCAATAAACTCCAATTCTTCCGGGTCGCCTAACCGATATAAATCAAAATGGTGAACCTGAGCAGAACCCAACTCATAGGATTCCACTAATGTATAGGTAGGACTTTTAACGGCACCGCTATGTCCAAATGCCTGAAGTATTCCCCGACAAAGCGTGGTTTTACCCGCGCCTAGATCTCCTTCAAAAAAAACCAGTATAGCGCTTGATGAACCTTTGACCTCTGCTATACGTAAACCACCGCCAAGTGATTCACCAAATTGCACCGTCGCGTCTTCGTCAAACACCTCTTTTGAAAACACTGAAGCTGGAAAAAAGGCGCTCATTTATTCACCAACATGCCCATTAAGCAACTTGCGAAGAGGCTGAAATAAGTCTGTGGCCAACACACCACGCTCATCACCGCTAGCCGCCATTTCCCCAGCTTTAGCATGAAGACAAACCCCAAGTGACAATGCGACATCTGATGACAACCCCTGAGCCAACAACCCCCCTAGGATACCACTCAGCACATCACCCATGCCTGCAGTCGCCATGCCCGGACTTCCGGCATCACACAAGCCGACCACACTATCATCAGCTGTCTTGCCTGTGGTACTGGAGCTATCAGTAGGGCAACAAACCAAAGAACCCGCTCCTTTCAACAAAGCAGAACAATTAAATTTTTGCTGCAATAATCGAACGGCCACAAATCTATCTGCCTGCACCTCAGGCGTGGTCATACCCAATAATCGAGCAGCCTCCCCTGGGTGCGGCGTGATAATCCATTTAGTACGATTAGGCGGCGCCACCAAACGACCTTGACTGAGAATATTTAAAGCATCGGCATCTAATACCATGGGTAACTCTGAAGCCAATGCCTGTTGTAGCATCTGCTCAGACCATGGCGTTCGGCCAAGTCCGGGGCCTATCACCAAAACCGTCGGCATCGAGCCGCCGCCATCCAGGAAAGAGGCTAATTCCTGCCCGGAAGAAACGCCTTTTACCATCAATTCTGGCCGACGAGTCAAAATGGCGGTTACATGCTCTGGCCGAGTAACAACACTGACCAAACCCGCACCTGTCCGCAATGCTGCTTCCCCGGCCATGGCCGCAGCACCACCAAACCCAAGGTCACCACCAATCACCATCACATGTCCAAAATCACCCTTATGGGCATCCCGATGACGAGCGGGCAGGTTCTCTGCTAAATCTTCACAGTGCAGCCGAATAGCACTCGGCTGCACCCCATCAAAAACATCCGAAGGTACTGACAAATCGCAGTAAACAATTTCTCCACTGAGTGCCGGCCCCTTCGCTGTGAACAAACCCTGCTTCAGTCCGATAAACGTCACTGTCAGACTTGCCTCTACGGCTACACCCGCTACTGCTCCCGTATTACTACAAAGCCCGGAGGGAATATCTGCTGCCACAACGGGCAAGCCGCTATGATTAATCAATCGAATTGCTTGGGCATAGGGCTCTCGTACCTGGCCCCCTAGCCCGGCGCTCACAAGTCCTGTACCTAACATAGCATCTACAATCACCCCCACTTGTAGCTCCAGACAATCAGTAAACGGTGTCATAGGCACCCCAACTGATAAAGCATATTCGTAGGCAGTATGTGCATCACCGGTTAACTTATCCGGTGATGCCAATTGTATAAGTTGAACGGGTAGCTGGCGTTCTGCGGCCAAAGCCGCCACGATGTAGCCATCGCCCCCATTATTACCCGCACCACAAAATACGGTAACAGGTGCACCTGGCCAGCGATGATTGATCTCGTGAAATACAGCGCGCCCGGCACGCTTCATTAATTTAATGCCAGGAATAGCACGCTCCTGAATAGCAATACGATCCAGTTCGCGCACTTGTTCAGCGGTATACAGGGCTGTTGGTAGGGACTGAAGCATAAAATTCCGATTATTCAGCAAATATCTGGCAAAATTATACGCCAACTTTAAACAGCTATCCGACAATACCATCCACTATGCCACAGACAATGGAAGAAATTGATTACCGCCACCTATCCCAACAAATAAAAGAGTGGGGTAAATCATTAGGTTTTCAACAGGTCACGATTACCGATATCGACTTGTCAGAAACTGGTGAGCGGTTAAATCAATGGCTTCAAAAAGACTATCAGGGTGATATGCAGTGGATGGGTGAACATGGCGAAAAACGCTATCACCCAGAACAGCTGCTACCGGGCACTCAACGTGTTATCAGTGTGCGAATGGATTATCTACCCGACGACAGCAATATGATTGCGGTGCTTAAAGATGAAGATAAAGCCTATATTTCCCGCTATGCACTGGGCCGTGATTATCACAAATTGATACGCCAGCGACTGAAAACCCTGGGTAAAGAAATTGAGCAGGCCGTACCAAACAGTATTATTCAACGGCCCTACGTGGATAGTGCCCCAGTTATGGAAAAACCGCTGGCAGAGAAAGCAGGGCTTGGCTGGATGGGTAAACACACGTTGGTTATCAATAGTGACGCCGGGTCCTGGTTTTTTTTGGGTGAAATTTATACCAGCCTGCCCTTACCTATAGACCAATCGACGGAGGAAAATCAATGTGGCGAGTGCAAGGCCTGCCTCAAAGTCTGCCCTACCGATGCTTTTCCTGAACCTTATGTACTGGATGCCCGTCGATGTATTTCCTATCTCACCATTGAGCATAAGGGCAGTATTCCCGAAGAGTTTCGACAACCCATGGGTAACAGAGTCTTTGGTTGCGATGATTGCCAGGCCATTTGCCCGTGGAATAAAGAGGCCACCACCACCCAAGAAAAAGATTTTTCTCCTCGACACAATCTCGACAACCGCGAACTCGCCGACTTATTTCTATGGACAGAAGCCGAGTTTTTAAAATTTACCGAGGGTTCGCCCATCCGACGTGTTGGCTATGAGCGGTGGTTACGAAATTTAGCAATTGGTCTGGGCAATGCACCTACCTCCGTCAAAATTCTTGCATCATTAAAAGCGCGTGAAAGTTACCCTTCGGACTTAGTTCAAGAACATGTTGCCTGGGCACTGAATCAACATTTGATATCGGAAACAGGTAAGAAAAAACGTCAGCGTAAAATTACTAACCCAGCTGCTAAAAACTAAAGAGTACTGTTATTTATAGGGAAGACTATTTTTGCTCGACCACGTAACGAATAATTTCCACCACCTGGTCTGTTGATTCCGCCCAAGCCATGGCACTGGCATCCACCTCCTTTAATGGATGAATAATAGTTTCATCATGCAGGGTGATATAGGGCGTACCCAATGCAGCGCAATATCCCGCATCAAAAGCAGCATTCCACTGCTTATATTTATCACCAAAACGAATGATCGCCAAATCACTCTGCTCTATCAGGGTCTTAATACGTATTGCATTTATTTTTGCTGATTTGTGGTCGCGCCAGAAGGCGTTTTCCTCCTCACCCAGCACATCACCGGCGGCATCACTGGCGTCGTGATTTGTCACGGCCGAGCTGAACTGAACCGGCAAATTCAGCGATTTAACGCCCTTAATAATTTGCTCCCGCCAATCCGTATGAATTTCTCCAGAAAGATAAATCTGCCACATGATGTTTGTTCCTTTAGCTTTCTGTTTCTGCCCCGTTAAAAAAAACCTCTCGATAATGACTTAGCTCGGCAATGGAGTCTTTTATATCATCCATGGCCAGATGTGATCCCTGCTTTTTAATTCCCTTTAACACCTCTGGCCGCCAACGCTTAGCTATTTCTTTAACGCTACTCACATCCAAATTTCGGTAATGGAAAAAAGCCTCCAGCGTCGGCATTTGCCGAGCCATAAACCGGCGATCCTGACAAATTGAATTACCACACATCGGCGATGTTTTAGCATCAACAAACTGCTCTAGGAATTTGATCGTCGCCTGTTCGGCTTCAGCCAAAGAGGTTGTAGTGTTGCGGACTCGATCAGTTAATCCCGAGCCACCATGCTGCCGGGTATTCCATTCATCCATCCCTTCGAGCAGGAATTCAGGCTGATGAATGGCAAAAATCGGCCCCTCGCCAAGGATATTAAGATCCTTATCCGTCACTATCGTGGCAATTTCGATAATGACATCATTCTCGGTATCGAGCCCGGTCATTTCAAGGTCAATCCAAATAAGATTTAATGGATTTTTTTTGTTTTCAGTCATGTCATTCATGGGGGTTTTCTTTTGCAATCTGAATAATATTTTCGAGTTTTTCAATGCGCGCTTCACACTTAAATATCTCGCCCTTTACCTCAGAAGCCTGGGGCTCTTCTAACCCTTCAAGCTGTTCTTTCGATGCTTTAATTTGCTCAATTAGACTCCGGCGTTCGTCCTTGAGAATACGAATTTTTTCAGCACGGTCTGCCTTATCAAAAATCAATGATTCTGGTGGCACGTCACCCAATTCGAGAGGATTCCGTTGTTGCGGAGTAGACATAAATTTCTCACCATTGATCAACTGACGCTGATTCATAAATGTTGGAGAGACAATTTCAATCCCCGCACCATGGAGTTTATCCAGCACCTCCGCGCGCAAGCGACTCCGCACGGTCAACAAATGTTTAACCTCCGCATAATAACCAGAGATACGATAGGTGATAGAAAAATCGCCCAATAACAAAATCTGAACAAAGGACTCCTGTAAACCCGCTGCTAACGAAGCCTCTTTTAGCAACACCTCCACCTGGTGATGAGAAATGTCATAGCCCAAAGATATTTCACAGGAAATAATGGTCCCAGATGAACGCACTACCGTTACGGGACTGGAGGCTAAAAATAAATTTGGCAGAGTAACTAAATCACGATCTTCAGACTGAATTTCTGTGTGAAACAACCCTCGGTCTGTCACCCGACCAAAGTGCTCGCCCGCACGGATAAAATCTCCGTGCCGAAAGCTTTTCACTGACCGTAACATCAACCCGGCCATTGCATTCGAAACAAAGGTTGTGGAGGACAAAGCAATCACACCGGTAAGTACGAGCCCCAACAAGCCTAGTAATTCCCCTTGTGTAGATTCGCTCACAGGTAATGACAGAACCAATGCAATCAGAGCTATAGCACTCAAAATTAACATGATGACCTGGCCAGGCAAGCGCGACTCCGTGGTCAGGCTAGCTCGATATATAAGCAACCAATTGGCAAACCACAACACCAAGACAATAATAGTGATGGTCACCAGCATTGGCACAAACTGGGCCAATAACGGGTAAATTCCGTCCAGATTAAACATATGCCGCTCCTGTCCCTCGTTCTGTATATGCTATATCCTTGCCGCTCAGTAAGCCAGTCCAGTGGTGACCTGGCGGGCAAGAGAAAGAGAGAAACTTATCGACCCGATCTAATTAAAAACGAAGGAGAAGTGTTGACCAAGCGCCATTTGACCAAGCAGCAACGCCGACGTATACAGCAAAATCAGGCAAAAGCCAGAGCTGAGGTCAACGTGCAACGAGAAGCAGACGACTACTTATCCTCTACTAATCCCGGCCTAGAACAAAATGGCAAAGTCATTGCCAGTTACGGCACTCAAGTCGATGTAGAGCCAGAGACTCTTTCAGAAAACACTGTCCACCTAGAAAATACTGTTCGTCGTTGTCACTTAAGAGCTAATTTGCCAACCATTGTCACAGGCGACAAGGTCACCTGGCTAGATGGCGATACCCACGGCGTTGTCATCGCTCAACACCCCAGATCCTCCGAACTATGTCGCCCAGATAATCGAAGTAACCTTCGTCCGGTAGCAGCGAATATCGATCGAATAATCATTGTCGTTGCACCCTACCCAGAACCCCATGCGAACCTTATTGATCGGTACCTGGTTGCAGCGGAGCATCAAGGGATACAGCCAATGATTATTATGAATAAGGCTGATCTAATCGATGACAATAATTACGATGCATTAACTGGTCTCGTCGATCGCTATATTGCTCTGGGCTACGACTGCATCCTAGCTTCCGCAGAAACTGGCGAAGGCATTGAAAAACTGGAAGATTATCTGGATACACTAACCAGCGTATTTGTTGGTCAATCAGGTGTGGGTAAATCTTCTTTACTCAATCGGCTATCGCCAGAAATTAATACTGCTGTGGGCCCGCTCTCTGCCACAAAAGCAAAAGGTACTCATACGACAACCAATTCGCAGCTTTTTCATCTCCCAAATGGAGGAGATGTTATCGACTCACCAGGCATACGTGAATTTGGTTTATGGCACCTTGACCCCACCTCAATTGCTGAGGGGTTTATTGAAATTCGTCCACTTCTAGGCCGCTGTAAATTTCGAGACTGTCAGCATCGAAAGGAACCGGAATGTGCCATAAAAGCTGCCGTTGATAATGGCGAAATTCAGCCGGAAAGAATTGATAGCTACTGGCATATCGTCAATAGCCTGGAACAGGAGTAGTCAGCAGCGACGGCTCCCTAGCTATTAGAGAACTCAGGGTTTATAGGTGGAATCAAGGTTTATGGGTGGTACAATCTGGTTCATTAAAAGCCGACTTATGTAATGAGAAACACCATGTCAGAAATACCTAAATTACTAGAACCTGAATCCCTAGCTAACTTACTTGACCAGCCCAATATACTGGTTGTGGATCTGAGTAACGATTCTCTCTATAGCCGCATGCACATCCCTGGCGCCGTCCACATATCGCCCCAGGAGTTAATGTCTGGGGCTATTCCTGGCCCCAACAAACTGCCACCACAAGAAAAATTGGCCGCTATGGCGAGCAGTATCGGGTTAACTGACGACAAACATGTGATTGTCTATGATGACGAAGGGGGTGGCTGGGCCGGACGTTTTATCTGGACACTAGACATTATCGGCCACAAAAAATGGTCGTATCTGAACGGTGGCCTTATTGCCTGGCACAATGAAGGACACCCAACTACTGACGAAACACCCACAACTAAAGCGATAGAACGTGATGTCAACATTGACCGTTCACCCATCATTGACGTTGAAGAAATTATGGCTAGCCTGGGCAATGATGAATTACAAATTTGGGACGCTAGAAGTGAAGCTGAATACAGGGGTGAAAAAGTACTTGCTGAAAAAGGTGGCCATATTCCTGGTGCCATCCACTGTGAGTGGACCAGTATGATGGACTTTAAGCGCAATCAGCGAATTTATGAAGATGCCCTAGAGCGTCTTGCCGCACTAGGCATTACCCCGGACAAACCCACTATTACTCACTGCCAATCGCACCACCGTTCTGGCTTCACCTATCTACTGGGAAGGATTTTAGGGTTTGATAGCATTCGAGCTTATGATGGCTCTTGGGCCGAATGGGGCAACCTAAAAGACACCCCAGTAGAGCGGCCATAGATGAACCATTTAAAGTCGGAATGGTTTGTTGCCCTTCAGCGTATCGTGCCGCAACATGGTTTGTCTCGCTTGGGCTCGTTACTTGCTGAGGCTAAGACACCTTGGCTAAAAAATGCACTGATTAAACAATTTATACGCACTTACAACGTAAATTTAGACGAAGCAGTTTCTAGTTCACTAGATGACTACCAGCATTTTAATGATTTCTTTACCCGGGCCCTGCGAGAAGATGCCCGGCCAATGGATAACAACGAAAACTCCATTGTCTGCCCTGCTGATGGCGCTATCAGTCAGCTAGGGAAAATCAAAGAAGGAAATATCTTACAAGCCAAGGGCAAAGCCTTCTCTACAGCATCACTACTTGGCTCCGATGACCCGGATAGTCAGCGATTCCTCCATGGGGATTTCATTACTATTTATCTTTCACCGAAAGATTACCATCGGGTACACATGCCGATAGATGGAGAGCTGCTTTACAGTCGCTATGTCCCAGGAAAACTATTTTCGGTCAATAATACCACCACCGAATACGTCGATGGCCTGTTTGCAAAAAATGAACGTCTCGTCTGCATGTTTGATACACCCGTCGGTCGCTGTGCCGTGATTTTAGTTGGTGCGATGATGGTCGCGGGTATCGAATCAGTATGGCAAGGGCACTACCAGCCCAATACTGTGATGACAGACCAGTTTAGTTCTGGAGAAGTTGTACTCAAGAAGGGTGAAGAAATGGGGCGATTCAAATTTGGCTCTACAGCAATCTTGATGTTTGAGCAGGGAAAAACGTTATGGTCTGAAGAATATAAGCCTGGCTCGACGACTCGATTAGGTAAGTTACTGGCTAGGACAGCCTAGCCTGTTGAGCGTAAGTAGCTTTTTATTCTACCTATAAAATTAGCCTCTTTATTTATACTTTCCTTTACCCCGTCGACCAAAATGCTGCCCAAGACCTTGCGAGTATTTTTCATAAAAATCGTCGAAATAAACGATAAATCTACATCATAACCTGAAGGGTCAAGATCTCTCGCTATAGCCAACGTTTCAACCGATTCGGCCTTTTTTTGACCTGCTTTCATCAATGCTTTACGAGATGCAGTTTCATCCTTCAGATCCAGCAGAATATAGCCGTCTGAAGCCTTGTCCAAATTAAGAACGGCCACTTTAGGAGATAAACGTGAGCTTGGATATTGTTCAACAATAACTCCAATATCTCCTGTAGTAAGCTCCACCAAGGTACCCGTAGGATAAAGACCAATTGACTGAATAAATTTAATCACAAGGTCTTCAGGGTATTGTTTATCTCGCATTTTATAAAGAATATTCACTGCGCGTGATGGCGCGACAGGGTCAGCAGACTCTCGAGGATTAGAGCAGGCATCGTAAACCGTAGCAATACCAGCAATTCGTGCTAACAACGGTATTTTTCCGCCGTCTAAGCCTTCAGGAAAACCCGTACCATCATGATGCTCACAGTGATACTTAACCACTGAAATCACTGATGTATCGACGCGCTTGAAACGCTTCAGCATATCCACACCATAGGAAACAAACTTTTGGTATTCAGCCATTTCTTCATCATTGCGATCTTTTTTACGCAACAAACTATTGGCTAATTTAACCTTGCCTATATCCTTCAATAAAGTGCCCATGCAAAGTACTGACATATCTTCTTTATTCATGCCAATATGACGAGCAAATTGAACAGCCCAAAGCGCTGATCGCATACTGTGGTCATGGGTATATTGATCCTTCAGTCGCAACCGCAATAACCAGGTGAACGCATCAGGGCACCTCACAACGCTATTGACCATATCGGCCACGGAATCTTTTAAACTTCGGTAATCGAAATCTTTACCCTTAGAAATCTGTTTGGCTGCTAACGTGTATTGCCCACGCAAATGAAGCAAAGCTTTAGCCGCATGCGCAACCTCTTTCCTCAGAGGTACAACCTGTTGATACACGTTAGATTTAACATCTATAGGCGACACACTGTTACGCCATGGTTTTACTTGTTGTTCCTGTTCAATAGGAATTTTATTTTTAAGGACCGATTGAGGTTTTGGAGATAACGTGCCAGTTATGGCACCGCGCCCTTTGCTGACATCAATAAACACATAATTACACTGGGAGCATAGCGCGTTAACTTCTTCCTGACCGCGAACAAGAAATCCCTGAATGGGAAAAGATGTTTGGCTCCACGGACGATCAAGGCAGGAGACAAACATCCCTACCTGTATATCATTCGTAAAAACCTTGGCCTGCTTGATACTCATACCAGTATGACACCCATTTTTGAATTAACTATTCTGGCAGAATACGTTCTATTTTTTCTTTTGCCAGAAAACCGCAACGACTATACGGACTGTAAACAATAGCAAAACTACTGTAACAGTGGGTCAAAAAAGTGCTAACTGCTTCAGTTATTTAGATTTTTGATGACTTTTCACTGAAAATTCGTGAACTGCATCAACAAATATACCCGCATTCTCCGGGTTGATGTCAGGTGTTATACCGTGACCCAGATTAAATACATGGCCATCACCAAGGCCGAATTGCGACAAAATAGTCTCAACCTCCTGGCGAATTCTTTGTGGTGTAGCACGAAGAATTGCAGGGTCCATGTTGCCTTGTAGAGCAACACGATCACCAATCCTCTGACGCGCGTTTCCGATATGAGTAGTCCAATCAAGTCCTACCGCATGACAACCCGAATCAGCTATATCTTCCAACCATTGTCCACCACCTTTAGTAAACAAAATGACGGGGACTGGCCGTCCTTCATGATTCCGAATCAAACCATCAACAATTTTGGCCATATACTGCAATGAAAATTCCCGATAGGCCTCATGAGACAATGCTCCGCCCCACGTATCAAAGATTTGAACAGCCTGAGCTCCAGCTTCGATCTGGGCATTGAGGTACACAATCACAGATTTTGCCAATGTATCAAGCAACTGGTGCATCAACTCTGGCTGGTTATACGCCATGGTTTTACATCGCGCAAAGTCGCGACTGGAACCGCCCTCCACCATGTAAGTAGCCAATGTCCACGGGCTACCGGAAAAACCAATCAAAGGTACTCGGCCATTAAGCTCTCGTCGAATAGTGGACACAGCATTGATCACATAAGGAAGGTCTTGATGAGGATCAATAACAGAAAGCTTATTAATATCCGCCTCGGTACGAACAGGCTTGCGAAAACGCGGGCCTTCTCCCGCTTCAAAATATAGTCCTAATCCCATAGCATCAGGGATTGTCAAAATATCAGAGAACAAGATTGCCGCATCCAGAGGATAACGCTCTAACGGTTGTAAGGTCACTTCACAGGCAAGATCAGGATTGGTGCAAAGGGCCATAAAGTCACCGGCTTTTCCTCTACATTCCCTATACTCGGGAAGATAACGCCCGGCCTGACGCATCATCCACACCGGCGTCATATCTACCGGCTGCCTCATCAATGCTCTCAGGAAGCGATCATTTTTAAGCTCAGTCATTAACTACACACCTTAAAACAGCGCCTTAAATTGCGAGATAATCAAGAATGCCTTCACCCGCCTGACGACCTTCCCATATAGCGGTAACCACCAAATCTGAACCACGGACCATATCACCACCGGCAAAAACTTTTGGATTACTGGTCTGAAATTTAAATTGCTGTTCTTCTGGTGCAACAACGCCTTTCCAATCATTCAATTCAACGCCAAGATCGACCAACCAGGGTGCTGGATCCGGCTGAAAACCAAATGCGATCAGCACGATATCTGCTGCTAATATTTCTTCACTACCCACGACAGGTATTGGCCGGCTACGACCATTTTCATCGGGCTCGCCCAATTCAGTGGTCACCACCTTAATGCCTTCAACCTTACCATTACCTACAATTTCAATGGGTTGACGGTTAAATAGAAACTGAACCCCCTCTTCCTTGGCATTCTGAACTTCTCGACGAGAACCAGGCATGTTCGCATCATCACGTCGATACGCACAGGTGACACTTCCGGCTCCTTGCCGGATAGACGTTCGGTTACAATCCATTGCAGTATCACCACCGCCAAGCACAATTACACGCTGGCCAGCAACACTAATGAAGTCACCCGGTTCTTTTTCCCACCCCATATTCCGATTAACATTGGCAATTAAGAATGGCAGTGCATCGTACACACCGGGTAAGTCTTCACCGGGGAAGCCGCCTTTCATGTATTTATAGGTACCCATACCAAGGAACACTGCATCAAATTCTTCCGTCAGCTCACCCATGTCTACATCAACACCAACATCCGTGTTTAATCTGAACTCTACGCCCATTTCTTCAAACACGGAACGACGACGCTGCATCACAGACTTTTCTAACTTGAACTCAGGAATACCAAAGGTCAGTAGACCTCCAATTTCAGGATAACGGTCAAACACGACAGGTTTAACGCCATTTCGTACCAGTACATCGGCACAACCCAATCCGGCGGGGCCAGCACCAATAATCGCAACACGCTTGTCTGTCCAAGATACGTTGGACATATCTGGACGCCAACCCATAGCAAAGGCTGTGTCCGTAATATATTTTTCTGCATTACCAATGGTCACTGCACCAAAATCATCATTCAGTGTGCAAGCGCCCTCACACAAACGGTCCTGTGGGCATACTCGGCCGCAGACCTCAGGCAACGTATTGGTGAGATGACTGAGTTCTGCCGCTTCCATAATATTTCCCTCAGACAGCAACTTCAGCCAATTGGGAATGTAGTTATGGACTGGGCATTTCCACTCACAATAGGGGTTGCCACACTCAATGCATCGGTGAGCCTGCTCACCCGCCTGCTTTTGTCCGGTAGGCTCATATATTTCAACGAATTCCTGAGTACGACTCTGCATACCTTTTTTATTAGGTTCCAGGCGCTCTACCTGAATAAATTGGAAATCGTTATTTAACCTATCGCTCATAAATATAAACTCTTAAGGTGGCAGAAGCCTGTCTATTACGGTCACTTAGCCTATGATTATTGTGGCTCAGAGCGAGTGTGTGCCAGTAATATTTGTAAACTAGCTGCCTTAGGTTTCACCAGCCAAAATTTGCTGAGGAAGTATTCAAAATTATCCAAAATTTCTTGGCCCCAGGAACTACCTGTCTCAGCCACAAATTCAGTAATCATACTATCTAGGTGGTAACGATAAGCCTCTGTGGCTTCACTGGTAATTCTCTGAATCTCCACCAACTCCATGTTGTAATTATCAACAAAGCTGCGATTTTCATCGAGAACATAAGCAAAACCGCCTGTCATGCCCGCACCAAAGTTAGAACCGGTTGCTCCTAACACAACAACCACACCACCTGTCATATATTCACAGCAGTGGTGTCCAGCACCTTCTACCACAGCCTGCGCACCTGAATTACGAACAGCAAAGCGCTCTCCGGCACAACCTGCAGCATACAATTTACCTGAAGTCGCACCATATAAGCAGGTATTACCTATGATGGGAGCATCTTTTGAAGCAAACTTACTGCCCTCCGACGGGGCGATGACAATTTTACCGCCTGCCATACCTTTTCCCACGTAGTCGTTAGCATCACCACGAAGGTATATATCAAGTCCTCCAGCATTCCATACACCAAGAGATTGCCCAGCAACGCCCTTAAGTATCAATTTGATCGGCGCATCTGACATTCCCTGGTTGCCATGACGTTTGGCTATTTCACCAGATAAACGAGCACCGATAGAGCGATCACAATTACTAATGTTATAACTAAATTCACCACCCTGTTTTGCTTCAATAGCAGACAAGGTGTCTTCCACCATTTGTTCCGCTAACCGCCCTTTATCAAAGGGGGCATTCTTTTCCACTTGGCATGTCTGTGGTTTACTCTGCAAAAATTCATCCGTATAGATAATCGGCGAGAGATCCAGCTTCTTCTGTTTTTCAGTATCCCCAGAGATAACTTCTAACAAGTCAACCCGCCCCACCAACTCACCCAAAGTCTGAACACCTAATCGAGCCATCCACTCACGAGTTTCTTCTGCCATAAAGAGGAAGAAGTTCCTCGCCATCTCAACAGTCCCCTTGTAGTAGCCATCACGGAGTTGTTTGTCTTGTGTCGCAACACCTGTTGCACAATTATTAAGATGGCAGATTCTGAGGTATTTACAACCGAGAGCAACCATTGGAGCAGTACCAAAGCCAAAGCTTTCAGCACCCAAAATAGCCGCCTTCACTACATCCAGACCGGTTTTTAAACCACCGTCTGTTTGAACTCTAACTTTGTCTCGCAAGTCGTTGGCTCGCAACATCTGATGAGTTTCAGCAAGACCCAGTTCCCATGGAGAACCCGCATAACGAATGGACGTTAATGGACTCGCCGCTGTACCACCATCGTAGCCAGAAATTGTAATTAAATCGGCATAGGCTTTAGCTACACCTGCAGCGATGGTGCCTACTCCCGGCCTAGAAACCAATTTTACAGAAATCAGCGCACGGGGATTGACCTGCTTCAAATCAAAAATCAGCTGAGCCAAGTCTTCAATGGAGTAAATATCATGATGAGGCGGCGGAGAAATCAAGGTCACACCCGGTACTGAGTAACGTAATCGAGCAATCAGATCATTAACCTTGCCACCCGGCAGCTGACCACCTTCACCGGGCTTTGCACCCTGGGCCACTTTTATTTGGATAACTTCAGCGCTGGACAAGTAGTGTGGAGTTACCCCAAAACGACCGGAAGCCACCTGTTTGATTTTAGACACTTTTATCGTGCCATAGCGAACTGGGTCTTCACCGCCCTCACCTGAATTCGAACGCCCACCCAAGCTGTTCATTGCTTCGGCTAATGCTTCATGTGCCTCTGGAGACAATGCTCCCAAAGACATTCCGGCAGAATCAAAACGCTGTAAAATCTTTTCAATCGGCTCAACTTCGGCAATGGAAATAGGTTTAATGTCTTCTCTAATCTTAAGCAGGTCTCTTAACGTCGCTACCGGACGCTCATTCACCAATGCAGCATAGTCATGCCAAGCGTTATAGTCACCTTTTTGCACTGAACGATGAAGTGCCTGGATAACGTCGGGGTTAAATGCATGGTATTCCTGACCATGAACATATTTCAGGATGCCACCAGGACTCACTGGTTTGCGTTCACTCCAGGTTTCATTTGCCAAAAGCTGTTGATCATTCTGCAAGTCATCAAAACTGGCACCTTGAATACGACTTGGCGTTTCCAGAAAACACAAATCGACAACATCAGACTGCAACCCAATAATTTCATAGAGTTGAGCCCCACGATAGGATCCAACGGTAGAAATACCCATCTTAGACAGGATTTTTAGCAACCCTTTGTTAATGCCTTTGCGATAATTTTTAAAGGCAGAGTCCAAATCGCAAAGAAGTTCTCCGGACTCTATCAAATCGGAAAGAATATGGTAGCTCAAATAAGGGTAGACCACTGAAGCACCGCAACCGATCAATGTTGCTATCTGGTGCGAATCTCGGGCCGATGCCGTACTGGCAATAATATTTGTGTCACAACGAAGTCCAGCAGCAATGAGATGATGATGTACGGCACCCACGGCCATCAGCATTTGTATAGGCAGCTTACCTTCTTCAATATCTGAATCAGACAAAATACAACAGACAACACCAGCACGAACAGCGGCCTCTACTTCCTGGCATAGATCCTGAACGGCTTGCTTTAAGCCAACAACAGACGGATCGTAATTGACACTTATTTTTTTAACTAGGTAACCGTCTAACCCACTATTTTTCAATGCATAATATTTGCGTGGTGACAAAACAGGGCTGGTCAGGTTGATGCGTTTTCCATGTATTTCATCTTCCGAAAAAATACTGTATTCACGGCCCAGCTGAGTCTGCAATGACATCACCAATGTTTCACGCAATGGATCAATGGGCGGATTCGTTACTTGGGCAAACTGTTGACGAAAATAATCATAGAAACTACGATTTTTTCTCGAGAGTACCGCCATGGGAGTATCATCCCCCATGGAACCGACAGCTTCCTGACCACCTTCGGCCATAGGACGTAAAACTTGGTCTCGCTCCTCTTGGGTAGCAAGGAACATCTTCATATATTTTCGAATTTGGCTGCGAGTTAAAGCACCCTCTACCTCAATACTCTCATCGTCCATAGTGGACATAATTTTAACGGAGCCCTTACGTAACCATGCCTGATAAGGGTTGCTGGAAGCCAATTGTTTGTCCACGTCATCGGCATTCAAAATAGTTCCTGTCTGCGTATCAATAGACAGAATATCGCCTGGCCCCAGCCGGCCCTTGGCAACAACATTTTCAGGCTTATAGCTATAGACGCCTACCTCAGAAGCGACGGTGATAATATCATCGTCCGTCAGCACCCAACGAGAAGGCCTCAGCCCATTCCTGTCTAGCGTACAAACAGCATAACGGCCATCCGTAATTACCAGTCCAGCAGGACCATCCCAAGGCTCCATATGCATGGAGATATACTCAAAATAAGCCCGCTCACTGGGTCCAAAGTCCTGATTGTTATTCCAGGCAGGTGGCACGAGCATTCGTACCGCTTTATGTAAGTCCATTCCACCGGCGACGAGAACTTCCAGCATATTATCCAAACTGGATGAGTCGGAACCAGTTCGATTGACCAGTGGTGCCACTTCTTGTAAGTCTGGTAACAACGATGTTTGAAATTTAGGCGTACGAGCGACAGACCAATTACGGTTTCCAGAAATGGTATTGATTTCACCATTATGGGCTAACATTCTAAACGGTTGTGCCAAAGGCCATTGAGGCGATGTATTGGTAGAGAACCGTTGATGAAAAATGCAAATAGCCGTCTCTAATGCAGGGTTTGCCAAATCCAAATAAAACTTTGGCAAATCCACTGGCATCATCAACCCTTTATAGCTGATCACATTTTCTGCCAGGCTCGCGATATAAAACGCACTATCCGCAGCCAACGCTAATTCTATTTTACGTTTGGCAATAAATAAGCGGGCATTGAAGTTTTGACTATCGAGATGACCTGCCGTAATAAACACCTGTTCAAACACAGGCAATGTTTTTAGAGCAATCTCGCCTAAACATGCATCATCAGTAGGCACTTCACGCCAACCAACAACATCCAGACCTTGGTCTGACAGCGCCGCCGACATAGTAATTTTTGCATGCTCTCGCGTAACAATATCTTGACTCAGCATCACCGAACCAAGGGCATACAGCTCAGGCAGCTCAACATTAAATAGCTCTTTGGCTATATTACGCATAAAGGTATCTGGCTTTTGTAGCAATAGGCCACAACCATCACCTGTTTTGCCATCAGCGGCAATCCCACCGCGGTGAGTCATACAAGTTAACGCTTCAATTGCAGTTTTTAATAGCCGATGGCTCGCCTGCCCCTTGGTATGGGCAATTAGGCCAAATCCGCAATTATCTTTGAATTCATCTAACCGATAGAGACCAGTCGGCATAATAGAGCTCTAGGTAAAAAAATACGTTTAAACACAGCCAGTTACAGAAACAACCCCAAAAATGGGAGTGTACTGGCGCAAAAGGAGACACATTTTACACATCCGTGGGCAACGCCACAAATATCTCAAGGTGAAAAAATGTATTTACGAACGAAAACGACCAAAATGCAAGGCTACACTTTAAATACTGATTCGGGGCGCTTCAGCAGGTCTATTAAAAGGCTTTGATCAAAATTAGCTGTCACTACTGCATGGCCAATAGATTTCAGTAACACTAAACGAAGACTGCCATCTAGAACCTTTTTATCAATGGACATAAGCTCAAGAAACGTTTCTGAATTCATTGCTTTGGGTGCGGAAACAGGCAGGTCACAGTGAGCTAGCAGCTCTCTAATTCTACGAACATCGTCCTCAGACACCCAGCCCATCAACTGAGAAAGCTCTGCCGCCATTACCATGCCTGCAGCAACTGCCTCACCATGCAACCAGTCTCTGTATGACTGGAACGTTTCAATAGCATGGCCAAACGTATGCCCTAAATTCAGTATGGCCCGAACCCCGCTCTCCCGCTCATCCTGACTCACGACTTTGGCCTTATTTTCACAAGACCGTCCAATAGCAAAAGCCAGGGCAGCAGAATCTCGCGACAACAACAAATGAATGTTAGCCTCAAGCCAACAAAAAAACTCTGCATCAGCAATCAAACCATACTTAATCACTTCAGCCAGCCCTGCCCGCAACTGCCGATCGTCCAAAGTATTTAAGGTTGTCGTGTCAGCAATAACACATTGCGGCTGATAAAAAGCACCGATCATATTTTTGCCATGGGGGTGGTTAACAGCTGTTTTTCCTCCCACAGAGGAATCCACCTGAGCAAGCAGGGTTGTGGGTATCTGGATAAAATTAATACCCCTCTGATAACAGGCCGCAGCAAACCCCGTCATATCACCAATAACACCACCCCCAAGGGCTATTAGGGTAGTGGTACGGTTATGCTTTTTAGCTAGTAATGCGTCAAAAATCGTATTCAACGTTTCAAGATTTTTGTAGATTTCTCCATCAGGTAAGATGACAGATTCAGCTTGATAGCAAGACAAGCTCTTCATAAGAAACTGCAAATAAAGTGGCGCAATAGTTTCGTTTGTCACCACCAACACTTGCTGGCCATGGATATATGGTGCTAGCAAATCGGATGTCTGCAGCAATCCCTCGCCAATAAAAATAGGGTAGCTTCTCTCACCTAAATCGACTGTAAGCGTTCTGGTTTTTTTCACGATGAATGATTCTAATGATTGGATTGATTGACTGAGAAATGTACCACATCAACCCATAAGCTGACGAATTTCACTCACAATATCTTCAGCGACTAACTGAGGTTTTTTTCTTTCGGTAACAACAACCAAATCAGCCACTTCTTGATATAAAGGGTCGCGATCTGATATCAGTTTCTCTATCACTTCCCGGGGGTTATCAACCTGCAATAGAGGCCGATTACGATCATGTGCCGTGCGCTCTACTAACTGCCCAACAGATGCACTAAGGTAGACCACATACCCCCTCTGTTTGAGCACATCACGATTGCTTTTAGCAAGAACGGCACCACCTCCTGTAGCGAGAAGGATGCCTCGCCGAGACGTCACCTCATCCAGCATGCGAGACTCACGCTTACGAAACCCATCTTCCCCTTCTACGTCAAAAATCCAAGGAATATCAGCTCCACAACGATTTTCAATTTCCGTATCGAGGTCCACAAATTCGAGATCTAGGCTTTCAGCCAGGAAGCGGCCGATGGTTGTCTTGCCAGCCCCCATGGGGCCGACAAGAAAAACGTTATTATTTTTGAGCATTAATCCAGAAGGGCTTCACTGATAATTTTAGGTGTAATGAAAATCAAAATTTCACGCTTTTGAACATCATCAATATCATGTCTAAACAGGCGGCCAAGGTAAGGAATATCACCAAGTAAAGGAATTTTTTCTACCTGGTTAACTGTTTGCGTCTGGAACAATCCCCCCAACACCAAAGTTTGACCATCACCAACAACTGCCTGTGTTTCAACCGAAGTAACATCAATGGTAGGTTCACCGCCCGCCGAAAGAATTTCACCGACAGAATCCTGTGACACCACCAAATCCATAACAATTCGGCCATCAGGCGTAATCTGAGGCGTTACCTCAAGCTTAAGAACCGCTTCTTTAAATTCAATTGAAGTAGCACCGCTGGAAGTAGACTCCTCAAAAGGAATTTCGGTACCCGTTTTAATAATCGCTTTTTGCTTGTCGCCTGTTAACACCTTAGGTTGGGAGACTATTTCACCAGAACCCTCGTTCTCTAATGCACTTAATTCCAGATCCAAGAAAGTATTGCCGGTAAGTAATTCAAGGGCAAAGCTGCCGTTGGGATTTTGAACACCAAGGTCAACGCCTAATGCATTACTATTTACCAAAATCTCACCGGTACCATTATTGAAAATATCAATGGGGTTATTGGGGTCGACAAAGCCTTCAAGTGATCCACTAAAACCAAACCCATCATCACCCGGCGTACGTGCTCCCTGCAAGCCTAGACGCGTTCCAATTTCTTTCCTGAAGTCTGTGTTAGCAATGACTATTCGTGCTTCAATTAACACTTGACGAATAGGTATATCGATCTTTTCAATTAAACGCATAAACTCCAAAATTTTGTCTTCTGTATCCGTCAATATGACGGTATTGGTTCGCTCATCAACGATTGCCGATCCTCGTTCTGACAAAATGGTAGCTGTAGCAGTTCTGTCATCATCTCTACCACCGGCGCCGGCCCCACCCTTTTTTACGTCAAATAGCTCAAACAACTCTTTCGCATCAGCATATTTAATGCGAATAAACTCTGTTCGCAATGGAGCAAGCTCCTGAAGCTGTTTATTAGCTTCTACTTGCAGCCGCTCACGCTCAGCAATTTCTGCTGCCGGAGCGATCATCAAAACATTGCCTTCCTGACGTTTATCTAAGCCCTTGGCTTTTAAGACAATGGCAAGGGCCTGATCCCAAGGAACATTTTCTAGGCGCAATGTAATACTGCCCGACACGGTATCACTGGCTACCAAGTTGAGCTCCGTAAAGTCCGCGATTAACTGCAGCACTGACCTCACTTCAATATCCTGAAAGTTCAATGAGAGCTTTTCACCCACATAAGAAAATTTTGCCTTTTTCGCCTCTAACTCATCTGACGTTAAATTCTTAACACTGATCACATAATGGTTATCCATCTGATAAGCCATGTAATCATATTCACCCACGGTATCGACCGTCACAACTGTTGTTGAGCCATCAGAGCTCACATCAACTTCTTTTACGGGTGTCGCAAAATCCATCACATCTAGTCGACGATCCAAAGACGCCGGCAATTTCGTACGGAAAAAGCTTAGCTTAATACCCTTACCTACTTGGGAGACATCAACACTAACTGATGGATCAGAGAGTTCGATAGAAACCAGCCCCTCACCTTCCTCACCACGATCGAAATCAATATTTTTAATACTATATTCAGATTTACTCGTACGATCTTCTGCGGTTGTTGTCGCTTCAACATAAGTAGACCGCTTTTGAACTGCCGCCGTACCATCTTCCCCCCCGACAAGAACTTTAAGAACATGACCCTCTGTTACCGTTTCATAGGGTGCCATTGAAAGCATATTGATAATCAGACGGGTGCGATCCGATGTTCCCAATACCACGGCACTACGAGCATTTTCAAACGACAAAGCATGCTTTTTCTGTGCTAACGCACTTTCTACTCCGGGTAAATCCAAAACAATTCGAGCTGGGTTTTCAATAGTATATCCCTCCGGATTTGGAGGTGTATCGGAGAAGGACAATTGCACCTCAAATCTACCACCGGGCAATGTCGCAAAACTAATATCCTCAAGTAGAACCTGTGCTAACGCATTCGAAGAAGCACAGAGAAAGGTAAAACACCCCACCAGAACTAGCACACTCTTCTTCAGATACCCTTTCATTGAAGTTTCCCCAAACATTTTTTAGTCCTTTTCTTTCAAAGCTAAAGTTCGTGGGCGTTCTACCCATTCACCCTGGCCATCAGGAACAACCTCGATCACATCAATCTTAGAATTTGTGACAGAAATGATGCGCCCGTGGTTTTTACCCATATAATTCCCAGTAGTGACGCGATGTATACCACCACTACCATCATTAACTAACGACCATATCTGTTCATTTTTCGATAATGCACCGACCATAGAAAGCGCTGCAAAATTATAACTCTCAAGATATTCCTTTTTACGGTTTTTATCCGGAGCTTGAACTTTATTATCCCCAGAAATCGAATTACTCGAGGCCAAAGCGATAGGCGGCTCAAACGGGCTGCGCATCGCCATTGCCCCATAGCTAAATGCCTTATAAGAGCGAAAAGTGGGTAGAAGCTCCACCTCACCTGCCGGCTTCGCTCTAACCTTGGTCATAAAGCTTTGTAAATCCCCATATTGGCTTTCACCACTGCAACCAGAGGTTAAAACCACACAAGCTAATGTAATTAAACTGATTATTTTAGCCATGTCAGTCATCCTGCGCCTTATAGCGGTATGTTCTCGCCTCAATTTCTAGCGCTTGCATACTACTTTTATCATCTGAAGTGAGACTGTAATCATGCAGCGTCACTATTCGTGGCAAACCAGCTATGCCACTCACAAAAGCGCCCACATCATGATACGCACCTTCTGCCACAATTTTTATGGGCAATTCTACATAAAACTCTGTTGCCCTCTCAGGCTGTAGAGTAATACTGGTGATATTAAGGCTCGCGCCATTACCCAGCTCGGTAATATCTTCCAGCAACCCAGGCACTTCCGTATCACTGGGTAGTTGAGCGAGAAGTGCACCAAACAACTTCTCCACATCCACCATTTGCTGACGGTAAACCTGAAGATTGGCCGCTTGGAATGCTTTCTTCTCAAACGTCACCTTTAACTTTTCTTCTTGATCTTGAGCGGCATTCAACTCAGCGCCCAAATCTTTAATATAAAAGTAATAGGCTCCAGTAAGCACCAAGCAAAATGCAACAATAAGCAAGAATGCTCTAACCGGCAAAGGCCAAACACCAATACTTTCAACGTCAAGCTCAGCCAGGTCCAGATTCTTTAATTGCTGAAAGGAATCATTTAACGCCATTACGCTTCTCCCTCAGCCACTCTATCTACACTCAACTCGGAACCATTCTCTGCGTCCGGCTGAACAATCTTCACATTCATCTCAAACTGACTACCGTTTTCACCCAGCGCATCGTTGGCTTCGACCGTGGTCAAATTAGGTTCAGTAAACTTATAGGAAGCATCCAAACGCCTCATTAACACAGAGACCCGGCTGTTCGATTCAGCAAAACCAACCAAGGAAATTTTATCTCCGTTACGAATCATCTTGGTGAAATACACACCCCCAGGCACACACCGAACAAACTCATCATAAATTTTGACAATTTCTGGTCTATTACCCTGCACCTTCTGAATAACCTGAATACGATCAAGCAGATTTTGGCGACGCCTAGTCAACTCCTCGATCTCCGAAACCTCTTTATCCAGCTTGGTGATTTCACCTTTTAACAATTGGTTTCGACCAGATTGGTTATCTATTTGAGTGTTTACGACCCGCCCCCAACCAAACGCTACCAACGCAGCTACAATTAAAACTATACCCACAAGACTAAAAAATTCTTTCTTCTTTTCAGCACGATGTACTTCGCGCCAGGGGAGTAAATTAATCTTGGCCATTACTCCAACCCCCTCAATGCCAATCCTGCTGCTATCAGTAGAGCCGGGGCATCACTACTTAATGCAACAGCATTCACTTTATTAGAGACTTCCATATCGGCAAATGGATTTGCAACCAGCGTCGACAGGCCCAACTTTTCTTCCACCTCTTCTCGCAATCCATCCATAGCCGCAACACCTCCCGCCATGATCAGTTGATCAATATAATTGTATTGACTGGAGGAAAAGAAGAATTGCAATGATCTAGATATCTGCTGAACCAAGGCATCCTTAAATGGCTCCAAGACTTCAGTCACATAATCTTCTGGCAAGCCACCTTGCTTCTTGGCTGAGCCCGCCTCATCAACTGACAAGCCATAGCGACGCTGAATTTCTTCTGTCACTTGTTTTCCGCCAAACAATTGCTCACGGGTATAAACTGTTTTGCCATTAACCAGAACACTCAGTGTCAACATGGTTGCGCCCACGTCAGCTATTGCAACGACCTGGTCCTCCAACCCTTCCATCTGGCTTGCAAGCAACTCAAATGCCCGCTCGACAGCAAACACTTCAACATCAACTACTTTTGGATTCAATCCAGCCAACTCAAGAGCTTCACTTCTAGAATCAACATTTTCTCTACGACAAGCAGCCAAGAGAACATCAACCTGCTCAGGGTTGTTCTCTGAAGGCCCAATAATCTCAAAGTCTAGCGCCACTTCATCAAGTGGATAAGGAATATACTGATCTGCTTCTAGTGCAATCTGAGTTTCCATGGCTTGATCACTAAGTTCAGCAGGCATCTCAATCACTTTGGTGATCACCGATGAACCCGCCACTGCAACCGCCGCATCCTTCGCCTTTGCCTTCGCCTGACTAACGACCTTGCGAATGGTGTCAGCCAGCGCATCGACATCATTGATATTCTTTTCAACAACCGTATTAGGAGGAAGGGGTCTCACCAAATAACTTTCCACCTTATAACGGCTGCCACTTCGACTGATCTCAAGCAACTTAACCGCAGAAGAACTGATATCCAGCCCTAACAGACTTTTAGGCTGCTGATCTAGAAAGCTAAAAATTCCCATTTTTGTTTTCTTTTCCCAGAGTTACGCAAAGTATCTAATATGCAGCCTTAACTATTTTTTACAAGTTTGCAAGTAGTGTATTGCCACTTTTTTTAGCCCTATAATACGAGGCTGTCACAAAACTGGCCCAATCATGAATAAAACCCACCTAAAAATTCTTCGCTGTGCACTATGGCTTACTTTTGCAGCTCTAGGTGGCCTATTAATCATAGGCGGCAGTTTATACCTATACCTTAGCCCTAAATTACCCTCTGTTGAAAGTCTTCGCCAGATTAAACTGCAGACTCCTTTGAGAATCTATTCACAAGATTCACAACTTATTGGCGAATTTGGCGAAAAACGTCGTACCCCCATCAATTTTTCTGACATTCCCCCACTCTATGTCAAAGCATTACTTTCCGCAGAAGACGACCACTTTTACAGCCACAGCGGTGTCGATATTGCAGGATTACTGCGCGCAGCATCCCAATTAATTACTTCGGGAGAAATAAAAACAGGTGGTAGCACCATCACCATGCAAGTGGCCCGCAATTTCTTTCTAAGCAACACACAAACGTTTACTCGAAAATTTAACGAGATTTTGTTGGCGCTTCGCATCGAAGACGAGCTCTCTAAAGATGAAATACTGACCCTCTACGCCAACAAAATTTATCAAGGTAATAGAGCATACGGCATCGATGCCGCCGCCCACGTTTACTACGGAAAAACCATCAAAGATCTTAACTTGGCCCAACTGGCCATGATTGCAGGCTTACCAAAAGCACCGTCTGCATACAACCCTATTGCCAACCCAGACCGCGCCTTGCTACGCCGGAACTGGATCCTCAAGCGCATGTTCGATTTAGGCCATATAAATAAAGAAACCTACGATCTAGCAAAAATTGAACCTGTCACCGCCAACTATCACGGCTACAACGTAGAACTGGATGCACCCTATGTCTCTGAAATTGCACGCAAAGAAATCCTTGAAATGGTTGGACCACAGGCCTATACCGATGGTTACCGGGTGTACACTACCGTCAACAGCCGCCTACAACGAAGTGCACAGCAAGCTGTTCAGAAAGGACTGCTCGCCTACGACCAACGTCATGGATACCGAGGCCCGGAGTCACACATCACAGAGCAGACCCAATGGGCCACCACCCTCAGTAAAACACCGGCCTATGGGGATTTAATTCCGGCGATTGTGACACAAACCCGGGACCAATCTATTAACGTGCTCATTGGGCCAAATGAAGAAGTTGAAATTTCCTGGGAACAGGGATTGAAGGGACTACGTCAATACAATAGCCCCAACAGCCGATCTGCACCGATCAAAACGAGCGACGAAATCTTTTCATCTGGAGATTTAATTCGGATTCAACAAAAAAACAACCGCTGGCAATTGAGCCAGTTACCTAAAGCCCAAGCGGCTGTGGTGGCATTGAACCCTCAAAATGGGGGAATACTGGCGCTAGTAGGCGGGTTCGATTTCCGCCAAAGCCACTTTAACCGAATCACTCAGGCAAAGCGCCAGCCAGGATCCAATTTCAAACCCTTCATTTACACCACAGCACTAGAGCATGGCTTCACTGCAGCCAGCATGATTAACGACGCGCCTGTCGTTTTCGACGACAAGCTGCTTGAAAACACCTGGCGCCCCGAAAATGATAGTGGCAAATTCTATGGGCCAACACGTTTACGCAAGGCTCTTTATTTATCCAGAAACCTCGTCTCAATTCGCATTTTACGAAGCATCGGTACCAAAACTGCCATTCAAGGACTTGAACGATTCGGTTTTGACACTTCGGAATTTCCACGAGACCTATCATTAGCGCTAGGAAGTCACGCGGTCACCCCTCTACAGGTGGCCACAGGGTATGCCATTCTTGCCAACGGCGGCTACCGGGTTGCACCCTACCTCATTGAACGAATTGAAGACGCTAAAGGTGATGTGGTTTACCAAGCTGCACCTTTAACGGTTTGCGAGCATTGTGATCCAGAAGCTAACGTAGTCGCCAAAAATGAAATAGGGACTATAAATTTAGAACATAATTTAACCGCTTCCTCAAAACAAGAGGGCTCAGCAGGATCACAAGCCACAACAGAAAATAAAAGCAATAAGACATTATTACCCTCCGACAACTTCCCTGTAGCACCCCAAGTCATTTCTCCCCAGGTGGCATATATTATTGACTCAATTTTGAAAGATGTTATTCGCAAAGGAACAGGAAAAGGAGCACGAGTACTAAAGCGATCTGACCTTGCGGGAAAAACAGGAACGACGAACGGCCCCAAAGATGCCTGGTTTTCTGGTTACAGCTCCCATATTGCAGCCACAGCCTGGTTGGGTTTTGATGGCAACTTACTACTTGGGCGCCGCGAATATGGCGGATCAGCAGCATTGCCTATTTGGATAGATTTTATGAAAGATGCGCTGGCTGGCAGTGCCGAAATCACACGGGCGCAACCAGAGGGTATTGTCATGATTCGAATAGACCCAAACACAGGCCTTAGGGTTGGACCAGAACATGCAAATGCAATGTTTGAAATTTTCCGTAAGGACCACGTTCCGCCAATGGCCGATAAATCACCAAACATGAATAATGAGGACAGCCCACAGAACACACCTCGTCCAGAAGACTTATTCTAAACGGAGATTCACATGCAGCAGGCTAAAGATGCTTTACATACAGCTTACAGCTTGTATCTCCATTTCAACATCACCCGTTTTGTGAGCATACTTCGATCACATGAAAACAAGAACAATTTGTATTTATGAAATGTGACCTAAATCATGAACATTAATTGGAACAACATAGATACCGTTCTACTTGATATGGACGGCACTCTGCTTGATCTACATTTTGACAATTTTTTCTGGCTTACCCACTTACCCCGGCGTTATGCAGAGCATCACAACATCTGCCCAGACCAAGCGGCACGCGAGTTACATAAACGCTTTAATGAAAAACGTGGAACCCTAGACTGGTACTGCCTTGAATACTGGTCCAAGGAACTGTCATTAAATATTCGTCAGTTAAAGGAAGAAATTGATCACCTGATTCAGGAGCGACCTTTTACTCAAGAGTTCCTGAGACAATTGGGCGCTCATGGTAAACAACGCGTACTAATTACCAATGCACACCCACACAGTTTGGAGCTAAAGCTCGCGACCACAGGCATAAATTCATTACTTGATCATATCTATACATCACACCAATTTAACCAGCCCAAAGAATCTCAAAAATTTTGGCATGCACTGGCCGACCAGCAGCACTTTGATCCCAAAAGAACCCTGTTCATTGATGATTCTATTGATGTACTCCATTCCGCTAAGCAATATGGCATTAGTCACCTGATCGGCATCAATCAGCCCGATAGCCAGCAAGCCCCCAGAGAAATAGAAGGCTTTAGCACAATCACTCATTTTGATGAGATTTTTCCAAATGCCTAAACAGAGCGAAGCGTTACAAAAAGTTCGTTTAGACAAATGGTTGTGGGCCGCACGTTTCTTTAAAACACGCACCTTAGCAAAGGCTGCCATTGAAGGCGGAAAAATCCACATAAATGGCCAAAAGGCAAAACCGAGCAAAGAGCTTGCCTTGGGAGCAACACTCCGTATTCGACAGGGATTAGACGAAAAAACGGTGGTCGTTAATTCTCTCTCCGACCAGAGACGCGGTGCCAGCGAAGCATCAATACTGTATAACGAAACCCAAGAAAGTATCGACCTGCGCGACAAAAATGCTGCAGAGCGTAAGGCATCAAACCACGGCATTACATTTCAGGATCAACGCCCCAACAAAAAGCAAAGGCGTCAAATCCACCGGTTCAAGGAGGACAACCAATCATGAGGCACGGGATCGCCATCAGCATCAAACAAGCAACACTAGGACTAACAATGCTTGGACTTCTAATTAGTTCATCACCTTCATTTTCCGGCATCTATCGTTGGACTGACGCCCAAGGGAAAGTACACTTTTCCGACCAACCGCCCGAGGAGCGAGTTGCTTCCGAAGAAGTGTCAAGTCAACTATCACCACTCAATCGTGATTCCAGCGCCCAGGAAACACAAAAACTACAACAGGTTTTTCAACAAGAAACACCCGAAGAAAAAGTTCTTCAACAACAAGAAAAAAACCAACAACAACAACGGGACCAGAAAACAAAAAAAGCCTGCCAACAAGCAACACAAAAATTACGCACGCTTCAGGGCCCCGTATACTTTGTCGACAAAAAAGGTAAAGAAATCATTGTTAGTGAAGAAGAACGAGCAGAGAGAGCTCAACAGTTAGAGCAAGAAATTCGGCGTTATTGTTCTTGACCGTCAACGCCCCATACCGCTGCTTCAGTATTAAGTCATAAAGCAAAACCAAAGGAAATATAGACAAAGCGCATGAAGTGCCCTACATTCCGCGCGCTTTGTAGAGGAGCATCAATAATGTCTACCAGCGATCAACTTCAACGATTTATCTTTGAACACTCAGATATTCGAGGTGAAATACTGACGCTGGAAAAAAGCTATCAAGACGTGCTTGCAAACGGTGACTACCCCGAAGCGATACAACTACTGATTGGTCAATTCCTTGCAGCAGCCGGGTTACTTAGTGCAACCCTAAAATTTGAGGGGGTCATTACCCTTCAGGCACAGGGTTCTGGGCCCCTTTCATTCATCATGTCCGACTGTTCTCGCCATCACAATCTGAGAGCCATTGCCAAATTCGATCCAAAACTCTCCTATAAAAGTGATACTCCTCTTACGGAATTGATTGGAAAGGGAATCCTGACGCTAACGATCGACCCAAGTGAAGGTGAGCGCTACCAAGGTATCGTCCCACTGGAGTCGCTCTCACTTGCCGAATGCCTAGAGGACTACTTTGCCCGCTCAGAGCAACTAAAAACCCGGATTTGGTTGAGTGCAGAAACAAAAAGCAACACCCCAAAAGCAGCAGGTCTATTACTTCAAGCATTACCCAGCCAACTGGAGGCTACGCCTGAGGAGAACCAGCGTTTATGGGAGCACACCACTCAACTGGCCGACACTATTACACCCGAAGAGCAATTGACACTTAATCATGATGAGCAACTTTTTCGATTATTTCATCAAGATGAATTACGTCTCTTTGAACCAAGCCCGGTTCAATTTTTTTGTAGTTGTTCTGAAGAGCGTTTTGCTAACGCTTTGGTCTCAATGGGCCAGGAAGAAATCCATAGCATACTCAAAGAAAACAGCTTCATTTCGATCAACTGTGAATTCTGCCATCAACAATACCGCTTCGATGAGACCGATATAGCAGAACTGTTTGGAGAAAACCCGCCAACACTCCACTAGTGGATATTTTTCTGGCATAATTGCGCACCTTTTTAGCTCAACAGGTTTTCCTTGCGAGCATGGGACATAAACGATGATACCGAAAACGAACTCAACTCATAGATAGGATACCCTGACAGGACTAATACTGATGACACAAATCGAAGACTCTGCTGTGAATGTATACACTGACTTGTGCTCTGCTGAGTTAATAGAGCTGGCGCTTAAAAATGGAGAAGGCCACCTCACAGACACCGGAGCCTTTCTCTCAGTAACTGGAAAACGAACTGGCCGTTCACCTGCCGACCGTTTTATTGTTGAAGAACCCAGCAGCCAAAATGACATTGGCTGGGGACCGGTCAACCGTCCCTTCGATCAGGAAAAATTCAATGCTCTGTGGGATCGCGTAGAAACCCACTTGGCAGAAAAAGATCGTTATGTCTCTCACCTCCACGTTGGGCAGGATACCGAACACTACCTTGCCGTAAAAGTGACCACGGAAACAGCTTGGCATAATCTGTTTGCCCGCAATATGTTTATCCGTTCAGAAAAATACAACCCTTCAAACAAAGAGCCTTGGAAGATTTTGCATGCTGCAAATTTCACCTGTGATCCTGTACGTGATGGCACCAACAGTGAAGCTGTAGGCATCATCAACTTTGGTCAACGCAAGGTGCTGATTGCTGGATTGAAATATGCCGGCGAAATGAAGAAGGCGATGTTCTCGGTACAAAACTTTTTACTGCCAGAAAAAGACGTGATGCCCATGCACTGTGCAGCCAATGTCGGCAAAGAAGGCGATGTATGCTTGTTCTTTGGCTTATCGGGCACAGGCAAGACCACCCTCTCTGCTGACCCCGATCGCTACCTGATTGGCGATGACGAGCACGGCTGGACGAAAGGCGCTGTATTTAATATGGAAGGTGGTTGCTATGCAAAAACCATCAATCTGAGCCAGAAAAATGAACCTGTCATCTGGGATGCCATTCGTTTTGGTGCCATTGTAGAAAATGTTGCTACCAACGAACATCGCACGGCAGACTACGATGACACAAGCCTCACCGAAAACGGTCGTTGCAGCTACCCGCTGGAACATGTGGATTTACGCAGCAAGGAAAACCGCGCTGGCGAACCAAAGAATGTCATCTTCTTAACCTGTGACGTCTCTGGGGTATTACCCCCTGTTTCTATTCTGTCCAAAGAAGCGGCGGCCTACCACTTCCTTAGTGGTTACACAGCGCGCGTAGGCTCCACAGAAATGGGGGGAGCCAAAGGTATTCAATTGGCCTTCTCTACCTGCTTTGGCGCTCCGTTTATGCCACGCCCTGCCAATGTATATGCAGAATTACTGATGAAACATATTGAAGACTTCGGCAGTCGAGTCTATCTGGTTAACACGGGCTGGACTGGTGGTTCAGGCGCACCTGATGGTGCCGGCTCTCGCTTTCCCATCCCGGTGACTCGCGGCATTATTGCTGCTATTCAAAATAGTGATTTGGAAGAAGTTGAAACGATTAAACTGCCCGGGCTAAACCTAGAAATTCCAACCAGTGTACCGGGTGTTGACGGCTACTACCTCAACCCACGTGAAACCTGGGAAGATAAAGCAGCCTATGATGAACAAGCCGCTAAATTGGCAAAACTATTTGTTGAAAACATTCAGAAGTTTGATGTTTCCGAAAGTGTTCTCCAGGCTGGTCCGCAGATATAACCCTAGAGCTCATCAAAAAATAGCTCTATAAAAAAAGGCGGCTTTCATAGCCGCCTTTTTATTTTCCTGTTTTTATTGGCTTAAGCCAACTGAGTACTCAACGCTAAACCTTTTTGATAATACTCCGTGCTTTTCTTATGCTCACCCAACTGAATCATCAAACGGGCTAGTTCTGCATAGGCTTCAGATTGCACCTTCAATGCAACAGAGCTCTCCAGATAATCTCGCGCCTTACCCCATAATTGATTACGCTGACTAAGACGTCCAAGCGCCAGCATCAACTCAGGATCATTAGGCCGTTGACGCAACCAACTCTCGGCAGTAATCAGCTGTTTCTGAGGGTCAGCACCCTCTACAATACCGTAAAGCTTCACCAAGGCATCATCCCAGTCTGTCTTCAGAGATTTACGCAGTAACGTTTCTGCACGCCCCCCCTCACCCAGTTGATACAAACAAGTGATATACGACAACAGCACACGTTTAATCGCCCTCACGTTTTTAGGCATGTCATGCCATAACTGAATGACAGCTTCGGTATCTGCTGAACGACCAGTTTTTTTTGCCTGTACCACAAGTGCGGCTAATAAAGAAGAATACACCTCAGATTCGACTCGCTGCATAGCCCGCTTGTTAAATACCTTATAACGCCTGAAATCAGGTAATAGTTTTTCCAAACTGCTCCAATCTTTAAGACCTCTGTAGGCGTTATTAAGCAAACGTAAAATTAGCGGGTGGTCGGGAGCCTTAACATGAAGTCGCTGTAAAATAGCCAAAGCCTCTTCATAATGCTCTTCTCGCAAATACATTCGGGACTGAGCCAAACCAATGGCCAGTTCACCCCCGGGGCTTACCTCCCGAGCCTTTGCCAATAATTGGTCAGCTTCTTCTCGACTACCTATTTCATAGGCCGAGTCTGCTGCCGCCAAATAGTTAATCAGAGGCATTTCAGAATGCTTTGCAGATTTCTTAAGTGATCGGCGAGCCTGATCCCAATGTCCTTCAATATACTGCAACAGTCCCCGAGCTGTTTGTGTGCGATACCGCTGCTGCCTAATAGAGTCTCGCTCTTTGAAATATTTTTGGCTCGGTTCAACAAACATTCGTAACAGGCTTTTTATCAGCCTCCAAACCACCCATACGATCAACACAATTAACAGGAGCGTCCATAAACTCATATCTATTGTATAGTTTCCGTAGGCAATCAGAATATAGCCGCCGTTCTCTATCATCTGCCAAGCCAGCAGCCCGCCAACAACAGCAATTACCGCGACGATCAACAGTAAACCTCTCACTGCTGGTCTCCTTCAGGGGTTTCCTCTGGTGCCTGAATCCTATGCCGTTTATGCCAACTATCAATATAATCCCTGAGGACTTCTAGCCCCTCAGATATATCAGGAAGCTCCTGTGTCACATTCTGCTGCGCTAAAAGCGCTAACTGATCTACCAAGGGTAAAACTGAGTCGTTCAGTTCAAAATTATTATTGAGCCATTGCTGCGCTTTTTCCAAGCTGGCCTGATAAATCACCTGCTCTTCACGCAACAAAGCCATCTGGGCTTGCTCAAACATGATGGCAAGATTATGACGAAGACGTTGATCCTCTTCTGCCGAAGGTAACGGGGTCAAGGGAGTATCGCGTCGTTGAATCCGGATAAGCTCACCTGCGCTATCCAGTGCTGTCTGAAAACCATGAAGTAATTGATTCCTCCACCCATCAGATACAGCTGTCGTATCAACATCAGCAACGATTGGCTTGTCCGCCTCCACCTCAATAGCTATCAGCGGCAGCTTGACCAACTGATCAGACAGCGCGCCTAACTGAAGATACAGACCCTCTCGATCAACCATTGCCGTAGAGCGTAACGTAGTGATGCTCTTTGCCAACGCTGCTCGAACAGCCAACAGATCTACTTCATCCAAATCCCTTAAAATACTATCGGCGGTTACCAGCAATGTAATCGCATTTTTGGTGTTTCTTTCCGTAATCAACCGCTGATTAGCTAAGCGAATGAGATACTCAGCTTCCGCCAGCAACCAATCAGATCTCGACGTTGTGGACAACTCATGCAAGCGACGAGAATGACTATTAATTGTTAACTGGAATCCTTGAACCGTCTGATTCAACTCAGCTTGTTGCTGCTGCCGCTCACGGCGCTCATCATTTAAACGCTGCTCCAGGCGCTGAATGGTAGCTTCCTGGCTAGCCAAGTTTTTTTGTGCAACCGGCTCCTGTTGTTGGAGCTGATAAAACCACCAACCTGCTGCTCCGGCAACGGCAAGGAGTAACAACAGGCAGAGTAAAAACAGTGTTTTCACCAAGGCGCCACTACCTGATGCCTTTTTAGTCGGCACAGGCTCTTTTTCAGGCTTCACTGCTTTTTTAGGGGATGGTTTTTCTTGTGATGCTGCTGCGTTGTCTACTTCCGAGGACGCGGTTGATGACACCTCGGATGATTGCACGGCGGGGACAGATTCCGACTTAACTGTATCGGCAAGCTTGTCTCCATTATTTTTTTTCTGTTCCTGACTGTCGTCTTTATTATCCACTGACCAAATCCCTGCAGATGACTCATTTTTAACCTTTATTACTGTACCACCCTCGCAATGCCGAAACCATGTCTTCAGGCAATGCCGTATCCGCACAAATCACATTTTTGAAACCTGTGTCTCGTGCCAATCCACAGACTCGCTCACCAGGCACCAATAAAGGGAGCTGCCTAAGTGCATGCTGACGTTCTTTCTGAACCACGGAAATTAAAGTGCTCAGTAATTCACCACTATGAACAATCACTAAATCTAATTCGCCCGACAACAGCAGTTGATTGATTTCTTGAGAAAATTCAGCCGTTGATTCTCGGCGATACAGCTCACATTGGCTGACAACGGCACCACGACAACTCAATTGTTCCGTCAGCAATTGACGACCACCAACACCAGAAAAAATTAATACGTGCTCCCCCATAAGATTCTGTAAGGAGGGCAATGCCAACAATCCTTCACTATTGGAAAACTCCACTGGAAGCTCTGCTTTTACATTCCAGGCCTCCAGCTCCGCTGCAGTGCTTTTGCCTACAGCATAGTAGCGAGTACCAATGGGGAGCCCATCTGGCACGGGCCAATAGCGATCCAACCAATCCAGCGCCAAACTTGCCGCAGTACGACTCACAAAAATTACCCGGCCATAGCGAGAAAAACCAAGAATATGGGGCTTGATTTTATCAGTATCCAAAGTACCCACCAGCGGCGAAATGTTCATTACAGGACAGTGGTGAAGCCTCACTCCGTCGCTAATTAGTACATTCGCAAAGGTACTTGAACCCTGAATCAAAGGTTGCTCAGGACGAACAAGGAGAGCTCGCAATCCTGTTAAATTAGACACGTTTTAGCTATCCCCATAGACCTTGTCGAGAATCTTACCAGCGCCTTGGGCTAGGAGTTTTTTCGCCAACTCGACACCAAGAACTTCCGCATCAACCGCCTTGCCACGAATATCATCACGGATAACCTGCTTGCCATCGGGCGACCCAACCAACCCCCTGAGCCAAACTTCATCTTCTCCCTGGCCGACCAAAATGGCATAACAAGCGATAGGCACCTGGCACCCGCCCTGAAGGTGACGATTCATTGCACGCTCAGCCATGACACAGTGAGCGGTAGGAGCATGATGCAGATGCTGAAGTAGTGACTTCACCCGGTCATCATCAAGGCGAATCTCGACGCCCACAGCGCCTTGACCACCTGCAGGTAAAGAATTTTCAGGTGCGATGCGCTGTCGAATACGCTCACCCATGTCTAATCGCACTAAACCCGCTGTAGCCAGAATAATCGCGTCATACTCGCCATTATCCAACTTACTCAAACGTGTATTGACATTGCCCCGCAATTCGAGAACTTCCAGTGACGGAAAACATTCCCGCAGCTGGGTTTGTCGACGCAAACTGGAGGTCCCGACACGGCCCCCCACAGGCAGATTATCCAAACAGTCATAGTGATTGGATACAAACGCATCGGTTGGATCTTCCCGCTCACAAATGACACTGAGCCCAAGTCCTTCTGGAAACTCCATGGGAACATCCTTCATGGAATGCACAGCAATATCTGCGCGGCCATCAAGCAAAGCGGCTTCAAGCTCTTTAACAAAAAGCCCCTTTCCTCCGACTTTTGCCAAAGGCGTATCAAGGATTTTGTCTCCACGGGTAGTGAAACTGACCAATTCAACCTTTAAGCCAGGATAACGTTGTTGTAACAGCGTCTGCACATGCTCTGCCTGCCAAAGTGCTAGCGGACTTTTACGTGTTGCAATACGTAGTGTTGCGGTATGAGATAACGGAGATGTCATGAGAAGTAACAACCAAAACTATATAAGGGTGGAATTGTAACAAATTGTCCTATGGGCAGGCACGAGAACCAAAAACTGACAATCCGAAAGCGAGAAACTATTTCAACTAAATTTGTTCGAGTAATTTGCGTAAAGGGGCAACATGACGACGACTCACCTGAGGACGAAAGTCCAGCCCCTGCAAACGCACAAAATACTGGCCACTGATGTTGCGGTCGATCCCCTCTATATGAGGAATAGAAACCAGCGCATTACGATGAATACGGACAAAACGTCCATCGTGCTCTTCTTCCAGATATTTCAGTGTTTCATCTAACAATGACTCACCTTGAGAATGATGCGCGCGGACATATTTATCATCAGCCTGGAATAAACGGATATCATTGATAGCTACGAGATCAATTCCCCGGCGACTCTTAGACGCCAAATGACTCTGCTTACCATTTTTCAGAACTCGCGAATCTTGCAGCTCATGTAACTGGGCTTTATTGACACGCCTAGTGCGAGAAATAGCATTTTCCAACTCAACTTGCTTCACAGGCTTTAATAGATACCCGATGGCTTGGGTAGAAAAGGCTTCCACCGCATAATCATCATAGGCCGTACAAAAGACCACTGCTGGCGGTGGTTCAATTTTTGCCAAATGTTGGGCCGCGGCTAAACCATCCATCCCTGGCATTCTGACATCCATAAACACCAAATCAGGAACAAGTTCTTTCGCCACAGCTAAAGCTTCTTCACCACTACCCGCATCACCCACAACCGTACAATTATCTACAGCTGATAACATCCTACGCAGCCTATCACGAGCAAGAGGTTCATCATCAACGATCAAAACTCTCATTTGTTAACCTCTCCATAGCCTGTGGAATAATTAATGCGCGTAATATAGCAATTTTCTTTAATCTCCGCAGTGGCTCGAGCACTGGATCCAAAATGGGCATGCAATCTCTGACTGATATTCTGTAATGCCATTTGATTACCCTTATGGTGTTGACTGACTGGCCCCAGGGGATTTGATACCAAAATCTCAATAACGTCATCTGTCCGAGAAATAGAAACAAAAATTTCTCCACCCTCCCGAAGGAGTTGTATTCCATGGTAAACCGCATTCTCTAACACCGGCTGCAACATCAAAGAAGGAATTTCTACACCATGGCCATAGTCACCAATTTCCCACCGGGTAGAAAGTCGACCACCTAATCTAAGTTTTTCCAATGCCATATAGCGACGACACAGCGACAACTCTTCGCTCAAAGGAACCAGTGTTTGGGTATCAGACAAAGCATAACGAAACAGGTCAGACATATCCTCAACAACCCGCTCTGCCTTTTCGGGATCAGAACCAATAAGGCTCGCAATCATGTTCATACAATTAAACAAAAAGTGCGGTCTAATGCGTGACTGTAATGCCTGAATACGGGCCTCCAATTCCACTCGCTCTTGTATCCTGAGTTGCTGCTGTAAATAGAGGTAATACAAAAGGATACTGACAGGAATAGCGGCCATGACCAAATATTCAATAATATTTCCGGCATTATATTCACGACTTGTCAGTGGTGAAGAAAACCACCAAATCACCCATTCAGAGACTGCACCACAAAACAGTGTCACCAACAGAATCAAAAAAAGCACTATAAAAGCCGCGCTAACATGATTCAACCTAGATAACCGGCGATTACACAGGCACAAAACAAGAGCACTGAGCAATGCTATCCATAGCGACAACAAAGAGACTTTTGACATTTTTAGCCAATCAAAATGCTGTAGGCCACTGTCGGCAATAGTGATCAATAACGCCAACAACTCAGAAATAATTAAAACTGCGCCTAACCCCTGGCCTCGACAAAGGTCCGGCAAGAAGAAATCTCTGCTGCTTACAGCTGCTTCTGTCGGCTTCATTTTTATCGGCTTGTCCCTCTCAATCTTCCCGCTCAAAACAACCCCCAACCATACTATCTGGCATCTTGCCTAAAAACATAACCACCTTGTTCATACACAGTATCTCGCGTTTTGCTATAATCTCGCTGCTTTATATCTCGCTAGCATACATAATAAATTGCTAACCGCACCTACAAAGAAAGAGCCAGTTTACTCATGAGCAACCCAAAAGACACCAACCAGGCCTGGGGTGGCCGTTTCAGTGAAGCAACCGATGCCTTCGTAGCCCGGTTCACTGCATCCGTTAACTTCGATCAACGGCTGGCCCACCACGATATTCAAGGCTCAATTGCCCACGCTACGATGCTAACCCGTGTGGGCGTACTCACTGAGGACGAACTTGAGTCTATTCAAACCGGGCTTGGTGAAATTCTTACCGAAATTGAAAACGGCACATTTGAATGGTCGGTGGCACTGGAAGATGTGCACATGAATATCGAGGCGGCACTCACTGCTAAAATCGGGATTACAGGTAAAAAATTGCACACTGGTCGATCGCGTAACGACCAAGTAGCCACTGATATCCGACTCTGGCTGCGGGACGAAATTGATGCCATCAGCAGGGAACTACTTCGTCTCCAGCAGGGTATCCTGGAGCTGGCAGAACGTGAAGCCGATACTATTATGCCTGGATTTACCCATTTGCAAACAGCACAACCCGTGACCTTTGGCCACCACCTGATGGCCTGGTTTGAAATGTTAGTCCGTGATCATAGTCGCTTGCAGGATTGCCGCAAACGACTCAACCAATCGCCACTGGGCGCCGCAGCTCTCGCTGGCACTACCTACCCCATTAACCGAGAAATGACGGCAGAATTATTAGGCTTTGACGCACCTACAAAAAACTCTCTGGATTCAGTGAGTGATCGCGACTTCGCTATTGAATTTTGTGCTTTTGCCAGCATCCTACTGACCCACTTATCTCGTGCTTCGGAAGAGTTAGTACTCTGGACATCTGCCCAATTTAACTTTATCGAAATGCCCGATCGCTTCTGCACCGGCTCATCCATTATGCCCCAAAAGAAAAACCCTGACGTACCTGAACTGGTTCGGGGTAAAACAGGTCGAGTTAATGGCCACCTTGTTGCCTTGCTGACATTAATGAAGTCACAACCACTGGCCTATAACAAAGACAACCAAGAAGACAAAGAGCCACTATTTGATACCGTCGATACTGTTAAAGATTGTTTGCGCGCCTTTGCCGATATGGTGCCCGCTATCCAATCAAGACCAAACAATATGAGTGAAGCTGCCCGCCGAGGATTTTCAACAGCCACAGATTTGGCAGACTACTTGGTACGCAAAGGTATCCCTTTCCGCGATTCACATGAAATAGTAGGAAAATCTGTGGCCTACGGTTTAGCTGAAAACAAAGACTTGTCAGAAATGACCTTGACGGAACTTCAGAAATTTTCAGACGTCATCGAAAATGATGTTTTTGATGTATTAACATTGGAAGGCTCTGTTGCCGCCAGAAATCATATTGGCGGCACGGCACCCGACCAAGTTAGGACTGCGATACAAACAGCAAGACAACGATTACCTAGCCAGTAACAACTAATCCCCCAACACCCCATTTTGAATGGGGTTTTTATTTTCTATTTATCCCAATAGATTGTCGCCATAACACACTAATCCCTAGGTCAATTTGGTGTATTAATAGGCTGTCCGCTAGTGGCCACAATGTTAATGTGTTACTTTATGATTTTGTGATAAGTCACACCTATTTAATATTGCAGATACCACTCAAAATATGATCAAGCAAAAAATAATAAGTAATGCATGGCTATTGATAATATTTGGACTGGCAGCTTGCGCGCCACTGCCTCTGGAAGTTTCAGAGCAACATATATCATCAAATAAATCGACGGCGTCCGGCGCCATTCCAAAACCTGTCCTCGACCACACGCCTCAGGCCTTAAACACTCCAGCTAAGACAGAAGATGTCTATTCCGTGGTGGTCAATGATGTGGACTTACGTGAACTATTATTTGCCTTGAGCCGCGACGCTTCTCTGAATATTGACATTTCTCCAGATATTGAAGGCCGTATTACACTCAATGCTGTTGACCAAACTCTCCCCCAAATTCTTGATCGTATAGCTACCTTTACGGACATTCGATACCGCATAAAAAATGATGTAATGGTGATAGAAAAAGATAGCCCTTATTTTGTGCACTACGATATCGGCTACCTCAACATGGACCGCTCCAGCCAGTCATTTGTTTCTATCTCCACCGAAGTAGCCACAACCGGTGTCGGCGCGGTAGGGGGGAGCTCAAGTGGTGGCGGTGGCAATAACAACTCTGCTACAACCATAGAAAACAAATCTGACTATCATTTCTGGCAAACGCTGGTTCAAAACATAGAGGCTATTGTCTATGGCGGTGATAGTACCCAATCAATTTCCACCGATGGAGAAAATTCCGCTGAAGCTGAATCTGAAACAGCGAGAGCACCAATAGCGGATACAAGTATTATTGCCAATGCTGAAAGTGGCATCTTGAGCATTAAGGCCCCGCAAAAGAAACATCAAGAAGTGCAAGCCTTTTTGGATGAAGTGCTTAACGGCGCCAAACGCCAAGTATTAATTGAAGCCAGCATTGTTGAAGTCAACCTCAGTGATCAGTATCAAGCTGGTGTTGATTGGTCCCGCCTAGCTCAAGCCGGTGGAAGTGGCTTGAGCTTTACCCAAAGCCTGATTGGTACCAACTTGGCAAACGCTCCTGTTTCAACACTGACATACAACAACAATGGCAGTCACAGCCTTGATGCCACCGTTAAGTTGCTGAGTGAATTCGGTCATGCCAAGGTGCTATCAACACCAAAACTGATGGTGTTGAATAATCAAACCGCTTTACTCAAGGTTGTAGACAACCTGATCTACTTCACCATCGATGTGGACGAAGATATACAAGAGAACGTCATCAACCGTACCTTTACATCAGAAATTCATAGTGTTCCCGTTGGCCTGGTGATGAGCGTCACCCCCCAGATTTCGGATATAGATACGGTCACACTTAACGTCCGCCCCACGATTTCAAGAGTACTCAGATTTGTAGAGGATCCAAACCCGGCATTAGCCATTAGCGACACAACCAGCCTGATACCTGAAATATCTGTCCGCGAAATGGAATCAGTGATGCAAATCAATGGTGGAGATACCGCCATTATTGGTGGCTTAATGCAGGACCAACACGCTGACGACACCTCGGGCCTACCTGGTCTGAGCAAACTTCCCTGGGTTGGTGATTTTTTCAGCTATAAAAACAAAAATTATACCAAGTCAGAGCTCATTATTTTCATTCGTCCAACCATTATCAAACAGGCAAATTTAAACAGCAAAGAGCTTGAGAGCTACAAGAAATTTCTGCCCGAAAACCTTCAGCAAGGCAATACGACCGCGGAGTAATTTATCGTGAGCCTTTTACTAGATGCTCTAAAAGAGGCTGAAAAAAGTCGCAAAAGGCTTGAAACTGCGCCCAAAGCAACGCCTGTGGTAGCTGAAGAACCCGTCGTTCTAAATCTTGAGTTAGACCAAACAGAAGTATCCACGTTAGAGGGACTTACGTTAGAAGAACCTCAGTCTGAAACACCCTCACAAGAAGAGCCTACAAAAAAAGAGGCGAGCGTCTCCTCCGCATCCAATAACGATTCAGGCAACACGACAGTCGCACCTGAAGCCCCCACAATAAAACCCGCAACAGTGTCGCCTACGTTACAGTACCATTCCATCAAGGATGCTCGTGTTGCTACGGATGTATTTCAGAATCGAGAAAACTCAAAAACACAAACCAAACCTCGATTGCCGCTGCTACTACTCATATTACTGCTGGTGCTACTAGGCGTATTAGCCATGTTTTTTTTCGGCATGGACAATGGGCAGTCGCCATCCACAAAGCCGCTCGGTCATATTCAAAATACGTTGCCTCTAACAGCAGAACCACAGAAGAATCTAACCAATGAGCACAGTTTAAACAAAGAAGCTTTTAGCAATAACAGCTCAAGCCTTCAGAAAAACTCTCTTCAAGACGTATCGATGATATCTGAAAAACAACCCGTTACTGTTTTTCAACAAGAAGCACCCACGGAGAAGATCAACTCCCCACAGAAAAATGTACCTATACAAAATACACAACCAGCGGCACCCTATAAAAATCAGCCTGCCGCACGCGAAACCAACAGCAAACAGCCCGCATCAGGACGCGAGTCCAATCACAACAACTTATCCTCCAACCCTGACTTTCAGATAACCAAGAGACAGCTACCAGACTACAGCTTAACTTCGCTCGCTTCTGCATCTGACGCGCTAAAACAAGGCAACCTGACGTCTGCCGAACAAATCTACCGCCAGATCCTGAAACAATTCCCCAACAACGTAGAGGCCATGGCAGGGCTGGCAACAGCCTTTGTGCAACAGGGATTGATACGTGAAGGACAAGGTATGTTTTACGAGGTTTTGAACAAAGACCCGGGGAATTTATTGGCCAAAATAGGGCTTATCAACCTCCAGGCTGCAGACCCATCCAACCTCTCTGCCGGCAGCCAACTCAAACAATTACTTGTGCAACATCCGAAACAAGCCGACCTCCATGCGAGCTTGGGCAACTTTTATGCCCGCAGAGGTGAGTGGCCATCAGCTCAAGCTTCCTATTTTGAGGCCTTTGCTCTCGACACCAAAAATCCGGATCATGCTTTCAATCTGGCCGTAAGTCTGGATCAGATCGGAAAACCTGATATTGCCATCAAATATTATGAACAAGCTCTTGGGTTAGCCGAGACCAATCCCTCTCGTTTTAACAAGACCGATGCCGAACGACGACTTCATGAATTAAAAGGACATAAACTAAAAGGAATCGCCCCGTGAGTGCTCAGGCCCCCCGACGCAAACTCATCGGAGAACAGCTGGTCGACAAAGGTGTTATTGGCTCCGATCAGTTGAAAATTGCACTCATTGAACAACAGCGTTCTAACGATAAGCTGGGCGAAATTCTTGTCCGTTTAGGCTTTTTAACAGAGTCTGTTCTTAATGAAGCCTTGGGTGAATCTCTCGGTCAAGAGAGCATTAATCTCACGGAAATAGTACCCGATATAGAAGCGATTAAATTAATTGATAAGTCGCTGGCCAAAAAGCTCACCATTATGCCTTTCAGCTTTTCGGCCGATGGTAATATTTTGATGGTCGCAATGCCGGACACTTTTGACATTCTGGTACTTGACCGTATATCCGCAGCCATACCGAAAGGGATTCATGTTGAGCCTGTTCTTGCCAGTGGTTCAGACATTATCACCGCCATCGACCAATTTTTTGGTTACGAACTGTCCATCGATGGCATTCTGAATGAAATTGAAACCGGTGAAATAGATACCACCAAAATTGCTGGGCTCGAAGAGGCCGAATACAGCCACCCTACCGTCCGACTTGTAGATGCTTTTTTAACCGACGCCGTCAAACAGGATGCTTCCGACATCCACTTTGAACCTGAGGAAGGTTTTCTTCGCGTACGTTACCGTATCGACGGCGTTTTACGTCAAGTAAGAAGTCTTCACAAAAAATATTGGCCTTCTATTGTGGTCCGACTAAAAGTACTTTCAGACATGAATATTGCGGAAACACGAGCCCCGCAGGATGGACATATTTCCCTAAAAATCACTGGGCACCCCATCGACTTTAGGGTCGCAACCCAACCCACGATTCACGGTGAAAATATTGTTCTCCGGATTCTTGACCGAAGCAAAGCCATTATTCCATTGGAAGATCTCGATATTCGGGATCATCACCGCAGTACCCTTAAGCTGATGATGGCAAGACCTGAAGGCATTATTTTGGTCACAGGTCCAACGGGTAGCGGTAAAACAACGACGCTTTACTCGCTGCTTAATTATTTAAACAATGAGACGGTCAACATCATGACCCTAGAGGATCCTGTTGAATACCCCATCAGCTTGATTCGTCAAACGTCTCTTAACTCATCGGTTAAGATGGATTTCGCCGATGGTATTCGCTCCCTTATGCGCCAGGATCCAGATATTATCCTAGTGGGTGAAATGAGAGACTTAGATACAGCCAGCATGGGCTTTCGAGCGGCCATGACGGGCCACCAAGTTTTCTCAACCCTGCATACCAACTCGGCTCTGGGCGCATTTCCTCGATTATTGGATATTGGTGTTGAATCTGGACTTATCGCAGGCAACATTATTGGCATCGTAGCCCAGCGCCTGATACGAAAACTATGCCTACACTGCCGAGAGCAGAGTGTACCCAACGATATAGAACAGCAGCTATTCGCCACCGCAGGTGATACGCCTGAATATGTATATCGTGCGGTGGGTTGTGATCGCTGTGGACAACGTGGTTATAAGGGCCGAATTGCTTTATTAGAGATTCTCAAAATGGATGAAGACCTTGACGAGCTGGTCACCAAAAATGCGTCCGTTGGTGAGCTGGGAAAAATGGCAACAACAAAAGGCTTCCTTCGCCTAGTAGATGACGGTATGGAACGTGTAAAGTGTGGCGAAACCACATTGGACGAACTATCGCGCGTAGTCGACTTTAGCGCCAAACTGGGTCTCTAATCATGGTCCAATATGCCTATAAAGCCATTGACCGCAAGGGGAAAAAAATCTCCGGTCATTATGACGCTTCAGGTATTGAAGATCTGGAATCTCGCTTGGACAAGCGAGGTCTGGACCTGGTCAGTGCAAATTTAAAAGGTAAAGAGTGGTCACTCTTTTTCAAGAAATCGGTAGAACGCAGAGACCTGATCGTTTTCTTCATTGATCTAGAACAAATGGCTGTCGCGGGTATTCCTATCGTAGATTCCCTGATAGAGATTCGAGATAGCGCCTCATCACCGGCCATGAGAGAAGTCACTACAGGCTTAGTTGATAATATTTCCAATGGGCAAACACTGTCCCAAGCCATGTCAAACCACCCAAAAGTGTTCAATGAAATGATGGTGAAACTCATTGTTGCTGGCGAAAAAACAGGCAATATGGGGTATATTTTTGGAGAATTGAAAGAAACACTGCGATGGCAGGAAGACGTTATACGCAAAACTAAAAAGTTAATGACGTACCCACTGTTTGTAGGCGTTATTGTCTTTGCTGTTATCTGCTTTTTAATGATTTACCTAGTGCCCAAACTGGTGGCCTTTATCCTGTCAATGGATCAAGAAATTCCAATGATGACAAAATTATTGATTGCCGTATCAGACATTTTTGTGAACCACTGGATCATTATTTTATGCCTACCGCTTATATCCTTTTTTGCAGGGAAATTTATTTTAAAGAGAAGTGCCGCTGCCCGATACTGGTTTGATGAGCACAAACTTAAGTTGCCATTACTTGGCGAAGCCATGCAAAAACTTATGCTGTCACGATTTACTCGAAACTTTTCACTTTTGTATGAAGCAGGTATCAGCGTACTGGATTGCCTAAAAATCAGCGAAGAAACAGTCACAAACACCTACCTCTCAGGGGAGCTTCAATATATCCGCAAACAAGTGGAGGAAGGCGCAACCATAGCCGATGCCTTTTCTCGAGGGCAACTCTTTCCCCCTCTAGTCTTACGTATGGTTCAGGTAGGAGAAATGACCGGTGGACTGGGGCAGTCACTCTCCAATGTCAGTGATTTTTATTCGCGAGATGTGACAGATTTGATCGACAAAATACAAGCCATGATCGAACCTTTTATGACCGTTTTTATGGGGTTGATTTTAGGATGGATAATGCTCGCGGTACTCGGCCCCATTTACGATATGATTAGCACGGTACAGTTTTGAACAAACAAAAAATGATCTTTCAGTTTACCGACAAGACCCTCACAGTCTATCGGTGGTCCCGTGGTGAGCTGTACACCGATTCTGCCTATTACATCCACAACCCTGAAGACCTAAAACTGTTTACCCAAAATGTTCAGGACTGGAATGGGATCATAGGTTATATCCTAATGAATCTATCCAGCGAGGAATACCACGAAGAACAATTACCTCATATTTTGGGAAAAGATCGCAAGCTCATGCTCGAACGAAAACTGAGCAAACTATTTCCCGGTAGTGATTACACTCATTACCACTTTTTAAAACGGAAAAAAACAGGACGAAAAGACGATATCTTCCTGCTCTCAGGGATCAATGATACTGCCGCCATTGAACCCTATATTGACATCATGAATCGATATCAAATAGAGATTTCTGGTGTTTACTCTACCCCGTTAATCATCAATGACGCCATCAAACCCTTGGAACATGCATCAGAGGTTTTGGTGATTGCCACAGGCAAGCCGGCTGAAAATCGTCTACCCTTTCGCCAGACGTTCCTGAACCGTAATCTCATTCATTTTAATCGCCTGACCTCCATTACAACATCTAATGACCAGGATGACTTGGCCACAAAATTTAACCGGGAAATACAGCGCACCTGGCAATACCTCAACAATAGGAAAGAGGTAACACCCGGTATTGATTTAGAAGTCATCTTGATCCTTCCTGACAACGTAGAATCTGCGTTAAAAGCTCAGCCACCGGTACCCCATTGCCAATACCTTTTTGTAAAACTCGAAGAGCTGATCAAGCTTCATCAGGCTGAAAACAAAATACAACAGCCCCACTTTGCCTCGTTTACTGCCTTTTTACTGGGTAAAACCGCACACAAAAAGCCCCACTACAAACCAAAAAAACTGGCCTTTGTGCGACTACATCAGCAAACAAGGCGCTACCTGCTGGCGGCAAGTATTCTGCTCGCCATCACAACTCTCGGTATCACGGGTAACAACCTGCTAAAAAGCTATTCTATGGGGAAAACCAATCTACAGATGAATCAAAATCTGTCAGATAACAGCACGAATGTTGAGACACTTCAGTCCTGGTTTGGTGCAAGAAAAACCTCTCCCGAAAAAATGGAAACTGTCGTAACAACGGCAAGAAAACTCACAGAAAACAATCCCTTACCCAAGCCTATATTTGAAATTATCAGTCGCGGATACGAGAATTTTAACGATCTGTCACTGAACATCCTAGAATGGGAACGAGTGTCTGCATCAGAAAAAAACAGCCACAATGCCTTGAGTAATGAAGATATGAATGGTTTGGGGGTAGCCCATTCTGCAAATACGGTACTCATAAGACTAGAAGGAGAAGTGCTCAATTTTCAAGGCAACTATCGACAGGCTATTGAACGCATACAAACTTTTGCTGATGAGCTAAAAAATCAAGCCTCGGTTGAGCTGGTTAACGTCCTTAAATTTCCGCTAGATATCAATCCAGCCACAAACATCAATCGGTCGATCTCCGATCAAACTGCACCGGCCTTTGCGCTTGAAGTTCAGCTCAACCCGGAGGCCTTATAATGAATCATATTGACTATTCCTTATTGCGGGATCGAATTATTCTTTTTACTTGTGTGTTGGTAGTCTGCATGTTGATGCTGTGGTTTAGCTTCTCACAATTATCCAAACAACAACAAATGATGGGTTCCACACAAACAGACATGGGCTATGTGGAAGAGAGAATAAATCGCCTTAATAACTTGGCCTCACTGTTTGAGAACTTTAATGCTGACTATAGAAAATATGAAGCAAAGGGTTTTCTAAATGAAGAGCATAGACTTATTTGGATAGAAACCCTGGGAGAAACGGCCAACCGTTTGGGCTTACGTGATTTGCGTTATCAAATTTCTCCCAGACAAAAATCGACCAATCAAAACTTCATACAATCACCCGGTCTCACCTTATTTGAATCCAAGCTAACCCTGGAATCTGAACTGACTCACGAGGGAGATCTTGTCAATTTAGTAGCCGACTTAGCCCAATTAAATTCAGGCTTATTTGTGGTAGATAGTTGCAAAATTACGAGGGTAGACTTAACGGCAACATTAGCCTTTAGCCATAATTTTCAGGCGGTATGCGACACACACTGGTATACCGCAAACTACGATGAACAGACCAATGAATTTGTAGAAAATGACTTCATGGAGTAAGAGTTATGACCTCTAACAAAGTCAATAAATTTAAGCTTTTTGGTGGATTAGCACTTCTAGTTCTATCGATGGAAAGCTATGCTTTTGGTATCCTATTTACCACACCTCAACAACGCGATGCTCTTGATCAGCGACGAGCAAGCGGTGAGGAGTTCTCAGAGATGCGACAAGAATTATCACCAACTGTCACACCGCCCGCCAAACAAATGTTTTTTAATGGCTATGTCATTCGTAAATCTGGCCCAGGTACAGCATGGGCTAACCATCAAGTAGTGACGGATAACAAGGATAAAAACACACCGCACAACGGTATAACTGCCAAATTGAATAACATTAAAGGAACCTCCGTACCTGTAAAACCATCAGCAATATCAAGATCAGTAAGACTTCAACCAGGACAACTGCTAAACCAAGTTACTGGAGAGATTACTGAAAGTTACTACCAAAAACATTCAACAACGCAAAGCAGTCATTCTGTCAAACCCGAACAAGAGGCAGAGGAACCTGAAAACGATTCACCGGAGCATGAATGAGGTTAGATATTAAGAGCTATTCCTCAGAACATCATCAACAGGGAGCCGCTCTGATTATTCTGGTACTACTGATGGTTTTGGCTTTCTCAACAGCCCTGCTGACTGGAATAAGCTCATATGCAACAAAATTAGCACGGTCTGAAAAAACACTCATACATTTATCCGAAGCAAAATCTGCTGTCATCGCTTACGCCCGATTATCAGATCCCGACAAAACGTCAACGGGCCTACAACAAAGATATCTTCCCTGCCCTGACGCAGACGGTGACGGGCTAGAAGAAACACCCTGCGGCTCTACGGCTGCTACCGGCTGGCTCCCTTGGCAAACACTGGGACTCCCCCCGTTAAAAGACGCCAGTGGCTACTGCCTGCGATATTACGTTGCCGGAGAATATAAACAGGGCTCAAGCGGGCCTCCTCTCATTTCAGCCTTACCACCGTCAAGCGGGCTTCCCCTCATTTCAGCCTTACCACCGGCAGAATTTACTTTAAGTGATCCTAACCAATTGCTATCAAATGATGTGGTCGCCATCATCTTTGCCCCCTACGACATCCTCGCCGGACAAACAAGAAACGTAACTCCGGGTATAGCAACAGAATGTGGCAGCACAAGTCTCGGCGCGGCCATTAACCAAAATCAAAATCTGCTCGACAGTATTGCCGGTATAACCAATGCCAGTGCCCCAGATTTTATTGTGGCCCCCGAAGGCAGTAGTACAACCTTTAATGATGTGGCTAGCTGGGTATTGCGTACCGAGTTATAGTGACGTGGTATTCAACCAGCGAATAGAAAGCATGAATTCAGAAATAAACAAGCCCATAGAACACCCACAAAGCACTGGGCAAACAATTCCAGCTCGAAACAAAAACCAGCAAGGGTTTTCATTGCTGGAAATGGCTGTAGTTCTGGTTGTACTGGGTTTGATACTGGGCGGCATGCTAATACCTCTATCAACTCAAATAGAGAAACAAGATAGAGATGAGACCCAAAAAATATTACAAGATATACAGGATGCACTGATTGGCTACACGATGACAAATGGACGCTTACCCTGCCCAGACACCGATGGCGACGGCATCATTGATATGGCTGGAACATGCACCAATGTACAAGGCACCATCCCTTGGGTGGATCTTGGCGTTGGCAAAGAAGATGCTTGGGGACAACCGTTTACCTACCGTGTTACAGGCAGTTTTGCCGACAATACAGATGGCACTGGATGCGGTATAGCAACAGTCGGAGTGTCTTTTGAGCTCTGCTCAGTAGCTGATATCAATGTGATAGATGCCGCAGCAGGAAACCCCGTAGCCAACCTAATACCCGCGGTTGTCATTGCCCATGGAAAAAACTGGGCAACAACCACCAGCGTCGATGAAAATGAGAACACAGACACCGATACAACATTTGTGGATAGACGGCCATCCATGAAAACCGCACCCACATTTGACGACCAAGTTATGTGGGTTTCTTCCAACATACTGAAAACCAAACTGGTATCTGCAGGGCGATTACCATGACCCACATTGCAAAAACAAATAATTCTTTGTAATTAATGAGTTGTATAATGGATTTCAGGTATTTTATTGCGTTAGTATGATGAACAAAGAAACAAGCAATGCTATCAAGGATTAACTGGGAGATTAGAGGAATGCACATTAACAACCGATCAAATAAAAAGTCTAAGCAAAGTGGTTTTACCTTGGTAGAAATTGCCATTGTTCTGGTTATTATTGGCCTGATTTTAGGTGGTGTCCTACAAGGACAAACCATGATTGAAAATGCCAAGTACAAAAAATTTGTGAAAGAAGTAGATAGCTATCGAACTGCCTATTACACTTTTCAAGACATGTATCAAGCCTTACCTGGGGATATGCTAAATACAGCATTACTAGATGCATCTGCTGTACCTGGAAATGGTGACGGCCTCATTCAGGGCAACACATGTACTGCTGCTACAGAGGAGTCCTGTAAAGTATGGTCACACTTGCGCTATGCTGGGTTGATTCCTGGTGACCCTGCTGCTACTGGTCAAACGGCACGGCCAACCCATGCTTACGGTACGACAGTAGATAGTTTTTTATATACAAGCGGCGGCAATGGAATATCCAAGAATAAAATGTATATTAATTCAGTACCAGGAGATGTTGCCCAACGTTATGACAATGAATATGACGACGGTGATGGAAACAGTGGAAACATTTCACAGACTGGCAGCTCTTCAACCTATGTTACTACAGGCCTCATTACCTTAGTTGTTGAACTGTAACAAACACAAGTGATAGCGTGATTCTGCCAACATTGCTAGGTATTACTTGCATTCCACTAGCAACTCCACCGTACTTTTTGCGGAGTTAAGGTTTTAAGTTGAGTATGCAACCCAGTAACCGTCGACAAGATCATCGTATAACTGCGCCGTCTGCTAAAGTAAAAATACGCAAACGGGGTGGTTTTCACCGTTGGAATAATGATGTCACCCTAGTCAACGTCAGCTCCAGTGGCCTCTCTATTACCTCTAGCAGTTTGAATCTGAATACACTCAATAAAGTAGAATTTGAACTGACACTGGATAGAGAAACTATATTGGGCAGTGCCATTGTCTGCCACATAGGCAATGACGGTCTGCAGCAAAAATACGGCTTACTCTTTATTACTGCCAACACAGATATTGATCACCTTATAAACGGTTCCCTACTCTCCACAGATCAAGCTAAACGCCTAGGTGAAGAGTTAGCCGAACGCTTTATTCATCAGAAAAATGGGGAAATACCCAACCCTGAGTTAAAGAAACAAAATCAGCTGATGCTGGATGCTGTTAAAGCCATGGCTATTCGTTTAGGTGAAATGGGTCTTCGCGTTAAAGACGATTCAGGAAATCAAGCAATACCCGATAAAACGCTTTTTGTTATCCCCAAAGGTGGGCTCAGCTTTCTCTCTTTAGCAACGACAAATCAAGTGGTTCGAATATCAGTATCGGTAATAAAACAGGATAACCAACAGTTTATCTATCAGCTTTCGTCGGGTGAGCAGTTACCCAACTTGGTCGATTTGCTGAATCATATCTGTGCCGCTTTCGACCAGATTTCTACTGCTGCCTAAATCATCATCAGGTCACATCAAAACTGAAGGCAAGACTAAGTTCATCCGCTTCACCCTTTCCCTCAAAGCTGAGTATACTAATCACGCCAAAAGGTCCATTTGACTCTGTTAAAATTTGGTTCTTTTAAAACTTGGTCTTTTTACCTTTTAAGTTTAGTTCTTTTAAAACCTAGCCTTTCTAAACAAGGGCTCTTTATGGGAACACCACTAGAATGTATTGCGATTTTTTTGGTCTAAAAACAGCACCCTTTCGTGTCACCCCAGACACATCACTTTTCTATGCAGGGGGAGAACGAGAAGCACTACTAAACGCTATTGTCTACGCAATATCTCATGGTGACGGCATGGTAAAAGTTGTCGGTGAAGTCGGCAGCGGTAAAACCATGCTCACTAGGATGCTGGAAAAAAAACTGCCTGATAGTGTAACCATTATCTATTTACCCAACCCTAGTCTTGCAGCAAAAGACCTAGTGTTTGCTATCGGACATGAGCTTGGCCTTGAGTTAGATAACAACCAAACAAAAACCCATGTTCTCCTGTCCATTCAGACTAAATTGTTGGAAATTCATTCCCGCAATCAACGTATGGTGGTTTTTATTGATGAAGCCCAGTGCATGCCCCTCGACACACTGGAAGAATTACGACTGCTGACTAATTTAGAAACAGAGACAGACAAACTGCTACAACTGGTTTTATTTGGTCAACCAGAATTAGATGAACATCTCAGTCACCCTTCTGTTCGGCAAATTAAAGAGCGTATTATTCATAACCTTTACCTGAAACCCTTTAGTCAGGCTGAAGTTGATGAATACTTGGCCTTTAGGCTTCACAAAGCGGGTTACAACGGCTCACCACTCTTTTCAAAACCTGCTCTCAAGGCACTTGCCAAGTATTCTGACGGCCTTCCTAGGCGACTTAGTATCCTTGCTGACAAAAGCATGCTGGCCGCGTTTGCGTCACAATTACGGACCGTCGCTAAATCCCACGTCGACATCGCCCATGGTGATAACCGTACAACCCTTCGTTCAACCAAGAAGATCTGGCCCATAGTACTTGGGCTGACAGCAATATTGGCTGTTGTGGGTATTGGGTTGCTTGTTCTAGAGCAAACATCAACATCCCCTTTTAACGTTTCTTTATCTCAGCCACAGAATGATGAGAAGCCCACTGCGCAGTCAGGCCTTGCCGAATCAGCGGTAACAAACTTAACAATAGAGTCTGAACCCACACCAGCCTTTATATCCATGCCTACAATATCGACAACACCGCTATCTTTAGCACCCATAGCACCTTTAGCAACAGAAGAGAAAAGAAAGAGACAAGCTCAGAAACCACAGCCACAAGAAACTGCTCTTGAAACACAGCACCTGTTAAATACTCCCAAGCTAAATCAGCTGTTGTCTAAAACTGAACATTGGCTAAACAACCCCGGTCCCGAGAGATACACCATTCAGATTATGTCGACCCATTCTAAAGATAAAAATGAACTGGAAGAATTCTTACAAAGATACTCAGGACAACCCTTAGGAGAACAGCTTTTTATACACCCAGCCGTTAAGAACAATCAAAGATTCTATGCAGTAACCTATGGTAGATTCGCTAAGTACCAAGCAGCTAAAGAACAACTCAGCGGATTACCAGCGGCAATGAGGCGCTTTGATCCCTATATAAAAACGATTAGCACCAAGTAATCTGTTTACGAGCTACGACTTTGATGTCACGACGATAAACACCAGATATATATCTACCTACCAAACTCCATTTTCTCAATACAAAGCGCTCTCCCTGCACGCTTAAAGATCAAACATTATGTCTCCGCCCTGCTGTTCCTGACAAACACGGTTCAGTAGTGCACCCAAAACTTCATTGGTCGTCGTACAAACCCAATCATTGCCACTGTAATTGAAATAATAACCGCCAGACTTTGCCGCCAGCCAAATTTGAGCCAGTGCAGGCTGTCGAGAAATAATCACTTTCGAACCATTAGCCTCGATGGTTAATGTTAATACTCCTGATGAAGTCTCATAATCAATATCTTCACCGCTGTCATCAATAACCTCTTCGATGGCCAACATGATCTCATCGCAGTATTGATTAAATTCAGTTTCATTCATATTTATAGGCCCACATTAGGACATTTCGTCTGTGTACGGAGTATATGCGATTGAGTGTTATAGGTGTCAGCCGGTATACTCGCAGACATCTTAAAAATCAAATACAGGTTTTTTTCATGCAATGTTTTTGTGCATTACGTCTTTATGCATGGATACTGCTACTCGCAGTATCCACCGTGGGTCTGACGGGCTGTGGGAACAAAGGTCCATTATACCTCCCACCAGAACCTGTCCAAGAAATCACATCGGAATCTGGAGAGACTGTAGAGCCTACAGAAGCGAAAGACTCCGAGGCCACCGAATCAGAATAAAGATTAGCCATGACCTATTTTTCCTATCGCAGTGGCGAATTATTCGCTGAAGATGTCGCGCTGGCCACCATAGCAGAATGCTACGGCACCCCCACCTACGTCTACAGCCGTGCCGCACTGACGGAACATTTTCTTGCCTACCAAAATGCCTTGGCAGACTGTGCTCACTTGATTTGTTACGCGGTAAAAGCCAACTCGAATATTGCCGTCCTCAATGTTCTAGCAAAATTAGGGGCTGGCTTCGACATCGTCTCAGTAGGCGAACTCGAACGTGTTATTACCGCAGGTGGTGACCCGAAAAAAATCATCTTCTCCGGTGTCGGCAAAAAACCCACTGAGATGGAAAGAGCACTCGAAGTAGGCATACATTGTTTTAATGTGGAATCTGAAGCCGAACTCGACCTACTCAACCGTGTTGCTCGAGCTTGTGGAAAAACAGCCAATATCTCCCTGCGAGTGAACCCAGATGTTGACGCCAACACCCACCCTTATATTTCCACAGGGTTGCGTGAAAATAAATTTGGTATTGATATTCATAAAGCACTCGATGTCTATCTGAGAGCCAAAGAAATGGAATCTCTCAATATCGTCGGTGTGGACTGCCATATAGGTTCTCAGCTCACAGAAACAGCGCCCTTTATAGATGCTCTTACACGAGTATTGGCTCTGGTAGATGAACTGGAAACAAATGGAGTTAACCTACAGCACCTAGATCTCGGTGGCGGCCTTGGCGTCTGCTACAAAGATGAGAAACCACCCCACCCTGCCGACTACATTGCAGAACTAAGGCAACATTTGGACCAGCGCGACCTGACGCTAATTTTAGAACCAGGTCGATCTATTGCTGCCAATGCTGGGGTTCTATTAACCCGAGTTGAATACCTTAAACCCGGGCAAGAGAAAAATTTTGCCGTTGTCGATGTCGCCATGAACGACATGATTCGCCCTGCACTCTACCAAGCTTGGCTCACCATCGACCCTGTAGCCCCGAGAACCGGAGTGACATCAATCTGGGACATCGTCGGCCCAGTTTGCGAAACGGGAGACTTCTTAGGTAAGGATAGAGCACTTGTCATTGCCCAAGGTGACTTGCTCTGTATTGGCTCTTCCGGCGCCTACGGTTTTACCATGAGCTCAAACTACAATAGCAGGGGCCGCGCGGCAGAAATCATGGTCGACGGTTTTAATATGCAGGAGGTTCGTCGGCGAGAAACCTTTGAAGATTTGATACGCGGAGAATCTTTGCTATCCGATGATTAAAATCCGCCGACACCTTATGCAGATTTGAAAATACAGATAATGAAAACATAAGTGTGATGAAGGCCAACAGCATACTGATTAACCACTAAAATAAACGATAACAACCTAAATGCTGCTTTTATAATGTTACTACGATTCACCAAAATGCACGGCCTGGGTAATGACTTTGTCGTCATTGATGCCATATCCCAAGGCGTAACCATAACATCCGAGTTGGCCCAAAAATTGGGCGACCGGCGTTTTGGTGTGGGCTGTGACCAAATTTTGGTGGTAGAACCGCCAAATCATCCAGACATAGACTTTCGCTATCGAATCTTTAATCAAGATGGCAGCGAAGTTGAGCAGTGTGGTAACGGTGCCCGTTGTTTTGCTAAGTTCGTCCGGGACCATCGTCTCACAGGAAAAAATAGCATTCGGGTTGAAACGGCCAGTGGTATTATCGAACTGAATGTTCAGCGTGATCACCAAATACAAGTAAACATGGGTGTACCCATACTTGAGCCATCAGCAATCCCTTTCAATGCTGAGCAACAAGATACTTGCTACAGCATTGATACCGATGGTGAGGCACAGGTTATCAGTGCCATATCCATGGGCAACCCCCACGCGGTGTTACAGGTGGACAATATAGACACCGCGCCAGTATCCACTGTCGGGCCAATTATCGAGCGTCATCCCCGGTTTCCGCAACGAGTCAATGTGGGATTTATGCAGGTACTGAATCGTCACGAAATCAATTTACGAGTCTATGAGCGCGGTGCTGGAGAAACCCTTGCGTGTGGCACTGGCGCCTGCGCCGCAGTGGTGGCAGGGCAGTTACAAGACCTGTTAGACTCTCCCGTAACAGTAAATTTACCAGGAGGAAGTCTGATCATTGAATGGTCAGGTAAAGGCCAACCGGTAATGATGACAGGGCCCGCAACAACGGTGTACCACGGACGCATAAAAATATGACAACAGATACTGATACCTCAAAAGCTGACCTTTGTTTAGTTGCCACCGATATCAAAGATTACCTCCAAGATAATCCTAATTTTTTCGACGACTATCCCGACCTACTTGAGCTTATCCGTTTACCCCATGACAGCGGTGCAGCCATTTCACTGGTTGAGCGGCAAGTCTCCCTGTTGAGGGAACGAAACTTGGAAATGAAGCAGCGTATCAATAGTTTGCTGGATGCCGCCAAAATTAATGACAAGATGTTTGAAAAAACGAAACGCTTAGTGATTTCGCTGCTTGATGCCACCGATTTAGCAATGGTTGTTGATACCCTGTCTCAAAGTCTCGGCACTGATTTTCAAGTGGAATTCCACAGCCTGATTCTGTTTGGTGATAAGCAATCCATACCGGCCTGTAATACTAAAGTTGTTGGGATGGACCAAGCTAACAGCCAAATAGGCACACTGTTGCGTACCAATCGTCCCATCTGCGGCATATTAGGTAGCGATGAATTGAATTTCTTATTTGGCGATCAAGCGACGGAAGTAGGCTCTGTAGCAGCCGTACCGCTGTCCCATGGCGCCACATTTGGTTTGTTGGCTATTGGCAACTCTGATCCAAATTATTATCGTAGCAGTATGGGTACCCTATTTCTTAGCTACATTGCCGAAGTACTGAATAGGGTGACACCTAACATGTTACAAAAGTCATAAAAACACGTCCCATGAGCCACTCGCTCAGCCAACGTCTGATCGAATTTGAGCAGCACCTGCGCACTGAACGCAGGCTCTCCCTACATACCGTCAACAGCTATAAACGGGATCTCAATAAATTAGCCGTTTGGTGTACCCAACAATCACTGCTACACCCCGACCAACTGGACAGCCAACATATTCGACAATGTATGGCGATGCTACATAGGAAAGGTTTGGGTGGGCGCAGTATCCAGCGCTGGCTCTCTTCCCTGCGTACATTTTTTAATTACGGACTAAAACATCGATGGCTAACATCGAATCCCGCCAATGGTATTGCCGCGCCAAAATCGCCAAAAAAATTACCCAAAACACTGGATGTTGACCAAATCAATCAGTTTTTATCACTACCGGAAAGCAACTGGATTGACTGTCGCGACCACGCCATTATCGAACTTCTCTATTCTTCTGGATTAAGGCTTGCTGAACTAACTAACTTAAATCTCACCGACGTGGACCTAAGAGAAGCGATGGTTACGGTAACAGGCAAAGGCAACAAAACCAGACAGCTTCCTATCGGCAGACAAGCACTGGGCGCAATGAAATCATGGTTAAAGCGCCGTCAAGAATTGAAGAAAACCGATTTGCCCGCCATGTTTCTCAGTCAACATGGTAAGCGCCTATCACCGAGGGCCATACAAGACCGTCTCAAGAAAATTAGCATAAAGCAGGGAATGCAGGGCAAGGTACACCCTCACATGCTGCGGCACTCCTTTGCCAGCCATCTACTTGAGTCCAGTGGCGACTTACGCGCTGTACAAGAGCTACTAGGGCACCAGAATATATCGACAACACAAGTTTATACCCACCTGGATTTCCAGCATCTCGCCAAAGTGTATGACAAAGCCCATCCTCGGGCTCAAAAAAAGAAAGAAACTTAGTCCTCGTATGCCTACCTCACACCATTTAACCAGCAGCTTTAATTTAACCAAGCTACGAGAACATCAACCTAAGGTCGGGATCAGTGCCTGCCTAAGTAGTGAAAACGTACGCTATGACGGCTGCAGTAAAGGCCATCATTTAATCCAACAGGAATTATTACCCTGGCTCGATTTACACAGTATTTGTCCTGAGGTTGAAGCTCGACTGGGCGTGCCTCGTCCTCCAATACAACTGGTCCAAACATCAAGAGGCATTCACGCATTAGGTGTAGAAGACAGCACATTTAACGTCACAAAAGCTTTAACCAAGACTTCGGAACAACTGGTGAAAGAGCGCTGCAAAGACTTGTGCGCTTATATTGTCAAAGCGCGCTCACCCAGTTGTGGCTATGGATCGACACCAATTTACGATACTACTGGCGGTCTACTGGGTACAGGAAATGGACGCTTTGTAGAAATACTAAAAACAGCTCTCCCCCACCTTATCATCGTGGAAGAAAGCTGCTTTAGTTGTATTCAGGAATGTAAAACTTTTATAGAGCGATGCTACCTGTTACACAAAAAAACCTTGCGTGGGTAATCACCCCAATAAACGGAGTCTTATACCGCTTCGCTTCCCGTTTCACCGGTACGAATTCGGATCACTTCTTCAAGTGTAGTAATAAAGATTTTGCCATCACCAATTTTCCCGGTCTGGGCGGATTTAGTAATAGCCTCGACAACAAGGTCCACCTGACTATCATCCACAGCAATTTCCAGTTTGACCTTGGGCAAGAAATCCACGACATACTCTGCACCACGATAAAGCTCTGTATGACCTTTCTGACGACCAAAACCTTTCACTTCAGAGACTGTTATGCCCTGTACACCCACATCAGCCAAGGCTTCACGAACATCATCCAATTTGAAAGGTTTTACAACCGCTGTAATAAGCTTCATATGACTACCTTACCTAATATTTAATAAAGGGCTCTTAATTAACACTCAATCTACCTCGGGAAAAGATACACGTTCTGCTATTAAATTGCACCCAGGTTTTAGGTTTTTCCATCACCACGAACAAAGACTATCGACGGGGAGCTTCGATAAAATTCACCACAAAAATAAAGGGGGGCTTAGCCCCCCCCTAAAAAAAGAAGAAATGATAGAGTGAAAGAAAATTACTTAGAAGCGAACTCAGGATAAGCTTCGATACCACATTCAGAGATATCTACACCTTCATACTCTTCCTGCTCACCAACACGAATACCCATCACTTGCTTAATAATGAACCAAGCTATCAGGCTAGTGACAAAAGTCCAAGCAAAGATAACGCCAATACCAGTCAATTGTCCGACCAATGTGACATCTTCATTGCCCGACAAACAGACAGCTAGCAGACCCCACACACCCACTACACCGTGGACAGAAATAGCACCGACAGGATCATCAATTTTCAGCTTATCTATAGTCATGACAGAGAACACCACCAAGATACCACCTGCGGCACCAATCAATGTTGCCCCAAAGCCTCCCCAGTTAAGAGGTTCAGCGGTAATCGCTACCAAACCAGCCAAAGCTCCGTTAACAGCCATGGTTAGGTCAGCCTTACCAAATACGAGGTGCGCTGTAATCAATGCCGCGATCAAACCGCCACAAGCTGCAGCATTAGTGTTCACAAAGATATCGGCTACCGCATTGGCTTCACCAATATCAGACACTTTTAGCTCCGAACCACCGTTAAAACCAAACCAGCCCATCCACAGGATGAACATACCAATTGCCGCTAAAGGCATGTTGGCACCAGGAATAGCATTAGTGCGACCATCTGCGGTGTATTTACCCTTACGTGGCCCAAGCAATATAACGCCGGCAAGTGCCGCTGCTGCACCACACATGTGTACTACACCAGAACCAGCAAAGTCTTGGAAGCCAGCAGCATCAAGGAAACCACCACCCCATTTCCACATGCCTTGCATTGGATAAATAAAGCCAGTCATCACAACAGCAAACACTAGGAATGCCCAAAGCTTCATACGCTCAGCAACTGCACCGGATACGATAGACATCGCTGTCGCAACAAACACAACTTGGAAGAAGAAATCTGCTGCGCCGGAATAGTATGTATCACCATTACTAGCCAGTACCTCTTCTGCAGTTGCATTCGATATTCCATTACCAAACCATCCATCTGGCAAGATACCGCCATCACTACCACCGTACATAATGACGTAACCCATCACTAAGTACATGGTGCAAGAAACAGCGTATAGCGCAACGTTTTTGGTTAGAATTTCTGTTGTATTTTTGGCACGAACCATACCGGCTTCCAGCATGGTAAAACCTGCCGCCATCCACATAACTAGAGCACCACATACGAGAAAGTAGAACGTATCCAGTGCATATTTGACTTCAATTAATTCAGGACTCATTGTTCGTATCTCCTGTTTTTATACGGCTTCAACACCGGCTTCACCGGTACGGATTCGAATCACTTCCTGTAGATCGGAAATGAAAATCTTACCGTCACCAATTTTTCCGGTATGGGCAGCTGTGGTAATCGCTTCAACTGCACTATCAACCATGTCATCTGCCAGTGCTAACTCAAGTTTCACCTTAGGCAGAAAATCAACGACATACTCAGCACCCCGATAAAGCTCGGTATGGCCTTTCTGACGACCAAAGCCTTTCACTTCGGATACGGTCACACCCTGAACACCGATGGCGGCTAAAGCTTCACGCACATCATCGAGTTTGAAGGGCTTAACAACTGCTGTGATCATTTTCATCGCATTGCTCCTTAGAAAAAATGGTGCTTTCTTTCAAGAAAGCACCATTCGATTAATTACAGACTTTTACTGACAGAAAAAACGACAGAACTTTCAACAGCAGATGAACCGAAATAATCTTCTTTGTCCAAATCTGTATCAATCCAACTTAGCGCGAAATCTAGTCCATAGTATGATTTCCCAAGGGTAATGGAATAATCAGAGTAAGAATCTTCCCCATTAGACAAAAATGCTGAATCTGCATCTTTTGCGTTTGAGTCGTTTGAATCGACATCAAAACTGTTGTAACCGTAGTGAAGACCTAAGGAGATATCGTAAGGAAGACTAAAGCTATAATCTCCATAAACGTACCAGAACTCGCCTGACTCTAGGTAGTAATCATCAGAATACGCGAAACCTAATGTAGCATCCCCAAAGGATAGGCTACCGTAAACTTCAGCATAATCATCATCTCTATCTTCAAGTGTCCCATCATCTACAATGGTGACCCCCTTCGTGCCAGGGTAGTCATAATACAAAACACCCACATCAAAACTCAGGCTTTCAGTAAGATCGCCGGCATAACCACCGTAGTAATCAAGCTCTAGGCTTTTAGCAAAATCAACATTGGAACCCCAGGTACCAACATAGAAACCACTATCAAATGCGATATCAAAACCACCTTGAACAGCAGGGCTTGTATCTGTCTGAGAAATGCCACGGAATTTATAATCCGTGGTCAGTGTTACGTTTGCAGAGGTTTCAAATGCCTGCGCAGTAGTAGCAATAATAGGTAGTGTCAGTACTAAAGAGGTTACAGCTAGGGTTTTCTTTAAAGTATTCATATGTGCTTCTCCAAAATATAAACGGCAACTAAAAGCTAAATAATTTATTTAAAGTGTATTTTCTCAACTTGGATAATGCATTTGGCATGCCAATACTTAAAATACCTTTATTAGCAGTTAGTTACGGCAATGAATTAAATTTTATGCTCATTATTGGTGCGCAATTTTTCCACCAAAACACGCAAGCGCACCAAGATAGGCCACAACAAATACAGGTCGACCAAACGAAGAAATACGTATTGATAGCACCTCATGAGTACCTATAAGCACCCAACCGACTAAATAGGCCCAACGGAATATTTGTATACAGCCTTATATTTATGACTAAAATAGCGACATATTTTTTAGAGTGAAAAAACGATGAAACCAGATGAATTACTGAATCAGTTTTTGCACCAGTTCAACAGTGTCATCACACCCGGAGCAGAAGCATTAGGCAACGAGTTCCAGCAAAAAATGCGCACAGCGGCCCAAGCTGCTTTTGACAAACTGGACTTAGTCACTCGAGATGAGTTTGATGCCCAGCGTGCCGTACTCAGCCGTACACGAGAAAAACTCGAAGAAATGGAGAAGCAACTGGCTGAATTAGAATCCCGCGTTAACGACTAATAAAATAGATATCGAATCATCGTTAACAAAAAGTGCTACAAAAAAAACCACGCTAAAATACAAAGATGAACAGGATGTCATCTCACAAAAATCAGAGGCCAGTCTTCTGGCCAAAAACCATGGAGGGTTTCAATATGGCTCTAGCCGTCATTCACACACGTGCCAAATGTGGCATTGAAGCACCAGCCGTTACGGTAGAAGTCCATCTTTTTAATGGTTTACCCAGCCTATCCATTGTCGGCATGCCAGAAACTGCCGTCAAAGAAAGTAAAGACCGAGTCCGCAGTGCTCTTTTAAATTCACATTTTGACTTTCCAGCTCGAAGAATTACTGTCAACTTGGCACCCGCTGATCTTCCAAAAGAAGGTGGCCGTTTTGACCTTGCCATTGCGCTAGGTATCCTTGCTGCATCAAAACAAATACCCAAGGATGCTCTCAACAACTACGAAGTCATTGGTGAACTTGCATTGTCCGGAGAACTGCGCCCAGTTAATGCCGTTCTACCCACATCGCTTGCCTGCGCGAAGGTATCACGCGCTCTTATTTTACCTGCCGAGAATGCTGATGAAGCGGCTCTGTCTGACAATACAAATGTCTATCCCGCCAATCACTTGCTCGCCGTCTGCGCACATATTAATGGCAACCAACCTATTGAACCCCATCAGCGTTCTTATCTCTTTGAACAGACCACCCCCCAGAACGACATCAATGAAATAGTTGGGCAATATCAGGCCAAGAGAGCACTGGAAATAGCTGCTGCAGGAGGACACAACCTACTTCTGTCTGGTCCACCGGGTACGGGTAAAACTATGCTGGCCAGCCGTCTTCCCGGATTGCTCCCTCCCCTTCAGATTGAGGAAATGTTGGAAGTGGCGGCCATTCACTCGGTTGCAGGTTTCGGCTTAAGACGTCACATTCGACAACCGCCCTTTCGTGCACCCCACCATACAACGTCAGCCATCGCTATGGTGGGAGGTGGAAGTATTCCCCGTCCGGGAGAAATTTCTCTAGCCCACCATGGCGTTTTATTTTTAGACGAACTGCCAGAATTTCCCCGAAAAGTACTGGAAGTTCTGAGAGAACCCTTGGAGTCTCGGGAAATTATGATCTCCCGAGTAAACGCCCAAACTCGCTTTCCCGCCAACTTTCAATTAATCGCAGCCATGAACCCTTGTCCCTGTGGTTTTTTGGGTAGCGACCGCTGTCGCTGCACCCCCGACCAAGTCAGACGTTATAAAGATAAGATTTCAGGACCACTGATGGATCGAATTGATTTGCAAGTTGAAGTTCCACACCTGCCTGGCGACAAGCTGATCCAAGGAAAAATTGAAGGTGACAGTAGCGCCGTTGTCTTCCAGCGTGTGCTTTCTTCGCAACAACGCCAATTACACCGGTCAGGGAAACTTAATGCCCTTATGTCCAATCAAGAAGTAGTCAAACATTGCGTACTTAGCCATGAACAAAAATCTCTGCTAAGTCGCGCTATTCAGCAGCTTGGGCTCACTGCTCGAGGATTCCACAGAGTACTTAAGGTCGCTCTCACTATTGCTGACTTAGATAGAGCCAACTTGGAAGGCAATAAAACGGATACAACCGCACTAAATATCGACCATCTAACAGAAGCACTGGGTTATCGAATCACACGCTAATCAACTGTCACTTATAGCCCACCGACATACCGATCATGAGAAATTGTCATAAAATTGCCAAACCACAGCAACCACAGGGTGTTATAGTCCCACAATATAGAGGGGCCATATATGACCGATAGCACTGACACTGACAATAATGCCAACAACAGCAACACCCCAGACCTTCTGGCATTGCTGGATGATCTAATAGAAAAAGCGCCCCAGTTTACTGACAAGGCGGCAGAGGTGTTTGACTCACAAATACGGGCTCGCATCAGCAAGCTCACCAAGGGTATGTCACCCATGCAGCTGGCCTTGGCTTATGCTGACTGGCTCGGACATTTATCCCTAGCACCGGGCAAGCGTACCAAACTGTTACAAAGTCTTGCTGAAAAAGTACTTAAGCTATCCGCATCGGCGGCGAAATCCCTTACCAACAAAGATGAGGAAACCCCGCATTCATCATCGCTGTTCAAACACGAGCTCTGGAGTAAACCACCCTTTAATCTATTGGCAAAGGGTCACCAGACAACGATGGACTGGCTGAAAGAGCTCACCACCGATGTTCCCGGCGTGGAATCATCCAACTCGGAACTAGTCAGCTTTATCAATGAACAAATATTTCAGCTACTGGCACCGTCAAACCTGCCACAAACCAACCCTGAGGTTTTAAAAACGACTTGGGATGAAAAAGGCCGCAATTTACTAGAAGGTATTTGTAACCTGCAACGGGATATTCAAAAGAGCCTATTCAATAAAAATGATCCTGAAATGGGTGAGTTTAAAGTGGGCGAGAATATGGCCATCACGCCTGGCAAAGTTATTTTTCAAAATGACTTAATTGAACTTATCCAGTATAAATCGACGACAAAAACTGTTGCTCAAGAACCCGTTCTTATCGTTCCTGCCTGGATCATGAAATACTATATTCTCGATCTTTCTCCGGAAAAATCACTGGTGAAATATCTGGTAGATCAGGGGAAAACTGTCTTTATGATTTCCTGGAAAAACCCGGATAAAGAAGACAAAGAGTTAAGCCTCGACGACTACCTAAAGTCTGGATTTTTTACTGCTCTAGATGCCGTTAGAGCTATTACACCAAAAACCAAAATTAACGCTGTAGGTTATTGTATTGGCGGCACCTTGCTTTCCATTGGTGCCGCAGCCCTCGCCCGGGAAGGTGATGAAATTCTTAACAGCATTACGTTATTGGCGGCCCAAGTCGACTTTACCGAACCCGGTGAAATCCAACGCTTTCTGAGTGGTACCAGTCAAATGGCTTTCCTCGACAGCCTAATGTGGACTGATGGTTACCTCGAAGCTGCCAGTATGGGTAATGCTTTTAAGGCACTACGCGCTGAGGACATGATTATCAATCCTGCGATTGAGCGCTACTACCTTGGCCGAAAAACAAAGCTCAATAATTTAACGGCTTGGAACGCCGATGGTACGAGGATGCCCGCCGCCATGCATAGTCGGTATCTAAAAGAACTGTTTATGGAAAACCAGTTATCTGCATGTAAATTTATGGTAGATGGAAAACCTGTGACTGTTCAGGATATTCGTGCACCCTTTTTTGTTATTGGCACAAACACAGACCATGTGGCTCCGTGGAAGTCTGTTTATAAAGTTCAGCAATTAGCGCGCTCAGAAGTTACGTTCCTGCTCACTACTGGTGGTCACAATGCTGGTATTGTCTGTGGTCCTGAGCATCCTCGTCGAAAATTTCAAATAATGACCCATGACCCAATGGACAAGTACATTGATCCTGACACTTGGGCAGCAACCGTCGAAACCCAACAGGGTTCATGGTGGCCACTGTGGAATTATTGGCTGAATGAACAAAGTATTGGGGAGGCAACCACGCCAACGATGGGGTCAAGCAAAAAAGGTTACAAGGTGCTTCGCGATGCACCTGGCGACTATGTTTTTGGACAATAAACCCAAGTTTTGGATTATAGGTAGAACCGTATTTTAACGGCAACAACACCACTGACGAAGTGATGTTGTCCTGCTACAATCCGTCGCCTTTTGGTCGCTCAGCTAACGGGTGATTTTTAGTCCAAACGAACAACCCATCTATAATCCACTATTTTAATGCCCAAATTAGCAGATCATATTGAACAATCTGAATCCTCAACAAAAAGCCGCCGTTAAATATATAGATGGCCCCCTTCTAGTATTGGCTGGCGCAGGCAGTGGTAAAACCAGTGTTATTACCCAGAAAATTGCCTACCTCATTAATCAATGTGGCGTCAGTGCCCGAAACATTGCTGCGGTTACCTTTACTAACAAAGCAGCACGAGAAATGAAAGCACGAGCCAACAAACTGGTCAGTGGAAAAGAAGCCCGCGGTTTAACAGTCTCTACTTTTCACAACCTAGGACTGACTATTATCCGGCGAGAGATCAAGCGCCTGGGCTACAAACCCGGATTCTCAATTTTTGATGCTGACGATGCCAAAAAATTACTCAAAGAATTAATGCTGAGAGATTCTGATCTGGATGCCGACCACATTGATTTAGTGCAACATCAAATTTCTCAATGGAAAAACAACCTGCTCTCCCCCTCACAAGCATTATCTAAAGCAGAAAGTGGTGGCGAGCAAGCTATGGCAGTGGTCTTCGAGCGCTATACACAGGCACTGCAAGCCTACAATGCTGTGGATTTTGATGACCTCATTCAAATTCCCGCCTGCCTGTTTCGCGATCAACCCGATATTCTAGAGAAGTGGCAAAACCGTATTCGCTATCTGCTGGTGGACGAATACCAAGATACCAACCACGCCCAATATCAACTGGTAAAGTTATTAGTCGGTGCACGCCGCGCCCTCACGGTCGTCGGAGATGATGACCAGTCTATTTATGCCTGGCGTGGTGCCCGGCCGGAAAACCTGGCGCAGTTGAACGATGATTTCCCCGAATTAAAGATCATCAAACTGGAACAAAACTATCGTTCCACCGGCAGTATCTTGAAAGCCGCCAACCAATTAATTGACAACAACCCCCACGTATTCAGCAAGTCTCTTTGGAGTGAATTAGGCCCAGGAGAACCCCTGCGAATTATTCGCACCAGCAATGAAGAAGTTGAAACAGAAAGAGTGGTCAATGAAATTCTTGACATGAAACTTCGCAAACACTGTCATTTTCGTGATTTTGCAGTTCTATATCGAAGTAACCATCAAGCCAAATTACTCGAGATGAAATTACAAACTCAGAGTGTGCCCTATCATCTTAGTGGGGGAACCTCATTTTATGCACGAACAGAAATCAAAGACATCATGGCCTACCTTAGACTGGTAGTGAATTCAGACGATGACAATGCTTTTCTTAGGGTTATCAACACGCCTCGACGCCAGATTGGTACCGCCACATTAGAAAAGCTTGGCCATTACGCCAATGAACGACAGATCTCATTACTGGATGCCATTGATGAGTTTGGCCTACAGTCACAAATTCCTGCCCAAAATTTGGAGAAACTGCAACGATTCAAACACTGGCTTCAAAATGTGGAGCGTAACTGCACCAATGGTCAATCCATTGAAGCCATCCGCGAAATGGTAAACGACATCGATTACGAAGGATGGCTACACCAAAATGCCAGCAGCGCCAAAGTCGCTGAAAAACGTATGGAGAATGTCCATTTTCTTCTAGAACAAATTAAAAAGTTGCTAGAAAAAGATGATCTAGCTATCACTGACGAAGAAGCCCATTTAAATACGGAACATGATGAAAGCCAAATGGCCGATGCCATCGCCAAACTGTTACTGAGGGATTTACTCGACCGACAGGAGGAGGAATCTGCCGATGATAAAGTACAGCTAATGACCCTGCATGCAGCGAAGGGCCTAGAGTTCCCCCACGTCTTTTTAATTGGGGTAGAAGAAGGCATTCTTCCTCATCGCAACAGTGTCGATGAGGGCAATATCGAAGAAGAACGACGGTTGGCCTATGTGGGTATCACCCGTGCCAGACAAACACTGACGATGACCATGGCCAGCAAGCGCAAACAGTTCGGAGAAATCATCAGCAGCACTCCAAGCCGTTTTCTGGATGAACTGCCCCAAGATAACCTAGAGCGAGAAGGATTTGGTGATGACAACCCCGAAGTAGCCAAAGAAAAAGGACAGCAATCGTTAGATGCTCTGAAAGGCTTGTTTGCCTGAAAAATACGAAAAAATTCTAACCAAATCCGCTCACCAAACCGGCCAATACACTCTCCACAAATAGCGCCAAAAAACTAAAGATAATTTCTGTAACAGAAATCACACAACCTTCGCCAAAACAGCTTTACCTCCCAATCCGCTATCAACAGAATACTATTCATAAACTACGGAGTGATAGTTATGAATAGTATTTTCACACTTGCCCAGGAAAGGCAGACTCTGGATAATTTATTGGCTAAGGCTCCGGTTCTACCCAATGTTGTTACCAAAATATTGGTGCTAGACAAAGACAGTGACGACTATTACGAAGAAGTGCTTTCTCTCTCTTCAGAAGATCCTTTTATTGCCGGAAAAATTATCCATCTGGCTAATTCTGCAGCCCTTGCCGGACGAACCAAAATTGAAACACTGACCCAAGCTGTAATTCGAGTTGGTGTAAATCAGGTCTCCACCCTCATTACATCAATTTCCCTCACCAAATCATTCAAACCGACGCAGTAATCACATCGCAACCTTTGGTTACATTCCCTGCAAGTAGCCACAGCAGCGACAAAAATTGCCCAACTCAACAAGGTCAGCACGAAACAGGCTTATCTTGCCGGTTTACTTCATGAAATCGGACGATTTATTCTACTGGTATCAGACGTGGATAAATTTAACTGCCTATCGGTTAACTTTAAAACGACGGGTACTAGCCTTATCAACGAAGAAACAGAACTCTTTGGCTTCAACAGCATCGACGTGACGATTAACACTTCAAAAGCTTGGAAAATTCCAGGCGCCATCACCATTATTACTCACTTACTCAATACGATATCAGATCATATCGACCCGGAAGAACTACTCACGATCATGACAGGTATTGATACATCGAGTGAGACATCAAGCGCACTAGAGGAAATACTGTCCATTGCTGATGTTTTGAATATATTGCTCCAAAATAACCCAGATATTAATACGCTTGAAGAAAGTGAAGTAGAAGAAATGGTACGAGAGGCTATCACCAGCTTTTCGGGGAGCGACTTATTTCTACCTCCAGCCGCGCTAGCCAAGTCACTTATCGCCACAGCCAGTGAAACATCAGAACTCGCTTCATCATTGGATGTAGGATGAAATATCACAAAAAATAAAAAAGACAACGGACAATTTTTTAATACGTAAAAGGCAACCGCTTATTAATGACAATTTCTTCTGGTGTCAACTTACAACCATAGGCCAAAATTTCAACACCTGCTGCAATAGCTTCGCGTAATATCACACCGTAATCAGGATCTATTTCATCGGCGGGACCAACCGTTTCAGCACCCATGTGTTGCACACAAAATACCAGTACTGCTCGATGTCCTTCTGCCACCATCTTAATTAATTCACGCAGATGTTTAGCTCCACGCGCTGTAACAGCATCGGGGAACAACACTCGACCATCGCCCACACCCAATGTGGTATTTTTAACTTCCACGTAACATTGCTGACCATCTTTGCTTAACAGTAAATCTATACGACTTTTTTCTTCACCATACTTCACCTCAGGACGAACACTATCATAACCCTGCAACTCAATAATCGTGCCGTTTTCAATGGCTTCACGCACTAAGTGATTCGGGCGCTGGGTATTGACCCCGCAGAGGAAACCGTCAGGCGTCGTCGTCATTTCCAACGTACCCGACAGCTTACGTTTTGGGTTATCCGAGAGAGAAAACCAGCAGGGTGTTTCCGCTACCCAGCAATTTTTCATAGAACCGGTATTAGGACAATGAATGGTCAGTTCTTCGCCATTAGCAAGCCTAATGTCCGCCAGAAATCGCTTATAGCGTTTAAGTAGCGTAGCCTGTTCAAAGTGCGGGGACAGTTTCATTCAGCTCACTTCTTATATCAGTGCCTTTTCTAAGCGCCTTCCTTAAGCGCTCAATGCCCAACTGCAACCTCTCTAATGGCTCCGTATACGTAAAGCGGACATGGTGATGAGCCAAGTGCTCACCAAAATCGGTTCCCGGCGTACAGGCCACACCATGCTCTCGCAGCAACTGCCAACAAAATTCTTCGCAATTATCGGTAAACTTTTGAACATCGGCGTACACATAAAATGCTCCTGAAGGTACATGACTGACACCAAAACCTAGCTCACGTAAAGCTGGCACCAAAAAATCTCTGCGCTGCTTAAATTCGACTCGACGCTGCTCCAAAATACTGAGCGTTTCCGGTTCAAAAGCTGACAGTGCAGCATATTGAGCAACTGTCGGGCTTGAGATGTAAAAATTCTGGATCATCACATTGATGGTATCTGCCACACCCTCTGGCACGACCATCCAACCCAAGCGCCAACCTGTCATGCCAAAAAATTTCGAAAAACTATTGATGACAAATGCGTCATCAGTGATCTCTAGAATAGACGCCACCGGCTTATCCTCGTAAATCAAGCCGTGATATATTTCATCAACCACGAGACTCCCACAACGATGGGATATCTCACGATGCAATGCCTCCAAGTTATCTCGGCTGATCACTTCACCTGTGGGATTGCTGGGTGATGCCACCATCACACCAACAGTATTTTCCTTCCAATGCGCTGCCACCCGTTCCGCCGTTAACTGATAATTATCCTCCGCATCAACAGGAACAAATTGCGGCTCGGCATCAAGGCGCCGAACAAAATTGGGATTACAGGGATAGCCGGGATCAGACATCAACAAGCCGTCCCCTGGATTTAACAACAACTCACACACCATACTAAGGGCAGCACTGCTCCCTGTGGTGACAATAATTCTTTGAGGGTCGATCACTAAGTCGTAGGAATGTCGGTAATGGTCAGCAATGGCCTGACGAAGCTCAGGAATACCACAAGGAGGGGTATAAGATGTTTTCCCCTCAGAGATGGCCTTTTTTGCCGCCTCCGCCATAGGTGTCGCCATGGCAAACCCGGGTTCACCCACGCCCATCTTGATGATATCTTGGCCCTGGGATTCCAGCTTTATCGTGGCCTCAAGAAAATCTACCGCTCTAAAAGATGTCAACTTACGGGTCCGATCAGCAAAGCGCATAGTATTCAACTCCTCCCTATCATTCTGACCTAGCACTCTGACCTAGCACTTCCTTCCATCAATCATTTCTACCAAACAATGCTACACCAGATAAAACGAATAAAAGATGCGGCATTATGGCGCGATTACCCTAACAGTCAAATAGGCTCCCACTGCAGCAAAAAAAAGTCATCCTATCGTACCTATGTGTGTTGTCATAATCGCGTTCAATCAATACGTTACGGCAATTTATACCACCAATTTAGCCAACTAAATCATACGTTATGAAACACCCATCAAAAGCTTTTCTGGTCAATTACTACAAAAAACTGTATTTTTTTACTTGATTAAAATTCCCGCTGGCACTATAAACGCGGGTCTCGCAAATTACCGAGCGTTGGAACACATGCCAAAGAAAGCAGGAACAGCCACAGTCGCCGCACTCCACGGCTTTGCACCCTACACCGAGAAAAAAGGTGAGGAGTACATGAATGAAGCGCAACAAGGGCACTTCAAAAATATTCTATTGGCCTGGAAACGGGAACTGATGGAAGAGGTAGACCGCACTGTAACTCACATGAAAGATGAGGCTGCCAATTTCCCAGACCCTGCTGACAGAGCCACTCAGGAAGAAGAATTTAGTCTGGAATTGCGCACTCGAGACCGCGAACGCAAGCTGATCAAGAAAATCGACAGTACGGTTGAACGTATAGAAAATGACGATTACGGTTTCTGTGATCAATGCGGCGTAGACATTGGTATTCGACGACTGGAAGCGCGACCAACAGCAAGCCTCTGTGTTGACTGTAAAACCCTAGATGAAATTAAGGAAAAGCAGCTTACTGGTGGCTGACAACTCATGGGGACGACGCTCTTCTCGCCCCAGACCGTCATGACAACAGGTTCACATAGCCGCTTTAATCCTCTTTATATAGGGCGCTTTGCCCCCTCTCCTTCCGGCCCTTTACATTTTGGTTCACTGGTCAGCGCTTTGGCCAGCTATCTCGATGCCAAAGCAAATCATGGGAAATGGCTTGTACGGATGGAGGATATTGATCCGCCAAGGGAAATGGAGGGTGCCGCTGATACGATTCTCCAACAGCTCCAACAACACGGGTTGCACTGGGACGACGAAGTCCTGTATCAGAGTCAACGCAGCAAAGCCTATTTAGCCATCATCGAACAACTGCAGCAATCAGGCTCTATCTATCCTTGCCAATGCAGCAGGCAACAACTAAAAGATCAAGGCGGAATTCACACTAACCCCTGCCAACAACACAACCCTTCTGCACCGTCAGCGCTGCGACTTTCTATTTCAAGCAATAGCCAAATTAAATTCGATGACCTATTCCAGGGTTCTCAACAACAAGATATTCAATGTGAAGTAGGCGACATGGTGCTGTACCGTAAAGAGGGCCTATTTGCCTATCAACTAGCCGTGGTAATTGATGACGCCTTCCAACAGATTACCCATGTTATCCGAGGCAGTGATTTACTGGACTCAACGCCCAGGCAAATTTATTTACAACAGATTCTGAAATTACCAACACCATACTATGGCCACATCCCGGTCGCGATTCATAAAGAAGGGGGGAAACTCAGCAAGCAAAATTTAGCCCTCCCCATAGATAACCACATCGCCCCTGAAAACCTAGCTGCAGCCATACACTGGTTGGGATTGCCTTTACCTGAGAGATTACTGCGCCCTACCAAGTCACCTCTTTCCCAATGTGATGAACTGCTGGCATGGGCAACAGAACACTGGCAGCGAGAGCAAATCCCCGCCGTCATGGAGAAGCTTGCATCCAGTTAATTTCAAGGTAACACTGTGCACTTAATCAAACCGTCTCAGTCTTTCATCAACGCTTGATTTACCAGAGGCTAATAATGGAAAAAATCCTGATTATCGAAGACGAAGATGCTGTTCGCGTCTCGCTTCGAAAACTGCTTGAGTATCACGGCTTTGAAACACGCGAAGCCTGTAATATACAAAAGGCACAGGATACTTTCGAACTATCAGATTTTTCACTGGTCATCGCTGAGGACGACACAGATCTTATTCAATTGGCCCGCCCTACACCAGTATTGATAACAAGCCATTCTCCCAACGTGAAAGCCGCCGTTGAAGTTATGCGTAAGGGCGCTGCTGACTATATCTCCAAACCGCTGAACGATGATGAACTCATATCGGCTGTTAAGCGCATTATAAGCACCCCCAAATCACGCAACACACTGGCGGTCACCCACGACATGATTGGCTCTTGCCAGTCAATGAAGCAAGTCTTTAATATTATTAACAAAGTGGCCATGACCGATGCCACGGTGTTAATTCATGGTGAAACAGGCACAGGAAAGGAGCTAGCCGCCAACGCGATTCACAATGAAAGCAAGCGCGCCAAACTACAACTGATTTGCGTAAACTGTGCAGCCATTCCAGAAAACTTAATTGAGGCCGAACTTTTCGGCCACGAGAAGGGTGCGTTCACTGGAGCCACCGAGGCGCGCAAAGGTCTGGTTGCAGCAGCAGACAAAGGAACTTTGTTTTTAGATGAAGTGGGAGAATTACCCCTTGAGGCACAAGCAAGATTGCTTCGAGTGCTACAGGAACAGGAGGTGCGCCCCATTGGCTCAGTAATATCACGAAAAGTCGATATTCGACTGGTAGCCGCAACTCACCGAAATCTGAAAAAATTATGCGAACAAGGTCTCTTCCGAGAAGACCTCTTTTACCGAATCAATGTGGTTAATCTGGACTTGCCCCCCCTAAGAGACCGCAACAAAGATCTTCTGGATATAGCAGAGGCGCTACTCCAAAAACAGTGTAAAAAATTGAACAAATACCACCTTATCCTAGGACCGGATGCTATTCAGGCAATACTCACCTATCGCTGGCCAGGCAACATTCGAGAGCTAGAAAATTCTATGGAGCGAGCAGCCATTCTCTGTGATGACAATGGACGCATCACCCATGACTTATTAGGCATAAAGTTACCGTCGATCGACAGGGATGAAGCTAAAATAAAACCCCACCCAACCCATATTAAGCATATCAATACAGATCCCCCTGAGGGGTTATCGCTGGAAGACTATTTCACTCAATTTGTTCTGGAAAACCAGGAGGCCATGAGTGAAACAGAGATTGCACAAAAACTGGGAATTAGTCGTAAATGTCTCTGGGAGCGTCGCCATAAACTGGGAATCCCTCGAAAAATGGCCCAATAAACACTATCTTTTATTCTACCCTGTTCTTCATTGTTACCAATATAAACCTCTATATGAGTAGATAAGTAACACTACTACTGCTTTCTTATACTTTAAATAACTCAAAGATCTATAACCATATGTTTTTTATGGGTTTTAGGTTTTTGGCATACTTTGTGCTCTACTTACACCTGAAACAAAGATAATAAAAATAAATAATAAAAATAATATTGGATGGATTGCTAGCGGGTTGATATGGGGATTAGCCTCGACACCTATAGCCTATGGGATACAGGGGAAGCCTCAGGGCTTCCCTTTTTAATGTCAAAATTAACCGGCCAACCATAAAAAGTCTTTTGCAAATCCCTATGCTAGAATCGCTTCTTTCGCGGACAACCACGGCAGCTGTGATACTCAAATAATGCTAAAAAGACTCTCTAATATTTTCAGGAGAAGCACCCCCACCACCCCAAATGGACCCAAAACACTTCGTTCTGGACAACATGACCTATCACCTCAAAAAATAAGTTCTGGCGCAAGAAAGGTTGTAGAACAACTGAGCAATGACGGCTACGATGCTTATTTAGTAGGTGGCTGTGTTCGTGACTTAATGATGGATCTTAAACCCAAAGACTTTGATGTAGCCACCGATGCAACCCCAGAACAGGTTAAACAGCTGTTTAGGCGTTCTCGCATTGTTGGCCGACGGTTTCAGATTGTCCATGTAAGAATGGGATCGGAAATCATTGAGGTCACCACCTTTCGCGCTCACCACACAGACAAAAAAAATCACCGAGAGAAGTCTCAACACTCAGCCAAGGGAATGCTATTACGAGACAATATGTTTGGCTCAATTGACGAAGATGCCAGTCGCCGCGACTTCACTATGAATGCATTCTATTACCACCCTCAAGATAATAGTGTCTACGACTACGCCAACGGATTGCCCGACATAGAACAAAGGCTCGTGCGTATTATTGGCAACCCTGCTGACCGCTATAAAGAAGATCCCGTCAGAATGCTACGGGCACTACGTTTTGCCGCCAAACTAGGCTTTAAAATTGAGCACAACACGGCGAACGCCATCGGCACAACCCACCAATTACTGGCAGATATTCCACCGGCAAGATTATATGATGAAGTACTAAAACTATTGATGAATGGCCAAGCGCTGGCAACTTTTCAGTTACTCCGTCAGTACCAACTATTTGGCATTTTATTCCCCGCTACAGAAGCAGCCCTATCCAATGACCCGGGCTATTACCTAAAATTTATTGAACAAGCACTGACCAATACGGACAAGCGCATTCGCCGCGAAAAGCGCGTAACTCCGGCTTTTCTATTTGCAGCATTACTTTGGCCTGCGCTCAAAGAAAGTGAGAAAAAATTTCTACAACAAGGTGACTCACCCCTCTATTCCTTACAAGCAGCAGCTGGAGAAGTTACCACTCGCCAGTGTCAACGAGTGGCTATACCTCGTCGCTTCACGCTTCCCATGCGAGAAATTTGGGAGCTTCAATGTCGTCTGCCGCGCCGTGCAGGCAATCAGGCTTTCCGACTATTGGAAAACAAACGTTTTCGTGCCGGCTATGACTTCCTATTATTACGAGAAGATGTCGGGGAAATTGAGCCAGGACTCGGTCAATGGTGGACAACTTTTCAGGAAGTAGAAGAAAGTAAACAACAAGAAATGGTCAGTGCTATACAGCTGCCCAAAAAGAAACCCCGTAGACGTCGCAAAAAGTCCGCCCAACCCAAACAACCGAGTCATGACTGAAACCGCCTATATTTCTCTTGGCAGTAACCTAGGTAGCCCACAAAAACAGGTACTTACAGCCATAACAGCGCTCAAGCACCTCACCGACACCAAGGTAACAGCAGTTTCACACTGGTATCGCAGCTTACCCATGGGGCCACAAGACCAGCCTGATTACATCAACGGTGTTGCTGAACTTTATACTGAGTTAAGTGCAGTAGAGTTATTGCGCGCGCTGCAAAAAATAGAAAACAACCACCACAGAAAAAGACTCAAACACTGGGGGCCGCGCACACTAGACCTGGATATCCTGCTTTACGGTTCACAGGTCATTAATCAACATAATTTAAAGGTACCCCATCCCGGTATGACGACACGTAATTTTGTATTAACCCCCCTGGCAGACATCGCTCCTGAATTAGTATTACCTGATGGAACCCACCTCTCAACACTCTTGGAAATTTGTCCCCCAGAAGGTATCGTGCGCCTCACATCAGGAGATATCAGTGAAACAACTGGCCAATGACCTGCCCTTAGAGCTTGAGAGCGCCCAACTACCCAGATTTATCGCTGTGGAAGGTCCCATTGGTGTAGGTAAAACAACGTTGGCCAAGCGACTGGCAAACAGCTTCAATTACGAAACACTGCTTGAGCAAGCAGAAGACAACCCCTTTCTAGAGCGCTTTTATCAAGATCCTAGAGCGGGAGCGTTACCTACCCAACTCTATTTCCTGTTCCAGAGAGCCAGACAAATTCAGGAAATTCGCCAAGGCGACATGTTTCAACAAGTTCAGGTTGCAGACTTTCTCATCGAAAAAGATCAACTATTTGCCCGGGTAACATTGGATGATGAAGAATTAAAATTGTACCAAACTGTTTATCAGCAATTGACCATTGATGCACCAAAGCCGGACTTGGTGGTTTACCTCCAAGCACCCACCGACGTTTTATTGGAACGAGTACAACGCCGGGGCATTCAAAGCGAAAAATTGATCGAAGCGGATTACCTCCGCCAGCTAAACGATGCCTATACCCAATTTTTTTATTATTACGATGACGCGCCATTATTAATTGTCAACGCCACAGATATTGACCTTGCTAACAATGAACAGGACTACCTCAACCTGGTGGCCTATATGCTTGGTATTAAATCTGGACGCCATTATTACAACCCCAGCGCCTCTCTTAACTAGCAACCCCACAAAATTTGCTCTAATCGGCGCTAACAGGATACCCGTCATGGACACAGTAACCATCAATACCCTGAATACACTAAAACAGGAAGGCAAAAAATTCCCGGTTATCACGGCCTACGACGCATCCTTTTCAAGGCTCGCTGAAAATGCAGGGATTGAAGTCGTTCTGGTTGGGGATTCTTTAGGTAATGTGATTCAGGGTCATAGCAGCACTGTTCCTGTCAACATGGACCATATGATCTATCACGTTCAGGCCGTGCATCGCGGCAACAACAAGTCGTTGATTATTGCCGATCTTCCTTTTATGGCCTACGCCACTGAAGAGCAAACCATGGCAAATGCTGCGCTACTGATGCAGGCCGGTGCCCATATGGTAAAACTGGAGGGAGGAGCCTGGCTGGAAGCATCGATACAGAAGCTCAGTGCGCGGGGTATTCCCAGCTGCGGACATTTGGGACTAACTCCGCAATCAGTAAATAAGTTCGGGGGGTACAAAGTGCAGGGGCGCACCCACGAGGCCGCTGAAAAAATGATTCAGGATGCCCAGCTACTGGAACAAGCCGGTATCGACCTACTGGTTCTTGAATGCGTCCCTACACCCCTAGCGAGTCAGATCACCCGTGCATTAAGTATCCCTGTAATCGGCATTGGTGCGGGGCCAAACACGGATGCCCAGGTACTCGTCATATACGATCTATTAGGGCTTTCACCACGCCAACCTAAATTTGCAAAAAACTTCCTGACGGAAACAGCCAATATAGAGGCTGCTCTTAAGTCTTATGCCGACGAGGTTAGATGCGGGCTTTTCCCAGAGTTTAAACATGGATTTCAGTCGTAATTTTTACATGATGAATGATTTAACTGACCCATTTCACAGAGTCATTCTGTTCAGAAAATTGATTTTTTCTATGTTCTGCTCACTATACCGACAAACCCTTAACCCTCAGAAAAAACACACTTTTTCCAACAATCTCAAGTGTAAAATGTACGAACAAATCACTATTAATTTTGTATAAAAGGACTACCAAATCACTGTTAATTTTGTATAAAAGGGCTACACTGATAGCCATAGATAAAAAAATAGCCATAGATAAAAAATATAACAATAATAAAAGATGTACCGGCAGAAAGTATTCAATTGGTTACACGGATTTCCAGCCATTTACCAAAGCCAAAGGTCATTAATGACAAGTGACAAAAGGAACCAAAGTCTCCAGTCTTTTGATAATACGGGAAACAGCTCGACTGTGGTCACTCAAGCCATTGTCACGATCGCTGTTATTATTGTGCTTTTACTGGTCTCTATCCAAATCCTAAAAAGCAAATTTAGAGATGAAATCAGTGCTTCCCTAAAAAATATTTTAAGTATCACTGAAGCAGGATTTGTGCATGAGAAAGAGACACAGCTTCGTATTATCCAACTCCATGCCCAATCAGATGAAGTAGTACAAACTACCGAACAACTCCTAGCCGAACAAACGACAAACCAAGAACTCAACAAGTCTATGCGTGCACAAGCTGCTCCTCTGAATCAGTTGCGCCATTATTTTAGTGCAAGCTTGTCAGAGGGAGGGCATCTCGATTTTTATATTATTTCACCAGAAAATATCACTATCGCCTCGTCCCGCAATCAGGAGATAGGTAAAAAAACACATCTAACTGCACAACCTGACATCCTAGAAAAAATGTGGTCTGGACAGGCTATGCTGACAAAAATGCAGCACAGCAACACCCAAATTGTCGATCAATATGGCCACACTATCGCTAACCCTGCAATCCTATTTTCTGGTGCACCCATACGCAACAGTAACAATGACATTATTGCGCTGCTAGCCTTGAGAATTAACCCCTATAACGAACTGTTTCCGCTACTAGAAAAAGAACACCGTGGTAAAACGGGGGAAGCCTACGTCTTTGATAAAAATGGCACCATACTGAGTTTCAGCCATTTTGAAAAAATCCCGATGAAAACACGCCCAGAAGCCGACCCAATCAAGCACTCGGTATCAGAACAAGCGACAAACCCCATTCTGGCGGAGATAACAAACAGTGCCACCAATATAGAATCCGGGGGGAACTTTATTGAAGGCTACCAAAACTATCGAGGTATGAAAGTCGTCGGCGCATGGCGCTGGTTTCCTGAAATAGACATGGGTATCGCAACAGAACAGAACCTAAGCGATGCCTACAGCACTTACTTCTTTACCCGCAACCTTGCTCTCCTCGTCGGTGTTATTGGTTGTATTGTGACCTTGTTTTATTACGGCGTCCCATACCTCCGAAGACGAAATACTGTCTCATTACAGGTCTACTTGGACGCAATCTATAAAACATCCCGTGACGCCCTAATTGTTATCGATGAATACGGTATTATTCAACATTCCAACCCATCAACAGAAAAGATGTTTGGGTACCCCGTCAATGAGCTGACGGGGAAAAATATTAACCTATTAATGCCCGAGCCTTTCCGCAGCCATCATGATGGTTACCTCGAACGCTTTCGAAAATCTCAGCATACCTCCGGCAAACAAACTCCTTCGGTGATTAACTTCACACGTGAATTGAGCGGTATTAAAGCTGATGGAACGGTGTTTTCCATAGAACTCTGTGTCATGCAACTGAATTTAATCGGTAAGAGATATCTCGTCGGCTGTATCCAAGACATTTCAGAACGTGTACTGGCTGAAGTTGCCGTAAAAGACAGTAGGCTTCATTTAAAAAATGTATTCAAACATGCGCCCATAGGCACATGGGAATGGCGTCTTGACACCAAAAAAATAACCCACAGCGGTTATACCGCAAGAGCATATGGCCTAGAAGAACAGTTCCCATTAGAACAAATCACCTCATCCGATGACACCAAATTTAAAAACAATGTTCACCCTGAAGATCGGGATATTCTGAAAAATGCGGTAAAACAAGCCCACAACACAGACAACACTGTCAACATTGAATACCGTGTTGTCTGGCCTGATCAAACGGTGCACTGGATTCATACAGAAGGCAGTGTATTTTTTGACGAGGAAAAAAGACCTATCGGAACAATGGGTATTGTTCAAGACATCACCGAACGGAAACAACTGGAAAGAGAAATACAAGAGGCTGAAAGTGTTCTAGTGGAAACGAAAAACAACCTCGTTAATATTCTAGATACCGCGCCCGTCAATATCTTCATTAAAAACCTCAAGGGGGAGTACACCTTTGTCAATCAAGCTTGGGAAAAATGTCTAAATAAAAAAGCTGAAGACGTGATGGGTAAAACCGTCTTTGATATTCTCCCAGACAAAACGGCCCAAGGCTTTCACAACAACCAACAACTGGTCATAGATACCCAAGAAGCCGTGCAGCTGGAAGAAGAATTCATCAATACTGATGGACAATACACTGCCTTTATGACAAACCTGTTCCCACTAAAAGATACCGATGGGAAAATTTATGCCATAGGAGGTTGGTCATCAATTATTACCGAAATGAAAAAGGCACATAAAGAGCTTGAAGACGCCCGACGGGATGCCGATGCCTCTAATCAGGCAAAATCCTATTTCCTCGCAGCGATGAGCCATGAAATCAGAACACCCATGAATGGTGTTGTCGGTATTATCGACGTGCTTCGTTACACCACGCTTAATGAGCAGCAGCAACAGTTAGTAAAAACCATCAATGACTCTGCGCTTTCTCTGCTCGCGATTATTGATGGCATCCTCGACTTTTCTAAGGTTGATGCTGGGAAAATCGTACTTGAAGAAATCCCCATTTCCCTAGAACAAATTGTGGATAGTGTGGGTGAAACACTGCTGCCCCTATCTGCCAAAAAAGGGATTGAACTCATCACCTATTGTGAACCGAATTTACCTGATTTTTACGGAGATGCCACTCGAATTCGACAAATCCTGTACAACCTTGGTGGCAACGCCATCAAGTTTACAGGGAATGAATCAAATAAAAGAGGTCGAGTCGTCATCCGATGCGAACAGGCCAATATGTCCTCTGATGACGGCACCGTACAGTTAAATATGAGTATTGAAGATAATGGTATCGGTATATCAGCAGAGTTACAAAAAACCTTATTCAACCCTTTTTCTCAGGCAGAAGCTTCGACAACACGAGAATATGGTGGCACAGGGCTTGGCTTGGCTATTAGTAAGAGCCTGTGTGAACTAATGAGAGGCAAAATCGAGGTAAAAAGCCACTCAGGGGCCGGTTCAACGTTCACTGTTTCTATCATTCTTAAACCCGTCGCAGTTGAACCCAGCGGCGTACATACCCATATACTTCAGGGTAAACATATACTGTTCGTCAAAGGGGAAAATACCGTTAACTACATACTGTCCACCTACTTAAAATCAGAGGGTGTTCAGCTCCATGAGACCACCTCCAACGACATCCCTCCATTAGTCCTTGACGAGGACATAACACCCAACAAAGTATCTCCTTGTTGTTATCGACGCCGGGGGAAGAGACAGTGAAGTCGACGCCATTAAGAACACCTGTAAACAACACCTTCATAATGTCGATCAACTACACTTTGTTGTCGTTAGCCGCGGTATGCGTAGGCGTGCCAGAATGCAAGATGAGAACACAGTACAACTCGACTTTAATTGCCTGAGCAGACGCGTTTTCCTCAACGCCGTTGCCAGTGCAGCAGGTTTGATCTCCCCAGACATTTCGCCAATCCCGGTAAACCGTAATACCCCCTTGATTCAACCACCACTGCCATCTTTCGCTGCCAAAAAGAACCACCACCTATTGATTGCGGAGGACAACCCCATCAACCAACGAGTGATAGTCCATCAGCTGACCTTACTTGGGTTCTCGTCTGAAGTAGCAAATAATGGCCAAGAAGCACTAGACATGTGGGTTAAGAATAGAGGGAAATACAGTTTACTGCTTTCTGACTGCCACATGCCCAATATGGATGGCTATACCCTGGCCAGCTCTATTCGCCAACAAGAGAAAGACGGCGAACATTTTTCCATTATCGCCCTCACTGCCGATGCCATGGCGGGAGCCAAAAAAACATGCCTCCAAGCAGGCATGGATGACTACATGACAAAACCTTTACAAATCGACACCCTATCCAAAAAACTCGCTGAATGGCTTCCAGACATCGAAAAACCCAAAAACCAAGATGCAGAACCCGTAGAAGAAGAGACCACTACTAACATTGAACCCTCGATTGAAGCAGACAATACGGGTGCTGTTGATGCCAGTATACTGACAGAAATGCTCTGCTCAGATGAGCCGAGCCTACTTTCTGAGTTTTACCATGAGTTTCTTGTCTCGGCGATCCCTATCGTTGATGAAATTTGTAAAGCCATAGAAGAAAAAAATATGAAAACCGTTGTCAAACAGGCCCACAAGTTAAAATCTTCTGCTTACACTGTTGGTGCAACGGCACTGGCTGATTGCTGCCTGTTACTAGAAACATCGGGGAAATTGGGTGAACAAAGTGCTTTAGATGACAACTTATCCCCACTTAAACTGCTTATAACACAAACCCACGATTGGGTTTTCAACAGATACCCGTCTCATTAATGTCCTATTGCTATGATTAATGTAGAAAAATAACATGATGAATCCTAAATCCTCTCTCTCCGTCCTCGTCCTTGATGATGATTTGTTTATTCTTAAAACAACCCATCATGCATTAACGCAGCTGGGTTTTAACAACATCATTACGGCGCATAGTGTCCACTTTGCACTGGAGCAACTCGGTCACTTTGAATCCATTGATATCATACTGATGGACTTAAATATGCCAGAAACTGACGGCATTGAGTTCTTCCGCACTTTAGAAATTCATAATTTTTTAGGCGGCATCATCCTGATTAGCGGTGAAGATGAGCAAACGCTCGCCCTCGCTAAAGATCTGGCGAAAGCAAGAAAACTTAATATTATTGGTACGATAGCCAAACCCCTGAATAATCGAATTCTACAAACTTTACTCAGCCAATGGGCGCAATCTAGGACACCGGTGAAGGAAATCGTCCGCCGACCTACGATTGTTTCTCAAGCCGATTTACAATCGGCCATTGATGCTGGCGAACTCGAGCCCTGGTTTCAACCAATGATTCAGTTACAAACAGGAGAGGTAACTGGTGTAGAAATGCTGGCACGGTGGCCCAAAATAGATGGCTACATATACCCCGATGAATTTATTCCACTGGCAGAAGCTTCCGGCTTAATCAATCCACTCACATTCTTGCTCATTAAAAAAGCATCCTACTGGCTGGGACACTGGAAGAAGCATGGGCTACATCTACGCCTTGCTATCAATATTTCTATGAACAGTCTGCACGATCTGGATTTTCCAGATCAGTTTATCAAGACTATCTCTGACGCCGGTGTCGACCCCAATGATATCCCACTAACAATCGAAGTCACAGAAAGCAGCCTTGCAGAAGACTTATCAACACCACTGGATAATCTACTTCGATTACGAATGAAAAAAATTGGACTGTCCATTGATGACTTTGGTACAGGTTGGTCCAATCTTACACAACTACAAGGGCTTCCCTTTACTGAGCTAAAACTGGATTTAAGTTTCGTACAAGGTGCCGCAACAAATTCTCGAACCCGGACAATACTTGAAAGCACCGTTAAAATGGCAAAACACATGGGCATGACAACTGTAGCTGAGGGCATTGAAACCAAAGAAGAATTGGAATACATCAAAGGGCTGGGATGTGATTTAGCCCAAGGCTACTTTATGGCTCGCCCAATGCCTGGCGGCGATATACTCAACTGGACAAAAAACTGGAAGAAGCCAGAATAAACGCTTAAACCAAAAATATATCTAGGCTCCTCAATTTAGTTAGCAGCCTAAATAATAAGTAGGTGCTCTATGACAAATACACTTTTAGACAACATTGAAAATCTTTGCATACTCTTGGTGAAGAAAAAATAGACCTACTGCTAACAGATATACAAATGCCCGTCATCAATGGTCTTGAACTGATGAAAACCATTCGTAGTGGGAAGTCACCTACGCCAAGAAATCTCTGCACAATTATTGTCACCTCTTTCACCAATACTGAAACCCTCGGTTCAGCCATGGCTATGGACTTCAACGGCTTTCTGACCAAGCCTTTCAAGCCAGTAACCGTCATGAAAACTATTATGCAGGCGTTATCTAAAAAGGATACGCAGCTGCGAGAAGACAACAGCTACCTTGAGGTTAAAACAGTAAAAGGCGTGTTGCTACTGTCCGCTGGTTTTGTCTTAAGAAAAAACACCATAAGCCGGTTAATTGAATTAGACGCTGTTATTACCAACAACGAATTTCATGTTGAGCTAATAGAGGAATAGACCTACTCTATCCCCAATACCTTCCAGTAAAACACACCGCGATAAAGGCCCCCCCATAATAGTATTTAATCAGGCACTCAAAAGAATCACATTAAATGTGTTCATGACACTTGTGAGTATGGCTGGATTCATTCCAGCAACGCTTGCTGTGGGCTTTAGCCTTGATGCCATCCAGGTAGATCTTGAAAAAAATTATAACAATATCGTCCATATTGATGGGAATAGTTTTTCAATACTAAACAGTGAAAACACACTTGTTTTTGATGTGCGACAACAAAAGGAATTTGATGTTAGCCATATAAAAATGGCTATTCGAATTGATCCAAACGTGACGAATGAAGCATTTATCAAGAAGTTCAACAACCAGCTAAAGGGAAAAGGTATTGTTTTCTACTGCTCCGTAGGGCAACGATCATCCCGACTGGCTTCACGCCTTCAACCCTTACTTTTAACTCAAGGCGCAAAGCAAGTTTATAATTTAAAAGGTGGCCTTTTTCGGTGGCACAATGAACAACGGCCATTAATACAGAATGGTCAACCCACTCAATTTATTCACCCTTTCAACCCTGTGTGGGGCCTGCTAATAAAAGAGAAACGCACAATCAAATTTTTGCCCAAGAAAGATTCCATCAAAACACCGGATAAACACATCACCGAACATTAAAGATTAAACATCAAGCACACGGGCACAAACTATTATTCACACCACACCTTGTGTTTATCCATAACAGCAGAAAATATTTCTGAGGCCAAGAAATCCGACAACCAATGTTGTAGTTTTGGGTAAGGCGCTTGGTCAAACCAATCCTTATCAACAAAGGCAAATTGCCGAATAAAAGGAAAAATGGCCACATCAGAAATACTGACATTATCCCCAAATAAATAGACTCCAGCCGTTAACTTTTTTTCCAAAACAGTTAAAAAAATCTCTGCCTGAGAGCGATAATATTCCACAGCATGTTCAGGGTATCGATCTGCATATTTGTAATGATCCAGACAAACCTTGAATGAACCATCATTTTGCTGAATCAGCGCGTCCACTTCAGCCGTTAAACTTGAATCCCACCATTGGTCTGGGTCGCTTTGCTCTAAAGCCCAGCGCATTACTTCGTAACTTTCATCCAACACCACTCCTTCAGGCAAAAGCAATACAGGTACTGTCCCTTTGGTTGATGCCGCCAACATGGAAGCAGGTTTATCTCTCAATAAAATTTCCCGCAACTCCACCTGAACACCCGCATAGTACAGCGCCATTCGGGCTCGAATAGCGTAAGGACAACGGCGGAAGGAATATAGTATTGGCAACATAACGGCAGTGATCGGCTCTATAGACTAGTGGTTTAACAGAGCGTACAAAATAACACTTTTCTGTAACAGCCCTCGTTTATAATAACCTAATAACGTTTACCCCAAACAGACACCGTTCTGACAAGACATCAGAAATAAACACCAGAGAACTTGAACCATGAGCATTCTTCCTCATATTGAAATCGAACCCCCTTCAACAGCCAATGCAACCATCATATGGCTACATGGTTTGGGAGCAACGGGCCGTGATTTTGAGCCTGTCGTTCCAGAATTAAACCTACCCGATAATATGGCGGTAAGATTCATTTTCCCCCACGCACCAGAAATACCAGTGACCATTAACGGTGGCTATATTATGCCTGCCTGGTATGACATTCTGGAAATGACCCTTGACCGCAAAGTCGATGAACAACAATTACGGCAATCCTCCGCTGAGGTACACGCATTCATCGACAGAGAAATCGAACGGGGCATTGATAGCCACCGCATCATTATTGCCGGCTTCTCTCAAGGCGGTGCTGTGGCTTTTGACGCCGCGCTAACTTACCCCAAACCGCTGGCAGGACTGTTGGCATTATCCACTTATTTTGCCACGGTTAATTCCATCGATATTGCTCCGGCCAACCAACACCTACCCATTCAAATATTTCATGGCATCAATGACTCCGTTGTTTCAGAGATTCATGGCCAAAACAGTGTTAAGTTTTTGTCTGCTCTGGGCTTCGAACCCAACTATCAAACCTTTGCCATGGAGCATGCTGTCTGCATAGAAGAGATAGAGGCTATATCGACATGGATACAAACAACCTTGAGCCAACCAAGCCCCTCATGAGCGAATAACATGAAACACGCCAAACCACAGTACCCACACGCTCATCCTCCCGAACTGGGAGAACCTTTTAAAGTGGCCAATGGTGTCTACTGGTTACGTATGCCCCTGCCCTTTAAGCTGGATCATATCAATCTGTGGTTGCTCGAAGAGGAGGATGGTTGGACCATCATTGATACTGGGCTGGCGACCGAGGCGACCACTGATATTTGGGAAGGGTTATACCGAAAGATTACGCGACATAAACCGATTAAACGTCTTCTTGCCACACATATGCACCCAGACCATATAGGGCTTGCCGCCTGGCTATGCCGTCGAAGTGGTGCAGAATTATGGATGTCTCGCAGTGAATATATGTACTGCCGAATACTACTGGAAGACAGCCATAGAGAAGCCCCCGAGGTCGCCGTTGATTTCTATCAGGCGGCTGGTTTTAATGAAGAGCAATTGAATTATTATCGATCAAAATTTGGGGCTTTCAGCAACATGATTCGAGGGATACCAAACCGTTACCACCGGCTTCAGGATAATGACACCTTCACCGTTAACCATCAGCAATGGCAAGTAATCATGGGTGAAGGTCACTCACCAGAACACGCATGTCTGTTTTGCCCAGAGTTAAAATTGTTTATCTCCGGCGACCAGTTACTACCCACCATATCTTCTAATGTCAGCGTCTGGCCCATTGAGCCATCAGGGAATCCTTTGGAGGCCTGGATCAACTCCTGCCACAAACTACAATCAATGCTACCGGACAACACGCTAACACTGCCGTCCCACGGCTTACCTTTTCTTGGCGCACAACAGCGTTTACAAAAACTGATCAATGATCACGAAAAAGATCTGCAAACGGTTTACGAAAATTGTGAGACACCAAAACGAGTTGTTGATCTTTTTCCACTGATTTTTAAATCAAAAATCAGTCACTCAACACTGGTACTTGCCGCGGGTGAGAGTTATGCCCACATGAACTGCTTGATAGAGCGGGAAATGCTGACGGTCAAAAAAGATAACAATGGGGTTAACTGGTATCAACAACGATAATGGCTAGCAGCCTTCTAGTATATCAACCCAACTGTGCCATTTGACGATGATGCCATTTTCCTAACAAGACCTGCGCCAAAACCGCACCTATCAATGCTAACATCATGTCCCACTGGGCATCCCAAACATCGCCCTGTGATCCAAGAAAATCTGCAGAGCCATCCCCACCAACAACCACAGACCACCATTCAACAAGCTCGTAGAAGGCACTAAAAGCCAAACAAAAGCAGGTGGTCAGAAAAAACAGCCAGCCTTTACAGTTGCTCTGACTCACAACATTCAATACCTGTTTCCGCCACAATATCTCCCTTGCCAGAATGGCAGGAATAAATCCCTGAGCCAGATGGCCAATTCGATCGTAATGATTACGGGAGAAATCAAACCCATCCTGCATCCAGAAACCCAGCGGTACACGGGCATAGGTATAGTGCGCACCGACCACCAAAATAACGGAATGAATAAAAATTAGGTAATAGCTGATACGAGTCAGCGGAAAGCTTTCTCGGGTATAAAACAACAGCGGTAATGCAATAACGACAGGGATAGCCTCAAGCCACCAGGTAAGACGGTCATAGGGGGCAATCCAAGACCAAACTAGGGTGATCGACAACAGAACAAGCAATAGACTCAGTTCTTTTGTACTTACCATTTATGTATCACCACCCCTATAACTGATCCGGTAAAAGCCGATCCAACAAACCTAAGTTTTAAGCTCTCTATTTAAAAGACAACTAAAAACCCTCAACTCAAGATGCTCTCTTAAAAACAAAGACAAACCACTAATTCCCCCAACGAGGCAACAGTGTTTGGTCTATCTCCAGGTGGTCAAGAATTCTTGCCACAACAAAGTCGATCAAGTCATCAATGGTTTCAGGGTTTTGATAAAAACCGGGCATGGCCGGCAATATCGTTACCCCCAACCGGGCCAATTTGAGCATATTTTCAAGGTGGATTTCTGACAATGGCGTTTCTCGTGGCACCACAATCAACTGACGCCGCTCTTTTATGGCCACATCCGCAGCACGCTCAATGAGATTATTACTGGCACCACAGGCAATGGCCGAAAGCGTACCGCCACTAGCTGGACAGATCACCATAGAAGAGGGAGATGCAGAGCCTGAAGCGACTGATGAGAACCAATCCCGTGATGTATTCACTACTATTTGTCCCGGATCCGCATCAAAATTGAGGGTAAGAAACTCCTCCAGATGATCATCGTCGGGTAAATCCAGCTCGGTCTCTGTTTCCACCACAATACGAGCAGCATCGGAAATCAAAAACTGTACCTGACAATTCGCTTGAACCAGACAATCCAGTAATCTCAAGCCATATTGGGCACCAGAGGCGCCGGTCATGGCTAATGTAACGGAACGATGAACTTCGGACATTGGCTTTTTTCTCCCCACTCAGTTTTACCCTTTAGCCCTTGCTTCCAGGGCCGCCACCAGTTTGCCATGAAATCCTGAAAAACCACCATTACTCATAACCACAATGTGGGTCAAACCATCCGTGCTTTTCAATGTCTGTTTAATAAGTGAATCAATGTCCGATACTACTTTAGCTGGTGCGGCACCCCCGCTAACAACTTCAGCTAACGACCAACCGATATCATCAGGCTGATACCACAATACTTGATCGGCCAATTTGGTCGCTTCTGCCAATTCACTCTTATGAATACCCAGCTTCATGGTATTTGAACGAGGCTCAATAACAGCAATAATTTTGTCATTACCCACCTTATGTCGAATACCTTCCAAGGTCGTTGCGATTGCCGTAGGGTGATGAGCAAAATCATCATAAACCGACACACCGCTCACCGTGGCAAGCTTTTCCATTCGGCGCTTAACACCCATGAACTGGCATAATGCTTCACAAGCTACTGCCGGTTTTACCCCCACATGGCGAGCCGCTGCTATTGCAGCCAAGCCATTTGCCGCATTATGAACACCCGTTTGTCCCCAGCGAACACTTCCCTGCCTTTTACCCTGAAAGCTGACAGAAAAAACAGAACCATCTGCTTCTGTCAGTGACATGCCCCAATCGCCATTTTCACCCAAGGATTGCAATTCCGACCAGCAACCCCGGTCCAACACCTCTTGAATATTGGCGTCATCCGACGGAGCTATGATTAAACCCTTACCTGGAATCGTCCTGACAAAATGGTGGAACTGGGTTTGAATGGCATGAAGGTCTGCAAAAATATCTGCATGATCAAATTCCAAATTATTAAGAATCGCGGTACGGGGACGGTAATGGACAAATTTTGAGCGCTTATCAAAAAAGGCGCTGTCATATTCATCGGCTTCCACCACAAAGAAAGGCGAGTCGCCCAAACGGGCCGACACATCAAAATTCTTGGGTACGCCGCCAATCAGAAAACCCGGTTTCATTCCTGCATATTCCAATATCCAGGCCAGCATACTGGAGGTCGTGGTTTTGCCGTGGGTACCCGCCACAGCCAACACCCATTTTTCTTTCAGAAAATAATCACATAACCACTGGGGACCTGATGTATAGGGGATACGGTTATCCAACACATATTCCACAGCGGGGTTGCCGCGGGACAACGCATTCCCTATCACCACCAGATCAGGCATGGGCTTGAACTGCGAGGGGTCATAACCCTCGATCAGTTCAATACCCGCTTTTTCAAGTTGTGTGCTCATGGGAGGATAAACGTTGGTATCACTGCCTGAAACACGATACCCGGAGGCTTTAGCCAGCTGAGCCAGTGACCCCATAAATGTGCCACAGACACCTAAAATATGAATATGCATTCGTCAACAACAGCCTGTTAAATCAGAGGGGATAGCGAAATGGCAACAACCAAACGACATCACCCGAATAGATGGAAATTCTGAGGACAACATAGCTTAATTTCACCGCCATGCAACCCTTCATACTTCAAAGATGCTTAATGGCGTATCCCCGGTTGTAAAAAGGGTGCCAAAATTCACAAAGAAATCACATAGAAATGAAATCCATACTACTTTCCAGTATGATTCGCGGCTCTTCAAAAAAGCCGTGTGCCGAGAACAAAAATGCCAAAAAAGAATGCCTTTTACGCCCAATCTGGTGGCGTAACCGCAGTAATTAATGCCAGCGCCTGTGGCGTGATTGAAGCCGCAAGAGAGCACAGCGATAAAATAGGCCATGTCTATGCGGGCCACAATGGCATTCTCGGCGCACTACGTGAAGACTTAATTAATACCAGCGAAGAATCAGCCAGTGCTATTGCTGCCCTGCGCCACACTCCTTCCGGAGCCTTTGGCTCATGCCGCTATAAACTAAAAAGCTTTGAAGAAAATAAAGCTGAATATGAGCGGCTGATCGCAGTCTTTAAAGCACACGACATCGGTTATTTCTTTTACAACGGTGGCGGCGATTCCGCGGATACTTGCCTTAAAGTTTCACAGCTATCACAACAAATGGGCTATCCCATTCAGGCCATTCATATTCCAAAAACTGTGGACAATGATTTGCCCTACACCGACAACTGCCCCGGCTTTGGCTCGGTGGCTAAATATGTCGCAGTATCGACCAAAGAAGCCAGCCTAGATATTGCCTCCATGTGCGAATCATCTACCAAGGTGTTCATCCTTGAAGTAATGGGCCGTCATGCTGGCTGGATTGCTGCTGCCAGCGCCCTGGCAGCGGAAGAAGCTGGAGACCCGCCACACATCATCCTCTTTCCAGAAATTCCTTTCGCCCGGGAAGACTTCATTGCCCGAGTGGAAAAAACAGTAGAACTGCATGGTTACTGTGTTGTTGTTGCCTCAGAGGGTGCGCAATATGCCGATGGCGCATTAATTTCAGGCTCCATAAACACTGATGCCTTTGGCCACCACCAGCTTGGCGGTGTCGCCCCCACCCTGGCCAGCATGATCAAACACGCACTGGGATACAAATACCACTGGGCTCTTGCTGACTACTTACAGCGCTCTGCTCGTCACATTGCTTCTGCTACAGATGTTGAGCAAGCCTATGCCGTAGGTCGTGCCGCAGTGGAATATGCCTTGGCAGGAAAAAATTCTGTTATGGTCACCATTGAGCGCAACGAAGGTGACAATTACTCCTGGAGCCTCGGAGAAGCGCCGCTGGAACATGTGGCCAATCAGGAAAAAATGATGCCCCGTAGCTACATTACGGAAGATGGCTATGGCGTCACTCAGGAAGGAAGGGATTATTTAACGCCCCTGATTCAAGGTGAAGACTACCCGCCTTACCACAATGGTATTCCTCAGTATGTAAGACTGAAAAAGGTGCCGGTAAAGAAAAAACTCAACACACCCTTCGAGGTGTAATCCTTAAGAGAGAAGGTAGAGCAAGACTCTTAACCGAGCCCAAAACGGTATACAACTATTCAAAAAATAAGGCTCTATTTCTTCATAGAGCCTTATTTTTTGAATAGTTCTTTTAGCCTTCAAGCATGAAGGTCACAGGCCCATCATTGCATAACGCTACTTGCATGTTGGCACCAAAAATTCCAGTGGCCAGCTGGGGACATACCTGTTCCGCCTCCGCTACAAAAAAATTGTAAAGCTCTTCGGCTAAAGCCGGTGGTGCTGAAGTAGTAAAACTGGGGCGCAACCCCTTACGAGTATCCGCAGCCAAAGTAAACTGGGGAACAACCAATAAACAGCCGTTTGCCTGCTGTACATTCAGGTTCATTTTATCCTCAGTATCTGGAAAAATTCGATAGTGCATCACCTTATGCAACAGCTTGCTGGCAGACTCTTTCGTATCCCCTCGCTGTACTCCCAGGAACAATAAAATACCTCTGTCAATTTCGCCTACAATATTGCCACTCACTTCTACGCTGGCATGGCTCACACGCTGAATCAGACCCAACATCCTCGCTTTAACTCCTGGTTTTAATTCCCAATGACATTGCGCGGCTCTCCCGCTAAAAATGCCCGAATATTCTCAGCAGCTTGACCAATTAATCGCTGGCGTGACTCTTTTGCCACCCAGGCACTATGGGGAGTAACAATCAGGTTTGGAATGTCTGGATTCAACAATGGGTTGCCATTTTTGGGCGGTTCCTCTGTCAAAACGTCCACTCCTGCACCGCCAATGACACCGTCTTCCAATGCTTCGACTAACGCCTGCTCATCCACAAGCCCACCGCGAGCACAGTTAATCAGTAGTGCCGTATTTTTCATTTTTGCTAACTCGCGACGACCCACAAGGTGCCGAGTTTCTTCGGTGAGGGGACAATGCAAACTGATCACATCCGCTTCTGCTATCAAAGTATCAAAAGGCGTTCGATCCAACTGGTCACATTGATTTGTGTTGCTTCCGTGTCGCCAAGGAAGTGCCGCCACCTTTACCTTCATACCGAAGGCACGACCAATATTAGCCACCCCCTGCCCCAATTCGCCGTAACCAATAATGCCTAACACTTTGCCAGCTAATTCCGTTACCGGGTAATCGAGCACACAAAAAAATGGGCTTTCCGCCCATCGGCCATCAAGTGCTGCCACATTGTAATCCGGCAACCGTGTTGTCAAAGCAAGGATCAATGCCCAAGTATGCTGTACCACTGAAGCCACACCATAACCCACCACATTACTGACCACGACATTGTGAGCACCAGCTGCAGCAAGATCGATCACGTTGGTACCTGTCGCCAAAACACCGACATATCGCAAGGCTGGATTCGCCGCAAACTCTGCTTTACCCATAGGCGCTTTATTGGTTAAGACGATCTCTACTCCCGAGATGCGCTCCGCCACCAGCTCAGGTGGACAGGTGCCGTACACTGTCCATTCGATAGGTAACCCTGAGATTAGTCCAAGGTCGATATCCTGAGGGCCCAGAGTATCCGCATCGAGAATGACACCTTTCATCTTGTCTGCCTTGAGGCTATCTTGATACTCATTAAACTGGACACCTTTTGTTAGAACTAGCTTTTGTTAAAATAATTCTGAGGAAGTGTACCCCATGTCATCTAAACCACGCATCACCATCCTTTACTGCCCGCGTTGTAATTGGCTATTGCGATCTGCCTGGCTGGCTCAAGAATTACTGACTACATTTATGGATGATCTTGATGAAGTGGCACTGAAACCTGCGGAACAAAACGGTACATTTGAAATCAGATTAGACCACCAAATCATTTGGGAACGCAAAAAAGACGGTGGATTTCCAGAGGCCAAAGTACTTAAACAACGGGTGCGAAATCACATAGATCCAGACCGATCATTGGGTCATTCAGACCACTAAACCATAGGCCGAAATCAGGCTTGCAACCACTATGGTACTGAGCTCTCATCTTCTGTCATAATGCGCGGCTTCATAATAAAAAATAAGAGGGATAACCAGATGTCAGAGCGGTTGTTGGGGATCTATGAAAAACTGATTTTACGCCACCCCGTGGCCTCCATACTGTTGGTAATAGCTATCGCTATCGCCATGGCTTTTGGTCTGCCAAATTTCAAACTGGATGCCTCTGCAGACTCCCTCACCTTGGAAAACGACACCTCCCTCGCTTACTTTCGAGAATCATTACAACGCTACGGCAGCAGTGATTTTCTAGTCGTGACCTATACGCCATACAAAGGCGACCTGTTTGATGATGCCTCCCTAAACACTCTCAATGAAATGCGCTCAGAATTAGCGAAGATTGATGGTGTTGCCAAAGTTACATCCATGCTGGATGTACCCTTACTGTACAGCCCCAAAATTTCCGTTTCAGAGCTCAAGGATGCTCCGCGCACACTGCTTCAGCCGGATGTCGACCGAAAGATGGCTCGCAAAGAGTTCCTCGAAAGCCCGATCTATAAAAATCTCATTCTCAGTAAAGATGGCCAAACGACCGCCATTCTCGCAACCATGAAACTGGATAAGAAATATCTGGTACTGGTCAAAGCACGGGATACCTTGCGAATTAAGCGAGACACCGAAGGCTTATCACCCGAAGAAGTGATCGAGCTTGAAAGAACCAGTCAAGAATTCCTAGACTACCGCACCCATCGTGCCGCAGTAGAGCACCAAAGAGTCGCAGAAATACGTGAAAAAATGTCCCGCTACAAAGGGACAGCAGAGGTATTCCTTGGCGGCCCCAGTATGATCACCGCCGACATGGTCGACTTCATAAAAAGTGACCTGAGGGTCTTTGGCATAGGTATTCTGCTCTTTATTATCCTGACCCTGGCCATTATTTTCCGCCAGCTTCGCTGGGTTCTATTGCCTTTGGCCACCTGTGTTCTATCCGTAGAAATAATACTCGGTTACCTAAGTTGGATTGACTGGCGCCTAACCGTCATTTCTTCCAACTTCGTCTCGCTGCTGTTAATTATTACCCTGGCCCTAACCATTCATCTGATTGTTCGCTATAGAGAACTCCACCGAGCAGGTCCCGAGCGTGACCAGATCGATCTGGTTCGAGACACTGTTACCTACATGGCTCGCCCATGCCTCTATACCGTACTGACCACTGTCGTCGCCTTTGTGTCCTTGGTTGTCAGTGATATCCGTCCCGTCATCGACTTTGGCTGGATGATGACCATGGGGATTGTATTGGCACTGATTCTGGCCTTTATTATAATCCCCGCAGGAATGATAATTTGGGGTAAAGGTGAAAATACAGACAAAGGTGATAACTCTGCTGTGCTGACACTGTATTTCTCTCGCTTTACCGAGAAGCATGGAAATTTAGTCCTAATACTGGCACTGCTTGCCTTTATCACCAGTGCTTGGGGCATATCCCAGCTAAAAGTAGAAAATCGCTTCATCGACTACTTCCGATCTAATACTGAAATTTATCAAGGGCTGTCCGTCATTGATGCCAAGTTAGGTGGCACGACACCCTTGGAAATTATTCTTGATGCACCACCATCAATAAATAATGACGCCGTCAGCTTTGATGAATTACTAGCTGAAGATGAGAAAACAGATACATCTCCTATCGATGATCCCTACGGCGACCCCTTTGCTGGCGCCTATAAAGACAGCGCTGAAGATGTGACTGATACCCAATCGGAAGAAGTTGTTGACCCTTACGGTGATCCCTTTGCCGACATGTATGCCGACAGTAGTGAAGAAGAAGCTCTGTCAGAAGGCGACGATCAAACCGACGACCCTTATGGCGACCCTTTTGCCGGTGATGACTTTGCCGATGATGACTTTGCCGATGACACTTCAGGCGCACTGGAAGTTGTGGAAGATAGCTACTGGTTAACCCGTGCCGGTATTGAAGACATCAGAAAACTTCATCTTTATCTTGAGTCTTTGCCTGAAATTGGCAAAGTGAGTTCACTGGTCACAGTAACCGATGTTGCCTCTGATCTATCTGGCCACAAACTCAACGACCTTGAACTAGCCTTTATGTCTTTGATGCTGTCGGAAGAAAACGCCAAACTGCTTCTCAACCCCTATATCAATGAGAAACATAATCAGGCGCGGATCACCCTGCGTGTCAATGAAACCCAAGGCAATCTGAACCGCAAAGAACTACTGGAAAAAATCCACCACTTTGCCGTGAACGAAGCCGGATTCAAAGAAGAGCAAGTACATTTCACCGGCTTGCTAGTTCTCTATAACAATATGCTGCAAAGTCTATTCCGCTCCCAAATTATGACCCTAGGCACGGTATTCCTTGGCATCATGGCCATGTTTCTGGTCTTATTCCGATCTATCTCCATCTCCCTGATTGCCATCCTGCCTAACTTTCTGGCAGCCGGTGTAGTGCTCGGCGGCATGGGCATTGCCGGAATTCCACTCGATATGATGACCATTACCATCGCGGCTATCACCGTAGGTATTGGTGTCGATCATGCCATTCACTACATCACCCGATTCAAAAGGGAGTTCGAAGTTGATGGCAACTATATCGAATCCATGCATCGAGCCCATGCCAGTATTGGACGGGCGTTATTCTATACAGCCGTCACGATTATCGTAGGTTTCTCCATTCTGGCACTGTCCAACTTTATCCCATCCGTCTATTTTGGGCTGTTAACAGCACTGGCGATGTTCGCGGCACTGCTGGGATCAATGACACTCCTGCCCAAGTTGATTCTTATCTTTAAGCCATTAGGCAAATAACGATACCACTGACTGACAATGCCGGGGCCGCATCACGAGGCCTCGGTATATGGTTCAAAACCCGCCACCTCACTCCAGACAGACCTCAATTGAAGCACCCTCCGAACCCTTAACCTCTCTCCTGCTACCACATTTCCATCTAAACTTTTTATGAGTTTTGTAATACACCTTTAATCAAAAAAAATAATTGATAGACACCCAGTACTACAACGGACGGGTGGTTTACCGACATCGGCTAAACTTTCTAAAAAAACAGACTCGGTATTAGTCGGAGAAAAATAATGAAGATATCGGCATGCCACTGTTGTAACTGCGGAATATTAATCGGGAGACTTTGGTTTTAAATCAGACATTAGCTAATGCAATGAGGGAGTTGGCACTAAAGTTAAGATCAAAAAGGTCAGAGAACAGCTAGAGCGCATTGTTTGGCCGAGTAACTTCATGCCCTTCGATTCGCTGCAAGAGCAAAAGGTATGAGTCCAGAGCTTGTTGTACAAATGATGAAGACCCTTCTTCTTTCTCCCAAGGATCAATCATTAATACAATGGCAAGATAAACCATAACCTTCTTTTTCTGTTCTTCCAAATAATCTTCGATATTCCCCTCAACTTTTGAATGACCAGAGTTGCTTGCATAAAGTAATTTGTTTCGCTGACCAGCCCGATCCTTAATATATTTTAGAGCATTATCATAGCCCGCCCCTTCTATAAGCTCTTGGAAATTATTTTCGAATGTCAAGACCTGCCCCATTTTGGCATTGGCAATTGTAAAATGAAGGGGTGGGGTTGGGCTTACAGTTAATCCATGTTCAGGCATATTAAGCAGGAGCTCAATTGCTCGCCGCTGACCTAGCCTTTTGTGTCTTAAGTGAAATTTATCGAAAAACTGAGAACCATAAACTATGCTCTCACCAAGAAAGTGACCAATACCCTCAATAAAAGGGAAAAGGCCTAATTTGTATGTGTGCTCCTTGAACAAAAGCCTGTCAGCATTTCGGTAACGATGTGCCTTTAAGCAATGAAAGAGTGAAGATGCAGCCTCTTCTTCGGCTGTAATACCTCGAAACACTGCCATTTCGATATCAATTGCACGAATTTTCCAAGCTTTTCTTAAATGCCTAATCGCGTTTTTTGCGCAATGTTTAGTAGATCCACTGCAATCATCTAGCGCCTCGATGGTATTTTCTTGAAAGAGTGTAAATTTCATCAATTTGTAAGCCAAATAGTTTATTCTAAAAAAGGAGACAGGCCCCTTTAATTTTTGCCATTACCCAGCACACTTTCAATTCTTGAACACAGGCGCCGCCTTAAATCGACCATATCGCTAAAATTCCATACAATACAATTGTATTGACGAATATCAAAATGCAGATTGTCTAAATCATCTTGATTGCAAAGCCAAAACACCTCCAAACCTAAGCCTTTTGCAAATCCAGCTTCAAAATAAACGCCACCTCGATGACCTGTAAAATCTGCAATCAAAAATTTACTTTTTCTAATTTGAGAAATTATTTCATCATCAATTTTTTCATTATGCTCTCGCAAGTCTACTCGGTGAGGCATATAACCAGCTTCTAAAATTCCCGGAGCAATTGCTTGCTCATAAACATTTTTCATTTCATCGGAAAACCACATTGCAACAAAAGCTTGCTTACTATCAACTTGAGAAGTCTCTAATTCTTCAAGCTTCATCCACCCTTTGGGTAGTATTTTATATGTAACATCAGTTATCACCTGCTCCCATAAGATTCTTTCCATACTTGCCAAATACTGAACAACTTCTGAAAACTCTGCCTCATTAAGACACCAAGCACGACTAATCATAGATTCGTCTTCTTTAATCTGAAATCCAGCGTATACAGTTAATTTCTCTAAGTAGTACAAAAGGTGATTAGATTTTTCAATAAAATTAGGTTCAGTAAGGTTTTCAAAAAACTCCAAGCTATGGGATGTAATTTTATAACCCTGATTCTCTGACAGAAAAGAAGAAATATTTGCCTTTTGCCTATCTGACAAGTGGGTATTTCTAACATTAACAATCGCTCTTTGAGTAATTGCATAATGACCACATCTAGGGCAATTAACAGACCTAGTATCTTCTTTACCATATCCCGAATAAATCATTTTACTTTGACAAAAGGGGCATTCTTCCATATATGAAACATATCCATTTTTTATTAATAAAGACCTGAAACTATATCATTTAGATATCTAATCCTAAATTTTTTACGCACCAACCAGTTTAACTCAGGTTTTGTTTACACACCGTGGTCCAACTGATTATAGTCACTGGCTGATTCACCATGTCTGGCAAGGAGTAAATTCGGGATGAAAACACGTGCAGCGGTAGCCTTTAAAGCAGGCGCACCTCTTGAAGTGGTCGATGTTGATCTGGAGGGCCCAAAGGCCGGTGAAGTGCTGGTGGAAATTAAAGCGACTGGGGTATGTCATACCGACGCCTTCACCCTGTCGGGCGATGACCCTGAAGGGGCTTTTCCGGCCATTCTAGGTCACGAAGGTGCTGGTGTAGTGGTTGATGTAGGTCCGGACGTTAAAAGCTTAAAACCCGGCGACCATGTAATTCCCCTCTATACCCCGGAATGCCGGGAGTGTAATTTTTGCCTCAACCCAAAAACTAATTTGTGTCAGTCTATTCGCACGACTCAAGGGCAGGGTGTCATGCCCGATGGCTCCAGCCGTTTTTCTCTGGATGGTCAACCGATTCTGCATTACATGGGTTGTTCAACTTTCTCGAACTACACAGTATTGCCCGAAATCGCGCTGGCTAAAGTGCGGGAAGATGCCCCTTTCGACAAAATTTGCTACATCGGTTGCGGCGTTACCACCGGCATTGGTGCCGTGGCTTTCACCATGAAAGTCGAAGTCGGTTCAACCGTGGCGGTATTTGGCTTGGGTGGTATTGGCCTGAATGTTGTTCAGGGTGCCAAAATGGTTGGGGCTACCAGAATTATCGGTATCGATACGAACCCTAACCGAGCCCACCTGGCCAAACAGTTTGGTATGACGGACTTTATCAACCCAAATGATGTTGAAAATGTTGTAGACCATATTATTGATTTGACCGGCGGCGGTGTGGACTACAGCTTTGAGTGTATTGGTAATGTGAATGTTATGCGCCAAGCGCTGGAATGCTGCCACAAGGGTTGGGGGCAAAGCTGTATTGTTGGCGTTGCGGGTGCCGGTCAGGAAATTTCTACACGGCCTTTCCAATTAGTCACTGGCCGGTCATGGCGTGGTACTGCTTTTGGCGGCGCCAGAGGCCGTACCGATGTCCCCCGAATTGTCGATTGGTATATGGATGGAAAAATCAATATCGACGATTTGATTACCCACACCATGCCTTTGGGCGACATCAACAAAGCATTCGACCTGATGCATACGGGTGAAAGTATTCGATCAGTCGTACTGTACTAAATAAAAAGGTACTGTATTAGTTAATGACTGGGAAGGTAGACATGGAACAAATTGACGCGCATAAATCCTTTGGTGGGCAACAGCTCCGCTACCGTCATCAGTCCAGGGTACTCAACTGTGAAATGACCCTTTCCATTTATCTGCCGCCACAAGCCGAACAAGGGCCAGTTCCTGCCCTTTATTGGTTATCAGGGCTCACCTGTACCGATGAAAATTTTGTGACCAAAGCTGGTGCTCAGGCGTATGCAGCGAAATATGGTATGGCGATCATTGCCCCGGATACCAGCCCTCGCGGTGAGGATGTGCCCGATGACCCAGAGGGTGCCTATGATGTTGGATTGGGAGCAGGATTTTATGTCAACGCCACACAATCACCCTGGAACCAGCATTATCAGATGTATGATTACGTAGTGAATGAATTGCCCGCACTGATCAATCAACACTTCCCTATCAATGGTACAAGGGTGAGTATTTCCGGCCACTCCATGGGTGGACATGGCGCATTAACCATCGCCCTGAAAAATCCAGACCAGTACAAATCTGTTTCAGCTTTTGCACCTATTTGTTCACCAACAAATTGTCCTTGGGGCCAGAAGGCTTTAGGACTGTACCTGGGTGATGATCAAGGAACGTGGAAACAATACGACACTGTGGAGCTGATTAAACAACATTCCGCTCATCAACCACTGCCGGTTTTAATCGACCAAGGTGATCAGGATAATTTTCTACAGGAACAACTGAAAACCGAATTATTGGAAGCGGCTTGCCGTACTGAAAACTACCCCATGACGATTCGCAGGCAACCCGACTACGACCACAGCTATTACTTTATTGCTTCATTTATTGGCGAGCATATAAAATTTCATGCGCAGTATTTGTAGCGCCACATAGTAATGGGCAAAAAATAAATGAGTAATGACCGCGGCTTACCTTCTTCAGAAAATATTATTGGCGGCGGCGCTAAAAAAGTTCTCTACACGCTCAAAACGGTCCAAAAAATTGGCCTGAAAAATTCCTCCAAAGCGCTCACTTCAAAAAACACCTGCAAAGCATGCGGATTGGGCATGGGGGGCCAACAAGGTGGCATGACCAACGAGCTGGGGGAATTCCCCGCCGTTTGTAATAAAAGTATTCAAGCCCAGTCTACAGACATTCAGCCCGCCATTCCTTCAGAAATTTTTCAGCATTCGCTGTCAGAATTACGGGAATTAAGCAGTTATGAATTAGAACATCTTGGCAGACTAGGCAACCCTATATTCAAAGCAAAGGATGCCAACCAATTTCAGGAGGTCAGCTGGGAGTGGGCCCTGCAATATGCCGCAGAAAAGTTTGCTGCCACCGAGCCATCCCGTACCTTTTTCTACTCTTCAGGCCGCTCCTCCAACGAGGCCGGTTTTGTCTTGCAACTATTAGCCCGGTTATATGGCACCAACAACGTCAACAACTGCTCATACTACTGCCATCAGGCCACCAGTGTTGCTCTGGGTGAAACTATCGGAAGCGGAACGGCTACAGTAGAACTAGAAGATTTATCTCGCTGCGACATGGTATTTGTGATTGGCGCCAACCCCGCCTCCAATCACCCTCGCTTTATCCATCAACTCAAAGGGATTCGTGATCGCGGTGGCAAGGTCATTATTATTAATCCCGCCAAGGAGCCGGGGTTAGTTCGTTTTGCTGTACCCAAAAGTGCCAAGTCGATGATGACCGGCGGCACCTGGATTGCCAGTGAATACCTGCAACCTGTTATTGGCAGTGACATTGCGCTGCTAAAGGGGATTGCCAAATCGGTACTGGAAAAACAAGGCGAAGACCTCCACTTTATTCAGCAATTTACTGAAAATTTTGAAGTCTTCAAACAAGATATTAAAGGTACGCCTTGGGACGTTATTGAAAATACTACTGGCATATCTGTTGAAAAAATCCATCAGGTGGCCGATCAATATCTCGCCGCAAAAAATGTGATTTTTGCCTGGGGTATGGGTATGACCCACCACCAACACGGCGTCGAAAACATTGAATATATTTCCAACCTAGCCCTGCTGCGAGGCATGATCGGCAAACCCGGCGCTGGGTTCCTACCACTGCGTGGCCACAGTAATGTTCAGGGCATTGGCACCATTGGCGTCAAACCGGTGCTGACGGAAGATGTCTTTCATAAACTCGAGTCAGAGCTTGGCGCAAAACTGCCAACCTCTGAGGGTATGGATACTTTGGCCTGTATGAATGCCGCACATAACGGCAAGGTAGATGCAGCTCTGATAATGGGAGGCAATCTCTATGGCGCGTCCCCGAACTCAGCTTGGGCGGAGGAGGCTTTAGACAATATCGGTTTTACCCTTTACCTAACCACCACCCTAAACCAGGGACATATTCACGGCTGTGATACCAGCGAAAGCCTAATTCTTCCCGTGACAGCCAGAGACGAAGAATGGCAAACCACCACGCAGGAATCCATGTTTAATTATGTACGGCTCAGTGATGGGGGTATTAATCGCCATAAAAATACTCGCCCCGAAGTTATGGTGCTCAGTGATATTGCCCAGCAATTGTTAAAAAATTGTCCCGTCGATTTCAGCCAGTTCAAACAACATAAAAATATTCGAGAAACTATCGCCAAGGTTGTCCCCGGCATGGAGCAGCTGGCCGACATTGATGTCGCCAAGCAAGAGTTTCATATTCAAGGTCGACTAAAACACCAGCCTGAATTTAATATGCCGAAGGGTCTAGCACAGTTTAAAGTTCGCCCTCTTCCACCAGCCCCTAAAGATCAAAACTATCCTTTCACACTAACAACCGTACGCAGTGAAGGACAGTTCAATACTATTATTTACGAAGAAACCGACAGCTATCGCAACACGCAAAACCGCTGGTCCGTTTTGATGAATCCCGACACCATTAAAAAATTGGGGATCCACAACAATATCGTCAACCTGGTTTCTAATTATGGCCGAATGGACCGTGTCAGGGTCTACCCCTTTGATTTACCCGACAACAATTTGATGGCCTATTTTCCGGAAGCGAATGTGTTGATTGGCTGTGAGCAAGATCCGCGCAGTAAAACACCAGCGTTTAAAGCGGTGCCGGTAAATATAGAAATTGTTTAATCCTTTTTAGCCCGCGAGTATCGTTAGCCCTATTCAGAACAACTTCTCTTGTATGCTGGATGTATATACAGTATCTTTGTTGGTATGAAAACCACGCCCCTACCACTATATCCCTTCGGGCCTCCAACAACTCTTCCACTCTTTAGCGTGGCAGTCCGTGCGGGGTTCCCCAGCCCTGCGGATGATTTTGTAGAGGTGTCACTAGACATCAGGGAACATCTGATAAAACACCCATCAGCGACCTTTTTTGCCCGCGCTGAGGGCGACTCTATGACCGGATTTGGAATTTTTAATGGTGACCTGTTGATTGTAGATCGCGCACTACAGCCACAACATGGGGACGTGGTGATCGCCGCCATAGATGGTGATCTCACTTGCAAGATGTTGGACCTGCACGAAAAATTATTGCGCTCCGGCAATGTTCGCTATCAGCCCATTGAATTACACGACAATGCTGAATTATTGATTGAGGGTGTGGTGATTCATTCCGTACGCCATCACCGATGTTCGCGTTAGTCGACTGCAATAGCTGTTATGCCAGCTGCGAACAAATCTTTCGGCCTGATTTACGGGGGAAACCGGTCATCGTTTTAAGCAATAACGACGGCTGTATCATCGCCCGCTCGAAAGAAGCCAAAGCATTAGGTATTCCTGACCTTCATGCCTATTTCAAGGTGAAGCAATTGATTAAACGTCATCGTGTGGCGGTATTTTCCAGTAACTTTCGACTCTATGATGACATCTCTCAACGGGTAATGGACACCTTGCGCCACTTTAGCCCCAATATTGAAATTTATAGTATCGATGAAATGTTTCTCGACTTTGCTGGGATGAACCATCCACTCCACAACTATGGTCAGACCATAAAACAGACATTGTGGAAACAAGTCCGAATGCCCGTCAGTGTCGGTATCGCACCCAGTAAAACCCTGGCCAAATTAGCCAATTATGCCGCTAAAAATATTCAAAAATGCCAAGGGGTCTGCTTGCTGGACAGCCCACATAAATGGCAATGGCTATTACCACGAGTGCCTGTGACGAAAGTCTGGGGGGTAGGTTTACGTACCGGAAAAAAGCTGGCTGACCTCTCTATCTACACAGCCGGAGACTTGGCCATCAGTAACCCAAAAACGATTCGACGCCACTTCAGTGTGTGCCTAGAAAGAACCATTGAAGAACTCAATGGCAAAGTATGCCTTGAGTTGGAAGACATACCTCCAGACAAAAAACAGATTTACTGTAGCCGCTCTTTTGGTGAAAAACCTTCTGAGTTAGATCCACTGCTTCAGGCAGTGGGGCTCTACGCATGCCGTGCGACAGAAAAACTTCGCGCACAGCAGCACTTGGTGCTATCTATTCATGTCTTTATTCATACCTCGCCCTATCAACCCAATTACTACAGCAATAGTACCGTGGTAAAGCTTCCCTATCCCACCGACGATAGTCGAGTAATTACCGCCAGCGCCAAGCAAGCTGTTCGCTCGCTCTATCGCCCGGGGCATAAATACCTGAAGTCCGGGGTTGGGTTAATCGAACTGGTACCCAAAAAGTATCAACAACAAGATATTTTTCAAGCGTCACAGGGAAAGAGTGCCGATACGCTCATGAAGACGTTGGACGACATTAACCGGCGCTATGGCCAAGGGTCTGCTTTTCTCGCAGGAGAGGGAATAAGAAAACGCTGGCCAATGAGACAAGAGCATCGCTCACCCTGCTACACCACAAACTGGAACGATCTGCCGATAGCCAAAACTGATTAAGCCGCTTGCCAGTGCACGGGGTTCGATGACCAATAAGTTGTCTCAGCCCATAACTGGCGGCTGAGCGACGCCACGCTGTCATGGCAACCTTGATGTATCCAATCTGCCAGGGCACCCGCCACATTGGGGTAATTGGGCCTAACCAAGCTCAGCTCACAACTAAACCAAAAATCCAGCGAAGAATAATCTATTCGCTCTTCAATCGTGGCATAACCCAACTGTTCCAGCGCCGCAGCATTGGATAATTGCTCCATCTGGCCATTAAGCGGTTTGGCCAAAACATGCTTACCTAATTGAAGAGCTTCGCTAATGAGTTCGAAACCCGAATTACAGATAACCCACTGACTATTCACCAAATCATGCTGAAAACCATCTCGACTGGGGGGACGAGTGTGCACATTACGCTCATCTCGCCAAGCTAGGTTCGGGCCATAGACATAAAACTGAAACTGCTGAAACTGCCGAAACAATGGCAATAGGCTCGATTGGTCTTCAAAAGGCAGGTAAACCAGCACATTGTTTGCCGTATCTCCTTGGGCCACCAAATCATCATCAAGATCCACAATAGGCGGTAACACAGGCTGGTCAAAATGATGCCAGTGCAACCCGACAGGAACATCCACTGGAGCAAATTTCTGCATGATCGCGCGCGTTAACAGATTGCCTCCTCTTTCAGGGACTTGATGACAAAAAGCATACTGATGACCAATACCCACTGACCATACTTTCTGGTGACGGGCCGCTCGTGCAGTAATTGGCTCATAATCACTGATCACCAAATCATAACTGCTCAAATCCGGTGAGCGAATATCTTTCCACAATCTAATCAAGCGTGCTTTCGATGCCGTCTTTAAAGGCTGAATTCTCCCGGCATGGGAGTGAAAGGTCAATCCGGTCTGACACTGAAAATCACCGAACATATCCATATCAAAATAGGCCTGGCGTTGTCGTCCAGAAAACAACCAATTCACTTCTACATCAGGATACTTTGAAAGCTCATGGGCCATCGCGCGTGCACGAGAAAGGTGGCCATTTCCCGTACCTTGAACTCCGTAAAATATTTTCACAACACAACACCCACTACTTGCATGGCACACCAGGCAATACCGCTACCAAGCAATGCGCCTGCCACAGTATCCATAGGGAAATGCACTCCCAAGATAATACGAGACAATGCTACGGCAACCGCCCAACCATAAAGGTAGAGACCAAACATGCCAACGGGCATCAGCAGAACTAACACCGTGACCACAAGGAAAACACCCGAGGTATGACCGGAAGGAAAACTGAACTCGTCCGAAGCCGTGATCACACTTTCAAAACCCGGAATGATATTGGGGGGGCGATTGCGCTTAAAACTATTTTTCAATAAAAAATAGGTGGGTCGCTCTATGGCAAACCCAATGACCAGAGTGACGAAGACTACCCACCCTAACTGAACTGAAATCAATGCTATCAAGACAGGAATAAAGAGGTAAAACCAGCCATCTGCACTGGTCGATACCACATTTGCAATCAATCGTATTCGACGTCTTGTATTCCACTTAACAATACTTAGAAAAGTAATAACATCAAAGGAATGAAGTGCTTGTAATGCTTTAGTATTTGTCATATTGCAGACACTAGGCAGACATTGTTACAACCAGATGTACAAAACATGACAATTTGGTGAATTGTGCCAATATACAACTTTGGATGTTCTATAGTGTCAAAAACATTATCAACAAACTCAGCTTGGAGAATTCACCTGAAACAGGCACTTCTGTTATTCGCGGCAATCACCACAACAGCGTACGGACAAACTGTTTATAAGTCTGTGGATGCTAACGGCACGGTCACCTACAGCGATCAGCCCGCCATTGCTGAAGAATTAGTTGAAACACTCGAATTTAGTGATGTCGTCGGTGTGAAGGATCCTGCTGCGGAATCTGCAGCGCGCATTGAGCAGATGTCTCAGGTAGCAGATCGACTAAAAAAAGACCGCAAAGAAAGAGATGAAGCACGCCAAGCTGAAGAAGAATTAGCGTTTGCCCGCCAACAATTAGCACCCCCCCTCATTTACAAAGAAGAGCACTATCACACGAATTATCCCTATCGCGGAGGGCGTCGTTTCAACCCACGATGGTCAGATCACCGTGACCCCTCACCCCCTACCTACATAAAACGTGATTTAAACAACAAATCTCTGTTGGTTCCACAATCTAAACTGCTCACACCGGCCAAGTTGTTTGAGAAAAAACCATCAAATAAACATCACCGAAGAGAAAGAGATTAAAGACACCTATCGCTTCTGCCACATCCTGCACGATAACGCTATAATGGGCGGTTCTGGAAATTTGAATCGACATTGGATTCCATGGATATCAAATCATACATGCAACAATTGGGGCAGCAAGCACGCGCCGCCTCAAGAGTAATTGCCGCTACCAGCACCGAAAATAAAAACTCGGCGTTATTGGCTATTGCAGATTCGCTCAACCACAATCGTCAACAAGTCTTGGCGGCGAATGCTGTCGACTTAAAAAATGGACGAGAGAATGGCCTCGACTCAGCCTTACTGGATCGATTAGAACTCAATGATGCCAGAATCGATGCCATGATTGAGGGTCTTCAACAAGTGGCAGCCTTACCTGACCCCATTGGAGAAATCACCGACCTCACCCAGCGCCCCAGTGGTATTGAGCTGGGTAAAATGCGCGTTCCTCTCGGCGTGGTCGGTATTATTTATGAATCCCGCCCCAATGTGACCATTGATGCCGCGAGTCTGTGCTTGAAATCTGGCAACGCCACCATCTTGCGTGGTGGCAGTGAAGCCATTCAATCGAATCAGGCCATTGCCGACTGTATCAAACAAGGTTTGTCGGCCTCAGGATTGCCTGAATCCGTCGTACAGGTAATTGATACCACCGACCGTGCTGCGGTGGGTGAATTAATCACCATGTCCGACTACGTCGATGTCATTATTCCCCGTGGTGGCAAAGGCTTGATCGAGCGCATCAGCAACAATGCCCGCGTGCCAGTGATTAAACACCTGGACGGTATTTGCCATGTCTATATCGATGACAAAGCCGACCTGGAGATGGCATTCAATATTGCCTTCAATGCCAAAACCCATCGTTATGGTGTCTGCAATGCCATGGAAACCTTACTGGTAGCCGAAGGCGTTGCCACAGATATATTGCCCCGTTTGGCCAAAGCTTATGAAGCAGAGGGTGTGGAATTACGGGGCTGTGAAAAAACGCGTGGTATTATCGACTGCGTTGCGGCAACTGAGGAAGACTGGGGCACGGAATACCTCGCCCCCATTCTCTCCATCAAAGTGGTGGCAGGTATGGATGAAGCCATGGAGCATATTGCCCATTACAGCTCACAACACACCGAAGCTATTGTTACCCGCGACAACGATAGAGCTCGTCGCTTTATGGCAGAGGTAGATTCAAGCTCTGTGATCCACAATGCATCGACACGATTTGCCGATGGGTTTGAATATGGCTTGGGTGCCGAAATTGGTATCTCAACAGATAAAATTCACGCCCGCGGCCCCGTCGGACTGGAAGGCCTGACATCACAAAAATGGATCGTCTATGGCCACGGTGAAATCCGTCAATAATCAGCACGGTACGGATTAATCGCATATGCCTCAGAACGCTAATCATTCAAACGGTATTGGTCTATTTGGTGGCACCTTTGATCCGGTGCATATCGGCCACCTCAGAACAGCGGTTGAATTACGAAAAGTGCTGAACCTCAGTGAAATGCGACTGATACCCAGCGCCTGCCCACCCCATAGAACGCAACCCGATAGCAGCGCCGAACACCGGCTGGCAATGCTACAACTGGCCCTAGGTCATGGGTTAGGGCCTAACACAGCGGAACCGAAGCTGATCGCCGACGATAAAGAGCTGCGCCGTGAAGGCCTCTCCTACACAATGGACACACTGACAGAAGTTCGTGCAGAGGTTGGCACCAAGACGCCCTTGTTCCTCTGTATTGGCATGGACTCACTGATAGACCTCAACCAGTGGCACCGCTGGCGAGAACTCACCAGCATAGCCCATATTGTGGTAGCAGCACGACCCGGATGGCATTTACCCAAAAGTGGTGAAGTACTGGAATTCGTTCGAGAACACCGAGCTACCAGTATTGAACAATTGCAGGAAATCCCTGCAGGAAAAATATTAATGATGGAAATGACCCTGTTACCCGTCTCGGCCACAGGTATTCGACAGGCTCTGCAGCGGGGAGAATCGATCCGCTATCTGGTACCCGACCAGGTTATTGATTACATTAGGCAGCATCAGCTGTATTCAGATAAAAAAGACACAACAAAACAGGAAGCTACATGAGTAAAAATCTACTAGATATCGTGATGAACGCCCTCGAAGAGGTCAAGGGTAAAGATATCACTACACTGGATGTCAGCGACCTCACTGATGTAATGGACACCCTTGTTGTGGCCAGCGGTACTTCAAACCGCCAGGTGAAAGCACTGGCAAACAATGTGGTTGAAGAAGGTAAAAAAGCAGGATTCCAACCCATCGGCGTAGAAGGTATGGACACTGCCGAATGGGTATTGGTCGACTTTGGCGACATCGTTGTCCACCTAATGCAACCCGCCACCCGTGAATTTTATGACCTGGAAAAACTCTGGTCTGTACGCCCCGGCGATCACAACCCTACCGACGAAGATGTTTAAAGCTAACGCCTTTAAAACGTACCCTTATGTCTTAAAACAACAACTTAAAAAAGACCTCTAAAAAAGGACTGACACCCGTGCGTCTTAGAATCATTGCCATCGGTACCAAGATGCCTGACTGGGTTGAGGCCGGCTGCAATGAATACCTGAAACGGCTGCCATCAGAGCTCAACTTAGAAATTATCGAATTGCCCTTGGGGCAACGGGGTAAAGGTGCCGATATCAATCGCGCCATTACCCGTGAAGGCGAAGCTATGCTCAAAGCTATCGGTGAACAGGATCATGTCATTGCATTGGATGTACTCGGCAAACCCTGGAGCACAGAGCAGTTAGCCAGCAAGCTGCAACAGTGGCAACTCTCTGGCGACAACTTCAGCTTACTGGTGGGCGGTCCCGATGGGCTGGCACCTGAATGCCTAAAACGTGCCAACAGCAAGTGGTCCCTATCTGCTCTGACCCTGCCCCACCCACTGGTACGCATTTTATTAGTAGAACAACTGTATCGTGCGGGAACCATTAATGCGGGACATCCTTATCACCGATAACTGTATTCATCCGTCATCTTACTCACGCAAAAATTGCCCTTACTCGTACACCGAGACCCATCCATCAATACCATTGCGTATTTACATCCCCATGGCATCACAAAAACGGCTTACTTTTCACCCAACAAAAATAATAATATACTAATAAATCAATAACCTACAAGAAATGACAAAGCAAGTGAGCTCCATGTACAAATATTATGTTTTACCAAGAAGGGACTTCGATGGAAACTGAAAGTGTTAGTGTCTTAGATTTCACTTTATTTAAACACAGCGAGAAATCGTTTTTAGCTGCTCTAGACGAGGCCGGAATAAGTCATGGAAGAGTTCACATGTTCTCTTCGCGACTCCAAGCTTCAGGCATAGTCGAATCAATTAGTGCATTATCAGAGGCAATGCCATGGAATGCCATTGCCAAGATTATTGTGGCTTGGATTGAGGCGAAAAAAAGTAGAGAGATAATAATCAAAACTGAATCAGGCACTACCATTCATGTAAAAGGTTATTCAGCTAAAGATGTTCAAAAAATGTTGCCAAAGTCAGTTAACATCATGGTAATTGACACGGAACCCGATAGTGAAATATAAAGCAGCGGCATAATCGCCTTGCGCAAAAAACTCTCAAGACTGGACCCGCCACAGTACGTAATGCTCGCCTGTGCACTGAGCATTACGTATCTAGTAGTTATTTTCCCCCACCATCTCTAGGCTTTTTGTCTTCATAAGCCCCCAGCACTTCCGGAAGTTCAAAACCCAACGCCTCAGCACGCTTGCTCCATTGCTGCCGAGCCAATGCTCTCATATCTGTTACATTATCTGTCTCGTCGACAATATCCATACCGAGTAATGTCTCTATCACATCCTCCAAAGTAACAAGCCCTTTCACATCACCATATTCATCGACAATGATGGCTATCTGCTGTCGGTTATTGAGAAAAAAGTCTAATAGCTTTGGCAACAACATGGAATCGGGAACCGCATGCAATTTCCGTTTAAATGCCGTGAGTCTGAGCTCATCCCTCTCTGTGGGTTTGTACAACATGATTTTATCTTTCAGGGCAAAGCCCGTGATGTCGTTAATGTTCTCTCCATACAACGGTAACCGGGAGAATGGACAGTGACGCAGGGCCTTTTGCGCTTCTGTTGCGAGCATGTCTTGAGAGAGTGCGGTAATAACGACACGAGGCGTCATGACATCGGTCACTTTTAACGACCTGAAACGAAACAGGTTTTGAATGATTTTAGATTCATGTTCGTCAATTTCACCCTCCTTGTGTCCAAACCCGACCATGGCGAGAAATTCATCGCGACTAAACCGATGAACACTTTTCCCTCGAGTAATGAGTCTCGTCACCCCCTCTGAAGCAACCACTAAAGGGTACAACATGATGATCAGGGTTCGGATAAACAGCGTGGTGACGCCAACCAGCTTTCTCCAATAAACAGCACCGAGTGTTTTGGGGATAATTTCTGAAAGGAATAGGATCATTAACGTCATGATGCCCGAAAATAACCCCACCCAGGCGCTGCCAAATACGATGGCAGATTGTGCACCAGCCCCAATGGCACCCATGGTATGGGCAATGGTATTCATGGTTAGTATGGCAGCGAGAGAGCGATCTATTTTTTCCTGACGCAATGACTTTAGATGTTTCGCTTGCTCGGGGTTTTTCTCTCTCAAGCCTTCTATATAAGAAGGGGTAATACTCAACAGCACCGTTTCGGCGACAGAACACAGAAAGGAGGAAACTAATGCCACAGCAACATAGATGGCGAGCAGAATACTGTCGTTTAAGTGTTCTCCCCTAAAAGGTGGAGCGCTATCGGTAACAGCAGCAACGGCGACCCCAACAAAGGTTAGAGGTAGCAACAAGACAAGCCATCGGCAAACGCTTTTACTGTGTAGATTCATGTAATCTCCGGCACCAACTGTTTAATGATAGTTTAGCTTTTGTAGCATTGAATTGCGGGTGGAAGGGAAGAGTCGAGAGTGAAGAGTGCCTTCAAGTATCTGACGACAGACAAGAAATAGCGGTGATTAGCCTATACGCCCCACCCTTTTGTCCTTCTGTCTACCTTTCCTTCTACCAATTGTAGCAACCAGGAGGTGTCCCTGTGCTAAATAGACGTCATGTCTTCAAGAGAACTCGTATTTAAAAGTGCCGGACACGGCCAACCACCCCCTATCATTCGATTCAAAAAGTAAGGGAGATAGGCAGAGGTGATTATTCTGAGGGTATAAAATCCAGAAAGGATTCTAGGTACGCATCAACTTCCGAGCTTTACCACCCATCAAGTAAGCTGTGGGTGGCATAACTGAGGGGTTGCTTAGTAAGACTTGGCGAGTTTTGCCAAACTTAGGGCAACATCTTCATCTACAAGCATACCGTCATATTCACCATGAACAATATTACTTTTACCAGGTGCATCATCATGAGATGTCACAAGCGCTTCGGCAAAATGGCCACAGGGTGATTTGAGAACAAGCTCCACATGAGGGTATTTTTGATGTTCTCTTTCTGACATAACGGTACAGTCAGAATATTTAAACTCGACACCGTCAATCATTAGAACAAGCTCATCAAAAGCAGCGCACTTAAATTCTGTTGTCATAGTAATTACCTTTTATTGACTTTCTAACAGCACAAACCCCTAACAGCCAAAAACATGTCATCCGAAAAAAGTCCAACTTTGGGGGAGTAAACAACTCAGATTTTCTGGCTTTTTGCTGACTTATCGGTGTGTGCTGCTCTTACTTATATTAGAGCCATAACTGGCGGGTTTGGATACTATATCTATTCAATAGTAGGTGCCACCCCTAATTAGAAGACTGGGTTATGCCACGCCTGCCAATCACTCCTCTTTATCTGGAATAAATAACAGCGCTTCAGAATTTATACAGTAGCGTAACCCGGTTGGCTTGGGGCCATCGTTAAAGACATGTCCCAAGTGTTCTCCGCAAGCAGAGACAACTTCCGTGCGCTTACCCGTCCATGACCAATCATCCTCTAACACAATATTTTCTGGGTTGTGCATTTCCCAAAAGCTCGGCCAGCCAGTACCGGATTTGTATTTTTGACCAGAATGAAAGACTGGTAAACGACACCCTGCCGTCACATAGGTACCTGCTTGTTTGTTGTTTAGCAGACTGCCGGTGAACGAACGCTCGGTTCCCTTTTCCCACAAAAGATTAAACTGTTTAGGGGTAAGGATCTGTTTCCAGATATCTTCGGGGATGGTCTTCAAATCACGCCCTTCTTTTATCAATTTCTGAGCGTGCTCGATGGTCATACCGACCTGCCGAGGATTCTCTTCAGCTAGCGTACTGCTAGAAGTCATTGAGAATAGTGAGAACAGTAGCGCCATCGCTATCAATGGAGCAGAAATGCCCAGTGTTGTAGCCACGGGAGGGATAAAACGGTTCATATGTACAACCTAAAATATTGCTGCCTGAAAGTAGAAGGGATCTAGTTGTTAGGTTTGACCACACGAAACCGCCGGTGTTCATCTACTGGCATTTTCTGACGAAGTTTTTTTAGGTAATCCAGGTCAATATCTGCCGTGATGACACCGGGGCCATCACCCAACTCAGCCAATACGCTACCCCAAGGATCAACAATGGCAGAACCGCCCCAGGTGGGTCGTTTGGGGTGGTGCCTATCACCCATATTGGCGCCCACGACATAACTGAGATTCTCTACCGCCCGAGCTCTCAATAATAATTGCCAGTGAGCTTCACCTGTTTTTGCAGTAAACGCGGAGGGGACCACGATTATCTCAGCGCCCTGCTCTGCAAGATAGCGGTAGAGTTCTGGAAAGCGCAGGTCATAGCAAACGGTAAGGCCCAGCTTACCAAATGGCGTATCCACCACCACAGGCTGGTCACCGTGACAATAATCCTCTGACTCGCGATAACTGCCCTTGGCATCATCTACTTGTACATCAAACAAATGCATTTTTTGATAGCAGGCAACTTCAACCCCTTGGTCATCCACCACAAAACAGCTGGCTGTTGCACGGTTATCATTAGGCGGGTTTGTTGTTGAACTTGTTGATAATGAGGGTTTAACGGGAATGGTTCCGCCTACAATCCAAACGTTATGATGACGTGCTTGCGCTGCCAAAAACTGACGAGCGGGGCCAGTTAAAGACTGTTCTTGCTGAGCAATAACAGAGACATCCCCACAACCGTGGTAGGCAAAATATTCAGGAAGAACCAAAAGTTGCGCCCCCTGTTTAACTGCTTGGTCAATAAGTGCCGCTGCTTGCACTAAATTGGCTTTGAGGCTGCTATTGCCATTACTGGCACCACTGGTCATTTGCAGAGCCGCCACCTTTGGCAAAGCAGCCCTATTACTCACAAGCCTTCGCCTTCAGACGTTTTTTCAGGTTTAACCGGCTGGTTTTTAGATTTTTTGCTGCTCATGTTATCACTGAAAATTTTCTGTACTTGTATCTCCGGATCATCCCAAGGTCCATTCAAGCGATAACTGATACTGGACAGCTTATCCACCTGCTTTTTAAACACTTTACTGGTGAGATACACCCCTGCCGCAGCAGGTAACCCGCCAATAGCTGCGGCCACCCAGGGAAGATTGGTACCTACAGGTAATGTGGTCACCAGTTGGGCATTAATTTCCTCAGAAATTAGATTTGCCGTACCCTCCATTTTGATACGACCTGAAGGTAGTTTCACCACCATGGGCGCATCAAAGGTCAACTCACCATGATCAAAGACCAAGCCGCCGTGCATTTCGTCGTAGCTCATGCCTTTTTCAAATAGATCAGAGAAATCCAGTTGCAACCGTCGCACCCAATTGCCAAAGTTAAACAAGCTCACTAAGCGAATGAGCGCATTGGCAGCACCTGTTGGCGCTTTGTAAAAATGCCCATCTTCCAAGTTTAAAGACATAGCACCATTCATTGATGCTGGTGATATTTCCCATGGCCTGCCGTCCCAGCCTAGCTCGGCAAAGAAATGCGCTTCTTTGCTGTCTAAAATAGCGGGTAACTGCCATGCCTTCATCACTTTACCGATATCTCCGGCACGCAGCAGGCCATCAAAAGTCGTGTGGTGACGATTATTATCTACAGTCCATTCCAAGGTGGCCTCGTGCTCTTTATCCCCCACTTGTAAACCAAGAAGGTTTGCATCAATACCAGAAATTTTCACGCCATTTGGCTGTGGCTCCATTAACAGCTTCGCCTTACCAAACCGCTTATCTCCCACACTAAAATTTTTAATGGACAGTTGTATATGGGGCAACGATGCTGGGCTCATCTCTTCCGCATCACCCCCAGCTTCTGTGGGTGTCTGCAAGGACAATCTTTCCAGTTCAATCAGCATGGGGGCGTCGGGATCCTGACGAATCAAAATATGCCCTTCCACACGATCGCTCTCAACTCCAATCAGCCATTCAGAATCCAGATAACCACCATTGACCACAGCCTGCTCTATTGTCAGGCCCCCCACATCCAGCGCATCAATCGCGACGTTAAATACGGGGGTTAGCGTCTGGCCAGAACTGACATCACTACCAACACTTTTATCACTCTTGAAATTTAGAATTTTTGGATAGGCTTTCTGCCATTGGGATAGAGTAAATGATTCCAGATGGCCAACAGCCAACAGTTGCCCTTCTTCAGGCAAGTCATTGTGCTCACTATCAATGGCGAGTAGCCCACGGATAATCGAACCCTTTTTTAAAGCCAGGTGCGATTTAATATGTTCGCCTACGGTCACCTGAAGATCCATGGTGTCGGCAAAAATCACCTTGGCAACAGTACTTCTCTCGCTATCAGCCTCTTTGCCAAATGGTACAGGCAACTGAATCTCAGCACCTTTTAATTGACTGTTTACCTGTAATTGAATGGGTATGGATACGTCTTCCAGCGGGACCAAGATCTTGGCACTGACATCCGTTTTACCTAATAACACCTGATCTGATGGCAGTTTTAGAAACTTCCCTAGCGCCGGCATGGAAAACCGACCCGTTACATCAATCGACAAATTATCTTTTAAAGTTGCCAGCTCAGCTACCACAGGCTCGCCCCAAAAACGCCCCTTAATTTCCCGGGCATAGAGGCCCTTGCCATCACGGTAGCTCAGGACTCCCTGCAGTTGTTCAAATGCAATGTCAGTATTGGGTAATGACATCAATCCATTACGAATAGTCGTGTCTACTTTATAAGAACCACTCCCAGCATTTGATTGCAACGGAATGGTTAAATCCAGATGAATACCTGTGCTTCCGGATAAATCCCAACCCGCCAGCCCTACCACTCTGGATTTCAGGGGAGACTGAGCCAACACATCAATGGCATCCCCCAGATCTGCTGTCACCGCCCCTGTAATCAATAGGTTTTGGCTCTTGTTGGCAGCACCCGGTCTGACCAATATATTGGCCTGTTTAACCTTTGCCTTACCCAAGGAGGCACTAAGAACTTCAGCATCCAGCTCACTGGTATCAAGTGCTATTATTGCATTCAAGTTTTCCAACCCAGGCCAGTTCGGCTGAAATTTCAGCTCACCATCAACGGTACGCAAATAAAGCTGTATAGAGCGAAAGCTACCTTCTCCATGCACAAGAGGGCCTCGCCAGATAAAACCCACCTCAGGAATATCCATATCCCCAATAGAGCCATCCAGCCAACGGAGTAATCCTGCATCCAGGCTTTTAGGTATATAGCGGTCTTTATAACGGGAATGAGTGTTGCGAACACCCACAGACAAATACATTTCCGGCTTAAGATCTGGCTGACCCATGGGAAGGTTTAAATACAGGTAAACGCGCCCTTGACCTTCCTCCCCATTCATCTCAAGCGGGCCACTAGAGACCTTTACCGCCCTGCTTTCAGTATCCCAACGCCAGGACACTTGCCCTTTCATGGAGCTATGCTCCATGTATTGATCAAAAACCTGCGGATAGTACAGCGCAAAGCCATCGGGACTATCCAGCTCAACAAAGCCCGCCGTATTATGCATTTCAACGTAACCATTGATCTGGCGCCCTGCCGGGGCACCTTGCCATGACGCCACAGAAACATCGTCCAAGTTAGCTCTCAACCGGACATCTGGTTCGTCATTTTCGAGAGACAGGTTTAGGTGAAGATTACGTACCTTTCCTGCGGGCTGTAGTTCCTGAACAATATTGAGTACCTTCTCGGGAGCAAGGCGGGTTTTTTCCAGCATGTCATCTAACAGTGCCAAATTCATCTGACTAAGGGCGAGAGAACCTGTACCCCATTGTGCGCCGACCTTCTGAAGAAAATTAATCGTCAGTGGTTCGATTTGTAACTCACCCCAATCAAAATCAAGGTTCTGGAAACGTAGCCCCCAATCTTCCCGAGGGGTAAACCAACCGGTGATATCCGCTTTAAAATTAGTGATGGGGACCGCATCTTCAAGCCAGTTAAGGGGAATTTCTGCCGCAGAAAGACGTCCCACCAAATTGGTTTGCCCTCCTTTTACAGACTTGATCCATATTTCCCCATCGATGTCGGTCTCGATATCACCAATACGCTCGACGGTTTTCGGAAACCAGCCTTTAGCCAAAGCATTAAGAGAACCACTGAAATCAATACGGTTAAGCTTGAGATATGCCAAAGCATCAAAGTCTTCTATGTCCCGATGATCGCCCTTCCCTTCAACAATCAATTGGGCAGAATGTTCCGTTCCAGCCAGATTAACCGAAGCTAATAGGCGGTGAAAATCACCACTGTTTTCCAACAGGATATCGTGTGCTTCCAAAACAGCTTCAGTACCAGAGAAAAATTCCAACTTCAAAGAAACCAGCTTGATATCAAGATATGCGCTGTTAAGCAGGATATCCAACAAGCCACTGTTATCACCACCGCCATTAAGAGGTAGCCCAGCAATAGTCCAAGTCCCGTCAGTATCTTCTTTTGCCGTGAGATTCACCTGGCCCAAATGCAACTCTCGCCAAACTAATTGACGGGACAGAATACTTTGTACCAAGTTCAAGTTCAGGTTAACGTAATCCAGCGTGATAGCCGGTACGTCATGGCCTGGAGCATAAATAGCCAAATCAAGCGCCGTCACCTTCGGGGTAAATTGATGCCATTCCCCTTCTAATTGACGGCTCTCCAGATTCAGCCCTAGCATCTCAGAAGCATAGAAATTAATTTTAGGACGATAGCGATCAAGATCATCAATGGTTTCACGACCAATAGACACCAACAAGGCAAGCCCAATCACCAAAAATGCTGATAACAGCAAAATTCGTCGAGTAATTTTCTTTAGTAATTGAACTCCGGTCAAAAGGCACTCCTAAGCCTGAGGTTACATCTGGCCGCTGTAGGTACAGCCCTTTCCAAAGAACAACATCTGAATCTGAACCTCATCAATACAAAACCTGTCGTTACAAAACAAATGGTTACAAAATCAGGCAACCCAAACTTAATGAGATACCGAGATAACAGGAACATATTAGACGGAATGATACGCGAGCAGTCAGTAAATAAAGCACCATACAAAAATGTATCACCACAGCGACAACTACGCATCAGAAAACGGCAGATGAAATAACGACATCTACTGTCTCGGCCCAGAACTGTCTGTCTCAATATCATAACCATTACTAGACAGGAATAATGTCAAACTGTTCCTGGGAATACATCGGTTCTACCCGAAACTCTAGTATTCTCCCAACAAAGGCTTCAAGGTCGGCCACATGAGATGATTCGTCATCCAACAACCGGTCGATCACTAGCTGGCTTGCCAATATCAACATTTTTTTAGATTCAAACGTACGGGCCTCTCGAAGTACTTCACGCAATATTTCATAACAGGTCGTTTCAGCAGATTTTAATTGTCCCTTTCCCTCACAGGTCGGGCAAGTCTGGCAAAGTATACGCCCCAGGCTTTCACTGGTTCTCTTACGAGTCATCTCCACTAGGCCTAAAGCTGAGACACTGGCTATCCCTGTTTTGGCACGATCTTGGGCCAGCGCTTTTTCTAACGCCTTCAAGACCTGGCGCTGGTGCTCAGTATCCATCATATCGATAAAATCAATAATAATGATACCGCCTAAATTACGCAGTCGAAGCTGACGAGCAATAGTGGTTGTCGCCTCTAGGTTTGTTTTAAAGGTTGTCTCCTCCAAATTTTTATGTCCCACGAAAGCACCGGTGTTCACGTCTACTGTCGTCATTGCCTCAGTTTGCTCAATAATCAAGTAACCGCCCGATTTAAGTGGCACCTTTTGTTCCAGAGCACGGGTGATTTCATCTTCCACATCATAAAGATAAAAAAGTGGCTGTTCCGCAGAGTAATACTCAATAACGGATTCCATTTCCGGATCAAACCGCTGGGTAAACTCACACAATTTGGTATGTGCTTCTCTGCAGTCCACCCTCACTCTTTCAACAAGTGGGTGCACCATATCCCGCATGGCACGTAAAAACATAGGAAGATCTTCATAGACCAAAGAAGGCGCTTTCAACGCCTTAGCCGTCTCGGAAACCTGCCGCCAGAGCTGTTGTAGAAATTCAACCTCCCTCGCCAGATCGGACTCATCAACACCTTCTGCTGCAGTACGAAGGATAAAACCACCACCCTGCTGATTGCTTTCAATTGCAGCATCCAACTGTTGGCGCAAACGCAGCCGCTCTTCTTCATCCTCAATTCTCTGGGAAATACCGATATGACTGGCATCCGGCATATACACCAAATACCGTGAAGACACGGATAGCTTTGTGGTAAGACGTGCACCTTTGGTACTAATAGCCTCCTTGACCACCTGTACCACCACTGACTCACCTTCACGCAGGCACTGTTTTATATCCAGCTCTTTTTCACTGGCGCTGTCTCGTCCCTGACCAGCCTCAGGTCTATAAATATCATCTACATGGATAAAACCGGCTTTTTCCAACCCAATATCTACAAAAGCTGCCTGCATGCCAGGCAAGACCCTGACCACTTTTCCCTTATAGATATTGCCAACAATGCTTCGGCTTTGTGTCCGCTCTACCGTGACCTCCTGTAAAACACCATTCTCAACCAGTGCGACACGAGTTTCCATTGGGGAGACATTAATTAGAATTTCTGAGCTCATTTTTGTGTCCACCAAGGTATATCAAACGTCGTTAACAACTCACAAGTCTCTATGATAGGCAGCCCCACCACACCGGAATAACTGCCATTTAATGATGTCACAAACACCGCGCCAAGCCCTTGAATTGCATAGGCCCCGGCCTTATCACGGGGTTCCCCTGTGTGCCAATATTGCTCGCATTCACTGCTATTTAATGATCTAAATGTCACCAAGGTTTCAGAAAGCAATACCTGTTGTTTATCGCCCTGCACCATCGCCACCGCTGACAATACACGATGTGTGGTACCCGATAGCTGCAATAACATGGCAACAGCATGTTCTTGATCTTCCGGCTTGCCAAAAATCTTTTCACCCTGCCCCTCTGCACCCAACACAACGGCAGTATCGGCACCCAATACAGGTAACGAATTATCATTACTGCTGGACCAGACTACCTGCGCCTTTTGTAGCGCAATTCTTTTCACGTAGGCAATGGGAGCTTCCCCTCCGAATACAGCCTCATCGACAGCGGCCGGGGACACCAGAAAACGACAGCCAATCTGTTGCAATAAATCACGACGACGAGGCGATGCCGAGGCAAGGATAAAATCAGGGTTTAAAGACATAATAAGCTTGCTGTCGTATCCAATAATAGCTGGTTACAAAAAGTGGATCAGAAAGAATCCGGTATAAGTTCAATGATGGAGTTACCGAAAAATCCGAGCTAATAAATGGTTTTAATTTCATTGATTCAGACACACTATCTCAGTACGAGACGTCATCATTAATTATCTAAAGAAAAGGCCTACCCCAACTGCTGTATTCTTAACAATCGATTGATCAACCAAACCAACAACGGCCAGACCATAGCAGACGTGATTGCTGGCGCAATTAACAGACTCCCATCCCATCCCGATCGAAATAGTAGTGTAATACTGTGTAGCAACAGCTGACTCAGCAACACCATGAACAAAACAAGTAAAGCCTGATGGAATACCCCAAAATGGTGGAGCCGTTGTTGCAACAATCGTAACAAATAGGCACAAAGCGCAAAAACTATCGCATGACGCCCAAGTAACTCACCGACAAAACCATCCAATAATAATCCCGCCAACCAGGCAAAGATAATGCCATACTGAAATGGGCTTCTGAATAACCAGTAAAACACTATTAATAATAGAAATTGTGGTCGCCAATGCGCCATCGTTGCAGACATAGGAAGAATTTGTAGCATCAGTCCCAACATCACCGAAGCACCACTCCAGATATAGGTCAACTGGCTACTCTGGGGCATCCTCACCCTCGCCAAACTTCTCCATAGTAGAAAACACCAGTAACAGATAACGACTACGATCTATCCGCGCAGAAGGTTCCAACTCCACTCTCAGGTAGGAATTACCCCTGGCCATGTTGACAGAGGTGACTTTACCCACGGGGTAACCCACAGGGTATCTCCCCCCAAGTCCAGAACTTACCAGCTGGTCACCCACTTTAATATCCGTCGTCGGGGTCACATAACGCAGGGTTAACTGTTTAAAATTCCCCATACCTTCGGCAATCGATCGCACACCATTGCGCAAAACTTGCACGGGTAATGCATGAGAAGTGTCACTGATCAACAACACTTTGCTGCTGCTGCGAAACACCTCAATCACTTGCCCCATCAAACCGTCAGCATCGAGTACCGCCTGCCCAACAAAGACATGATGATCTTCTCCACGGTTCACCAAAATAGTATGGCGAGAGGGATCCGGAGAAACGCCAATAAGTTCAGAAACCAGTACGCTATCTTGTAACAGCTCAGTGGCATTCAACAGGTTTCGTAGGCGGACGTTTTCAGCCGCCAACCCGGCCATTCTTTGTAATCGCCCTTTGAGAATAAATAATTCGGTCTTTTGTCGTTTATTTTCTTCCTCAAGTGTTGCACGTCCTACTAGCGCGTCATCACCCAGCTCACTGATTCGCCGGGGTAAACTGGCCACCCAGTAAATAGGCGTGGTGAATTCGGCCAACCACGGGCGGACTGGCTGCAACCATCGAGTATAGGTATCAATAAGGAGTAAACACAGGGCGACAAAAACTAACAACAACATGCGTCGTGCAGATGAGGGGCCGTTGGAGAAAAGGTTCTTTATGCTGCCACCCCACAGTAGTCAAGCTTACGAACAACAATAAACTTATAAAAAGCCATCAAACTTTTAATCAATACTGCGCAACACCGGTCTACGGAAACAATAAAGCAATCCCAAGAAAAAACGATCAGGATGACATGACATCCATATGGCGCTTATCCATGGTTTCCAACGCTTTACCACCACCCCGAGCAACACAGGTCAACGGGTCCTCAGCCACAATCACAGGCAACCCAGTTTCGTGGGTCAGCAACCGATCTAAATCACGCAACAAAGCACCACCACCGGTTAAAACAATCCCAGTTTCGGCAATATCTGAAGCCAACTCTGGAGGCGACTGCTCCAGCACACGCTTTACTGACTGCACTATCGCAGCCAAAGGCTCCTGTAATGCTTCCAAAATTTCATCGCTATTCAAGGTAAAGCTTTTTGGTACACCTTCCGCCAAATTTCGGCCGCGAACATCAATTTCTCGCACCTCATTAGCGGGATAAGCGCTACCAATTTCCATTTTTATGCGCTCAGAGGTTGTTTCACCAATCACACTGCCATACTTGCGACGAACATAATTGCTGATAGCCTCATCAAATCGGTCACCACCAATACGAACTGAATCAGAAAATACCACACCATTAAGGGACAGGATGGCAATTTCAGTAGTACCTCCACCGATATCCACGACCATGGAGCCGCAGGCTTGATCTACCGGCATACCGGCTCCAATAGCGGCAGCCATAGGTTCTTCGATGAGAAAGACTTCCCGTGCACCAGCACTGTAGGCCGACTCACGGATAGCCCGTTTTTCAACCTCTGTCGCCAAACAAGGCACACAAATCAGCACACGAGGGCTAGGTGGTATCAAGCTATGGGAATGCACTTTTTTAATAAAATGCTGAAGCATTTTTTCAGTGACCTGAAAGTCGGCAATCACACCATCTTTCAGCGGACGAATAGCCGTGATATTTCCTGGAGTCCGACCCAACATTCGTTTGGCTTCTACACCAACAGCATCGACAATTTTTTGCCCTTGATGATGCCGAATAGCTACAACTGAAGGCTCGTTGAGCACGATGCCTTTTTCCCGGACATAAATCAGCGTATTCGCGGTACCCAAATCAATGGAAAGATCATTCGAAAACACACCACGCAGTCTTTTTAACATTTACCTTTTCTCTTGTTGCCCGCCACAGGGAAAGCCCCTAACGCCGATGGTTCCGAAAACCCGCAACTCTACCAATCACCAAGTTTCAGAGCAAGTTTTAAGTTGTTGATCCAAGAGCAGAAGCATACCCAAAAAGCGGCAATATAACACCGCTTAACTACGCGTTATGGAGTACACCTGTAAAGACGAATGTGATACCTTACGCCCCTCATTTGTCCCGACCCAAAAACTGCCCGACATAATCTATTTTAAACGATTAAACGTGTCGGCTGCTCAAAGTGCAGAAACTATAACATGACTATCGAACGCGCAGACATCGAAAAGCTCGCAGAATTAGCTCGCATTGAACTCAACGAAGCGACCATTGCTGAAACCACAAAAAGTATCGCCGACGTACTGGCTCTGGTTGACCAATTACAGGCAGCTGATACCGAAGGTGTAGAGCCCATGGCTCACCCAACGGACGCAGTCCAGCGTTTGCGTGCCGACGAGGTGACTGAAACCAATCACCGCGACGCATTTCAGGCCATTGCTCCAGCCACCGAAGCGGGGCTATACCTTGTCCCCAAAGTGATCGATTGAGGAAACAAGACAAACTATGAACGACTCAATCCTGCACAACAAAACCATTGCTGAAATTATTGCCGGCCTGGAGGCCAGAGAGTTTACCAGTGTCGAAATTACCCAGCATTACCTAAAGCGTATACAAGCACTGGATAGCACCTACAACAGTTACATCACTGTGAGTGAAGCCTCTGCTCTGGCTCAGGCAGCAGTAGCCGACAAACGTCGTGCCGAAGGCAGTGCCCCGGCATTCTGTGGCGTCCCTATCGCCCACAAAGACATCTTTTGCACTAATGGCATTCGCACTAGTTGTGGCTCAAAAATGCTCGACAATTTTGTACCGCCCTACGATGCCACGGTAGTAGAAAACTTCGCCAATGCTGGCGCTGTGGTCTTGGGAAAGACCAATATGGACGAGTTCGCCATGGGCTCATCCAACGAAACCAGCTTTTACGGCCCAGTCAAAAACCCATGGGACATCAACACGGTTCCCGGTGGGTCTTCCGGTGGGTCAGCAGCAGCCGTTGCCGCACACCTAGCAGCCGGCGCTACCGCTACAGATACTGGTGGTTCTATCCGGCAGCCAGCCGCTCTCTGTGGTGTCACCGGGCTAAAACCTACCTATGGAAGGGTGTCCCGCTGGGGGATGGTTGCCTTTGCCTCCAGCCTAGACCAAGCTGGACCAATGGCCCGCACCGCAGAAGACTGCGCCATAATGCTGAATGTGATGGCAAGCTTTGACCCCAAAGACTCTACCTCCATTGACAGGGAAGTGCCTGACTATACGACCAACCTGAATCAATCTCTCGAGGGTCTGAGAGTAGGTATTCCAAAAGAGTACTTTGAAGAAGGTCTGAACCCGGGTACAGAACAAGCGGTGCGCGATGCGTTAGCAGCACTGGAAAAACAAGGTGCCACACTGGTTAGTATTAGTCTGCCTCACACCAAACTGGCGGTGCCTGCTTATTATGTGATTGCACCGGCTGAAGCCTCAGCCAACTTGTCACGGTTTGATGGCGTGCGCTACGGCCACCGCTGCAAAGACCCAAAAAATTTACGCGACCTTTACATGCGCACCCGCGCTGAAGGATTTGGCGACGAAGTCAAACGTCGAATTTTAGTGGGTGCTTACTGCCTGTCTACCGGCTACTACGATGCCTACTACCGTAAAGCCCAACAGGTACGACGCCTGATCAAACAAGACTTTGTGGATGCCTTTGAACAAGTAGATGTGGTTATGGGACCAACCTCCCCCTCACCCGCCTTTGAGTTTGGCTCAAAAGGTAGTGACCCCGTCGCCATGTATCTTGAGGATATTTATACTATTGCCACCAATTTGGCAGGACTACCCGGCATGTCAGTTCCCTGCGGCTTCGTCGACAACAAACCCGTCGGTTTGCAAATTATCGGCAACTACTTTGATGAATCGAAGATGTTGAATGTGGCCCACCAGTTCCAGCAAGCCACCGACTGGCACCAGCAGACTCCGGCGAATATAGCTGTTGCGGGAGGAGAAAAATAATGGAATGGGAAACCGTTATAGGTCTGGAAGTCCACGCACAACTGGCCACAAAATCTAAAATTTTTTCCGGCTCCAGCACTGCTTTCGGTGCCGAGCCCAACACCCAAGCCTCTGCTTTAGACCTGGCCATGCCCGGCACCCTGCCCGTTCCCAATGAGCAGGCATTTCGCTATGCCATTATGTTTGGCTTGGCCATCGATGCAGAGATCGCCAAAACTTCTGTGTTCGAGCGAAAAAATTATTTCTACCCGGATCTTCCCAAAGCCTACCAAACCACTCAGCTGGAAAAACCCATTGTAGGCCCCGGCCATGTGGAAATTGAATTGGCAGACGGCACTAAAAAATCCATCCGAATCCACCATGCTCACTTGGAAGAGGATGCCGGTAAATCCCTGCACGAAGGTGATTTTGAGCATGGTATGTCAGGTATCGACCTGAACCGTGCCGGAACTCCACTGGTAGAAATTGTCTCCGAACCGGACATCAGCAATTCAGAGGAAGCCGTTGCCTTCGCCAAAAAACTCCACAGCATTGTTACCTCACTGGGTATCTGTGATGGCGAAATGTCTCAAGGCTCCATGCGTTTTGACGTAAATATCTCCGTCAGAAGGCCCGGAGAAGAATTGGGCACCCGAACTGAGACCAAAAATCTCAACTCCTTCCGCTTTATGGAAGATGCCATTGCACTGGAAGTTGAGCGCCAGATAGACATTATCGAAGACGGCGGCAGAATCATTCAGGAAACACGCCTCTACAATGGCGACACCAAAGAGTCCCGCTCCATGCGCAGCAAGGAAGAAGCCAACGATTACCGCTACTTCCCCTGCCCCGACCTGTTACCCGTGGTATTCGATGATGACTATATTGAGAGCATTCGGAAAACCCTACCAGAACTGCCTGATGCCCGTCGCGACCGTTTTATGGAACAGTACGGTTTATCCAGTTACGACGCCTCTATGCTTAGTGGCGATGCCAATATGGCACAGTATTTTGAAACTGCCGCTAAGACCAGTGGCGATATCAAACTCACCGCCAACTGGATCATGGGAGAACTTTCAGCTCGCCTGAATACTGCTGAGCTCACCATCAAACACAGCCCTCTCAGTGCAGAACAACTGGCAGGTATGATTGAGCGCATAGCCGATGGCACCATTTCAAGCAAAATGGCCAAGCAAGTCTTCGAGGGTATGTGGAATGGTGGCGGCGATGCCGATAACATTATTGAAGATCAAGGCCTGAAACAGGTTTCCGACAGCGGCGCCATTGAAGCCATGGTTGATGAAGTCATCGCCAACAGTGACAAACAAGTGGACAACTTCCGTAATGCCGACGAAAGCAAACGCCCTAAAATGCTGGGATATTTTGTGGGACAAATCATGAAGTCCTCAAAAGGTCAGGCCAACCCACAACAGGTGAATGACATTCTTCTAAAAAAACTGAACGACTTACTCTGATAATAAAAGTTCTAAAAATTCATTTAATAACTTACTTTTAATATTTAAAGAAAATTAAAAAATTATGGCACTTAAAAAAGACAAGAAAAAAGTCCTCGGCGAAGTCTTTGACGACGAACGTATTAAAACTTTTCTTCAGTTTGAAGCACCCGAAGGTATCAATGCTGACTTTCACTTACTAGAAAAAGCCTATCGTGGTATGAACATAGAAAACTTCGATACTTTCCTCTCCTTTTTCCTCGAAGCGGGACACGACATTAATGCTCAAAATTCGAATGGAAAAACCCTGCTCGCCATAGCCAGCAAACATTGTCATGGTGATGAGTATGTGGACGCACTAAAGAAACACGGCGCCGCATAACAGCATCTAATCAATACACGCCAACCAAAATAATTACTCATCCACGCTATAAGTTACTAAGTGGACTTCTTACCCCATGGGCACCCTGCTTAAGTACATGGGTATAAATTTCTGTGGTTTTCACATCAGCATGACCCAACTGCTGTTGTACCGTTCGAATATCAGCACCTGATTGAAGCAAGTGTGTCGCAAAGGAATGCCGTAAAGTGTGACTCGTTACCTGCTTAGAAATTTCTGCTTTTTTTGCCGCTTGAGAAATACACTTATTTAAAGCACTTTCGTCATAATGATGCCGACGCCAGCAATTGGATTCCGGATCAATGGACAACCTGGACGCCGGGAATAAGTAATGCCAACCAAGCTGCCGCTGAGCATTAGGATATTTTCTGGCAAGCGCATAGGGCAACCATACCCCCGTATAAATTTCATTTTGTAAATCTTCTGTTAAAACTGCCTTAACACGCTGAACTTGAAACCCTAACGGCTCAAGCAACTCAAGCGCCAACGTAACCAACCTGTGCTTACCACCCTTGCCATTCCAAATTTGAAGTTGGCACAGATCAAAATCAACATCTTTAACCCGCAACCTCACCAACTCTATACGTCTCAATCCAGAACCATACATAAGAGACACCATTAACTTTGGAATACCAGACAACTGATTAAGCAGTTTAGACACCTCTTCTTTTGTCAGAACCACAGGGAGCTTGCTCTGCTTACTCGCCTTTGAAAAGGCAGACAAATCACCCACTTTCTGGTTTAAAAACTTGGTCTTAACAAAAACAATTGCATTCAGTGCCATTGCTTGTGTACTTGCAGAAACATTTCGCTCTGTAGCGAGAAAAGTCAGAAATTGCTCAATGTGAGAATCACCCAAATTTTTTGGGTGTTGCTTGCCATGAAAAAGTATGAAATATTTCACCCAATAAAGGTAACTGGAAATTGTGCGCTTGCTGTAACGGCGAACCCGCATAAATAATTCAACGGATTGAAGAAAAGGAGATTGTCGCATGATTATAGCCTCATCCTTGAAACTAGTTCTCTCTAGCCTACTCAAACCGTATCACAAGTCAATATTTTTAAGGCGAACCGCCTTTTTATTACCTTACAAAAAACAGAAAGAAAAATTATCTAACATTTTTAAGAGGTTAGAAGCCCCATATTTTAGCAATAAAAAAATAAAAAGCGGCCTTCTAATAATTATTATGAGGCCGAAGGCCTCATTAACATACTGTTAGCTGTAAAGAGAGAGTATGGAAGATCTGCAAGAAATATTGATTGAAATACAAGATAAGCTTGTTCCTCTGCTAGGTAGCTATGAACAGGCCATATATCATTATGTTTTTCGCAACACATATCTTTCCGGTAAAACACGAACTCTGTTCAGCACAAGAACTGCTGAGATCGGATTTGGAAGTGGTGATAGAACCAAACCGCCTAGCTGGAAAACTAGGTCAAATAATTTAAAGTCGCTCGAAAAAAAGGGTTGCGTAAAAATAGTAGAGCGCTCAAATAAGGGGATGCTTGTAGAAATAATTCTTCCAAGTCAGATGCCCTTTCTCAATATGGTCGAGACTCAACCAACTGAGATTAGTATTGATGATTTAGATTTCTACAAAGATAAAAGGCTGCTCCACAGCCTTCTTGCTAGGGAAGATTTCAAGTGTTTCTATACTGGCCGTAACATTACAGTTGATAATTGCTATTTGGATCACGTTACACCGCAGTCTAAGGGTGGTGATAATTCATATCGCAATATTGTTGCGTCGAGCTTTGATGCAAATTCAATGAAGAACGACAAGGATGCTGAAGATTTTATTCGTCTGCTTTATCGAGAAGAGCTAATAACTCTAAAAGAATTCAAATCGTTAAAGGTCAAGCTAGAGGCACTTAGAGCTGGCGAGCTTATGCCAAACAAGGAGTCGCTACAACGTGCCATTCACAGCTAACAAGACGGTCAACGAACGCCAGCAAGCTGGCTGGACAGCTTTAAGCGTGGCTTCGCCACAAAGCTGCCCGTTACCTTGGCGTTATGAGAATAGGATCTGGAAATGATTGAGAATATGGAAAATAAAGATTGGATTATGATTGCCGCAGTTATTGCGGGTCCAATTCTCGCGGTTCAAGCTCAAAAAATAATTGAGGCTCTAAGAAGTAGAAAGCAAAGAAGGCTCAACTTATTTTTTACTCTTATGTCTACTCGAGCAACAAGATTGGCCCCAGATCATGTTGGTTCACTAAACATGATTGATATTGAATTCTACGGTAGGAGAATTTTTGGAATAAAGTTGCAAACACCTAGCGAAAAAAAAGTCACTAATTCTTGGAAGACTTATAACGATCATCTAAATAATAACTATCCCAAAGATCGATTGGATGCATGGAATGATAAGGCAGATGATTTATTTACAGTAATGCTGTATGCCATGTCTCAGGCGCTAGGCTATGATTTTGACGAAGTTCAATTAAAACGAGATTGTTATCGGCCAAAAGGTCACGGAGAACTTGAGGATCAGCAATATGCCATTCGGGCTGGAGTAGTAGATTTGCTGGCAGGTAAAAGGTCGCTCCCTATGGCTGTTACACATTTTCCAGATGGTGTTGTTCAGCCAGCGGCAGAGAACGCGCAAGATTCATCTCATAACAAACAAATGCAGCCGACGCCTGACGGCGACGGCTGATTTGGGCGTTATAAGACTCCACAAGGAACTAGCTATGTGCCGAGGCAAAAATGAATGTAGTGAGCTCGGAAGTAATCCAGCGCTATGGGATGGCGAATGCCTATTACGCCCAAAGGCTTGGTTCGAAGATGAAATATCCAATTTCGTTGACGCTGTTGAGACATTTGTAGAAGGAAGCCGAGATGGCTGTATCGAGAAAATCAACAAAATTCGAAGCAACGAGATTATAGAATGGTTTATTGAGCATGGGCAAATGTCAGGTCGCCATCGAAATTTAGTGCTTGGCGTTGAAAAGCCAGAGCTAATTGACGCAGAGTTACGTGATCCTTTACGAAGCCCGCAGAAATATCAGAACGAGGTATTCGAGCGAGATTCATATCATTGCCGATATTGTGGTATCCGATTAATCGACCAAAAAATATTAAAATCATTTATCAAAAAGCTCAATTCTGAGTCTTTTCAAAGAGGCTCAACCAATTTAACAACGCATGGAATAATCCATGCAACTTGGCCAGTTGCAGATCACGTAGTACCTTGGAACATCGGCGGTAAAACCACCCCGAATAATTTGGTGTCTTCATGCGCTGGTTGTAACTACGGCAAAGACGGCTACACCTGCGAACAGCTCGGTATTAGCAATCCATTTAATCGACCACCTATCAACGACGATTGGAGCGGTTTATCAGATTTAGCAGCAGAATTAAAATCGGTCGTATAACAAGCAAAGGCACAGGACTCTGAACTTCCCCCGTTAGAACGGACACCTCAACCTAACGAGGAGTCCACCGATGCCAAGATACAATCAACCGAGAAAGACCTGGCAATATACCCATGAATTTAAAGCAAAAGCTGTTGAACTAACGTACTTGGAAGACATAAAAATCAAGGATGTCGCAAAGGCTTTAGATATCCATCCCTTCATGCTATCTCGGTGGCGGAAGGAATATAGAGAAGGGAAGATCGTGGCTGATAAGAAAAAGAAAGTCACCTCATTTAGCAAAGAGAAGAAGGAAATGGATCGCCTTAAAACGCTGGAAAAAGAAAATGCTCGTCTGCGGCAGGAGAACGACCTGCTAAAAAAGTGGCAACGGTATCTGGCGGAACAACATCAGAGCGATTTGGGTTTATCCAAAAACACGGACGAGAATTAGGTGTCAGATACCTTTGTGAATGGCTTGGTGTGTCTCGCAGTGGTTACTATGATTGGCGGAGAAGAAAGCCGAGCGCGAGGCTCAGGGAAGACATTGAGCTGTCGAAAAAGATACAGTTTATTCATTCCCGCAGCCGTCATACTTATGGAAGTCCGCGCGTGTATCAAAGACTGAAGCAAGCCGGGGTGAACGTAGGAGAGAAGCGCGTGGCTCGGCTCATGCGTGAGAGTGGTCTAAAGGGGCGTGTCGTTACGGTAACACGAAGAACCCCGAAGTTAAGAAGGTTCCAACAGGCTGGAGAAAATCTTCGCCTCGGTATGCCGGCCCCGACGGCGTGTAACGAGCAATGGGTCGCAGACCTCACGTATCTTAAAGTAGGTGAGCAGTACCAGTATCTAATCACAGTGATGGATGTGTATTCCCGGCGTATTCTAGGATGGACACTCTGTGATAACCGGACGGCTGATGATGTGCTGCCCTTGCTAAGGCGTGTCATCATAAAGCGACGACCATCCTCTGGTTTGATCTTTCACACTGATCGAGGGATAGAGTTTATGGCTTATTCCGTACAGGCAGAGTTGGCAAAGCATGGTTTGAAGCGGAGTTATAATCGACTTGGTTATTGCACCGATAATGCGCATATGGAATCGTTTTATCACAGTCTTAAAGGAGAGTTGATTCGGGGTCGAAGGTTCAACAGTGATAAAGAGCTTAGATTAGCATTGTCATCCTACATTGACGGGTTTTACAATCGAACGAGATTGCATTCAGGGATTGAGTACACTAATCCGATAAATTATGAAAATAGAGCGGCGTAAAGCGTGTCCGATTTATCGGGTGAAGATCACTCAGCACTGCGTGTTTCGCGCGGTGCTTTGGGCGTTAGGTGCCCGTGTTACCCACAATCAGTGGACATCTCGTATAGGTAGATTAACTGATATTGAGGTGTTGATATGTCACGATAAAATATCAATTTTTCGATACCTACGAAACAGAATTACCGGCCATTCTGACAGCGGGATCGACCCAAGAGCGAGTCGAGCTAACCCAAGCAATGATTGATGACATAACAAAATTATATTTCGATGTTGTTCCTGATGAGCTAGAGCTAACCGAAGAACAACAAAGGCAACACCTACACACCTTTTTAAGCAAAGAAATGCCATTTTTATCAACACTGGCTACCAAAGAATCAAGCCCTCTGGAACTAAGAGCAGCGCATGATTCTTTGTACGAAAATTTAATGGAAAATAATCCGACGTTGGCAAAAGAGTTCGACCGTGTACTCAAAAAGCGTGAACTCGCCTATCAATATGCCACCGAGGGGTATGACCTTAGAAATGAGTCTCACGAATTAAGAGCACAACGAGATGAACTCACAGATAGTGGCGTTGATAAAAATTCTGACAACATTAAGGCACTGGACGAGAAAATTAATGAATTAAATCGTAAAGCAGAGGTTGCTGACCGAAATCGTGATTTCTACAACAAAGGTGCTGATGAGGTTTTAGAGCAGATCCCTGAAATGGAACGCTCATTTCTCGACTCGCATATCCGACATAAGGATAAACTACACATGGAAAAAGAAACCAAAGAAGGTGTGGTACCCGTTATCAATGATGTGCAAGGTGTTGTACCTTTAAGTTAGGTTTAAAAGAAAATTAATCATCTTGTTATAGCTTCCGTTATTGAAGAAAACCTTAATGACGGAAGTAACACCACTTTGCATAGTTACAAGAATTGATGAATTTAAAACTGATAGTTCACCTGTAATAATCCATAGTCAGCGCCTAACCCCATACACTGAATTTTAGTACCAGCATATTAGATTCCTTTCTCCTCAGCACAACAGTACCATGGAAGCTGTGAACTCAAGTCTATAGGTAGCCTGATGACAGACCCCACATCAAATGAAATGCAGGTGCGCAAGAATAAGCCTGGCTTGTCTGGCGCACAGCTCACACTGATCATTCTCGCAGTAATCGTGCTAACTGCCGGTATCACATTTCTCATTATCCGCACCTACATCTTCCCACCCGACTTGAAGCCTGTAGCTCTCAATATCCAAGAGAAACAAGAACTGAATCAAAAGTTGAGAAAACTGGGCTGGCAACAGGAATCGATACCGCAAGATACAACCAAGGGGGAGCCTGCCCAGCCGGAGGCATACACAGAATCTGATGAGAATCGTGAGGTTACGTTTAGCGAGAGAGAAGTCAATTCACTGATCGGCGGCAACCCAGATTTTGCCCGCCGCGTCGCAATAGATTTTTCCAACAATCTTGCCAGTGCAAAAATCCTGCTACCGGTACCGGACGACTTTCCAATCATGCCCGGTAAGACTCTACGGGTAAATGCCGGTATGGAGGTGCGACTGGATGCTTCCCGCAGACCTATAATCGCACTAAAAGGTATAAGCGTCATGGGGGTGCCTATTCCGAACGCTTGGCTCGGCAATCTAAAAAATGTTGACTTAGTCGGTGAGTTTGGAGACCAAGGGTTCTGGAAAAAGTTTGCGGATGGCGTTGAGGATATTCAGGTTCGCGACAGCGAACTCTATATAAAATTACGCGAATAACTTACTAAGTTAAGCATCAGAATAATTATATTCCTTTTAATTTGAAAAATACCTAGAAATAGAACTGTACGGACAACGGCTGAAAATATTGTTGCGCTTTGTGCATCAACTTGATGGCTTATGGATAGCAACTGGAATAGCACTAATCATTTAGAAATGAGACGCCCCAATCCAATGAAAATAGTAAAAGATAAAACAACGTCGCTACACCAGCAGATCCTTGGCACTTGGGAAATATTGGCCTGGAAACGTAGACTGGTAGAGTCTGGAGAAGAATCTGATGCTTTTGGCCCGGCCCCCACTGGTTGCATCAACTATTCTCCAGACGGCCGTTTAATGGTATTAGTCCTACGGGGTGATAGACCCTGCCCTTCAGAAAACCCTCCTACAGAAAGCGAGAAAGTTGCACTCTTTGACTCCATGTTTGCTTATGCTGGAAGCTATGCTGTCGAATCCGATAGGGTAATCCACAACTTGGATGCAAGCTGGAACGAATTGTGGACTGGCACACTACAAACACGCTTTATTTCCTTTGAAAACGAACAGCTTATTTATACAACACCAGAAACTGTTGACCCCATGGACGGCAAGTTATGCACATATAAAGTTACACTTGGGCGACCCTAATTATAATTTACTTACTGGGACTGACTGGTGAAATTTGAAAAACACCTCGAAATAGAAAGTACGGATAAAACTGCTGTAGATGCCCTTGGGGAAACTACTGAGTTAGCCCGACAAACCATCAAACAGGCTATGACCAAAGGTGCCGTCTGGTTAACAAGAAACAAAAGTACTCAACGTATTCGTCGAGCCGATAAACCCCTAAAATCCAGCGATGAGTTACACCTTTATTTTGACCAAAGTATTTTGGCCGAACAACCAAAGCCAGCGACATTAATTGCAGATGAAGAGCTTTACAGTATTTGGTATAAACCCTACGGGATGTTAAGCCAGGGCTCCAAGTGGGGCGACCATTGCACCATCAACCGCTGGGTGGAGAAAAATCTTGAGCCACAACGCCCGGCTTTTATTGTTCACCGGCTTGATCGTGCTGCCACGGGTTTAATTATTATTGCTCACCAACGAAAAATAGCGGCCTACTTTTCTAATTTATTCCAGAACCGCAATATTGAAAAAAAATATCAGGCAATTGTTGAGGGTGAGTTTCCTGATGAGGTTAAACTCAACTCTGATATCGAAAATAAACCGGCTATGAGCCAAGCAAAAGCTATTGCATACAATTCTGCAACCAACCAATCCCTAGTTGACGTCACCATAGAAACGGGCCGAAAACATCAGATTCGACGCCACTTATCGGAAGCGGGCTTCCCCATCGTCGGCGATAGACTATACGGCCACGGAGGTGAAGATACCTCCGACCTCTGTTTGGCTTCATGTTACCTTTCCTTTGCCTCTCCCGCCGACGGTCTCAAGAAAGGCTACCACCTGCCAGAGAATCTACGGCTTCAATTTAAACACTAAAACCATCTGCAGCGGGTAAGTTGCAGGCTGTGCTACTCTACCTATAATAAACACACAAACAAAAATGCAGTCTCTATATATACGAAAAACAATAAGGGGTTTACGCATGAACGAAGAAATGAATTTAGAAGGTGTTGTCTCAATCAATTGGCAAGACGTAGCAGCGGAAGAAGCGGCACCGGGCATTACCCAGCGGGTTTTATGGCAGGGAGATAATGATAAAAGAGTGATGGTGTTTGAGTTCAAGCCTGGCGCTGTTTATCCCGGTCTTGATGTCCACGAGCCAGGACCAGAGCAAGTATTTGTCATTTCCGGGGTCTTTAATGATGGCAAGAATGATCATAAGGCAGGCACTTTTATCCACCACCCTGCGGGTACGTCACATATGCCCCAATCAAAAACTGGCTGTGTGCTTTTAGTAATATATCCTGAGGGTTAGAACGTTCCATCAACAATAATGCAACTTTCAGCATATTTGCCCCGCTGTTTCTTTATTGCCGACCATAATCGAACAACAGGTTGGACGATGGCCGTCTAACCTGTTGTTATGTTTCTAGTTATAAGAATAGAAGAGCAACGAATACTCGTTGACTACCGCATAAAGTGGTATATACTCATTTCAGCTTGAAAGTACGTCTTATATTTATGCACACCATTTCGATGTCTCGTCTTTAGTAGCTCGTCCGGTTCTTCATAAGTAATAGCAACACATTTCAGCACATCGGCCTTATTTTAAAGGCTATAAATTACTATTGAATGAAAGGATATTATTATGTCTACTACTACTGGCACTGTTAAATGGTTCAACGAAGCTAAAGGTTTTGGTTTTATCGAACAAGAATCTGGTCCCGACGTATTTGCTCACTTCAGCGCTATCTCGGCTGCTGGGTTCAAAACTCTGATCGAAGGACAAAAAGTTGAGTTCACTATTACTCAAGGTCAAAAAGGTCCTCAAGCTGAGAACATCGTTGTACTCTAAATCCTAACTAGGGTTTGCTAGAGCCAACAAAAAGGGCAAGACGAAAGTCTTGCCCTTTTTTATTGTCTAACGATTAAACAAACATCGTCAAACCATTCCCCTTTTACAGCGAACAGCCTTAAGCGCTTTTCGCTCTCGGCTGACTAGAAGAACGAGAACTTCTGTTACCATTAGAATTGCCCGCTTTGGTATTTTGCTTTCCCCAGACATTTTTCTGGCTAGAGCCTCTATTATTGTCTCTAGCTCGGGGATTACCTCCCGCCCTGGGTTTACCACCACCGCGATTTTGTCGCCCATTTTGAATAGGCTCTGCTTTAATTGAGGGATTTGGAGCAAAACCATCAATGGCTACCTTGGGCACCTCAGTTTGCAAGAGGCGCTCAATATCACGTAACAACTTATGCTCGTCCACACAGACCAATGATACGGCTTCGCCTTCATTGCCAGCACGACCTGTACGACCAATACGGTGAACATAGTCTTCCGGTACATTTGGCAGCTCAAAGTTCACGACATGAGGCAATTGATCGATATCAAGCCCACGAGCCGCAATATCTGTTGCTACCAACACACGCACCTTCCCCCGCTTAAAGTCAGCCAATGCTTTAGTGCGCGCACCTTGGCTTTTATTACCATGAATCGCAGCAGCAGTGAGACCATCCTGCTCTAACTGTTGAGCCAATCGATTAGCGCCATGTTTAGTTCGAGTAAAGACTAACACTTGTTTCCAGTTACCTGAACCAATAAGGAAAGACAGTAATTCACGCTTGCGATCTTTATCCACGAAATGCACGACCTGTTCCACTCGAGCAGAGGTGGTATTACGCTTGGCCACTTCGATCAATGTTGGGGCATTCAACAAGCCATCAGCCAATCGTTTAATATCATTAGAAAATGTTGCAGAGAACAGTAGATTCTGACGCTGTTTTGGCAACAGCGCTAATACTTTGCGAATGTCGTGAATGAAACCCATATCCAACATGCGATCCGCTTCGTCGAGCACCAAAATTTCCACTTGTGAAAGGTCTAGGGTTTTCTGATTCACATGATCTAACAGGCGACCAGGGGTGGCCACCAAGATATCCACACCCGAACGCAGGGTTGCAATTTGGGGGTTAATTTTCACACCACCAAAAATAACTGAAGAACGAAGGGGTAAAAATTTACTGTAAGTTTTAACGCTTTCACCAACTTGGGCCGCCAGCTCTCTGGTTGGCGTCAATACCAAAGCCCGGACAGGACGGTAGCCTTTAGCGGGTTTTTGTTCGCTTAATCGCTGCAACATGGGCAACGTAAAACCGGCTGTTTTACCGGTTCCTGTTTGAGCACCCGCGAGCACATCACGGCCTTCAAGCACGATAGGAATCGCTTTAGCCTGAATCGGTGTGGGTTCGCTATAGCCTTGTTCAGACACAGCACGAAGTATATCGGCCGAAAGGCCGAGTTCAGAAAATAACATAAGGAATAAAACTCCGGTATCAGCCGGTCCCATGAATTGACCACAGGTACGGTCTTGGGCTGATAACCATTAATAAGGTGTCTTGGAATATCGAATAGAAACTACCGAGAACACTACTTAGAACAAATAGGGTGCCGACCGAAGGACACCTCGAAGCACGGGACTATAACAGGGCGCACCCGGCAAGTCCAATACACCACTGCGGTTAAGCCACGCCACCGGAAACTATTTAGTCTTTAGGTAGGTACACCTCACTTTCTGGATGGAAGGCCATCCAGGCAAACCAATACGCTGTTAACGACGTAATAACACTGCCATTGCTATCAACAATCCGGGCACTTTTATCTTTATCAAGGTATTCAATGGTGAAAGTTTTCCCGTTGAAGGTATCGATCACCGATGGGCTCTTGGCCTTGGCCAGTTCCACAAAGGGGTAAACTTTGGCTTTATCCCCCACCTCAATACCAATCACCAAATCTTTAGCGGAATAGCGCTTGTCATAGTTAGTCAGCGGAAACATCAATCGACTGCTGTCTTCATAATGAGGATAAGGGCTGGAGCCATAATTACGATAAAACCCGGTATCTTGAGACAATACCAATGTATTTGGGTGGCTCTGATGCCACACCCGCCAAGTTGTGTGCTCCACAGGAAGCCGATCTAAATATATTCCCTTAAGTGAACCATTGATCGCTCTCCCCTCTATTTGAGACCATAGCGACTGGGTCTTGCGGTCATACATTAATAGGTCATTATTGTAGAGCAGCCCCGACACCCCAAAAACCAACGAATCACCTTTTACTCTGGAATCAAATACCATACCGGTACCACAAAGAGGGCAGTAACTTACAGTGACTGCCTGACCATTAAATTGATCATTAACCAGCTCATGATAATTAAGAATACTAATGGGAAATGCTTTATCGACGCCGTTAAGAGAGACGCCTAGCAGCTTGTCATCGGGCAATAGAAAGTCTACCTCAGACGCATCCAAGAATTTTGGTTTATCGAGGGATGGGATACCATCTTTTGCCGGCCCCCCACCATATATTTCATTCAGAGGAATTAATGGGTCTTCAATAACAAAGCCGTTGCGCTCTACAGTTGAAGCGATAGCCTGAATAGGCAAAAAGCATGACAGAAAGAAAGCCCAGAACCAGAATAGTAGTAACGCAGGCGGTTTTATATAGCGCAGCCAATCTCTAGCTAAGGGGGCTATCAAGCTCATCGGTTTAATCTCCAGACTAACATTGTCTGTATGGACAATAGTTGAGCTAAATCGTTCGCAGAACAACAGGCTTACGATCATTAACTATTGAGTGTGATTACCGATAAAAACAGGCTGCCAAGCAATCTTTTAAGTACATAATTTTAACAACAGACTTAAAATTATGGCTGACAACCTGTTCGTTAGACGCTATCTAGACCTCATATTTTGTTTGATCAAATTACTATCAATTTAGCTATCTACTTGACTATCGATTTAATAAACCCTTTAAACCCTCCAATTTCTCTTGGACCTTTTCTGTCGCCTGCCCCTTGATCTTATTACCCACGTCTTTCAGAGCACCTGAATTAGTTACGGCTCTCGCCGCATTTTTGTTTATGGCTTCAAGTATTTGTTTAACAACTTCTCCAGCACTGGCGCCACCTGAGCTCTCACCAATTCCAGTAAGCTGGATCGCAGGCAAAGGTAAGCTAATGGGCTTGTCGCCTAACAGAGCATTGCTATAGCTAATTTTTCCATTTGTAACCTTAAGGTCTTTAATAATCAACTTCTTAGTAGCACCTTCAGAGGCATCAGGAGAAGCTCCATCACTGGCACCAAGTGCCTGCTCTACATTTTTTTGTAATTGATCAAGGTTGGTGCCATCTTTTACTGATTCGTATGTAATTTCTGGAGCAACAATACGAATGCTTTTGATCACAATAGTATCCGTAGTCACAGATTCCGGATCAATAGCTATAAAAATTTCACCCAACGAAAAAGCATTCGGTGTTTTAAACCCTACCGGGTTCCCCACGACCAACCCTTTTAAGCTACCCTCTCCTGATGTCAGTGATAGCTCGACATCCTTCAACGTGACACTGGATTGAGTCAGTTCGGGACCAAGGGTTTCAACGGCAGCTTTTATTCCTTTATCAAGATTGAGGACTACAACCACCAAAACTACTAATACTATTACCACCAAACCAGCAAAAATCTTAAACAACGTTTTCATTGTTATTCTCCGTTTAATTGTTGCTCATCGTTAAAAAGGTCAACCCCTTTTATGAATCCCGCCTGTTGCTTTTAGGACCATAATTCTACAATAGGATCCTACAATAGCATTATTTAAGAGACTGATCGCCCTCAGCAAAGCAAAGGATAACCAATGACAAAGCCGCTTCAAAGTGGTCCCGAATATTTACTTCAGGGGCTTCGATTGCTCAACCATCCAAAAATTCGCTGGTTTGTTCTCGGGCCCATACTGATCAATCTTGTTTTGTTTGTACTACTGACATGGTTTGCCGTTGAACAGTTTAATAGCTTGCTGAACTGGCTTATCGCAAAAATTCCCAGCTGGCTGGATTTTATCGTTTGGTTTTTTTGGGTATTTTTTGGCGGGTTTCTATTGCTAATCTACGGCTATAGTTTTGCCATTATTGGTAACATTTTAGCATCACCCTTTTACGGACCACTGGCAGAACGCGTGGAGGAAGTTCTTACGGGCACGGTTAATTCAACCACAATGACACCCAAACAAGTGTTATCGCTTGCGGGTCGATCAGTCACAAGGGAATTCATCAAGCTAGGTTATTTTCTACCAAGAATCATCGTCATATTGATACTCACCCTGATCCTCTCATTTATACCCGTCTTGAATTTACTGGGACCGGCCATTGCCTTTTTTTGGGGAGCCTGGTCGCTAGCCTTGCAGTATATTGATTACCCTGCTGATAATAACCAAACAGGCTTTCGTGAGTTACGGGAACAGTTGCGAGAAAGGCGCTTAATATCAGTCAGTTTTGGGGGCTGTGTTTTGATCGCCACAACCATTCCCATTCTCAATTTATTTACCATGCCAGCCTCAGTCATTGCTGCCACAGCTTTCTGGCTGGAACGTATGCCATCAAGCCAGAAAAAACCGGAAGACTAAATTTTTGGTTTCCTACCTCTGGCGCCCTAACTCTGGTGGGTGTTTTTAGGTGTATTTGGTCGGACAACACGGTGTATCAAACAAATCTACTGAACCAACCAGACTACCTTTGCAGTAGAGACTCGCTAGGCTGCTCACAATCAAGCTTTCTACCTAATAATTCCTGAATGGGCTCAAGTAAAAAGGCATCATCTTCACAGGCAAAACTGATAGAGGTGCCTGTCATTCCAGCACGCCCGGTACGACCTATACGGTGTACATAGTCCTCAGATTCTTCTGGCAAGGTGTAATTCACCACATGGCTTATGCCATCAATATGAATACCGCGCCCCGCCACATCCGTCGCCACCAGCACCTTCAACTTACCAGATTTAAAGTCTTCCAGTGTCCTAACCCGCTTACCTTGAGGTACCTCACCAGACAGTAACCCAACGCTAAACCCTTTATTCTTCAGTTTTTCCTGGAGTCGACGACACTGATCACGACGATTGGCAAAAACAATCACACTGTCCACTTCATCCTGATTAATAATGTTGTACAGCAACTGGAACTTTTCATCTTTCGAGGTGATATAGACCTTTTGTGTCACTGTATCCGTAGCAATATTTTCAGGCTCGATTTCTACACTGGTAGGGTCGATTGTCCACTGCTCAGCTAGGCGCATCACCTCAGGCGTGAAAGTTGCCGAAAAGAACATGGTCTGGCGATACTCCCTATGGGGCGTCAGTCGAACAATGCGGCGCACCTGAGGAATAAACCCCATATCCAGCATTCTATCTGCTTCATCTAGCACCAAAATTTCCGTGCGATCCAAATAGACATCGCGGCTACCGGCAAAGTCTAGCAAGCGCCCAGGCGTCGCCACCAAAATATCGCAGAGACTTTCTTGTAAATGACGCTTTTGTTTGTCGTAATCCATACCACCAACCAGAGTATGTACGTGCAAATCGGTGTACTTACAAAGATCTTTGGCATCCTCCGCAATCTGCATCACTAGCTCACGGGTTGGAGCAATAATCAGAGCACGGGCTTCGCCAGCAAAGTACTCATCATCAATGGGATTGTTCAGTAGCTCAGTAATAATCGTGGCAAGAAAAGCCGCCGTTTTACCGGTGCCTGTTTGTGCTTTACCCACCATATCGTGGCCACGCAAAGTAAACGGCAATGAGCGTGCCTGAATAGGTGAGCAATATTTAAAACCCAAGTCCGCAATTCCATGCATTAATGACAGGGGTAAATCCAAATCGTGAAAACGTGTTTTATCGGCAACGGGCTCTACTTCAAATTGAGACAAATCCCAATTTGTCACTGGTTTCTTTTCACTCCCTCCACGACGACTGCGCCCGCGACGTCCCGTTTGCTTTTGTTGCTTGTCGTTAGGGGCTTGCCTAGAATCTGAATTACTCTGTTCACTCATAAAGTTGCCGATGGGTATTGCCAATAGAAAGTGGTCCTATTTTTTATTCACGCTGCTAACTTAACGCGCCCAAATAGGACCATGAACTTGAAAGGACCAGCATTATAGCACGGGATACCCCAATCGCGGTGACGCCAAAAAACCGCAATTTGTATGTATGAAAATTACGATTGAAAAAGCTCACTCACATAGTCTTTGAAAAACAAATCAACTACATTCGTTTCGTCGAAAAGACCGGAAAAGCCAATAATCCAGGCAGGTAAAACGCCCCCCACCAGTAAACAACAGGCTAAGTAACATAATGAAATAGGTGGCCGAATACTCTATGCCATTTTTTAATACCGTAAACGAACCAGCCTCTGTCAGATAATCATAGTTACCATGATTCTCTAGAATAGATACGGCACGGTTTTTGCGCTCAAACGCATCGTCTATTAAATCCCCGCGCCATTCCCAAGGCACAGTTAACTCAGTCTCGGGTAACGCATGCCAACCATTATTCCAGTGTGCCGTAGTAGCGGCGACAACCATGGTGAGCATCAAAGGAAGACTGGTAAGGCGGGTCAGCAAGCCAAACAATAACAGCCAACCACCAAGAAACTCCACCCAACCCGCCATAAATGCTAATAAACCGGGCATAGGCAACCCCAGTGTTTCACCAAACCAAATAACCACAGAGGGATCAGCGTTTAATCTTTCAAAAATGCCCAAGTTTTCTGCACCCAGCTGCAGTTTGCCATAACCCGCTTTTATAAAAATGGGCGCAAGAAAAACTCTCAACAACAACGGAGCTATACCTTCAAAATAGCATAAGGCCGAACTAGCACGATGGGATAACCCCTGACGACCTTGGGAAAGAGTACTCATAAGAGATGTCCTTAATTATTTTTTAACAAGTATTTAGTGATAGTAAACCAGACGCCCATCATCCAACCTAGGCTGTTTAATAAAATACAGCTTGGTTAGACTCTCTTTCCTCAAAAAGTTTTATCGAACTAATGATTAAACTATTCAACGCAAAATCCATTTGAGCGTCCATAGCTATAGAGAACAATTTCATCTCCCTCTCTACCTCGAATATAACAAAACCCTCCCTGCCCTTCATAGCGCAGGAATTCACGGGGGCACACATCACACTGCAAGGCGCCGCCACCCATCAAATGTCAGCATTTTGTAGGGTCGCGCGTGGGCAATGGGGTGGAGTGACGATGAAACGCTGGTTGTAGTCAGTTCAGACCTCAGTCATTATCACTCCTACATGGAAACCCAACTTTTTGATCACCAGACCACAGCCATGATTGAGCACGTTGATGAACACCTGTCAGACTTAAACTCCGGTGACGCTGTATGTACCACTACCGGTGACAAAGATAGCGTGGTGGAATATGGCGCCTATGCCATTTATTGAGTTATCTCCTGATGACAAACAAATATTACTTTCTCTGGCGCGGGAAAGTATTCAAGTACGCCTTTTATTTGAACGTGATTTACGTATTGACGAACTAGTTTTTAGCCCCGCCTTGCAGCAACAGGCATCCAGCTTCATTACCCTTCACAAAAAAAATAAATTACGCGGCTGTATCGGTGCTCTCCAAGCCAGAGAGCCTTTAGTGATAGATGTTGTGCACAATGCTGCAGCCTCAGCATTTGACGATCCACGCTTTCCCCCTGTTACATTAGATGAAGAGCCTGAACTACAAATCAAAATATCCGTGCTAACCTCCCCCACACCGCTCATATTTACCAGCGAACAAGATCTGTTAGCACAATTGGTGCCTGACAAAGATGGGCTAATCATTGAAGTGGGCGCGCACCGCGCTACCTTTTTACCCTCCGCTTGGAATAGCCTTCCAGGAAAAATTGAGTTTCTTGAACAGCTTAAGCTGAAGGCAGAGCTTCCCGCTGTCTTTTGGTCTGATGATATTAAAGCTTGGCGTTTTCAGACGCTTTGCTTCCAAGAACCCACTTGCAAGAACAGGTGATTTTGAAACGATCGCTTGTTGAGTTACCCTACCGCCGCCCAGTAGTCAGTACAATTACCCCTTAATAGGCAAATACCATGACGAGAAAACATCATGACAGATGAACAAACCCGCGCGTTGCGCAGTGCCTTGGGTAATTTTGCAACGGGTATCACCGTCATCACTACTTTAGATGAAAATGGCGAGCCTAAAGGGATGACGGCCAACAGTTTCTCCTCTGTCTCACTAGAACCTGCTTTGGTCTCCTGGTGTGTGGGCCGTGAATCCGGCTTGTTTGATTTATTCCAGAAGGCTAACCATTTTGCGGTCAACATCCTACACAGCGGGCAGCAATCAACATCTCAGCTATTTGCTGGCCCCAATGAAAACAAATTCGTACAAACTCCCTGGCATGCCGGTATTCATGGCCTACCCTTATTAGATGATTGCGCTTGCAGGTTTCAATGTGAAATAGAACACCGTTATTCCGGTGGAGACCACACTATTTTAATAGGCCGTGTACTGGATTTTACCAGCCAACCGATGGCGCCATTGATTTTTCATGGTGGGCAATATCAGGAACTCAAATAACAATTTACGAGCTATATACCGAGGTCACTGTTACGACAAGCACTAACCCGATCCAAGCCCGCAAGGTCTGTATAAGTAGTTACCTCGCTAAAGCCAGCCTGTAACATTATTTGGCGCACGGCCGAACCTTGATCGAAACCATGTTCTAACAGTAACCAACCGTCCGGTTTTAGATATGCGTGAACCTCTGAAACGATAGTGCGAATATCAGATAAGCCCAGATCATCAGCCACTAATGCCGATACTGGCTCAAATCGCACATCACCCTGCTGCAGATGTTCATCCTCAGCACAGATATAGGGTGGGTTGCTCACCACAAGGTCAAACAGCTGTTGTTTCACGTCGGAAAACCAGTCGCTCTGATAAACCTGCACATTTTCGAAGCTAAACTGTTGACGATTTTCTTCAGCAAGTTGTACCGCACCGAGCACGGCATCCACGGCTGTAATTTTCCAATGGGGCTTTTCACTGGCAAGCGCCAAAGCAATAGCACCCGTTCCTGTCCCCAAATCCAGTGCGGAAGACTGCTCACTTAGAGGCAATAATAGAGCCCGTTCCACAAGTAATTCTGTTTCTGGCCTTGGAATTAAAGTAGCCGGTGATACCTTAAAAGGAAGCGACCAAAATTCACGAAGTCCCGTAAGGTAAGCCACAGGCTCACCATGAAGACGACGCTTAAAAAGGTTCTCAAAGCGGTGCTGCTGCTGATCACTCAAATGCTGATCTGACCAGGCGTAGAGAAAGCTACGATCCTTATCCAAAACATAACTGAGTAATATTTCTACATCTAACCTTGGGGTATCACTCACATCATCCAGCTCACCACTACGCCTCAGAAGATCTGAAATAATGGCAGAATTAGCAGGAATGGCTGTGAGCATACTTTTATCCTGACGATCAAAATTAACCAGTAAAGCTATTATGTAAAACTGCCGCCATTGAAAGGCGCTTAGTAACGAGCCACCAACAATGAAGTTCTAAGTTATGAGACTGAGGTTTATGAAGAAAGTGTCGCCAACAGATCTGCCTGATGCTCACTAATTAAAGGCTGGACCAGCTCATCCAACTGCCCTTCCATCACCTCATGCAATTTATACAGCGTCAGGTTTATTCGATGATCAGTGACACGGCCCTGAGAATAATTGTAAGTACGGATTCGCTCAGAACGATCACCACTACCCACCAAAGAACGGCGCTCTTCGGCAATATTTTCTGCGGCAGCTTCCTCTTGAGCATTTTTTAAACGTGCCGACAACAGCCCCATCGCTCGTGCTTTGTTTTTATGTTGAGAGCGCTCATCCTGACACTCAACCACCAACCCTGTAGGCAGGTGGGTAATACGAATGGCTGAATCGGTTTTGTTCACGTGCTGACCACCCGCACCCGAAGCTCGAAAAGTGTCAATCCGGAGATCACCCTTATTGATATCAATCTCATCCAACGCGTCGGCTTCCGGCATAATCGCTACGGTACAGGCAGACGTATGAACCCGCCCCTGAGATTCCGTTTCCGGCACTCGCTGAACACGATGTGCTCCCGATTCAAACTTCAGTTTGGAATACACACCTTTTCCGATAATCTGGCTGATAATTTCTTTATAGCCACCATGGTCACCATGGTTTTCACTGATAATGTCCACCTTCCATCGCTGGCGCTCAGCATATTTACAATACATGCGAAATAAGTCACCAGAAAAAATAGCGGCTTCATCACCGCCCGTACCCGCACGAATTTCTAAGAAGACATTTTTTTCGTCATTCGGATCTTTAGGTAATAACAATTTTTGCAGTTCAGCTTCATGGGAGGAAAGCTCAGTTTCTCCAGACTTTAACTCCTCTTGTGCCATTTCCCTGATCTCTGTGTCTGCATCCTTGAGCAATAATTTAGCTTCAGAGATATTCTCCTGTACCTGCATATATTCCATGTAGGCTTTAACAATAGGCTCAAGCTCAGCATATTCCTTCGACAGGTCACGAAAGCGATTCTGATTGCCAATAACATCAGGGTCACTTAATAGTGCTCCGACCTCTTCATGCCGGTCTGCGATACTTTGTAGTTTGTCCAGAATCGACGATTTCATTCAGTCTCTTTATTTTCCAGTTACGTTCTTATTCACTTGCAGTCTTATCTCAAGGCCATTTTTTAGATTATTTTTTAAACTCATTATCATCGGGATTTTTTAAACCAAACAAATCATGAGCCAGATGTATATGTTCCGTTCGCCCCTGTTCTCCCGCCTGTTTAAGGCGTGTTGTCGGAGTGTGCATAAGTTTATTTGTCAGGTTTCTCGCCAGACTTTTCAGTACCCGTTCCGGATCCTGACCTGAGCGCAAAGCAAGCAATGCTTTTTCGGTTTCCATATCACGGGTTTCTTCCGCACTATTACGGAAAGCTCGAATGGTATCCACAACATCTAAGGCCAGCAGCTGACTCTTCCATGCATTCACTCCGGCCTCAACAATTTCTTCTGCTTTATTCGCCGCACTTTCTCGTGAACGCATATTTTCCAGAATAACATCTTGCAGATCGTCAACCGTGTAAAGATAAACATCTTCCAGCTTGGCTACTTCCGGCTCAATATCCCGGGGGACCGCAATATCTACCATAAACACAGGTTTGTGCTTGCGTTGCTTGAGTGCAGATTCTACAGCACCCTTACCAAGGATAGGCAGCTGACTGGCAGTTGAAGAAATGACTATATCCGCACTGTGAAGAAATTCAGGAATCTCCGACAGCAATATTGCCTGGGCACCAAATTGTTGTGCCAAGTCTTGCGCCCTGCTCAAGGTTCGGTTGGCAACGGTAATACTACCTACCTGTTTATCTAGAAGGTGCCTTGCCACCAGCTCGATGGTTTCACCGGCCCCTATCAATAATGCATGCACCTCACGCAAATCAGAAAAAATCTGCTGCGAAAGGCTCACTGCCGCATAAGCAACAGATACCGGATTCTGACCAATGGCTGTTTCAGTACGCACCTGCTTTGCAATAGAAAAAGCTTGCTGAAAAAGCTGATTAAGATGTGTAGATACCTTTCCAGCATCCCTCGCCACAGCATAGGCTGACTTTAGCTGCCCCAGTATTTGCGGCTCACCTAAGATCATAGAATCGAGGCCACTAGCTACTTTCATCATATGACGGACAGCATCCTCTTGCTGATAAACATAACAGCAATCTTCCAAGGCTAGTCGTGGCAAATGATGATACTCCGCCAACCAGTCCAAGACTTTCTCAGGACTGCCTTGTTCAGAGCCGTCATGCTTAGGGCTTAGATGAGCAACGTATATCTCTGTGCGATTGCAGGTAGAGAGAATAGCGACCTCCCCCACACCCGCCACTTCACCCGCACCCCGTAACGCCTGTACCATTTGTTCGGGCGCAAAGGCAACTTTCTCTCTTATATCGAGAGAAGCGGTACGATGATTGATTCCAAGGGCAAAAATGGTCATTAAATCAAAGCTTAGCAACGAACCTGCAATTGTCCGGCTCTATGCCCTCAAAGACAAGTAGTATTGAATCAACATTAAATTGGAATCCATAGCTTTCGTTATTGTCATAGTATTTAGCTACAATGTTAAAAATGGCCAAAACAGTTTCACACTTAAGTATTTCTATGAATAAACCTCGTATTTCTCTGCTAATGTTGGCGCTATGCACATTATTAAGTTATGGCTGTGCCAACCAGGCAATAGAGCATACCGTCAGTGACGATCTGCCCGCCCCTACGCCCTTGCCCGAAAATCCTGAGACAACGAAACCATTAAAACCTGATTACCCTGTGCGTCCATTTGCGACAGACACCCTCTACGATTTATTAGTGGGAGAGCTGGCGGGCATTCGGAAAAATTTTGATGTCGCGCAAGAAAAATATTTTGCTCAAGCAAGACTCACTCGTGACCCAAGTGTCGTTGCTAGAGCCACTCAAATTGCAGCCTATGTTGAAAATAAACCCGTTTTATTAGAAATGTCGCTGCTGTGGGCAGAGATTGAACCTGAAAGCCTCGATGCACACAGTCTATGTGCCATGAGCCTTAGTCAATATGGTCGATTCGATGAAGCATTACCCCATGCCGAGTTCGCTCTTGAACATGGCAATAATGAACCACTGATGAGCTTGGTCATCTCTGCCAATCGAGCAAGCAAACAACAGAGAGACACCCTACTTCAACATTATCCAAAGCTCGAAGCCCAAATGCCAGAGAACTTATTCTTGCAACTGACCAAAGCCATGCTTCTACGCCAGCAAGGCTTGTTATCCGACGCCTTACTGGTCATCAGCCAGCTTCTCAATCAGGACGCCACCCTGCAGCCGGCTATTATGCTCAAAGCTCAGCTGCTCTATCAGCAAGGGAACAAAGAAGAAGCTGTCACCTTTATAGAGAAATCCTTAGTCAATGCCCCAGACAATCGGCGCATGCGACTTCAATTTGCAAGATTTTTGGCCGAGGATGACCTTGAAGGTGCCCACCGCCAATTGACGATTCTCGCCAAAAAATACCCCAACGATCCAGAACTCCTGTATTCATTGGCACTGGCAAGCAAGGGGCTAGGGCTTCGTGTTGAAGCACTCGATCTATTTACGCAATTAACCAGATTTCCAAGGACATCCCAGTCGGCCCACTATGAGTTGGGCGACATGGCAGAACAAGACAACAATATCGAATCTGTCCTGATGCATTATCGCCAGGTCTTGTCTGGCCCTAAATTTATTCCCGCAGCCGTTCGCCTGAGTCGGTTCATGGCAAACCATGGCCAATTAGATGACGCCCGCCTCTACCTCCAAAAACTACGTTTGGACAACCCACAGCAATCAGCATCGCTTTATCAGGTCGAGTCCGAATTATTAGCACAGCAACAACTGTTAGATGAAGCTTACAATGTCTTAAGCAATGCCATTCTCCAAGAGCCCAAAAATATCCAATTACTCTATATGCGCTCACTTTTAAGTGATCGCCAAAAGAACTTCACTAATTCAGAGAAGGATCTTCGCACTATCTTGGAACAAGATTCTGATAACGCCATGGCACTCAATGCACTGGGATATACTCTGACCGTCCATACGGATCGTTTTGAAGAAGCACACCAGCTCATCGTCAGAGCATTAGAGTTAAACCCTGGGGACCCCGCCACTACCGACAGCCTAGGATGGGTTTCTTATCGATTAGAAAACTATGAAGAAGCCATAAAATATCTTCGTCAGGCATTCCTCAAATTACCTGATCCAGAAGTTGCCGCTCATTTAGGCGAAGTCCTATGGGTAACCGGGCAACGTGAGGAGGCAGCATCTATATGGCAGAAAATTCTGGAGCAAGACCCAGACAATGCCACTATTCGACAAACCATGGAACGCCTCAACGCGGAATAACCCAATGCAACTGATTATTCCGCTACTGTTAATCATCATGATCAGCGCCTGCACCACAACTCAGACTGCCCCCCCGACCATCAACAATTGGGAACAGCATGTCAGGCAGCTGGAACAACTCGACCAATGGTTGCTCGAAGGTAAGCTAGGTTACCGTGACAGCAAAAATGGGGGCAGTGCCTGGGTCAATTGGAACCAACAACAAGACAATTTTGACGTCAAACTAAACGGCCCTTTTGGAGCTGGAGCCACTAGAATCGTGGGCAGCAACCGCTTTGCCGAATTACAACGTGCAGGACATGAGGATATTACGGCCAAATCATCTGCGGCACTCACAGAACTATTATTTGGCTGGCAATGGCCCGTAGAGCAACTGCAATTTTGGGTCCGAGGCATTCCTGCTCCCGGCCCATTAGCCATCCATGTAAACCACAACCACGATGGCACCCTTGCCCTGCTGGAGCAATCCAGCTGGACACTAACGTTTTCTAACTATCAAAAAACAGGGGACTGGGTACTACCAGGAAAAATAAAAGGTCAGCGGGGTGACTACCATTTTACTTTGGTAATAAAAAATTGGCAGCTTAGCGAGCCACCCCAATGACATTATCGTTACCTGCTCCGGCAAAACTGAATCTATTCCTTCATATTACTGGCCGTCGAGAGGACGGTTATCACAACTTACAAACCCTGTTTCAACTGCTCGACTTTGGTGATCAGCTGGAGATTACCGCTAACCAAACTGGTGAGATTCTATTATTTCCTGCCATTCCTGGCATACCTAATGAAGAAAACCTCATCTATCGTGCGGCCAAGACAATCCAAAAATATAGTGGCTGCACTCTGGGCGCAAAAATTCAGTTACAAAAACGCCTGCCAATGGGTGGTGGGTTAGGTGGGGGGAGCAGCAATGCCGCTACAACATTGTTGGGACTCAATGCCCTGTGGCAACTGAACCTGTCCCGGGAAGAACTGCTAAAAATGGGTGCCCAAATGGGTGCTGACGTACCCGTTTTTATCCTCGGTCATACCGCTTGGGCTGAGGGTATTGGCGAACAACTCACACCCATAGAAACGCCAAATCATTGGTATCTCGTTTTAATACCCAATGTTCATGTCTCCACAGCAGAAATTTTTGCCCATCAGGGTTTGACAAGAAACACTCATCCGATCAAAATACGCGCCTTTCTCGAGCAGGGTAGCCAAAACGACTGTCAAACAGTAGTTGAAGCACTTTATCCTGAGGTAAAAAAAGCCCGCCAATGGCTGACTCAATTTGCTGAAACTCGATTGACGGGAACAGGTGCCTGCCTATTTGCCCACTTTGCTTCAGAAGCTGATGCAAAGTCTGTACTCAAACAAATACCGGCACCGTGGAAAGGTTTTGTTGCTAAAGGAGTTAATCACTCCCCACTGCTGCATAGTCTACGTCTAAAGAAGTAACCACTGGGGTGTGGCCAAGCGGTTAAGGCAGCGGCTTTTGATGCCGCCATTCGGAGGTTCGAGTCCTCCCACCCCAGCCATATTCCTCTGGAACACCGGAGAAATCACACCCCCTGATCAGGAAAATGTTGTGGCTAACTTGATGGTTTTCTCTGGGAACGCCAACCCGGAGCTAGCAAACGAAATTGCCCGCTTTCTCGGCTTTCCACTTGGCAACGCACTCGTTTCTCAGTTCTCTGACGGTGAGATCAACATCGAGATTCGCGAAAATGTACGCGGACGTGATGTTTTCGTTGTACAACCCACATGTGTACCCACCCACAAAAATCTGATGGAATTGATTTTGATGGTCGATGCCCTGCGTCGTGCTTCTGCCGGTCGCATTACTGCCGTAGTCCCTTATTTTGGCTACGCTCGACAAGATCGTCGTGTGCGCTCTATCAGAGTACCCATCAGCGCCAAAGTTGTGGCAGACATGATCACTAATGTGGGTGTCGATCGTGTGATGACCGTTGACTTACACGCAGAACAAATTCAGGGGTTTTTTGACTGTGCGGTGGACAACGTTTACGGCCTTCCTGTTTTAATCGGTGATGTGCAACGTCAAAATTACCAAAATCCAACCGTAGTATCTCCGGATATTGGTGGTGTCGTTCGCGCACGAGCTATGGCAAAACAGCTCAATACAGATTTAGCTATTATCGACAAACGTCGCCCTGAGGCCAACCAGATTGAGGTGATGAACCTTATCGGTGATGTAGAAGGTCGCACCTGTATCCTTATGGATGACATCGTCGATACTGCAGGCACTCTGTGCAAAGCTGCGGATGCCCTGAAAGATCGCGGAGCCACAAAAGTCGTAGCCTATTGCACCCACCCGGTCTTTTCTGGAAAAGCTATCGAAAACATCGAAAAGTCAGCGTTGGATACCATGGTTGTCACCAACAGTATTCCTCTAAGTGAAGCTGCACGAAAAAGTAAATACATACGAGTCCTGAGTCTGGGACAAATGCTGGCAGAGGCAATGCGCCGCGTCAGCAATGAAGAATCCATCAGTGCTATGTTCGACTAGGGTTTAACCAACCTGAAATTTGGCCAAACATAGCAACTGGATAACTAACTGCCCAACTATCTATTTACGGGCTATTTAAAACTCCCCCGTCAATTCTGGTCGCGGATTGATTTGGGAATACATCAGGAGTCAAGGCAATGTCCAATGATTTTCAATTGAATGCAACGATCCGTAACGACATGGGGAAAGGTGCGAGCCGCCGCCTGCGTCGTTTGGCCAAAGTAGTACCCGCCATCATTTACGGTGGAAAAAACGCACCTCAAAATATCAGTCTCGCTCAAAATGAATTAGAGCATGCACTGCAAAATGAAGCGTTTTATTCGCACATTATTACGCTTGACGTGGAAGGTAAAACTGAAGATGTGATTCTGAAAGATGTTCAGCGTCACCCTGCTAAGCCGGTTATTCTGCACGTTGATTTCCTCCGCGTCAGTAAAACCCAAAAACTTCAGACCAAAGTACCACTCCACTTTATCAATGAAGAGACCTGTGTGGGCGTGAAGCTGAGTGGTGGTAATATCTCTCACAACATGACCGAGCTCGACATTTCCTGTTTACCAGGTGACTTGCCTGAGTATATTGAAGTAGATGTTGCTGAGGTTGAAATGGGCCAGATTCTACATATTTCTGATATTACACTGCCTAAAGGTGTAGAAAGTGTTGGGTTGAGCCACGGCGAAGAGCACGATCTACCCATTTTCACTGTCAACAAGCCTAAAGCCGCAACAGTAGAAACTGAAGATGCTGAAGGCCAAGAAGAGGAAGACCAAGAAGAGGAAGACAAAGAGTAATCTTCTCAATCTAACCTCCTTCTACCAAAGAGGCTCCGACATTGGACACACCTGTTCAACTTATTGTCGGCCTGGGAAACCCAGGCCCGCAGTATGAACATACCCGTCACAATGCCGGGGCCGATTTTGTTTTCGCCCTATCAGAATTCTGTGGTATTACACTAAAACCAGAACGAAAATTTTTTGGTGCAACAGCTAGGGTCAGACTAGAGGGTCACGATGTCTGGCTTTTGTTGCCGGACACCTATATGAACCTCAGCGGTAAAGCTGTTACAGCCATAGCTGGGTTTTATCAAATCCCTCCGGAAGCTATTTTAATTGCACACGACGAACTCGACCTTAGCCCCGGAACATCTCGGCTAAAAATAGGTGGAGGCCACGGTGGGCACAATGGGCTAAAAGATACCATTAAGGCACTGGGCAATAATCGTGACTTTGCCCGACTACGCATAGGAATAGGCCATCCTGGACACGCAAGTGACGTGGTCAATTTTGTTTTGCGAAAAGCACCACAAAATGAGCAACAACTCATTAACCAAAGTATTGATGACGCTGTACGTGTCATGCCCCTGGCTATTAAAGGGCAATGGAACAGCGCCATGAAAGAGCTGCATTCGCAGTAAAACATTTAATCTGCTGGCTTGATAATAAGCTGCTGACATTTGAGAGTATGAGCAATGGGTTTTAACTGCGGTATCGTCGGCCTTCCCAATGTTGGAAAATCCACACTTTTCAACGCACTAACCAAAGCGGGAATTGATGCAGCTAACTTCCCCTTCTGCACCATTGAACCCAATACAGGCATTGTCCCCATCCCGGACCCCCGCCAAGACCGGCTGGCAGACATTGTAAACCCCGAGCGTGTCCTGGCCACTACTATGGAATTTGTGGATATCGCAGGGCTCGTTGCCGGTGCATCCAAAGGCGAAGGCCTAGGTAATAAATTTCTCGCCAACATCAGAGAAACAGATGCTATTGCCCATGTTGTTCGCTGCTTTGATGACGAAAATGTCGTTCACGTTGAAGGGCGCATTGATCCCGCAGCCGATATTGAAGTCATCAATACAGAGTTGGCCCTTGCTGATCTTGAGACTGTCGACAAATCTTTACAACGAGCAGCCAAAGCAGCCAAAGGTCAAGACAAAGAAGCTTTAGCACTAAAAGTGGTACTTGAAAAAATACAACCACACCTTGATGAGGCCAAACCGCTACGCTCAATGGCTCTTGACCAAGAAGAGCTTAAAATCATCAAACCCCTGAACCTGCTGACACTCAAGCCCACAATGTATATTGCCAATGTGGATGAAGGCGGTTTTGAAAACAATCCCTATTTAGACACGGTCAGAGCAATTGCTGAATCAGAAGATGCGATTGTGGTGCCTATATGCAACAAACTTGAAGCCGAAATTGCAGAATTAGATGATGATGAAAAATTAGAGTTTCTAGAAGAAATGGGAATGGAAGAACCCGGACTTAATCGTGTTATCCGGGCCGGCTACAATCTTTTGGGGCTGCATACTTACTTCACCGCAGGTGTTAAAGAAGTGAGAGCATGGACCATACCCCTCGGCGCTACAGCTCCACAAGCTGCAGGGAAAATTCATACCGATTTTGAAAAAGGTTTTATCCGTGCTGAAGTCATTGCCTATGACGACTTTATTGCTGGAAAAGGTGAACAGGGCGCCAAAGATGCAGGAAAATGGCGCCTAGAGGGCAAAGACTACATTGTTAAAGATGGTGACGTTGTTCACTTCAGGTTTAACGTCTAAGCCCCCTCCAGAAATTTTTATCAGGAGCCGACCACGATGATAGGCTCCTGATAAAAACAACAAAATACATCCCGCCAAAGTTTTGTTGCTACCTATAGTATTGGTTGTCCCCATAAATTTCTAATACACCTATACTGTCTTCATGCGGTTTATTAAAGCCCTCGCGGCTCTGCCATTTATTCTGATAGCCCTTATTGTGGTCAGCTTTCTCGTCACAAAAGTTATTCCCGGGCTTGAAATTAGCAGTTATCAAGTCCTGTTTAACAGCCTCACTGATAAAGGTATAGGTACCCCCAGCCCCTCACAACTCAAGGTGCTTTTACCCGCAAAAGGATTTCAGGTCACATTATTTGCCGACAACATACCTAATGCTCGGATGCTAAAAATCACCCCTGATGGGAAATTATTAGTTAGCTCACCCAGCAAAGGGACCATTTATTTACTTGGCGATCAGAACAAAAACGGCAAAGCTGATTCAACGATTCCATTGATAACCGGACTTAACCGCCCTCACGGTATCGATCTCTATCATGACAACCATAACGACTGGCTCTACATCGCTGAAAACCATGCTATTGGCCGTATTGCTGTGGATTGGAAAAGAGGAAAAACTGTAGGTGACTACCATAGACTCATAACTGACCTGCCAACGGGCGGCAACCATTGGACCAAGACCCTACGATTTGGCCCCGATGGGTGGCTCTATCTCACTGGAGGATCAAGCTGTAATGTCTGCGAAGAAACAGATAAACGCCGCGCCACCATGATGCGTTTTCGTCCAGACGGTAGTGGCGGTCACATTTACGCATCAGGATTACGAAATAGCGTGGGGTTCGATTGGGCACCCTGGGACAATAGCCTATATGCCACGGACAATGGCCGCGACTTGCTGGGAGACGACTTCCCACCCGATGAACTCAATCGTATTCAACAAAACGGTTTTTATGGTTGGCCCTACATCAATGGTTTTGGTCGCCTCGATCCGAAACATGGCCTAGAAAAAGAAGCACTTCTAAATAGCAGCATCGCCCCAAACTTTGGCTTTAAAGCCCATAATGCGCCGCTGGGGATACACTTTCTTCGTTACGACCACCGCCCTAAAAATTACCAGCGCTCTGCTCTCGTGGCTCTACACGGCTCCTGGAATCGTAGCGTACCCGATGGCTACAAAGTTATCTCTTTGCATTGGGATGCCCAAGGCAAAATTACCAGTCGTGATTTCTTAAGCAACTTCCTACAAAACGACAATCATATTATTGGGCGACCGGTAGATATAGAAGAAGGTCCTGACGGCAGCATCTATATCTCCGATGATTATGCCGGAGCTGTCTATCGTGTGTTGTCTAAATAGATAAGCCTGCGAATAGAGCGCCATTATATATCTGAAAGAAAAAGCTCCTAACCACTTGCTCAAAATTACCGCTTTGGCAATCCCTTCTGATAAACCGCTCTCCCAATGTTGGCTTAGTCCCCAACAAGCTGAATAAACGAGCCTCTTAAGAGACAGAAAACGCCTTGACAAAACTAGGCAAAATCGAGAGAATTCGCGCCCCTATTTACTGTACAGCTGGCTATTACACGGCGAGAATTACAAGACATAGGAAATAAACGTGGCTACGTAGCTCAGCTGGTTAGAGCACAGCATTCATAATGCTGGGGTCGGTGGTTCAAGTCCACCCGTAGCTACCATACAAATCAATAGGTTACCGGCTTTTCAAACCGTTTTCCTACTCCCTCTTCGCCCAATTGCGGGGAATTTGCGGGAGGTTTCAATCCTCAGTAACGTCACGGTCGGTGTCGAGCTTCCAGACCAACTCACCTTCTCTACAGCGCAGAGTAATTCTCCAACTTCAGCCGCAGAATAATGCGTAGTGATCTGTCCATTCTTATGGCCCAACAATACCTGTCGCGTCTCATGACTCACCCCTTCGGCACGTAACCGCCGCCCAAAGGTATGTTTCAAGTCATGCACTCGCACCTGAGGAATGCCTATCTCCTCTCGTGCTCGACGCCAAGCCTTCGTATTGATGCGATCAACCGGCTTTCCATTCGAGTAGGTAAATACGTACTCTGAGTGCTTGCCACGCTGACGGTTAATCACCGCTCTCGCTTCAGCATTCATGACCACCAATCGATCTTCACCATTCTTTACACCCTCACCCGGTATGATGAAGACACTCGTTTTCAGTTCTGGAATTGATACCTCCCAATCCCATTGTAAACAAGTGACTTCCTGCTCCCGAGTTCCCGTGTTGACCTTAAATAACACCATCTCTCTTAAATGTTCCGGCAAACGCTCAAACAACTGTGCTTGCTCTTCCCACGATAAGGGATATGGCTTTCGGGCATCATCTACCTCTAACATCTGCAACAAAGGTGCCGTTTGGAGCCAAGTCAAACCATGCTCATCCCGCCATAATCGAGCAGCCAGGTTCAAAATTCTCCGAACCACGGCCAAATCACGGTTGATCGTGTTGGCTTTCATACCCTGCTTTCGACGATGCTGGATAAACTTATCCAACGTGCCCTGATGAACCTGGTGTAACGGTAAATCACCGATAATCAGGTCTAAAGCTTTCAAGGATTGTGCATAGCGACCAACACTCCGTTTATGCTGAACATCCAACAAAAACTTAGTCGCCGCCTGCCGAAAAGAGCGTTCAGGTCGAATGCCATAAACATTCGCATTACGCATCTCTTCCAATCGCCGAATCAGGTATTGCTCCGCTTCTTTGAGGTTACTTGTGTCAGTACTCTCGTGAAGTCGGCCATATCCTTTGACGCATTTATCAATGTGCCAGATGCCCTGTTTGCCTCGTTTATAGAGGCCTGGGATTCGCTTTGACATAGTAGATCTCCTCTATGTTTTTGCGAACGCCCACAGCGGGACTTATAATCCTCCACCCAACCATCTAATTCAAGTCGATCGAAGGCAATGCCCTGCTTACCAATAGGTATTTCAGTCAAATGCTGCCGTACCTCTCGATTGAATCGATTGCGATCCATTCCCAAGTAATAAGGGACATCACGTAACCGAATCAATCTCGGAAGAAAGGGCTGAACGTTGGTTGGGTGGTGAGCCACTGGGTTTCCTCTGCTGTGTTGCGTTCACAATGTGTCAACGCAAAGCAGCTTATTCCCTGAGGCAATGTTCTCTAAGAACCTGAAAAATGCTTTTCACTTCCCGCGAGAGTTGCGGATGCTAACAATCAATTTCTTTAACCCCGCTACAGGGTCTTCACTATCACTGGGATAAAGTGAGAGTTCATTAATAAAAAGATCGGCAATTTCATCCCAAGTAAAGCCTTCAAGCATTTGATGCTCATCCAAAATGCCCATCAAAAACCGTAGTTCGTCATAGTCTTGCTTTGGCCTTCTGGGCTTAGTTTGGGTGAGGGCTTTCGACAGCGCGTCAAAAAACGCGTCATCAGACATCAGCGCAGCTTCAGCAATTCGGGCCTGAACATCGGAAGAACCTAGCACCGCTCGATCCGCCAAAATAGCTTTGAATAAAGCCTCATCATCGGACTCTTCAGAGAAAGCGGTATCCAACAGCTCATCAATACTCTGATTGAACAGGTCCATTGCTCGCAGATGGCCACGCCAAGCGAGAATCATCAGGGTAACTAAACCAGCGGCCTCCTCCTTAACGTCTGGGTTGGCAGCGATAGATATTACAGGCTCAGTCTCCAATGGCGCTTCAGATAACGCTACGACTGATGGCATCAGGCTTTCTGCTGGCAAGCTCATCAACGTCATCATCTCTGAAAATAACGCTTCACTAGGTTTATCGTACAGAGACCCCCAGCTTCCAAGCTCCTCAACCCAAGGCAATAACTCATCACGATATTCTACGAACCGCTCGTCCTGACTATCATACAGAGCCATTGTTTTTAAAATATGTTGGCAGAATTGGGAAACACTCTCCTGACTAAACGCTCTTGCCATAAGTTGACCACTTAAATAAGCTTATTATGTACTTGTTACCCATTTATTTATTACTAAACATCAGCTAGCTTTAGCCTTCCGGCTTCACTCCAAAAAACGCCAGCTCGAAAGAACTAAACTAACCCGTCACGCTAGGCTCGGGCTGTAGCACATGATTAAAGTATGTTGAATCATGTCGACGTGCTCAATAACCGCTTGTAGACTCTTTTTTTTATGTTCTCTGGCTTAGTAATAAAATAGGCCTCAACACACTGTTCTTGCTTGTAGTCTAAGCCCTTTCCTCCAAATGGTATCCATACCGCAGCATCAACAACATTTTTTATTACCGGCTCTATTAAGCTAAACGGTGATGTTGCCCCACATTCCACAATCAAGTTATGTAGCCCAGAATATATATCAGCGACTTTTTGTATGTGAGAATTCCAGAAACCATGGGGCATATCACAGATAGTGATAATGCCATCCCCCTGCCTTGGGGTTTTAGAATATCTATTTCCAGGAATAGCATATGTAACTTCAAAATTAATCCCACCCTCTGCAAGAACTTTCAAGCCTCCCCCTCTGCTCCTTCCCCAAATGATAGGGCTGGAACAAGCGGGATAATCAAAATACTTAGGATCTCCCCCAGAAAGTAGACAATAGCCTGACCATTTCAATATAGCGTGTTCTGATGATTCACTATTACGGAAGCAAGCATTGTAAATATTAGTAAGTTTTCTTTGCCTCTTTCCCGGCAAGTCTGACAGAGGGACATGTATCTTTTTTATTACTAGGCTATGGTCGCCATATGCGGAGTTTAGCCATTCAACAACATGTTGCTTATTTTTTATCACTCCTTTTCTTTTATTTATTGGAGAATTCTCAGCTATCTGGTTTATATCGTGCATCATTGATCCTGCAAGCTCGCGCCAATCATCAACACCTATCATGTATCTACCAGAAAAATCATCGCCCCTACCGTACACTTCATACTGAAATGACCTAGCCACAATAGCAGGCTCTTCGCAATAACCACATTCGCAATTCTTTAGTGTTTCTTTACAACCAATGCACTCCCCTTTGTTTATAAGTAGCCTCAACGATACCTTTGACATGAAGTCTAGATGGCTTCTAAATAGATAAAAGTAGTATTTATTTCCTTCATCTAACGCAACAATCATAACTTTCTTTGCTCCATGTACAGATAGTCCGTCCATCTAAGCCAATGATTTTAAACAACAGACCAAAGCTAAGGAATACTTAGCATATTAAACTAAGTATTCCTTAGTATCCATCACGCGACAAAAACAAGAACCTCGTAGCTTAAAATTTAATAACTAAGTACAGCTATGAGTACAAAAATTCCATTCACTCGCCGACTAAAGGAAGCAAGGACGCGGAAAGGGCTTTCCCAAAAAAAGCTAGGCATCCTTGCCGGTATTGACGAATTTTCGGCTAGTGTGAGGATGAACCAATACGAGAAAGGGACTCACTCACCTGATTTATCACTTATTGAAAAAATATCACGAGCTTTAGATATACCTACTGCATACCTATTCGCGGAAGAAGATGATATAGCGGAGCTTATATTGATATTTTCAAAGAAAAGTCAAAAAGCAAAAAAAGGGTTCATAGAAAAACTCAAAATCCAAGAATAAAAACACCAGACTGCTTCATTTTAAAATATTTTGGCAGCACTAGAGAACTATTGCGATGTATATCGTTTGACCATAGATAGCCTCTGAGTTAGCTGCTAGATAGCCAGTTTAAGCAGGCTTTCACTTATTTCATCTTATTTGTTACTTGTTTATCACTTAAGGCCTACTTATTGTTCACCTTTAACACACAGGTTTTTTCACTTAACTGGCAGCGTAAAAACACGCATAATTTTCTTATCATTTCGTTCTTCTTATTAGGTTTACCAGTGAGCCCACACAAAATGCCGTGGGTATAATATATTTCAGGTATAAAAAAATAGTATCCCACTTCACTTGCCGTACAAGGTGTCTAGCACCTTGCCGACTATCAATCATCAGATCTGGAGTTCTATCGGAAAAATAATCAAACAAAAGGAATGTAACAACAGCCAACAACACACTTAGCCACCAAGGCAGAGACGCGGCGCAATCTAATAACCGCTCAAAACCCGTTTTTCTTTTGTATCTCCGTTTTCTATATCCTCTCATCCTTGAACCTTCTCTGTTTAAACCTCTAGCGCCTTTAAGGATTGCCCTTGTTTATTTTTCCATGCCGTCAAACCGTTAGTAGAACCACCCCTAACGGCAGCTCCTGCTGCACTAGGGCTGGTAAATTCGTAATCACAACCAAAAACAAAATGATCGCCCGATTCTACCAAAATATTTTTATCAATAAGCTGTTCCCGCTTGCGCCTCCAATATTTAGCAGAAGCTCTATGCTCTTTCACAGCCTGAGAACCTTTAGTTACGAGGAATCCATTAGGAGTCCTACGCCCTTTTGCTTTGAAACCATGAATGGTGCAATAGAGCCAATCTTCTGAGTTTTCATCAATTTTTACCGGTGCTTCAAACACACTAAGACCGAGAACGGGCAATAGCTGGTAAAGCTTATCCAGGTATTGATCCATATCCGCAGTGTCAGATTCCGATAAAGTAGACCCACTACTCTGATTGTTACCAGTAGGAATAAGCAGCTCATTGGCTCTATCGATTAAACGTCCTTCCAAGTATTTGATATGCCCTTTCGAAAGATTAGAGTCTTTGCTAACAAAACAAATAACTTTTGTCCAAAATTCTTTACCAGCATGGTCTTTACTGGTTATACGTTTTACAACATCGTCCGCCTCACCAATATAAATTGTGGTTTCACCAGAATCATCATCGACCCCAATAAGAATATAAACACCTGGCTTTTTGAGTTCCGAACGAGATTTCAATCCCGACAAATTCGACCTAGGGCATGCGACCGCCCAACCGGACCAATTTAAAATTTCAGCCGACCGCAAACCATCTGGCTGCCCATTCACCAGAAAAAGTTTAATCGTTGTCGGGTAGCCCATCAGACCGCTTCTCCATTAACTACTAAGATGTCTTCGACACTCCTAAACTCTGTCAACGCCACTTCCAGCTGCTCAACAATTTCAGCAGCGAGCACCTCAGGTGCTGGTAAATTCTCGGTATCTTCCAGTGAGTCATCTTTTAACCAAAAAATATCAAGGTTGGTTTTGTCACGAGCAATGATCTCTTCGTAGGTGTAGGATTTCCAGCGCTCTGTTTTTTCAGATTCACTGCGTTTCTTTCTATCGTCCGGTTTGTAGCATTCAATAAATTCGTCGAAGTCGCTTTTAACCAAACGTTTAGTTTTTAGTGTCATATGGACATTGGTGCGGAAGTCGTAGATCCATACCTTTTTAGTCCAGGCAGTTTTGCTGGCGGGTTTGGCGTCGAAGAAGATGACGTTGGCTTTTACGCCTTGGGCGTAGAAGATGCCAGTAGGTAAGCGCAGGATGGTGTGGAGGTCGCAGCGCTCTAGTAGGTTCTTTCTAACGGTTTCGCCCGCACCACCTTCGAAGAGCACGTTATCGGGTACGACGACGGCGGCTTTACCGTCGATTTTTAGCATGTTGGCGATGTGCTGTACGAAGTTAAGTTGTTTGTTGGAGGTGGTGGCCCAGAAGTCTTCGCGCTCATAAGTGAGCTTTTCGGATTCAGCTTTACCAGTTTTTTCGCTGATAACGGTGATAGAGCTTTTTTTACCAAAGGGTGGATTGGCCAGTACCATATCGACGCGGTCGTTATCGCCGACCTCTTTGGCGAGGGCATCTTGGCTGATGACGGGGCAATCGCCATCGGCTGAGCCTATGCCGTGCAGGTAGAGGTTCATGGCACATAAGCGGGTGACGCTATCGACGATGTCGTTACCGCGCAGGGCGCTTTCGCGTAAATGTTTTTGTTCTTTTTTAGAGTGGGCGTTGGGGGCCATATAATCATAGGCGGCGAGTAAGAAGCCGCCGGTACCGCAAGCTGGGTCAGCGACGGTATCCATCACATCCGGCTGCATTACCTCTACCATCGCTTCGATTAACGGACGCGGGGTAAAGTATTGTCCGGCACCGCCTTTTACATCTTGCGCATTGCGCTCTAACAGGCCTTCGTAAATTTCACCTTTCACATCCACCGGCAAAGTTGACCAAGCTTCTTTTTCGATCATTTTTATCAGGCGTTCAAGCTTGGCAGGGTCTTGTATTTTATTTTGCGCCTTGCGGAAGATGGTGCCTAACATACCGTCCTGCTTACCTAGACCCTCAAGGGTATGACGGTATTGAACTTCTAAGGCATCACCATCGAGCTTAACCAGTTTTGCCCAGCTGTATTCATCGGGTACGGCGACTTGTTGGCCAGATTCTTCTCGCTCGTCGGCCATTTTTAGAAAAATGAGAAAAGTGATTTGCTCAACATAATCTCCATAGCCCACACCATCGTCGCGTAGTACGTGGGCATAGTTCCAGACTTTGCTTACTATCTCTGATGCTGACATATTATTTTACCAACTGAGAAAACAGTCGCTTTAACAAAGGGAATTCCTGAGATTCAGGATGCTTTAATTTATGATTTACAATCTCTTGGAGATCATCGTCATCAAGAGGAATGATATAACCACGGTCATCGTTAGCCGTATCTTTGCAGCGATCTATTAATCTTTCTTTATTCTCGATTGACCGACAAACTAAAAGACCAACCTTTCCTCTACCCGGTGAAAAACGACCAGATAATTGATCAACCTCCGGATTTCCAACTTCTTCTCCATAGTTTTTACATTCAACGAAAACAAAAGAAGATGGATAGTGCAGTGATAACCAGTTGTAAAATCCATGCCGTGGTTCATTTGTATAGGTAATATCAATTCGTTTTCTTCCACCATGAATTTTATCCTGCTTTACAGGATAACAAAGTGAAGGATAAAAAATAGACGAAAGCAAAGATTCTATAAGATTTTCATATTCAGTCGCCGAATCTCGCCCTGTATCCAGTTGCTTAATATCATCAAGAACCTCCTCAACTCAGTTTCTTCTATTACGCTCAACTCCTCGTGAGATAGCGGCATTGAAACTTTCTTTTTCTTCTCTTCTTTGTATTGCTCTACTACATGAGGCCTTTTTACAGATTCATTAATTATCGATAACTTATCAGCACCATATTTTGCTTCTAAAGATACGTTAGTTACTCTTGTTTTTCCGTTTTTCAAAACCTCAACAAGGGAGCTGTTAGCTTCAATCTCTTCTTTACGCATTGCAGGCAAAAGAAATCGCCGATAATATTCATCAAACTTATATAACAATCTATGTCTAACAATAATTTTAGGTATTAATACGAGCGGACCATAGCTTGTTACAGGCATCGGTACAAAACCTTGCTCCCACTGCTCCGAAATTGGATTCCATATTGGGCCTGATGGAATATCATTAACAAGTTCAATGCCATAATACTGACACGTATCCTGTGTGTATTTTAATAAAGGTCCCCGCAAAATATTACATACAGCATCAGAAATCATATCTGGACCGATGCCATGAACCAATAAACAAGTATCCTCTAAGTCTTCAAGCATGCCTGTCTTGGCAGCCTCGCTCTTAGTCAAAGCATCCCAAACTGTTTCCCCGGTCCCATCTCCAAAACCATGACCTTTTGATTCACCTTGAGAAAAGCCCAAATGAAACTCATTACGCTCTTTTAACGATGCCAGTAATTCTTGCGCCTTAGAATGATTTCCAGATTTAATATTTTTCAATACGCAGCCAAAAAAACTTTGAAGTAAAGAAGCGCATTCATGGCCCCATCTTGAAGTTAATGTTCGAATAGCTGAAGGGTCTATAAATACTTCAATATCCGTATCAAGAGGGACATCAACAAAATCCAAATAAGGTTGAGTTTTATTTAAATTGTAAAAATCAGAAACCCTCATATGCATCTATCCTTATAAAATTAGAAATAATTAAGAATTTTATTTCTTCTTTAATCAACTTAAAAACTTACTGAATTCTCAGTATCGCAAACAATCGGAAAAATCAATTCATCCTCCCATTCTTCTCCCGACCAACCCGAAAATTTACCCTGATAATCAATTTTATGCATCAATAGAATATTAAAAAGCGTTATACATGACCAAACCTGATTAACAAACTTTTGAATATCCTGGGGAGACTCATCTAATTTATCTGCATGAGCTGAGGAATGGCGCAATTTTTTCCACTGAGAAATAAAATCTTTCGGAAATACGTCATTGTTTGATAGCGTGTAAAGCGATGTTTTAGCATCAGACTGTTTTAGATTACCCAAGCGACCAACAAGAATTTCTTTGATCTTTCTAAACTGACATCTTTGCTGAATAATTTTTTTGGCAATTTCAGCCTCTTCAAGTAACGTAGGATCTGTATACCCTAACTCTTTAAAATATTCTTTAACGACCCCCTCAATAGCAACTGATAAGGACAACGCCATATTCTCAAAACCACCTTGCCACGCTCGATTAATTTTATGCCAATAGCCATAAAATTCATGATCACCCTCTTCAAAAAAATTAACATAGCAAGTAATGAAATTTTGAAAATCTTCCGCATAAAAAGGTTCGTCATATCGAATAAAACCCATAACCTTATTATTTGGAGTATCTGGTTGAAGAGTAATTATTTTTTTCGTGCTAATTTTTCCCACATCTATCTTTGAAAATACAGGAAAATTTATTTTTCCGAAAATAATATTCAGCGCCTGCAAAATTCTTTTTTCAAATTCTTCGGGTATGCTTTCTGATTTTTTAAAAACAACCTCTAGATAACCCTGCTTCTTCTCTATTGACCCCTTAATATCATTTATTAATAATTCACAACGATTTAAAGTCCTACCTTCATCATGATTTGTATATTTATTTGCGGGTATTTTCTGGTCACCCGGTATTAATAATACTAAAAATTTTTCAGATTCTGTTTTTTTCTCAATTACGCATTCGATAGATTGCAGTTTGGTTTTAATAACTTTTCCAGAAGGATAAGTATCACCAACATCTTGCACATTTTTTGCTTCCCAAATGCCTCCAGCCATATCTCTCGCCTTAAGATGAAAATATTTATCGTTAGATATGACTTTTCCGGAATCGGTATACCCAACATTTCTATAAATATTTTCATCACCATCGTTCATATAGTACATTTTTAAATTAAGCACACCCTCCTCATCTTGATATATTGATCCCGGGCCTTTAAACGTAATTGGATTTTCATTGACTTGTTGAACCAAGCAGATTTCATAGCAATCCATAACAAATGAGTTTCCAACTAGTGCTTTAATTTCTTTGTTTCCAATATCCATAATTAGTTAATAATCTTCCCTGAAAAAGCCGAAGATAAGACCGACTGCTTGTTTTTTTCTGCTTTCAATAATTGCGTATCAAGCTCTTTAACTAATCGTTCAACCTTACTTAATCGTTCACTAACAGCGTTCTTTATTTCTATCTGTTCATCTAAACCAGGAAGAGGAAAATTCAATGTTTTAATATTCTCTAAATTTAAACCGGGCTTCCCTGCACCATATGCAGCCGCCTCTAATTTTTTCCTACCACCATCTTTACTTATAAGGAATTGGTAAAGATACTCGGAGCACTCCTTTAAAACTGGTCTACATAATGCTACATGTTGACTGACATACCCTTCCTCAATATCTATATCAACAATACCAGTCTTTGTGACATTTGCGCCTGTAATAGTAATTAGAACATCCGCCAGCTTAACTTTAGTTCTCATTCCTTCAGCACTATCTGGTAATGTTACAAATGCAACATCATCTAATCGCAAGTCATCATGCTTTAGGTTCTGAGCTCGTATAAAGGTTGCTCCACTACCAGAGTAGTATTTAGCCCAACCACGTGAGCCAGAAGTTATATATTCACTAATTTGATCCAATGTTGCAGTAGCCCACCCACCAGGCACCTCAACTTGAGTAGGTGTTGCAGGCTCAGGATACGTCCCCTTCCACTTATCATCCTTTGGAATTTTGGCTTTCGCTTTAAACTGCTCTAGCTGTTGTGATTCCCATTTTTGGCGGCGCTCTTGCAAGATGCGTTCTAGCAGTTGGCTTGCGGGCTCTAGCTTGTCTTTATTGTCTTCACGCCATTGTTTGGTGAGTTCGCCGGTGACGGCGGCTTTGAGGACGGATTGGCGGTATTGTTTGAGCAGTTGTTTGGCTTTGTTGAGGGCGGCTATGCCGGCGTCGATATGGGAGAAGAGTTCTTCTATTTTGGCGACGATGCGTTTTTGTTGTTCGGGTGGGGCGATGGGAATTGGTGCATCCAAAATATGCTCACGCTTTAAATTATTAAGGGGCTGACCCAGATAACATGAAATTATGTTATACAGGCAGGC